>Ga0308309_10000833_pt1 | contig 18518 bp, 11 predicted proteins | sample HubBroMetageWFT5_FD_192491 | JGI IMG/M metagenome (GOLD analysis project Ga0308309, IMG submission 192491) | Warmed and freeze-thawed soil microbial communities from the Hubbard Brook experimental Forest, New Hampshire - Hubbard Brook CCASE Soil... | ecosystem: Environmental > Terrestrial >...
GAACTGATCCTTCCGTTCCTTCGGCCCATCGAGGCGCTGCTGCTCGACGAAGATGTTAGCGAAATCATGGGCAACCCCGACGCCTCGTGGTGGTACGAACGCGACGGCATCATGTTCCAAGAGCAGAACATTTCGTTCGACGCCGGCAAGCTACAAACGGGCCTCGAAGTTATTGCTAATCAACTGGGTAAGAAGCTCGACGAGGACAACCCACTCCTGCACGCACAACTCCCGGACGGGAGTCGGTTGGCGGCAGTCATCCCGCCGGTTGTGCGCTGTACACCTGCGCTCATCATCAGGAAATTCACCAGCCGCCATTACACAGTTGATGATCTGATCGCTCGCGGCACGCTGACGCGGGCGCTTGCGGACTTCTTAGCCGAGCAGATTCGCAGCGGTAAGACGCTCCTTATCAGTGGCGGAACCGGTACCGGCAAGACCACGCTATTGCGGATACTGGCCGACTTTATTCCCGAACAGGATCGCCTCGTTGTCATCGAGGACACCTCCGAACTTCAGATCCAGAAGCCGAACATTCTGCCGACGGAATGCCAGACTGATACGTTCAAGGCCAAGATAACTTTCGACGACCTTCTAAAGTCCGCTCTCCGCTGGCGACCGGACCGCATCATTCTCGGGGAAGTCCGCGGAATCGAGGCACGAACGCTGCTCGATTCCTTCAACACGGGCCATGCGGGTTCAATGGCTACGATCCACGCCAACTCGGCGGAGAAAGCCCTTCACCGTTTCGCCAATCTCGTGATGCGCAGTCACGCGCAAAGCACGTTCGCCGATACCGAAGCCGAGATCGCAGAAGCTGTCGATTTTGTCGTCCATGTTGAACGTCAGCCAGGCCGCCGCGTTGTCCGCGAGGTGCTCGCGCTTCGCGGCTATGACCGCGACGCGAAACGCTTCCTTATTGAGCCCGTCTTCGAGGTAGAACATGCCACAGCATTCGCACGGACTGCGGCGCCTATTGCTGCTGACTTGCTAACCACTTCTGCACATAACGATTCCTTGATTCCACTACCTATAAAGGAGAACCCACATGCCACTGCTTGAGATCAACCAGAGCCGCCAGATCTGTGCTTCTGTCCGACTCGATGAAGTCACCGCCGCGCAGGTCGATCAGTATGCCGCCTTCATCCACGCATCCCCGGATGACGTTGTGGATAAGGCGCTCAACTATGTCTTCTCGAAAGACCGTGACTTCCAGGACTTTCTGAAGACGCCACACGCCAAGCAGGTTGCCGCCACGTTGCGTGTCCGTAAAGGCCCGACCACTGGTGCGCTCGAACAGTCTGAAAAAAAGCTTGTGGCCGGGGTGGAATCCACGGCTTCTGTGCGAACGCTGAAGGCATGATCGTGCATTCAATTTCGTGGTGGTGCCAGAACGGTGCTTCGCACCGGAAGAATTTTGACACTCCACCCCTGATAGGGTCGTGCAGGTATACCACGGTAAACATGCACATAACGGAACACTTATGAATTGCGGGTATACGTGGGTATACCGCAATGTAGGCACTCCAGATGCCCTTACTTGTCGAACATAACGACTCGCAAAGAACACAGACGAAGACTGTTTTCCGGAACGCAACGGTATGCCTCAAGTTGACTCAACAAGAGGTTGAGCTCCTCGACCAGATCGCGACTGCAAAAGGCGTGGCACGGAGCGAATGGATGCGGGACGTAATCCTCCGAGAGCTGCGCGGAGACTCGGCCAACGATCCATTTCTCGCGGAGATTCTTGGCGTTCGCTTGCTCCTGGTAAATGTGTTGCGGCCTCTGGCCGCAGGCCAGAGACTCACGCCGGAGGCGTTCGACAAACTGCTCGACGAAATCAGCGAGGCCAAGCACGCCCTTGCTGGAAAGCTGGCCGCTTCCGCAGGAAGGAAATAGCGATGGGAATGACAAAGTGGGGACGCAAGGAATCGATCATCTGGCCGCCGCACAGCCCGATTTACACGTACGGGGCGGTATTCATGGCACTCGTTTTTACCGGAGTTTTTCTTTGCTGTCGGTTCACCTTTGGCAACAGCCCCCTACAGCGGTTCTACACGCCCGCCTACATCCGATCGAGCGTTGCAGGAGCAATCGGAACGAGCCGCCGAGACAACTACCGGATGCTCATGGTGGGCGCTCGCGGAATTCAACCCCGTCTGGCGACGAACACCGACGTGACGGACGGCACAACGCCGCAACCAGGCGGCAAGCCCATCCCGCTCGCGCTCTCGCAGTCCGCCTTCGAGCGCGGCTATACGATCCTCTACTTGGGACCCGAGCAGAGCTATATCGACGCCTCCTTGAGTGCCTATCTCAGGAGTGCGGTTTACGGTAGCGATGGCCTTTTCGATCTCTACAAGCTCCCGCTGCTTTTCGGTCTGCTATCACTAGTCATCCAGCTCCCGTTTTCCATCGCCAAGGACGTTCGAAGACGCAAGGCGCTGAGATACGGACGACGACTGAAAGGCCCCGAGATGATGACTCCAAGGGAGTTCAACGACAGGATCTCAGGGGATGGAATTGGCATTAAGACCAACGAAATCAAGACAATGATCCGCATACCGCAGCGGGCGGAGGCGCAGCACCTGCAGATCATCGGAGATACCGGAGCGGGCAAGACTATGATCATGCTCCAAATCCTTCGGCAGATAAAACATCGTGGCGATTCGGCAATCGTCTACGACCCGGCACGGGAGTTCGTTCAGCGTTTTTACGACCCGAAGAACGGCGACGTGATACTGAATCCGCTCGATAAGCGATGTCCGTACTGGGGGCCCTCTGAAGAACTCCGCCGTCGCTCCGAGGCCAAGGCTCTGGCGGTGTCCCTCTTCCAGTCTCCACAAGATAAGAAGGGCGAGTTTTTCATCGAGTCACCGCAGAAGATTTTCGCATTCCTGATGGCCTATGGTCCCACGCCAGAGGAGTTGGTGAAGTGGATGTCGGACCCGCAGGAGATCGACCGAAGGCTGAAAGGAACAGAGCATGCTCACCTAATTGACCCGAGGGCGCACCAACAGCGTGCTGGAGTTCTTGGCTCGCTTGGACTCGTCGCTGACAGCCTCCGGCTCTTGCCGAACAAGGGAGACGGGAATGGCGAGTGGTCGGCCACAGAGTGGGCCGAGACACGGCAGGGATGGATCTTCATCACTTCACTCCCGGCAGAACGGGAGGCACTTCGACCGCTTCAAAGTCTATGGATCGACCTGCTCGTCTTGCGTCTGCTAAACGAGCCGAAGGAGGGCCAGAAGCGGGCATGGTTCGTGATCGACGAGTTGGCCAGTTTGCAGAAGCTCCCTCAACTCCATACCGCCATCACAGAAAATCGAAAGAGCAACAACCCTGTGATTCTGGGTTTCCAAGGAAAAGCCCAACTCGAATACCTTTACGGCCACCTAGCTGAGGTCATGCTGTCGCAACCGGCAACCAGCATTTGGCTTAAGACAAAAGAGCCGACTGCTGGCGAGTGGGTCAGCAAGTTCATCGGAAAGGTCGAGATCGAACGGCTACGCGAGACGCACTTCGACGGCTCCCGCGCTGGGAGAAACTTCGCACTGGACCGTCAGGTTGAGCCGCTGGTAATGGAATCCGAAATCTCCGGACTTCCTGACCTCCACGCTTATATGAAATACGAGAACTATGTGACACGCTTCTCATTTCCGTACTTCGATATGCCCACTGTCGCCAGTGACTTCGATCTCCGCGATACCCCCGAAGATAAGCTGCCATACGATCCCAAAACCATTGGGGCACCGAAGCCCCAGGCACGCCCGCTTGAGCTTAAGCCGAACCCGAATGTACCTACGCCGCCGCGAAAATCGCCACGGACGGCGACCGAGATACCACAACGGGAAACCGACCCTGAGACGAACGTCAATGCTCAACAAAGCCTCAATCTTCGAGGGTAGTAAATGCCATGCTGACTATGTCAAAGCCGCTCTCTGCCGGCCAGGCGCAGACCTACCACCAGAAGGAGTTCACCTCGAAAGAGCAGAACTATTGGTCTCAGCGCGGCGTGATCGCGGGCGAATGGCAAGGGCGACTGGCACCTCAATTCGGTCTGGCCGGGATGGTCTCCGAAGAGGACTTCGCGAAACTCAGCCAGGGCCAGCATCCACAGACCGGAGAGCAGCTTGTGCGACAACGAGCGTCCTATGAATATCAGGATGCCGACGGCAAGACCATCAAGACGATGGAACACCGTGCCGGTTGGGACGCAACATTTTCCGCGCCCAAATCTGTGTCTCTTACTGCGCTTGTCGGCGGCGATGAGCGTGTCCGCGAAGCCCACCGGGAGAGCGTCCGCGTTGCCCTCGACCAGCTCGAACACTACACGCAAGCCCGCATCGGTGGCAATCATCCGCCCGAGACGACTGGCAAATTTATAGCCGCCAAGTTTGAGCACGATACGGCCCGTCCGGTCGATGGCTATGTCGCGCCTCAACTCCACACTCACGCGGTCGTTTTCAATGTCACGGAGCGCGACAATTGCCAGCCGCGCGCAATCCAGCCGCAGAGCCTCTTCGCCTCCCAGCAATTTGCCACGGCGATCTATCAATCCGAGTTGACTTACCGCCTCCGACAATTTGGCTATGAAATTACGACAGGGCGGAGCGGTGCTCCGGAGATCAAAGGATACACACAGGAATATCTCGACGCGTCCAGCCCCCGAAGCCAGCAAATTCGTGAATACCTCGAACGCACGGGCCGCTCGGGAAAGGAGGCTGCCGAGATTGCTGCGCACTCGACCCGTGATCGCAAGGAAATTCATTCACCGGGCGAGGTGATGGCCGCACACCGAAAGCTGGCTGCCGACTTTGGATACCAAGCGGACGCCGTTGTACGCGAGGCGCGGGAACGGTCTCAACATCAGGAGAGGCCAGTCAACGTTTTCGACCGCGTTCGAGAATCTCTGACCTTTGCTCGCGACAAGAACTTTGAGCGTGAGGCGGTTGTGGATGAACGTGCATTGATCCGCGACGGGCTTCGCCGCGGCATGGGTGAGATCACCCACGGACAGGTCCGCGCGAATCTGTCGGATCGATTGGCTTCCGGAGAATTTCGAATCGTGGATCGGCCTCAGGGCGTTCCGGGCCGTCAGTTCACCACCGCGAAGACTATTGAAGCGGAACATGAAATTATCCGCAAAATGCGTGAAGGACGACACCGCGCCGAACCAGTTTTTTCGCGTTCGGACGCCATCGCGCTCGCCGATCAGCACCGGCACCTTAACCACGCGCAAAAGAGCGTAATCGAGGATGTTCTCAGCTCACCGGATCGCATTCAGGGAATCCAAGGCTTCGCCGGCTCAGGCAAAACGACCGCACTGACAGCAATTCGGACTTCGGTAGAGACACACGGCTATCAAGTCGAAGGCCTTGCCCCGACCTCCCGCGCTTCGCGGCAACTGAACGAGGCGGGAGTCCACGCAGGAACCCTGCAAGGTTTCCTCGCCTGCGCGGCAGATCCAGACGCGGCGGGACATAAGCACTTCTACTTTGTCGACGAATCAAGCCTTGCCAGCACCAATCAGATGCGCGAGTTCCTCGCGCGGATCGGTGCTAATGACCGTGTGCTCTTGATTGGCGATATCCGCCAGCATCAGGGCGTCGAGGCCGGTCGCCCCTTTGAACAACTACAGGAAGCCGGAATGCGGACGGCCAAGCTCGATGAGATCGTCCGCCAGCAAGACCCGGCCCTCAAATCCTCCGTAGAAATGCTGGCGACGGGGCAAGTCGCCGCTGCCCTCGATGCACTTCAGCAGCAGGGCCGGGTGAAGGAAATTCCTAACCGAGAGGATCGCGTCCGCACCATTGCCAAGAGCTATGTCGAATCTCCGGAAAACACTCTCATCGTCTCACCCGACAATGCTTCCCGCCACGAATTGAACGTCGCCGTTCGCCAAGAGCTAAAGGCCAATGGAACGCTTGGCTTGGAAGACCATAAATTCGGCGTACTAGTTCAGCGTCAGGACATGACAGGAGCCGAACGATCATGGGCCAGCCACTATGAGATCGACGACGTAGTGCGCTATGCGCGCGGCAGCAAGGCCGTTGGAATTGAGGCCGCCGCTTATGCTTCGGTTGTTGCCATCGACCCAGCGGCAAACCTGCTCACGGTCGAGAAACCAAACCAAGAACTTGTCACCTACGATCCCCGCCGACTCGCGGGCGTGAGCGTGTACCGAGAGATCAAACGAGAGTTCTCGCTTGGCGACCGCATCCAGTTCACCGCGCCCGAGAAATCGCTCGGCGTTGCCAATCGCGACCTCGCAGTAATCCAGTCAATCGCCCCGGATGGCAGCGTAACCGCCCGTCTCGACAACGCCCGCCAGATCGAGTTCAACGCCAACAAGCAGCGCCATTTCGACCACGGCTACGCGGTTACCAGTCACAGCTCCCAGGGCCTAACTGCCGAACGTGTCCTCGTTCACGCTGATACCGGCGTTCACCCAGACCTGCTCAACTCCCGGTTCGGTTACGTCTCTATCTCCCGTGCCAGCCACGAGGCCACGCTCTTCACCGACAATATGGCAAAACTTGGCCCTCAGCTCGGAACTGAGGTGACAAAAACCTCCGCACTTGAAATCGATCAGGCTTCTTCTATCGCCAGAGGAATGGGACTGGGGCTGTGAATATACCGTTCATTAGGGCTTCCCGGCAGCACTTCGAAGTCTCTGTGCGAGGACTTGATGTTCTCTTTTTATTCGCCTATGGTACATTGTCTATTTCTGGGCGACATTGTCGTCCCTCTGCTGAAGTGCAAAACTGTATAAGTTCTCGAAAAACCAAGGGGTAACGCATTGGGCAAACCGTACGAACAAGATATTGCTTCCTTCCCGGCAACTCTAGGCTGGGCAGAGCGAGTGAAAATAGAGTCGCTCGTTTCCGCCGTGGCAGCGACCGGCAGCTTCCCATTGTATGCGGTCGGTTCGGGAGGAGCTTATAGCACAGCCGTTTTGGCTGCACAGCTGCATCAAGTTTTTACTGGTCGCATGGCTAGACCGCTGACCCCGCTTGCTGCCACTCAGGCAGCTGTGAGGAGCGCGTCCGTGATGCTCATCAGCGCGAGCGGCAGCAACCCGGATATTATCGGCAGTTTCAAGAGACTCGTGGACCTCGAACCGGAAGCTCTAGCTGTTTTGTGTTTACGACGGAACTCACCCCTCTCGCAATTAGCACGCAAGTACTCCCACGTACGCCTATTTGAAGAGGCGCTACCATCGGGCAAGGACGGCTTCGTTGCAACAAACTCAGTGATCGCCTTCGGGATTGTGCTATGGCGTGCATATACCCTCGCATTCGCAAGTCAATGGACCAAGTCAGCGGGTCTCAACAAAATATTGGGAACGACTGAAGCGTTACGTGCTTACTCGCGCGAGATCTACACTCTATTTCAACCGTTACGTGGCAGACAACATTTCATCGTACTTCATAGTCCTCCTCTCGAAGCAGCAGCATGGGACCTCGAATCAAAATTCAGCGAAGCGGCACTTGGTTCCATTCAAGTTGCGGATTACAGAAATTTCGCTCACGGTCGCCACCATTGGATCGCAAAGCGGGGAACCGACACGAGCATTGTCGCACTCATTACCGATGAGGATCGTTCTCTGGCAACTCGCACTCTTGAGCTTCTTCCACGAACAACGCCCATAGCTCGCATAAATGTGCCCGGCGAAGGCATCGAAGCAGGAGTATGCGCCTTGGCGATTTCGCAACTCATTGCGGCCGCTGCGGGCAACGCAATCGGCATAGATCCGGGTCGACCTGGAGTGCCAGAATTCGGGCGCAAACTATACAACTTGAAGACTTGGACCTATGTGGCACCCGAAAGAGCGGCGGTCGCAATTGAGCGCAAGCGCGCAGCAGCCCCCGTGTCATCTGCTCATGATGTTACGGATTGGTCTAGTACCTTGAACAAGTTCCTCTTGCGCCTGAAGGCGGCCAAGTTTAGGGGCGTTGTTTTTGACTACGATGGAACACTCTGTGACGAAGCACGCCGATTCGAAGATATGCCAGAAGAGGTCACGCCGCACATACATAACTTAATTGAACACGGCGTGCGAATAGCAATTGCCACCGGTAGAGGGAGTTCAGTCAAGGATGCCATACGCAATAAGATTCCCAAAAGGCTATGGCCCAAGATCACGATAGGCTTTTACAACTGCTCCCAGATTGGCACTCTCGACGACAACCGGTCACCAATCCGACACGAAACTCCTGTAGACGCCCTTAAGCAGGCCGCCACCATTCTTTCCGCCTCCGACCAATTGAAAGCGTGCGCCAAAGTTGAAATTCGAGGACCTCAGATCGTCATATCCCCTAGGCTCGCCGGCTACGCCCACTCGGTCCGTGAGTTAGTTGCGCAGCTCATTGCTTCGGAATTTCAAAAAGGAGTGATCTGCGTTCACTCGACCCATTCAGTTGATGTTATTGTTTCTAACGTTAATAAGCTCAATTTGCTTTGCCATTTACGAAACCAAGGAATGGAAAGCTCGGATATACTCTGCATCGGTGACTTAGGAAGATGGCCTGGGAACGATTTTGCACTGTTGGACAACGAATTTGGACTCAGCACAAATCAAGTGTCAGCTAGGCCCGAATGCTGCTGGAATCTCGCACCTCCCGGAGTGATCAACCTTCAAGCGACACTCCACTACCTGCACCGTGTCGAAGTCCGACAGGGTTATCTTAAGGTAAATACTAGGCGCTTGATGGGAGGCTAATGAATCAAGATCTCGCCCTCTCTGTTTTAAGCGAAATCATGAATTGGGACTTGGCCCGATGCCGGACTGAATTTGCGTGGTTACAGTTGATGGCACGCTTCAAGTACGACGGATATCAAGATTTTGTCGCTGGCCTTCGCTTCGTTGAGAGCCTGGCCGACTGGCTCCAACAATTCAAACCGCAGCATCGAGAAGCGGCCTACTTGTTCCTCCGTACTCATGTCTTATATTTTGGCCCCGCAGAAATCAATCACTTGGTAGATCATTTCTATCCCGGTGTGGTTCGCCCATTTCTACTAGATACAGTGGCTTCCGAGGCGGGAAGACCCAGATACCTGCTTACACCCGCTCATCCCAAATATCGCGAATTGCTTCGCCAGACTCTCTTCTTCGGTCTGAGTGATGGAGCTCGGATTGATAGTTTTCGTCGAGCAACGTCCGGCATCATCAGCAATGAACAGATTCTGTTGGCAACTGAGATTGCCAAACCAAAATGGGATCAGGTGTTGAAATCGCTCCAAAAAGACCTTAACGAACAGGCACGGTTCCGTGTTTTGTTTCTGATTGACGATTTCACGGCGACCGGCACTACGCTCTTTGGCAAGTTGGAGAGGTTTTGGAGGGATTTCTCAAGTTATGGGATTGCAAATTCTCACATGTCTCCTAAATGGGCCATTCATGTCCACCATTACATCGCGACCTCTGATGTAAAGGAGAATTTACCGATTAGAGACGCAGCCCAACGAACAGAACGAAACGGGGATTGGTTTTCCGACCTTCATTTCTCATATTCGTTCGTGTTGCCAGCATCCATGAAATTATCGGAAACGAACACTGGTGCGTTTTGGGAAGTTATCGATCAGTACTACAACAGTTCCATTGAAACAGAGCATACCCGCAAAGGTGGCGGAAAGGATGTAAAACTTGGCTTCGGCCAATGTGCCTTGCCCCTCGTCCTTGAACACAACACACCGAACAACTCCATTCCCTTGCTCTGGGCTGAGACTGACGATTCCAATGGAGAACATCCGATGAGACCTCTCTTTCGGCGCCGTCAGCGGCATACTCATCTCTCTGGGATATAAGATGTACAACCCATTTGAAAAGCGCGCGACAGAACAAGTCATAAACGAAGAGGCGTTCCTAGCTCTGATCTCGCCCGAGCCTCTAAATGTTTATCTCAGGCCTTATGCGGAGACAGGACAGCTATATGATCGGCTTGCCATACTCCTAGGTACGCCCGGCAGTGGCAAGACTACGAGCGCAAAGCTATATGAATACCCTGTTCTTGTCGGTCTACTCAGGCAGCGCGGAAACCCTGCGTTTCGTTCTCTGCTAACCACCATGACAGACTTGGGCGTTATCGAAAACGGGAGACCCAAGTTCCTTGCTTGTCGTTTGCCTCTGGAGAGCGACTATGGAGAGATTTGGGAATTTCCCTATCCCGAAGACCTACGTGAAGGGTTATTCAAGGCCTTTGTGCAAGCGCGCGCTATGCTTGCGTGGTTCCGCCATCTTGATCGGGCTGGCATAGGTGCCGAGAGAGTCAGCATCGTTGCGTCAGGTTCGTCGGCTGCTGCCTTGGAATCGATTGGCGGCGACCGCGGTCCGAGTCTATTGAAAAGAGCTCTTGAGGTAGAGAGGCAAATTTATTCAGCGGTCGGAGCGCTTCTCGCGCCGAAGGCGGAAGAGATCGGCAATGCCGTTACCCAAACCTATCGTCCTTTTGATTCCATTCAACAGTTTCGAATCGAAATTGAAGGCGATGCTCCTCTCGATCTACAACCACTCTTAGTTCTCGATGACGCGCACAACCTCAGCTCTTCCCAGTTTGGGAATGTGACGCGTTGGCTCGCGCGGAGAGAGTTACGCATCGCACGATGGATTCTCACGCGTTGGGACGTTTTGCCACCAGAGGAAGCCATTGCTTCCATCCTCTTGGACGAGTCTGATAGCTCTTTGCCAGGCATCACCACGGCCCGCGACATCACCTTGGTCTCATTCCAGCGAGTCACCGGTCGCCGTGAGCATCGACAGACCTTTCGGAGAATGGCAAAGGACATGGCGAATCGTTATCTGTCCCAGATGCAACAATTCGCCACTCGCCGCCTTGACGATCTCGCGAGCATGCTCGACAACTCACCAGAACATTTGACGGTAACCCGGACGCGCGAATTGCAACAGTCCGTGTCGGCAGCACAAAAAAGTCTCCACGTTAGCGATGATCGACGGGTGAAACTCCTTGAGACGATTAAGGAATTCGACACAGCACAGCGCGATCTGGAAGAAGACGATCGCTTGGCTATGTTGCGCATCCTGATGAATCGATATGCCAAACGTGTCCCACAACAACAGTTGTTTGGAAGTGCCGATCCTGAACCCGCCCGGCCGCTAAATGCTGATGTCTCTGTTTACGATGCTGCGCGGTTGCATTTGCTTCACGATTACGAGCGACCGTTCTACTACGGGATTGACGATCTGTGCGATGCCAGTTCCGAGAATGCCGAGCAATTTCTCCGACTAGCGGCGATCCTGGTTGAAGCCCTTTCCACCAAACTGATCCGATCACGCCAAGCCCATTTGACTTCTGCCGAGCAGGATGACCTTCTTCGAAAGCGAGCTGATGAGTTCATCAGAGGATGGAACTTTCCCCAGTTCGATCGAGTAAAGCACCTCGTCGAAAGCATCGCAGCGCTCTGTCTTAAGGTCTCTCTTGAACCAAATGCTTGGATCGGAGCGGGCGCGAATGCCTATGGCATCTTGCAGAGCGAATTCGATCAGGTTCACTTCAAGAACAGCGAACTTGCGCGAACACTCCAGTTTGCGGTTGCCTACAATGCAATCAATGTGGTTCCCAGATATGAATGCAAGAACCAGCTCTGGTGTCTACTCGAACTTGGGGGCTTAGTGATCTTGCGACACGGGCTGTCGCTCAAGCGTGGCGGCTTCGTTGAAGGCAGCGCGGAGGAATTGGCACTCATTGATAGGAGCTTCACGCAATGAGCAGGCCCGTGCTTCGCTGGGATCATTGCGTTGTCAACCGCGAACAGAACGTAGAACGCTTTGTCCAAGAGTATCTATCACAGAAGGAGAGGAGCGTATGCCTCATCGCAGGAGCCGGGTTTGATCCTCGAAGCACGACGTTCGCTGATCTGTTGGCTAAACATAAAGTCCGCACCGACTCCCTACTTTTTCGGGAAGAGCGTCCATCCGCGGCGAAAAAACTTCGAGATGCTGCTGAAGAGAATTTGCAAACTCTAGCTGCCAGTTTGCCTAACCGTCGAGTTGAGGCTCTCCCGATTTTCAATCAACACAATCTTCTCATCGGTGGCAAGAAGGCTGTCGAAATCGTCGCTCAACTCAACCTCGCTGGATATTCTGATCTGGTTCTCGACTGTAGTGCACTTTCGCGTGGCGTCGTTTTTCCGATAGCCCGGTTCTTGCTAGAGAGTCAAACTAAAGCCAACGTTCACTTGATAGCAGTCGATGAACCCGGTACGGATGATGAAATCGTTCCTGTCATGTCGGAACGTGCGAGTTACATTGTCGGGTTTCGCGGCGCAGCCAGGACCGGAGTCGGGCCGGAAGTCGCACTCCTTTGGTTGCCGCAATTGGTCCTGAAGCAGCACCGAGCATTTGAACTCATTTATGACATGATAAAGCCCTACGATGTTTGCCCAATTCTCCCTTTTCCGTGCGCCGATCCGAAGCTTCCGGACAAACTCTTGGAAGACTACTCTACTGAACTCCAACTCAGATGGGAGGTCGACGCACGCAGTATCGTGTACGCACACGAGAGCGATCCCATCGACCTGTACCGTTCGATATTACGTTTGCATTTTGCACGGGACCGTGTGTTCCGTGAAAACCGAGGCTCAGAAATAATTCTCTCTCCGCTCGGCAGCAAACTGCTTTCGCTCGGGGCGATGTTGGCGGCTATCGAACATAATTTTCCTGTTGTCTACGTTGAAGCCGTAGAATACAGATTAGATCTGGACCGATTGAAAAACCGGAGAACCTCAACGGGGCCCCTGGTTCATCTCTGGTTGCGAGGAGAGCCGTATGACAACGCGCAAACGTAAATCACGAGTTCCGTCGGCGTGCGGTATCGGTCTCATCGCTCTTGATCTTATCGAACATGGCGATTCCACTTTGCACTATGCTGGGGGCACTTGTGGAAATGTGCTCACCATCCTTGCGTATCTGGGCTGGAACTCATACCCGATTGGCCGGATTGCCAGCGATTCAGCGGGAAAAGTCGTTGTGTCCGATCTGCAGCGCTGGGGCGTTCGAACCGACTTTCTTCAACTCCATCCCACAGCGCGTAGCCCCGTGATTATTGAACGTCTGACCGTTGACGCAAATGGTATTCCGTTTCATTCATACGGGTTCAACTGCTCTGAATGTGGTGGTCGATTACCCTCGTACCAACCCGTGACGCTGCGGTCGCTAGAGACGGTTACGGCTTCTCTGTCTGGCACAGATGTTTTGTTCATCGATAGAGTGTCACCTGCCGCGATCAAAATTGCTGAATTTGCTCGCGAAAAAGGCGCGCTGATCTATTTTGAGCCCACTTCGGTTCGCGATGAACGACAATTTCGGAAACTCGTCAGTCTCTCGCATGTCGTCAAATATGCGCAGGATCGAATTCTGGATCTTAATGAAATTTGCGAAGTGCCCACCAACATTCTCGAAATTCAAACGCTTGGACGAGGCGGACTGCGCTTCCGATTCCAGAAGCGGGGCTGGCACCGAGCGGCCGCATGGCCGGTACCAACTCTTCTCGATGCTGCCGGATCGGGCGATTGGCTTTCAGCCGTAATAATTCACTTGCTGGCAAACCGAGGCCTAGAGGGGTTCGCAGAGTCTAGTCTTACAACTGTCTCCCAGGCGATAAATGCGGGCCAAGCCGCGGCTGCCTGGAATTGTGGCTTCGTGGGACCTCGGGGCGGTATGTATCAACGTCCCAAAACGGACCTTTTTCAGGTGATCCAGGAAGCTTTCAAGAGCCAGTTGCGCTGGAATGCCCTAGAACACTCTCCGAGTCAGTCTGCGGCTGTGTTCACGGGAGGGATTTGCGAAAGTTGTTCCGGTACAGCGAAACCCTGACCTCTGCAAAGACACCTTGATCGCACGCTCACATAAGTCTTCCAGATTCTGAACAAAGCTGAAGCGTCGACTCCTCAGCAATTCGTAGGTGCCGCGGAACGAAACTGCTAGCGTCCACCGATACACTGTCCGCACGAGCGGACCAGTAGTAAACTACTTCCCATCATCAAGTTATGGCCAAACAGCGCACTAATTCCACGAAGTCCTCAAACGGAGCGAACCTCGGATTCGAGCAAAAGTTATGGGCCGCCGCAGACAAGCTGCGCGGCCACATGGACGCTTCCGAGTACAAGCACGTCGTTCTCGGGCTGATTTTTCTGAAATACATTTCCGACGCTTTTGAAGAGCGCCACGCTGAGTTGCAGAAGGAGAAACACGCCAATCCCGAAGACCGTGACGAGTACGCCGGAGCGAACGTCTTCTGGGTGCCCAAGAAGGCCCGCTGGCCGCATCTTCAGGCCAATGCCAAACAGGCTGAAATCGGCAAGATCATTGACGAGGCGATGCTGGCTATTGAGAAAGACAACCCACAGCTCAAGGGAGTGCTTTCCAAGGACTACGCCCGTCCCGCACTGGACAAGCAGCGTCTCGGCGAGTTAATTGACCTCGTTGGAACCATCGGCCTCGGCGACAAAGAGAATCGCTCCAAAGACATTCTAGGCCGCGTCTATGAATATTTTCTCGGCCAGTTTGCCAGCGCCGAAGGAAAGAAAGGCGGCGAGTTTTATACGCCCCGCTGCGTCGTCCGGCTGCTAGTGGAGATGATTGAGCCGTACAAGGGCCGCGTCTACGATCCATGCTGCGGTTCGTCCGGCATGTTCGTGCAGAGCGAGGAATTCATCGAGAAGCACGGCGGACGCATCGGCGACCTTTCCATTTACGGGCAAGAATCAAACCCGACGACCTGGAAGCTCGCCAAGATGAATCTGGCCCTGCGAGGGATTGAGGCCAACTTGGGACCACACCACGCCGACACCTTCCGCAACGACTTGCACAAAGACCTGCGCGCCGACTTCATCCTGGCCAATCCACCCTTCAATATGAGCGACTGGGGCGGCGAGAATTTGAAGGACGATGTGCGCTGGAAGTACGGTGTACCGCCGGCGAGTAATGCCAACTTTGCGTGGGTGGAGCACATGGCGTATCACCTTGCGCCTGCTGGAATTGCTGGCTTTGTTCTGGCCAACGGTTCAATGACATCCGCTCAATCGGGCGAAGATGACATCCGTAAAGCCGTAATTGAAGCGGACTTGTTGGATTGCATGATCGCTCTTCCACCGCAGCTCTTCTACGGAACGACGATTCCAGCGTGCCTATGGTTCCTAACCAAAAGCAAGAAAAACGGTAAGTTCAGAGAGCGTCTAGGAAAGACCTTGTTCATTGATGCAAGGAAAATGGGCGTCCTGGTGGATCGTGTGCACCGCGATTTGACCGCTCAAGAGGTTGCCCAGATCGCCAGGACGTATCACGCTTGGCGCGGCGAGAAGAACGCAGGCAAGTACGAAGACGTGCCCGGCTTCTGCAAGAGTGCCAGTTTGGATGAGATCAAGGAGCACAGGTATGTGATCACGCCGGGGCGGTATGTAGGCTCTGAAGAAGCAGAAGATGACGGCGAGCCATTTCAAGAGAAGTTGAAACGGCTCGTGACAAAACTAGAAGAACAGTTTCGGAAAGGCCGCAGTCTGGATCAGTCCATTCAACAGAAGTTGAAGGACATTCGGCTGTGAGTGTGCGCCGTGCCATTCCTACGTCCGATCGTTTACCTTTGGGTTGGAAACTTGTCTCGCTTCGAGAGGTGACGAGCAAGATCGGTTCAGGTGCTACACCAAGAGGCGGCGAAAGCGCTTACCTTCCCGTGCGCGACAAGTTCGCGCTAATTCGCAGCCAGAACATCTTCGACCATAGATTCCAGACGGACGGTCTCGCTTTCATTTCCGACAAACAAGCCGCCGAACTGGCGAACGCCCAGGTGCGTTCAGGAGATGTGTTGCTCAACATTACCGGAGACGGGATCACCTTTGCCCGAGCCTGCATGGTTCCAGATGAAATTTTGCCGGCCTGTGTTAATCAACATGTTTCCATTGTTCGTGCTAACCGGTCCTTTGTTGATCCGGGTTATTTAGTAGCGTACCTCGCTGATCCTTCGACCAAAAACTATATTGAGTCTTTCAATGCGGGTGGCAGCAGACGAGCGATCACTAAAGGGCATATCGAATCCTTTCAACTTGCACTGCCCCCGCTCAGTGAACAGAAGCAGATAGGCGCGATTGTGGGAACAATCAACAGAAAGATCGAGTTGAACCGGCGAATGAACGAGACGTTAGAAGCGATTGCGAGCTCAATTTTCCATTCCTGGTTTGTCGATGGTGAAATGCCGAGTTCAAGCCCTTTAGACGAAATCGCCAATTTCCTAAATGGGTTGGCATTACAGAAATTTCCTCCCACAGGTATGGGCGATTTGCCAGCGATTAAGATCGCCGAGCTCCGGCGCGGAGATACTAAGGGTAGTGATCTGGCCAGCTCTGACATACCTCCGGAATACGTCGTAAACGATGGTGACGTGCTCTTTTCATGGTCCGGCAGTTTGGAGGTTGTCATTTGGTGTGGCGGAAAAGGAGCACTCAACCAACATCTTTTCAAGGTGACATCGGGCAATTATCCGAAGTGGTTTTACTACTTCTGGGTGAAAGAGCATTTGAAAGAGTTTCAAGCGATTGCGGCATCGAAAGCCACCACTATGGGCCACATACAACGGCACCATTTGGCCGAAGCACTAGTTGGTGTGCCGTCGGACACAATGTTAAGGGAAGGGGACGCGCTGATCGCACCAATGGTCAAAAAAATGGTCTGCAACAACATTGAATCGCGGACCCTTGCGGCGCTTCGCGATGCGCTCGTGCCCAAACTTATGTCCAGTGAAATTCGTCTCACTGATGCCGAGAAGATTGGGGCGCCCGCATGAGCAGCGTCGCCGAATCCACGGTTGAAGAGGCCGCCCTCTCCTGGTTTGAAGAACTGGGCTACACCATAGTCCACGGGCCAGATATTGCGCCAGGCGAGCTCTTTGCCGAGCGCGAGGGCTACGGTGATGTTGTTCTAGTGAAGCGCTTGCACGAAGCGCTTCACCTTATCAATCCCGACGTTCCTGCAGAAGCCGTTGACGAGGCTGTGCGGCGCGCGCTGCATCCCGAGACTGCCAGCCTAATTGAAAACAACCGACGCTTTCACCAAATGCTGGTAGAAGGAGTCCCTGTCGAATATCGCCGGGACGACGGCTCCATTGCGGGTGATCTCGTCAAGCTTATTGATTTCGACAATCTGGGAAACAACGACTGGGCCGCTATCAACCAGTTTACCGTCATTGAAAACAAGACCAACCGCCGTCCCGACATTTTGGTCTTTATCAACGGTATGCCGCTCGGGGTGATCGAACTGAAAAACATTGGTGACGAGAACGCCACGGTTCGGGGCGCATTCAACCAGATCAACACCTATAAGAGTGACGTTCCTACGCTCTTTGCCTACAACGAGCTTGCCGTGATTTCAGACGGCATTAATGCCAAGGCTGGCACGCTCACTGCCGACTGGGAACGCTATATGCCTTGGCGCACGGTGGACGGCACGGACATAGCCCCCAAAGGCTCATTACAGCTGGACGTGCTCATCAAGGGCATTTTTGAGAAGAACCGCTTTTTCGACTTGATGCGCAATTTCATCGTCTTTGAGAATGACGGCGGACAACTTGCCAAGAAAATGGCTGGATATCACCAGTTTCATGCGGTGAATAAAGCCGTGGACAGCACTCTAAGGGCAGCCGCGTTACGCGGCGACCGCCGAGCGGGCGTGGTCTGGCACACGCAGGGCAGCGGCAAGAGTCTTTCGATGGTCTTTTATGCCGGCAAACTGATCCGCCATCCCAAACTGGAGAACCCGACCATAGTTGTCCTCACAGACCGCATTGACTTGGACGGGCAACTTTTTGGGACGTTCTCTCGTTGCGAACACCTTCTGCGTCAAACGCCAGAGCAGGCAGAGAACCGTGATGATCTCAAGTCTGCTCTCCTGCGGTCGTCGGGAGGCGTGGTCTTTACCACCATCCAGAAGTTTTTCCCAGAGACGAAGGGCGGGAAATACCCGACGCTATCCGACCGCCGGAACATCGTCGTCATCGCCGACGAAGCGCACCGTAGCCAGTACGACTTTATTGACGGTTTTGCGAAGCACATGCGTGACGCACTGCCCAATGCCTCATTCATCGGATTTACGGGAACTCCGATCGAGAGCGGCGACCGCAGTACTCCTGCGGTCTTTGGCGACTACATCGACGTTTATGACATTCAACGCGCCGTGGAAGACGAGGTCACGGTTCGCATCTACTACGAAGGCCGTCTCGCCAAGCTGGAGCTGAAGGCTGACGAACGACCCAAGATCGATCCAGATTTTGAGGAAGCCACCGAAGGCGAGGAAGTCGAGAAAAAGGAGAAACTCAAGACCAAATGGGCTCGCCTTGAAGCGATGGTCGGCACCGACAACCGGATTGAACTTGTGGCCGAGGACCTCATTGACCATGTAGAGAAACGGTTCGATGCAATGGAAGGTAAGGCCATGATTGTGGCCATGAGCCGCCGCATTTGCGCCGACTTGTACACAGCCATTGTGAAGCTGCGTCCTTCGTGGCACCACG
>Ga0308309_10000835_pt1 | contig 18443 bp, 13 predicted proteins | sample HubBroMetageWFT5_FD_192491 | JGI IMG/M metagenome (GOLD analysis project Ga0308309, IMG submission 192491) | Warmed and freeze-thawed soil microbial communities from the Hubbard Brook experimental Forest, New Hampshire - Hubbard Brook CCASE Soil... | ecosystem: Environmental > Terrestrial >...
TTTGCCGTTGCGCTCGGTGGTTTTTACGTTGATTACGCCTTTGCCGCCGCGGTTGGTCAGGCGGTATTCGTCGGCGGCGGTGCGTTTGCCGTATCCGTTTTCGGTGACGGAGAGAATGAGCGAGCCTTTCTTGCCGACGTCTTCGACTTCGAGCGTCGCGTCGGCGGGATCTTTCGCGGGAGCGGGCGGCAGCACCGCATCTGGCTTAACCGTTGTGGCCATGCCGACGATGTAGTCCTTCTCGTCGAGGTTCATGCCGCGCACTCCGGTGGCGTTTCGGCCCATGGAGCGGACTGCGGTTTCTTCGAAGCGGATGGCTTGGCCGTCGTGCGATGCGAGGAAGACGATCTGCACGCCGTCGGTCAGGCGGGCGGCTACCAGTTCGTCGCCCTTTTCAATGTTGATGGCGATAATGCCTCCGGCACGGACGTGGGAAAAATCTTTCAGGTCGGTCTTTTTCACCGTGCCGTTGCGGGTGGCGAAGAAGACGTACTTGTTTTCTTCTTCGAGATTGCGAACAGCAAGAATGGTGCGAACTGTTTCGCCGGGTTGCAGCGCGAGCAGGCTTCCTACGTGTTTGCCCTTACCGGCTGCGCCCACGTCGGGGATTTCGTAGACCTTCAGCCAGTAAACGCGTCCGGTGTTGGTGAAGATGAGAATGTACGCGTGGGTCGAGGCGATGAAGAGATGTTCGACGAAATCCTCGTCGCGCGTCTTCATGCCCATTCGACCTTGGCCTCCGCGGCGCTGATTGCGGTAGGTGGAAATCGCGGTGCGCTTCATGTAGCCGGAGTGGCTCACGGTGACGGCCATCTGCTCGTCGGCGATTAAGTCTTCGAGATGGATTTCGGCGGCTTCGTCTTCGATGACGGTGCGACGCTCGTCGCCGTAGAGCTTTTTCACTTCTTCGAGCTCTTTGATAATCACAGTACGGAGTTTTTTCTCCGAGCCTAAGATCGATTCGAAATCGGCGATGTTGTCGCGAGTAGATTTTAGCTCTTTGTTGATCTCGTCGATGGAGAGCCGGGTGAGGCGATGCAATTGCAATTCGAGGATGGCGTCGGCCTGAATGCCGGTGAAGGGCTTTTCAGGATCGAGCTTGGGCGCGCGGCCGGTGGTGTTGATGTCGATCTTCTTGCCGCCGAAATAGGCGATCAGGTTTTCACGAGCATCGGCGCGGTTGGCGCTGGCGCGAATGATGGTGATCACGTTGTCGAGGTGATCGAGCGCGGTGAGGTAGCCTTCGAGGATGTGCTCCCGGTCTTTGGCTTTCTGTAATAGATAAGCGGTGCGGCGGCGAACGACGTCCACGCGGTGATCGATAAAGAGCTGGATCGCTTGGATGAGCCCGAGTTCCTTCGGCTGGCCGTTTACAACGGCCAGGAAAATCATTGAAAAACCTTCCTGCATCGAGGTGTGCTTGAAGAGCTGGTTGAGCACGATCTGCGGTTCGCCGCCCCGCTTCAATTCGACCACGATGCGCATGCCGTCGCGATCGCTCTCGTCGCGGATATCGCTTATGTCGTCGATGATCTTGTCGTTAACGAGCTGGGCCATGCGTTCGATCAGGCGGGCTTTGTTTACCTGATAGGGAATTTCGGTGACTATGATTGCCTGGCGATCTTTGTTGAAGGTTTCGATGGCGGCTTTGGCACGCATCATGAAGCGGCCGCGGCCGTGTTTGTAGGCTTCGAGGATTCCACTCTTGCCGTGAATGATCCCGGCGGTGGGGAAGTCTGGGCCTTTTACGATCTGCAGAATCTCGGCTAGCTGCGTGTGGGGATTGTTCACCAAGGTGATGGTCGCGTCGACGATTTCGGTGAGGTTGTGCGGCGGAATCTTCGTTGCCATGCCCACTGCGATTCCGTCGGAGCCGTTCACCAATAGGTTCGGGATACGCGTCGGAAGAACATCGGGCTCGATTTCGTTGCCGTCGTAATTGGGGCGGAAGTCTACCGTTTCTTTATCCAGGTCTTCGAGCAGAGCGGAAGCTACTCGCGTGAGACGCGCTTCGGTGTACCGGTCGGCTGCTGGCGGATCGCCGTCGACGGAGCCGAAGTTGCCTTGTCCATCCACCAATGGGTAGCGCATGGCGAATGGTTGCGCCAGCCGCACCAACGCGTCGTAGACCGCGAGGTTGCCGTGGGGATGGTATTTGCCCATGACCTCGCCGACGATTCTGGCGCACTTGCGGGTCGAGCGATTGGGCGCGAGGCCCATTTGCTGCATGGTGTAGAGAATGCGGCGGTGCACGGGCTTCAATCCGTCGCGCACGTCGGGCAGGGCGCGCCCAATTATGACGGACATCGAATAGTCGAGGTACGACCGGCGCATCTCTTCTTCGATGTTGACGGGTTGAATGTTTAGCGCGCCGGGGTTGCCGCCTTCGCCAGGGGGCGGAGGGGTTAACGGTAGTTCGGGATTCTCGTCGTCGGGCATTTTAGGTTCAGTTCTCGGTTCTCAGTTCTCAGTTCTCAGAAATCACACCTAAACTTGTCGCTCCGGAAGTCCGGTAAGCGGTTGCATTTACAGGAGCTTAGTGGGTAATCGGATAATTGAAATTATATCACAGCGGAAGTGTTTTCGAGGGCTGCGACGGTTGCTGCTTCAGGTCCGAGGCTACACAAAACCTAAGGCCGGGTGATGACTTCATTCGGGGCAGAGGGCAGCAGAAATTTCACGCCGTTCTTATGATTCGCCTGCACCGTCGCGGGGATGTTGAGTGCGGAGAGTTCGATGTTTTTCGTCCAGTGGCCGCTCTGCCAGTAATCCCCGTTGGCGTAGAGAGTGCTGCCTACAATCGCGTACCCGGGCACTTGTTCGCGATGACCGTCGGAAAAGATCAGCACCGTCGGCGGGAGCTCGCGTTGGGCTTGCGGCGACGGTGACTTGGCGTCAGCTTCGACGTAGTCTGGAGGCGAATTGGCGCCGCGTTCCCCAGGCTGCTGCTTTCCTCCGTAGCGCACATACCGATTGCCTTGGAGTTCAATCATCAACGGTTCGGATTTTGCTTCTGGCGGCGTATCGATCGCAGGTGTCGGCTGCACGACTAGATACTGAGGCGGGATGGTTAACGGTGCAACCGGATAGTCGGCGTAAAACGGATCGCCGAGGAAAATCGCGGCGGGGCCGAAAGAGTGGGAATGCGGCCGTCCAGTAAATGAAACGTTAACACCGCGCCCGAAGCCCGAGCCGCGCATTTGCGCCATTGAGATCGGTGCGAAAACTGCCGTGCCCAGCAGCGCCGAAATCGCCGCGATGATCAGCCGCCTGGGCATATCTTAGTTCGCTTCAGCGGCACCAGGCACCTGGAAGTCGATGCCGCGGTCGTCATTCTGCTTCGCCGTGGCGCTTAGATCCAGGTCGGCGAGAGCGATCTTCTGGCGATGTCCGCCGGTCAAGTCGTATAGCGTGCTGCCGACAATTGCGTAGTTCGCAACTTCCACTTGGTGACCGTCTTTGAACACGAGCACGGTCTGAGGTTGATCTGACGCCGCAGCGACTTCCGCCTGTGAAGCCGAGTCAGACGCCGAGTCCGGCTGAGGGTTGTCGTTGCGTGCTCGGGTCGGATACTTGGCGGAAGCTGGAGCAGGCGCAGGCGCTGTCCCTGGACCTCGCCGATCAAATACCGTTGGTCCGCCCTTGTACTGTTCGTCCGGCGGGTTCTCGGCTACGTCGTCACCGGAATCGTAGTAGCCGTAATATGGCACGGCGTACGCTCCGCCCCACGGGAGCGACCCGTTGTGACGACGGTGGTGAAAGTTCGGGTTTGGATTCGGGTTCGATGTGGTCGTGCCTCTGAAGCAGCACGTAGGAACGGCCGGCGTGTATCCGCGCGTTCCGAGAGAGGTAACGCTGGGCGCGACTCCGTTGACTTGGCGACCGCCGAATCCGGGTGATGTGACCGACGCAGGCATGCCGTTAACTTGGGCACCGGCGGTGGACGTCAGAAGGAACCCAAGCAGCACGACCGCGAATGGAGCCAAAGCAAAACCCGCTCCGGTAGCTCGATTCGACCGTTGCACGGAAAAATCATACTCCAATTTTCGAGGCATGGCGCACTCCCCCCATAAATATTAGAACATAAGACGGTGTAGGAAGTTGCGTGCCTAAAGGTAATTACTTTCGTGCTGGGTGAAAGAACGCCCCTCAGCCCTAAGTAGCTGAAACCCCCCACTCTGTCCCGTTGGGGCACACCAAATAAGGGCTAACTTAAGTCGTCTGTCAATCCGCCATCCGGGGCAAATGTTCGCATGCCGGCTGGAATTACGAAGTTCCTACAAACGGACTCCTGGCGTGGAATAATCCGTTGCCCCAGACCCGTGGCATAGTGTTACATGAAATCCGAGTGGATTCGGCGGACGCAGGGTTAAGTAGGTACGAAGGGGTGAACAAAAGGGGTGAACAATACGATGAGACGCATGTTTTCCGTTCTGTGTGGCTTGGCCCTGATTGCAGTTTCGCAGGCACAGAGCACCCTCGAAGCAGATGGCCAGCCAGCCTCGACAACTCCAATCATCAACGGCAAACTCGAAGGCTCCCGCACCGCGGTTTTTAAGACGCCGCAGGACTCCTGCACACAAAACGATATTCCGGACGCCATGGCACGAGCGTTTCGCGATTACACCGGCACCATCCATTTCGTGTCGGCGAGTTCCGACATGTTCCAGAGCCTTGGCCCGACTCTTGAGACGCTCAAGCACAGTTGCCACGCGGCGTTCCATTCCGCGAATGATCCAAATCCGGCGGACTTCAACGATCAGGTTTGGCTCGATTCTTTTTATACTCTGGACGGCAAAACCATCGCCGCTCTATCCCACACGGAATATCACGGCTGGGCGCACAAGGGCGAGTGCAATACCCAGAATTACGGCGAGTGCGAGTATGACTCCGACACCTATCATCTTTCCAAGGATGGTGGCTATCACTTCGAATCGTTCAAGGCGCCTGCGAATTTTCTAGCCGGAATCCCTTATAAGTATCACATCGACGGAGGTCCCATGGGTTACAGCGTGGACACCAACGTCGTGAATTTCAACGGCTGGTATTACGCCATAGCCACGGATTGGACCTGGCCTCCGAATTGTTCCGGGAACAAAGGACCGCATCGTTGTATCGTGCCTGGTGGAGGCGCACCGATTCGCACCACGAACGTTTTCGATCCTTCCTCATGGCGCGGCTGGAACGGCACTGATTTCTCGGTATCGTTCGTCGATCCCTATCTGGGTCAGGTTTCACATCTGAAGGAGCATATCTACACGCCGGTTCCGTATATGTTTGCCGTGAACGCGGTCAATGTTTATCAGTCTGCGAATTTGGTTGTTGCCACGCTGTGGGATTATTGGGACAACGAATTAGGTCCACCGGGCTTGTACCTTACGACGTCGACGGATCTGATCAACTGGACGAAGCCCACGTTGGTCGTCACTGTAAAAGAGCTCAGCAAGAATGATCCTAAGGGGAGTTGGCTCTACGCCTACTTTTCCTTGATCGATCCGAAATCGCAGGACCTGAACTTCGCGACTATCGGCAACCATGTCTACGTGTATTATGTGCGCCTGAATAACAACAATGTGTACGATCGCGTTTTGTTCCGGCAAAAAATTAAACTCACGTTGAATCAATGAGCGCGGGTCGAGGGTTATCCGAAAGCCCGTGTTTGCCGGAGACGTTGCGGTGCGGCTGAAGCCGCACCCTTTCAAAGAAGCTCGATCGTTCTATGGAGCGCGTAAGGCGTGGGTTGCAAGCACAAGTGCATAGATCCTTCGCGATGCTCCGGATGACAGCGTGAACTTTTGGGGCGCGCCACCAGTTTTTTTGGCTAGCGCCAGCGGCTTTTCCAGGCAGTCATCGTCGAAAAATTCACGGTAAAGCTCTCTTTAAAACTCAACGGCTCTAAAACGGCCTTCCCACCCGCGCTAGTTCCGCCAAATTCCAGAACGCGTTTGCCAGCAGCAGTCCCCAGACGCAGGCTTTTACCAGTTCGCAATGCCGCGTCTCCAGCAGATCGGCGGTGATTCCGGCGACAAACACAAACAAAAACGGCACTGCCATGAGTTGAAATCCAAATCCAGGATAGTGCGGCGTACCCAAGTCCAAAAGAAGGAATAATGCTGCGATCATTAAGGGCGCGGTATTGCCGAAATATCTTGGGCGACGCCAGGCGAAGTAAGCAATCAAAGTCGCCGGGATCGCCAGCAAAAGTGCTGGGCCGCTTTGCCCGATTTGCCTGGGAATCCGCAGATAGGTTCCGGGCATAAGAAACGCCTGCCAGGTGATTCCGAAAAAACTGGCGTGGCGGATGCTCTGCAAAAATACGCCGGGACGGAGCAGGTACGAAGCTAACAAGAGCAGAAATGCCACTCCGCACGCTGCTGCCCAAATCGCAATTACAGCTCGCCGGCGAGTCGGTGCCAGGTACAGCATGAACCCGAACGCAATGGGAATCAGAATAATCAACGAAAACTGAGAGCCGATGGCTAGCGCCAGCGAGAGTCCCAGCAACAGGATGCGCCGCCAGTTCCAGACGACAACTTCACGCGGAGCATACAAAGTGTGGGCCACTGCAATCGCGGTGAAGATGGCTCCGAACGCGCCCCATCCTGCACCTAGCTCCGGCGGTGCGGAATATAGCGTGCTGCTGCGGAGAATTACGGGTGAGAAGCAGTACAACGTCAGGGCAATGTAGCCGCCAGCGTTTCCGTAGAGTCTGCGCGCCACGTACCATAGGGAAGCGCCCAGGAGCACTCCAAAGATTAAATAGGGTGCTCGTGCCAGCCATCCCCAGTAATGGAAAGATCCGGCCTCTGCGGTGCCCGTCCAGCCCAGCAGGGGAGCCGAGGCTAACAGATACCACAGCGGTGAATGATTGGGGTCGTAGCCTTCGTTGTGCCCGATTTCGGGCGGCGTGGGAGTGCCGGCCTCCATGCGCTCGATCGAGGGCGTTCCAGCAACTGATTGCCCGCTCCACTGTTGCAGTCCTTCGATCACCCGGAAGAGCTGCGAGGAGTCCACTTCCGTCGGCTGAGTGCCGCGGAACAGAAGCCAGCCACACTGGGCGAGAAACGCCAACAGAAGAAGTCCGGCTAGAACCTGGGGCTGGCCGAAGCGTTCGCGCGTCAGAAATTTACTCATGAAGGGACGGCGAGTGTTTTACCATGTTCGGGGACAATTGGGGAAACTTCCGCCATGGATGAAGTGAAAGAGGGCTCGCGGGCTGCAGATGGAGTCCCCCTAGAAACGCAGCTCGGTCAGCCCGACCCCACGTTGATCGATCCACTGCAGCAGCCATTGCTTGAGCCGGCTCACGCGATTTTTGTCGGTCCTGAAGGGTTGCGAGCGGGATGGCGATTTCTGCTTTACGTTGGAATGTGGCGAGTGTTCCTCGTTTTGCTTCGCACCCTGGTTCCCTATGTGCAACCGCACGGAGTGCGCGGGATCTGGCAGGACTTGATTGGGGAGTTGGAGTTTCTCGCATCCGCCTTTCTGCCCGCGTTGGTCATGGGGGCAATCGAGAATCGTTCTCTCGGCGACTACGGCCTGCCATTGCGAAATGCCTTTGGAAAAGCGTTCTGGGTGGGCATGTTCTGGGGCATCGTTGCCATTACGGTTCTGGTGCTTGCCATAGGCGGCCTTGGCGATTTTTCTCTCGGCGGGCTCGCATTGCATGGCGGGCGTATCCTGAAATTTGCGGCTTTCTGGGGCGGTTTTTTTGTCATCGTCGGCTTGTTCGAAGAATTCCTGCTGCGTGGCTATACGCAATTCACGCTGACTCAGGGCATTGGTTTCTGGCCGGCTGCGCTCTTGCTTTCGACTTTCTTCGCAGCCTTGCATTTTGGCAATCCCGGGGAAACCTGGATGGGCTTGCTCGCGGTTGCGGTCATCGGACTTTTTTTCTGCCTGACTCTTCGCCGTACCGGAAACCTGTGGTTCGCCGTCGGCTTTCACGCTTCGTGGGACTGGGGCGAAAGCTATCTGTACTCCGTGCCCGACAGTGGCGGGATGGTCACCGGGCACCTGATGCGCTCATCCTTCCACGGCTCGCCATGGCTCACGGGCGGCTCGGTCGGGCCGGAAGGCAGCGTGCTCGTCTTTGTTGTCATGGCGCTGACGTGGCTGGCGTTTGATCGGGCGTATCCTAACGTCAGATACCAAACCAAAGACATTCATCACTCACAGACTCCGCATCCCTACCACGAATAATGCACTGTGTAAGTCACTACCTGTTGGCCATCCGGTTCGATGGTGACGGGAAACTCCGCCGTCTGAGCATCCATCTTTCGGGATGGTTGCGACTGCTCGGTCAACGTCCAGTTCGTCCAGCGATACAAATGCTCGACGACTCGAACATTTGCCGGCTCCTTCTTGTGATTGCGGACTCGAATCTCAAAAGTCTCTTCCATCCAGTTGTGGCTGGAATCAACATGGAAACTGGTACGCTTGCGTTCGCCGACTACGTCAAACGCATTCCCGGTGTACGCGCGGATGGTCTCATCTTTCGGCGTGTGATCGATCTGGTTTTCGCCGACGAATTCCAGGTGTCCATCTGTATCCCGACGGTAGAAGCGTAATTTGCCCTTAGGCAGCGGGAGGCCGAGGTGGTTGACTTCCGCGTTCTTGAACTCTTCCATCACCCACACTTTGGGGTTCGACTGGGTGCCGTAGCCGGGATCCTGACGCACCTGCTCGGGGTTGCGATATCCGTACTGCTCGACCTTGGCTCCGTCGTAGATGTAGAGGCGCTGCGCCTGAATGCCCGTGGCGCGCACAAACTCTACCTGCTTGGTTTCCTGGTCGCGCAGAGTGGTGGAACGCTCGAGGGTATAGAGATGGAATTCGTCGAAGGACTTCTCGCGAACGACGGGGGCCATGGCATCTGTCATCGCCGCGGCCTCGACGGCGTAAATTCTGCCTCCCAGTGCACCTTCCTGAATTTTATTCACATCCCCGGCCAGCAATTTGATGTTGGCATTCTCAAACGTCTTCCCGCTCTGATTACGCATGGTGACCCAGCCCACCAAGTCGAGAAAATCGAACTTGCTGGTCGACTTATTGGAAACCACCAGGTTGTAGTCCGCTTGCCAGCTCATGCCGCCGCTGACATAGGAAATCTCGGCATCGAATTTGCCGGGCTGATTGGTTTGCAGCAGCCAAGTCAACGTGGGCTTCAGTATGGAATCGGCGGACAGCGCGGGAAATAAAGGTTGGCCGGGCATTCCGAAACGCAGTATGCCGTCCACTTCGATGATCGGTTGCGTGGAAACGGGCTGTTGATAGTTTTGCGCATAGTAGTTGCTGGGGACATATCCGCTGCGCACGATTTTTCCCCGAACGATCAGGTCTTTGTCGAGGTTGCGGCCGGTGACGAAGTCGATCGTTTTGCCTTCATAAAACGAGAGCAGAAGTTCTTGTGAGATGGGATCGTTGCGGTAATTTTGCTCAAGGACTTGCAGGGCGCGTCCAGCAGGATCGCGCAGAATCACTGAATCGGGTTCGAGATGCGCGGCGACTCCAGCGTAGTTGACACGGTTTACGCCCGGTGACAATTCCATGGGGAACCGTTCGCGTGCCACGAAGAAATTCTGGTTATAAATGGTCAGCGCGGGAGCATTCTCGCCATTAGCCTTATCCTGTCCCCAGGCCATGGAGCACAGGCAGAATACGATCAACACAATCTTTTTCATTGTTCGCCTTTTTCTGCCCCGGTCAGGGAGAGGCGTTTTTCCCGGTGCTATGCAGAGAACGCAGGGTTCGAGAAAACTTGCGGGGAGCGAATCAGGTGCGGCGAGAGGGAGTACGGAGGTAATGCAGGTAACGAGAGCCTCGATTACGAGCGCAAGGCGGGTCTTGAGTTACGGATTCCGGAACCAGCAACGGCGGCGACGATGGCGTCCGCGAAACGATCCGCGGCGGCGGGATGGGAGGTCAAGAACAGAGCGGGCTCGATCAATTCGAGTTCCATGATGCGGAACTGGTCTTGATTGTGGACACGGTCGACAATTCCATCGACTCGCGCGTACAGCGTAGGCGGTACCGCTTGCACCGCCCGCGTCGCGCATTCAAGCACCGGTGCGGGCGGATCGGCGGCGAGAGACCGACCTCCGAAGTCGGACTGCACACGAAAGTCTCCTGGCTTTGGCGTTTTGAGGACGGCGTGACTGAACTGTCCGCCGAAGAACATGAGAGACCACTCGCCATCGGTGACGATGTTGTCCATGAATCTCTGGACCATCACACCGGGGCCGGCCATGAGTTCCTCGAACAAGGACTGTTCTGATTCAGCGTTCTTCGCGTCGACCAGTTGGGTCCGGTGCGCTGTGGCGGAGATTCTGGGTTTGAGCACCGCTTTGTCCCAACCGGCGTCGCGCAAGGCTGTAGTTAGAGTCTGTGCCTCTCCAGGCTCACACCACAAGGTCGGAACTATGGGAATGCCCCGATTGTCGAGCGAGCGGAGGTAGGATTTATCGGCGTTCCAACGAATCACCGCCGGCGGATTCCAAAGGTTACAGCCGGTTGCTTCGAGAGATGCAATCCAGCGCAGAAACTCTTCGCTGCGCAGGTGATAGTCCCAGCAGGAGCGAATCACTATCGCGTCGCAATCTTGCCAAGGGTAGTCGGGATCGCTCCACACGGCGGGTTCCGCTTTGAGGCCATGGCCCGCGAGCGGTCGGAGCAGGGTTTGATCATCGGGCGTGAGATCGGGCCAATCTTTGGAGGTAACGAGAGCGATGCGCATAGAATGCACTGACTGGGTAAGTCGCCATTTTACTTGGGAAAGGCCGCTCCATTCTTGAATCGGGTCCGCGCCTGTCTCCTCGACGTAGTAAGATGTGTTCATGGCAAACACACGCAGCGCAACGCTTAGTGTACGGCTGAAACCAGCGACCAAGAAACGCCTGGCAAAACTGGCGAAGGCCTCGGGGCGCAGTTCGAATTTTCTGATCGCGGATGCTCTGGAAGCCTACGTCTCCGATCAGGAACGAATGCTGTCCGAGGTTCGTCAGTCGGATCGCCAGGTCAAATCTGGACACTACATCAAGAACGAGGACATGAAAGCGTGGCTGTTGTCATGGGGAACTGAGCACGAGCTGCCGGTTCCAAAGTGCGCCTGCGGTAAGCAACATGATGACGAGACGCTGTGCCAGTAGAAATTGTCTGGTCGGCGCTGGCGCGAAACCGGTTGCGGGAAATTCGCGCTTACGTGGCGCAAGACAAACCGGAGGCGGCGGAACGGCTAGGCATGCGAATTGTTGCCGTGGTCGAAGCTCTAAGAAATCATCCCCACCTGGGTCGCGTCGGGGCAGAGCCTGGGATCCGGGAGCTAGTGATCGGAGGCACTCCGTACATTGTCTTATATCGCGTGCTGGGCCAGCGCGTTATGATCAGCACCATTTGGCATGGGGCACAGCGCCGGGAGGGCTAGAGTCTTCACCGCGATAGGAGTCAGAGGGGGAGGGGAGGAAACGAAGCCGAAGGCCCGCCCCAAATCCCTAGTTGACATGATCAGATGTCCAAATTCTTTACATCGAGCGCGTTGTCTTCGATGAACTTGCGGCGGGCTTCAACGTCTTCGCCCATCAGCGTGGTGAAGATGGTTTCGCATTCGGCGATGTCTTCAAGCTTCACGGACAGTAGCGTGCGCCGCTCCGGATCCATGGTGGTTTCCCACAATTGCGGCGCGGTCATTTCGCCCAAGCCTTTGTATCGCTGCACGATGTAATCCTTGCGGCCCTCCGCCAGAACGTAGTCGAAGAGATCACGCGCCGTAGACTTTTCGACCAGCTGAGGTTCGGGCTTTTTCTTTGCCACAGGTTTTGCAGGCGCTTCTTGTACGGCCTTCTTCTGTGCCTTGTCGCCGTCTTCGGCTTCATTTGATTCTTCGGAATTGGTATTTGCCGACGAACCTTTGGCGACAGTCTCAACCACGAATGGCGGCTCCATGTACGGTTCGATCTGCTTGAATTTCGACAGTAGTTGGCGGTACTCGGCGGTGGAAGCCAGCTCCCAGTTGATCAGGTGTTCGGCGCCTTGCGAGTTCACGTAACGCACCGCCCACAGGTTGTGTTCTTCGTCGAAACGGCTTTCGACTTCCTTGAAGCTGCGCTCTTTTTGCAGCTTCTTCAGCTCTTTTTCCAGTTTCTCGATTTTCTTGGGCGCGGCTTTCTTGTCACCTTCGAAATCCACTCTCTTGGAAAGATCGAGTTTGGGAAGGATTTCAGTGACGTGTTCGTCACGCAACCGTTTGTCGACTTTGTCGAACAGCTTGAGATATTCGTCCAGAACGTTCATGAAGCGCGACAGGTTCGCGCCTTCGAGCTTGGCCGCGCCCTCGCCATAACGCACGACCAGACCTTCGGACGCACGCTTGACCAGGACTTTCACATACTCGCGATCGTCCTTGATGTATTGCTGGGACTTGCCTTTCTTGATCGAGTATAAGGGCGGCTGCGCGATGAACACGTTGCCGCGCTTGATCAACTCCTGCATGTGGCGGAAGAAGAATGTCAGCAATAGAGTGCGGATGTGGCTTCCGTCGACGTCGGCATCAGTCATCAGGATGATTTTGCCGTAACGCAGCTTGCTGGCATCGAAATCCTCTTTAGAGATGCCTGTACCCAGCGCTGTGATCATGGCGCGAATCTCTTCGTGCGCCAGCATCTTGTCATAGCGGGCTTTTTCGACGTTAAGGATTTTGCCCTTCAACGGCAGAATGGCCTGGAAACGCCGGTCGCGCCCCTGCTTTGCGGTCCCGCCTGCGGACTCGCCTTCAACCAGGAACAACTCGCAGCGCTCCGGTTGTTTCTCTGAGCAATCTGCCAGTTTGCCGGGCAGTCCACCACCGTCGAGTGCGCCCTTGCGGCGAGTCAAGTCTCGAGCTTTTCGTGCGGCTTCGCGAGCGCGGGCAGCGTCGATTGCTTTGTTGATGATCTTTCGTCCGACTGTCGGATTCTGCTCGAGGTACGCACCCAGGCGTTCGTTGACGAAAGCCTGCACTACGCCGGCAATGTCGGAGTTCAGCTTGCCCTTGGTCTGGCCTTCAAACTGCGGTTGCGGCAGCTTAACGCTGATCACCGCAACCAGGCCCTCGCGGACGTCATCACCCGTGAGATTTTCTTTTACGTCTTTGAACAGACCCATCTGCTGTCCCGCGTAATTGATGGTGCGGGTCAGAGAAGTACGAAAGCCGGAGAGATGCGTGCCGCCATCCACCGTGTTGATGTTGTTGGCAAAACTGAAGACTGTCTCGGAGTAGGCGTCGTTGTACTGCAGCCCAATCTCCATCTCGACGCCGTCGCGCGTGGCTTCCATGTAGATCGGCTTGTCGTGCAGTGTCTGTTTGCCGCGATTGAGGTGCTTGATGAATTCCGCGATGCCGCCGTTGTACTTGAATTCGGCGGTCTTGGGTTCGCCCGTTTTCGGGTCCGTAGTGCGCTCGTCGGTGAGCGTGATCAGCAGTCCCTTGTTCAGGAACGCGAGTTCACGCAAGCGTTGCGCCAGCGTATCGAAATTGTATTCGGTTACGGTGAGGATGCTCTTGTCGGGCAAGAAGTGAACTTTCGTTCCGCGCTTCTTAGTCGCACCCGCTTTTTTCAGCTTGCTGGTGGGCTCGCCCTTGGAATAGGTCTGTTCCCAGGTAAATCCATCGCGCCAGATTTCGAGATCAAGTTCTTCGCTGAGCGCATTCACGCAGGAAACACCGACACCATGCAATCCGCCGGAAACTTTGTAGGAGGATGCATCGAACTTGCCGCCAGCGTGCAGGGTCGTCATGACGACCTGCGCGGCGGGAACTTTTTCGCCATCGATGTCCATCGAATCTACGGGAATGCCGCGGCCGTTATCCACGACGGTGATGGAGTTGTCGAGGTGAATCGCGACTTCGATCTTATCGGCGTATCCGGCGAGCGCCTCGTCAACGGAGTTGTCCACGACTTCATAGACCAGATGATGAAGTCCGATTTCACCGGTTGAGCCGATGTACATGGCAGGACGTTTGCGGACGGCTTCCATGCCGCCCAACACTTTGATGGAATCGGCTGTGTAATCGCCATTTCCGCCGTTGACGGGGTTGGGGCCTCCGGCTCGATTCTTGGTGTCGACGATGGCCGTGGTATCGATTTCTTTTGTTGCCATTCAGCTCCGGTGGATATGCCAGATTTGAGCTCTGGCAGGCGCGCATTTCCTGTGCCCTAGAATGAGGTCAAATGACTGAAATTACTAACACTTACGGCAGCAGGATTTATAAGAAATTATACCACAGTCGAGGCCGCTCCTGGCCCCGGAATCCAGCCGGTAAACCGTGATTCTTGTGTCATTTAGGGACGGCTTTCGCAGGGCAGTATCCCGGGGCCGAATCAGACTCGCTTTCGTCCTCACTTGTGTGTGGCAGGCGTTTCTTTCCTGCCAAAGCTTAGGCCTTCTATCAACTGGTCCACTTCGTCTTCGCTCCCCGCAATAAACGTATACGAGACCACAAAACTTTTCTCAATCATGACCAGCGTGCTTTGGTGCATAGCCAAGCTGCCGAGCGGCTTGCTGAAGTCACCGCGTATCAGTTGCGTCGCTCCTACGCGAAATTCGTAAGGTTCGTTGACAACCGTAAAGCCCTTGGACTTCGTTAGCTCGGTGACTGGACCGAAATACTGGTCGGCGTTTTGCAGTCCGGGGTATGAAGACGCGGCTTCCACTGCCAACACGACGGCGGAATTCACCGATTCGCCAGCCACTTCGGGAGGATGTTCGAACGCGGCCAGCAGCAGGATTGATTTTTTCGGGTCGTTCAAATCCTCGTTCGAATCTTCTCTCATCTCGGTGGTGCGATCCACCCATCCGAAATGGAGTTTGTAGTCGAATCCGAAAAACGAGTTATGGTAGAGGCCGTTGGCGACGGAACCGGGATCCGGTGCAGATATGCGGGACTGTTCGGACCTGGGCTTAGATGAAGATGACGAAGTTGGCGACTGCGCATGAAGCACCCCAGCCAGGACCATCAAGAGAAATATGCAGGAGTGTCGAAAACCGCGGATACCCATGCGGACATTTTACGCCGCTATACCGACGCCCACGGGCTGGGCGCAGTGTGCACAGCGTCTCGCATCGATCGGGATTTCGCTCAGGCACTCGGGGCACTTCTTGGTGGTCGGATCGGCGGGCGCCGGTGCTTTGCGCATACGCGCGACCAGTAGATTCACCGGGGTCACCACGAAGAAATACACCGCAGCCGCCACCAGCAGGAAAGATATTCCAGCATTGATAAAGTCCCCGATGGCGAACATGCTGCCGTTGATGGTGAATTTGATGGCAGAAAAATCTGGCTTGCCGACAATCGCCGCAATCAGCGGAGTAAGCAGGTCTTTTGTGAAAGCTGAAACCACTGCGGCAAACGCCGCTCCAATCACGACGCCGACTGCCATATCGATTACATTGCCACGAAGAATGAATTGCTTGAATCCGCTGAGCATGAAGGGTTCCCTCCTAAGAACGGATGGCGGCAACTTTACGGCGGATGGCCGCCGGCGTCAAGCGTACGCAGCCTGGCTGGACGGGCGAGGACGCCTGTCCTCCACTGTCAGATTCTCATCGGCATCACGATATAGCGGTACTTGTATTCCTCGCCTTCGGCGGGGCGCATCTGTCCAGCCGATTGAGAATCTTTGAATTCCAGCTTCACGTCTCCGCTGCCGGCTGCCTTGAGGAAATCCAAAAGATATTGCGCGTTGAAGCCGATCTGGATCATATCCCCGTTGTAGTCGATTTCGATCGAGTCTTCCGACTCGCCGGTCTCGGTGGAGGAAGCCGAGAGTTTCAGTTCGCCTTTTTCCAGGCGCATCTTCACGGCTCGTGAGCGCTCGTCGGCAAACTGGGCCACGCGAGAAATTGCCGCCGAGAGTTCTTCCCCGTGGACACTGATGCTCTTGTTATTGTCCTTCGGCAATACGGCTTCGAAGTTGGGGAACTGGCCGGTGAGTTGGCGCGAGGTCAGAAGCCTCTGCCCGATGCGGAAGAATAGCGTGGATTCGTCCTTCGCGAATTCGATTTCCTCGACGTCGGTCGAATCTAGCAATGACTTCAACTCGTCCATGGCTTTCTTGGGAACGAGAGTCTTCATCTCGCCGGAGACGCCCTCAAACTTCCCGCCGCTGCGTTCGATGTGCGCCAACCGGTGCCCGTCGGTCGCGACCATGGTGATCGATTCCGGCTTCAGCACCATCAATGCACCGTTCAGCGTGTATCGGGATTCTTCACTGGCAATGGCAAAGCCGGTCTTGGCAATCATCGACCGCAAAACCTGCGCGGGGATTTTAACCACGCCAGCCGTTGGGAACGTAGGCAAACTGGGAAAGTTCGACCGCGCCATGCCAACCATTTTTGTGTTCGACCGGCCGCAGCGGATGCTGACCCAATGATTTTCCAGCAGCTTGATTGTGATGTCCGCATCGGGCAGCAGTTTCACATAGTCATGTAGCTTGCGTGCGGGAATGGTACAGGCGCCTTCTTTTTTAACCTTGGCAACGCACGATGTTCGCAGACTGAGATCCAGATCCGTGGCGGTGAGCGAAAGCTTGTCGCCGGCAGCCTCAAATAAATAGTTCGATAGGATGGGGATGGTGGTCTTACGCTCGACCACGCCCTGGGTCGCCGTGAGCTCGCGCAAAAGCTCGAACTTGCTGACCGTAATTTCCATGGTGGTCGTTCCCACCGCTGATGCTATGGCTTCTACCGGCATAACCTGAGTCCCCCGCCGCGTGGCGCTACTTTCAATACTTCCCTTATATCAAAACAAAAACCTAGAAAACCAGCGGTAACAGCAAGAAACAGACAAAAGTTGAATCCAGTCCAACCCGCCGATTCATCCCCCCAGCTGCTCGGTCAATTTATTCAGCAGCCGGTTCAGGTCCTTGTCGGTCTTGCGCACACCGTCAATCTTCTCGACCGAGTGCAATACGGTGGTATGGTGCTTGCCACCAAACTGTCTTCCAATTTCAGGCAAGGACGCCTCAGTCAGATGCTTGGCCAAGTACATTGCGATTTGCCGGGGATACACGATGGCACGCGAATTATTCTTCGCTTTGATCTCCACCAACCGCAATCCAAACTGCTCGGCAACGGATTTCTGAATCGATTCAATGGTGACCTTGCGGGCTTGGGAGTCGATGAAATTCTTAAGCACCTGCTGGGTATAAGGGAGGGTGATTTCGGCCCCAATCAGGGAGGAGTGCGCTACCAGCCGGATGAGCGCACCTTCTAACTCTCGCACGTTCGAGCGAATATTGGACGCGATGTACAGAGCCACGTCGGTCGGCAGCGTGACCTTTTCCTGTTCCGATTTCTTCTGCAGGATGGCGACCTTGGTCTCCAAATCCGGCGGCTGGATATCAGCGATCAAACCCCATTCGAAACGGCTTCGGAGTCGGTCTTCGATCTCGGCTAACTCCTTCGGCGAGCGATCGCTGGCGATCACGATCTGCCTCATCGACTCATGCAGCGCGTTGAAGGTGTGGAAGAACTCCTCCTGGGTACGCTCTTTCTGGGCCAGAAACTGGATGTCGTCCACCAGGAGCACGTCGACGTTGCGGAACTTGTCGCGGAAGCTGGTCATCTTGTCGTAGCGCAGCGAGTTGATCATTTCATTCGTGAACTTCTCGCTGGACACGTAGCAGATTCCCAACTGCGGTTGCCGCTTGCTGATCTCGTGGCCGATAGCCTGCATCAGGTGGGTCTTGCCCATTCCGACGCCACCATAAAGGAAGAGCGGGTTGTACGCCTTCGAGGGACGTTCCGCAACTGCTTGACATGCGGCGTGGGCAAACTGATTTCCGCTGCCGATGACGAACGCGTCGAAGGTATACCGCGGGTTGAGTTGCGCCGCCCCATCCCAATCGAAGCGTGCCTGTGACGGATGAGTCGACGGTGCCGAGTAGGCGGAAAGGCCGCCGTCGTGGCGGACGGGCGTGGCCGCTGGATCGTCCCCTGGGGGAACGAACTTTACTTCCTGATACTCGAGGCCAAGATTGTCGAGGGCCTCCTGAATCAGGTCGGCATATTTGTCGCCTACCTGACAGAACTCGGGCTTGGGCACCCACACAAAAAGCGTGCCTCCGCTCGAATGACTGTAGCGGGTGGGCTTCAGCCAGGTGTCGTAGGAATGCCGGTTGATCTTTTTTTCCAGCGCGTCAAGAATGCGCAACCACGGATTGGGAGCAAGAGTTGGACTTGAAACAGACATAAGAAATTCTTGGTGGCGCTGCATAAATCAGCGGCCTGAAATAAATGATTGCAGTATGAAAGCTCTCATTTTCCAGCGTAGCAACCTCCGCACTGCGGGGCGGTTTCGCTGGAGCGAGAAAAAATTTCAATGAGCAGGAACGGTCCGCATACTAGCACAAAAAAATTGTCTTGGTGGAAATCTTCGATAAAGATTTTTCCTGACCTCCACGATTCAA
>Ga0308309_10000839_pt1 | contig 18420 bp, 15 predicted proteins | sample HubBroMetageWFT5_FD_192491 | JGI IMG/M metagenome (GOLD analysis project Ga0308309, IMG submission 192491) | Warmed and freeze-thawed soil microbial communities from the Hubbard Brook experimental Forest, New Hampshire - Hubbard Brook CCASE Soil... | ecosystem: Environmental > Terrestrial >...
GCGCGCGCATCATTCGCCAGCGCAGTGAGTCCGATTGTATTTATGGACGGACATGGGGATACGATGGCCGGGGCATCTGGGTGGATCGCGGCTGCCGTGCGGATTTCGAATTAGGCCGCTAACTATGCGCTGCCCGCATCTAAATCGATGAGGCAGCGTCGCATTGAACTTTGCATTGAACTTTGCATTGAACTTTGCATCGAACTTCCGCCCGAGGCTGGCGGGCTGAGAATTTAGTTTGCCCGCCAGCTTTTGTCTGGTGACAATTAGACTTTGCTTGCCCGGTACTGAGGACGAACCCTTGCGCTTTTTCGCGGCCGTTTTTGTACTGCTCTTATTCACCCTTGGCGCTTCGTCCGCTAACGCACAGGCACAGAGCCAGAAACCCACGCAAAAACCGGCTGCCAAAACTCCCGCCGCCGGTGCGCAATCGGATGAAGTGCCGTCGCCGGTTTCCAAGCACTATCCGATTCTTGTTATCGCACACGGGAATGACCCCGCGTGGACGCTGCGCCTGGGAATGAAGGGCCCAGAGCGACTGGATCGCGCGAATTACCCTCCTATTGTTCTGGAACCCGCCGCGATCACTAATGATGATTCGGGGAATTCGTGGACGTACAACGCGAAAGACGTAGCCACGAATGCAACCGTGGGAGTGAAACTTACGCGGGAAGTGTGTACCGACGGCACATCGGAAACCAAATACACGTTTCGCGTGGAACTTACCCATTCGCAACTGGGAATTCTGCGAGGCTGCGGGCAGAGTTCACCGGAGCAGTTCCCCGAATTCCGAAAGAAAAATCAAATCGATGCGCCCGACGCAGTGGCTACGGACGACAAAGACAAGGACAAAGATAAAGACAAGAAAACGGTGCTGGAGCCGATTACGAAATTTGCATCTCCGACGGCAATCGCGTACATCGACGCAGCCGGAAAAGTGATCGTCGCACATGGCGAAGTGAAGAAGACCGCGGCTCCGGCAGGTTCGGAGCCGAACCTTTCGCACGACGGGAAGAAACTGCTGTACACGCGCTCTGATTCCAAGACTGGGCCGGAACGTTCCATCGTGCAATACGATTGGGACACCGGACAGTCGCACGACGTCGCCAAAGGAAATAGCCGCCAGGCGTTCTGGTCTCCAGACGATTCCCGCGTTGCGTTTCTGAAGTCCAACGACCAAAAGTGGGAGATCTGGACATTTCCGGCCGGCGCGCCAGACAAAGCCACGGTGTTCTCGCAGATTAACGTTTCCTCTTTGCATGGCTGGACGTCGCCTACGGCGCTCTTGGCGACCGACAACGAGAATGCCTACTGGATTGGTGAAGACGGCAAGCCGATGCAGACCGTTCCGCTGAAGGAAATTTATGGCACAGCGTACGACATTATAGGCAGCGACACGATTAGGGTGAGCACGGTGAATCCGGACCTGTTGCTGATTTCCGCTTTTTACAAAAATGCTCCTTCGGGTGCGCCGGTCGATTCCATGGGCCTGAATGCCACGTGTTACCTGTATGAGGTGCGTTCCAAACGCAGCGTGGCCCTGTGCCCGCCGGATTCGTTTTCACGTTCGGGAGAATGGTCGCGCGACAGCCTGCAAGTTTTTTTCACCCGCGGCGTGACCGGCAAAGGTCCGTTGGCGACGAATCGAATTTTCTGGGATGGCACCGGGGTGCGTCGCTACGTGGCCGGGAGCGATCTGGTTGTGGGGAAGTAGTTTTTCGTCTGGCTGGGTTTCTGAGTAACGACGAAACGAAACCTCGTTTGTCGTTCAGGTTGCCTCGGGGTGAGGGAAACCTCACCCCTGAAGGGGTGAGCTACATGGTTTCGAGAGTGTTGTTTCTTGGCGTAACCTTGGTTGTTATGGCTGGGACGGTCGTTCCGCAGGAGCCTGCTGCGCCAGCGCCGTCGTCGCAACAAGCTCCGGCTTACAAGACGGCCATGAAGTGGAAACGATTCGATTACACCTGCGAGGGCGGGCAGAAGTTAGTAGTGTTTCTGCACGATCAAACGGTGAAAGTTCGCTTCAAGGATTCCGACTACCTGATGCGGCAGGTGCCCTCCGCGGACGGAGGGCGCTATTCGGACGGCAAAGTTATGTGGTGGAGCGTCGGCAACGGGGGGTTCCTGCAGGAAGATAGCCCCGATGGCAACGGGGCTATGATCGTCAAGGATTGCAAGCTGGACAAGCCGATGAATGGCGAGGCAGCGCAAAGATCCGGCGCCGGGAGTGTGACGGGAACGGTTACGTATTTGCAGCGGATGGCGCTACCGCCCACGGCTGTCATCCAAGTTCAATTGCTGGATGTTTCGCTGGCTGATGCGCCTTCGAAAGTTATCGCCGAGGAGAAAATCACGCTCGGTGATCATCAGGTGCCGGTGCCGTTCGAACTGAAGTTCGATCCGGCCGCGATTGATCCGAAGCACATTTATTCGGTTAGCGCGAAAATCACGGTGGAGGGCGAGCTGCGGTTTATCAGCGATCAGTCGCATCCGGTTTTGACTCGCGGGAACCCGAACAAAGGGGAGATTGTTGTGAAGCAAGTTACGCCGCAGAAGCCTGGTTAGACTTTGCCTCGATTCCTCTGCTGCGGTCCGCCAAAAGCGCGGACCTTCGGTCGGGATGACAGTTTCAAGGACCGTCCGGACGGTGCATGTGGGATCGGAGCACGGTGCGGGCGGCGTTGCGGACCGCCTCAGAAGGCGGTCCCTACACAAGAAAGAGAAGCCAGGAGGCGGGGCAAGGCCCGCCCCTACAGTGGCAAGCGTGGACCCTTCCATTCAGCTCTTGCGGAAATTCCAGAGCTAACAACCTGTACGCGGGGACAGGTACCTGGCTGGAATCCGTACTTTCGGGCCGTAGCGCCGCGCAATACGCGAACCTATACTTTCGGGATGGCACCAGTCTCGTCCCCGGAAGTGCGTCAGGTAGGGCTGCTTGTCCTCGAAGACGACTCGAGAAACTCCACAGCGCTGAAGCAAATCCTTGATTCCGAGGGTTGGCGCGTCCGGATTGTGCCGGACCTGAAGCTGCTGCATGCGGAATTGAAAACCGGCGAATACTCGCTGGTGGTTGCAAACATCGCTATTGTAGGGCTGGAATCGCCAACGTTTCACGTGCTGCGTGAACTGGCCGCGGTTGCTCCGGAAGACGGAGGCCGCATGCGAGTGCTTTTTGTGGTCCCGGAGCTGGCGGGCGGGCAGTTTGTGGCACCCCTCGAAACAGCGCGGCTGCCTTACGCCATTCGGCCGTTTCACCTTCATGATTTCCTGGAAAAGGTCAGCGATCTGCTGGTGGAGATTAAAGCCATCGTGGGGCCGCTGCGCATGACGCGCTATGAATTTGGAGCGGCACGGAAGAAGAAGACCCAGGATGGCCGGTCGAACTCCATGTTCGCCTCGCGGGATTCCTATAGCTATACGGAAGAGGAATTGGCTGAGTACGAGCGGGCAGAGGCGGAATCTTCGAAGACGCGCCGTTCGAAGCCACGTACCAACCTGGGTGATCCGCTGCGGTAAGAGCCGCGACCCAAGAGCGGACCGCCTCAGAAGGCGGTCCCTACAAAAGACAGAAATCCTTGCTTAAATTGAGATCCTTCAACGCGGGAAGCGCGCTTCAGGATGACAACGCGTTCGGTGTGGTGCGTGGTAATGGTGCGTGCAAGAATCTTTTGTAGTCCTGATGCAAGAAATTTGGTGCCTGCCGTTCTAAGTGCGACTCGTGCATTTGCCGCACGACTTGGAGGCAGGTATGGATCGATCGTTCTTCTCTTACATCAGCGGTGCTTTCCTGGGACTTTCCGCAGTCGGTATCGCGACCCTTGGTTTTGTCTGGTCGCCGCCGGGCTCATCCGCATCGGCGCCAAAACCAGATGGAGGCTGGCGCCTTCTCGATGGGATTACCTACGAAAATATCACTATTTTCCCGGTGGTCAGTTCCAGCGGCTATGACACCAGCGCGTTTCTGACCCTTGAGGATGGGCTGTCTTCGGGAGAGATCACCGTGCGGGAACAAGGCGCGGAAACACTGATTCGCAATCGGCAAGGGGAACGCCCGGTTCCGCAGGCATACAACAGCGGGCCAGCTGTGAATCAACTTGTTTTGATCAACCACAGCAAGCGCCCGTTGTTGCTGCTGGCCGGGGAGCTGGTGAGCGGCGGCAAGCAGGACCGCATCATCGCCAAGGACCGAATCGTTGCGCCGGGAGCCGATCCACTGCCGCTGGATGTTTTTTGCGTGGAGCATGGCCGATGGTCGGCGGGCTCGCAATTTACGGAGGCGAAGACCATTGTGCATCCCAGTGTGCGGGAAAATGCCGCGGTGAAGCAGAAGCAGGCGGACGTGTGGGCGTCCGTGACGCAAGGGTCCAATATGAGCGGGCAAGGAAGCGGCGTAGGTGGCGGGCGAGGGGCCGGGATGGCGACGGAGACCGTGGAGGTGACAGCTGGGCCACCGCCGGTGGTATCTACCGCGGAAATTTCCAGCACTATAGCAGTGGAAGCGCCTACGCAGTCCTATTCCAAAATCTACGAGTCGCGACGTGTAAGCCGCCCGGTGGATACCGTGGTGCAGGAAATCCAACGGCGGTTTCGCAAAGAGACCTCGGGATTGAAAGGCGAGGCCGTTGTCGGGGTGGTCGTTGCGTACAGCGGAGAAGTGGCCTGGAGCGATATTTTTGCGTCCCGCGAACTTTTCGATCATTACTGGATGAAACTTTTGCGCAGCTACGCGGTGGAGGCGGTGGCGCGCCCAACTTTGCGAGAAGCATCTTCGCATGAGGATGCGCGGGAATTCCTGCGGCATCTAGACGGGCATGAAGAAAGCGAATCCGAGCCGGGCGTTTATCGTTGGAGGCAGACGAGCGAAGGGCAGCTCTCGCAGATCGAACTGGATGCGCTGCAGCCGAAAGTGATTGCGTTGCACCGGTTAGTTGTGCGGCGGACGAGTTGAGGAGCGGAGCCTCCGTGCCACCATAGAGAGCACAACAAACAGCATGCGCTCGAGGTGTGGTTGAGGTTCTTCGCGCATCCTGGTCGGATGCACTCAGAATGACAACGTTGCGGCACCTTCGCCAAAGCGGCTCGGGCGCAGATTTTGACCGCTACGGCTCGAATTTTCGTACTTCGCTTTGGTCGCTGGTGCGGAAGAGCATTTCTGTGGCGTCCCATGGCCAGGACGGATGGTGCAAATTGGGCGCGATTTCCGCCAGCGGCACCAGAACGAACCGGCGCTCCAACATGCGAGGATGCGGCACTTGCAATTCGGGCGTGTTAATCGTCTCGGCATCGTAAAGCAGAACGTCGAGATCGATCAGTCTTGGACCCTTGGCGAAGGGTTTCTTGCTGCCCATCTTTTTTTCTATTTCGCGCAACGTGCGCAAGAGGGTCAGCGGCTTTCGTTGCGTCTCTGCTTCGACGACGGAGTTGAGGAACCAATCCTGGTCCAGATAATCGAGCGGTTCCGTTTCGTACAGGCTGGAGGTTTTGACCACGAAGATTCCCGATTCGTTGAGCAATCGCAACGCTTGCCGAAGATTTGCCTGGCGGTCTCCTACGTTGCTTCCCAGCGCCAGATAGACTCTTGCTGTGGATCTGGACGCCGGATTGGCCGGGTAGTTTGGCACGGCGGTTTTCTACTTCGCTCCGAATTTGCGGGTGAGTGTTTTTGTAAGGGCTTGTGCTTCGGGCAGATTCATGGCCATACCTAGAGCGAAAAAGACTATGCCGTACATGCCTAGCACAATCGCAGCTGTCAGAATTGGCCCGCGAGTTCCCAACAGAATCAACAATCCTCGTCCGACAGCCGCTGCGACAAGCGCTGCGACCCAGACCTTCGCCAGAAAACCCATCGGAACGCCTACTTGTCCGATGCGCTGGCGGATTCCGCGCTGGAGCAGCGTGAACTCCACCCACGAGGCGACGCCCGCCGAAATCGTGAGTCCGGCTACACCCCAGCGCGGTTCGATTCCCAACAGGCGCGGCAACGGAAGGGCGGCAAGATAGCCGAGGGCGCTGGTGAGCAGCACGCGCAGAACCGCGAAACGCAGCGGCGTTCTTGTATCGCGCAGGGCGTAGAAGCCTGAGGAATAAAGACGCCCGAGGGTGGAGGCGAGCAGGCCGACTGTGGAACCGGCGAGGATTCCCCAAACGTACATCACATCCGATTGTTTGAATTGGCCGGATTTGTAAATCGCGGCAACAATTACGTCGCCGAGGACCAAGAAACCCGCAACGGAGGGAACCACGAGAAATGTAATTTGCCGCAGGCCTGCGTTTAACCTGGTGCGGAGAAGGCTGGCGACCTCGTCCGCGCCGCCGACTGCACCGCTCATGACCGGCAATTCCGCGGCGGACACCGACATTCCAAATAGGCTGACCGGCAACGTGTAGAGCGTTTGTGCGTAGGCTAGTGCTGCGACCGCGCCGGTGGGCAGCCAGCTTGCCAGAAAGGCGTCTACGTATGCGCTGATTTGCACGACGCCGCGGCTGATGAACACTGGGACGAAATTTCGGATCACGGTGCGCACGTGTTCGGCTTGGTGCGCGAAGGAGAGTTTCAGGCCGCCCAATAGTTTCAGGACGACGGGAAGTTGCACGAGAACCTGGAGCGCACTGCCGACTACGGAAGCCCAGGCGGTGATGACCACCAGCGAAGTTTGTGTGCGCCCGGCACCGAATGCGATCATGCCCGCGATCATGGCGATGTTCCACAGCACTGGCGCGGTGTAGGACAGGAAGAACCTGCGATGGCTATTCAGGACGCCGAGACACCACGCGGAAGCTACCAACAATCCGGCGCCTGGAAAAAGAATACGGACAAGCAAGACGGTGAGTTCGCGCTTTTCTCCGTGGAAGCCGGGAGCGATGGCATCGATCAGCCAGGGTGCTGCGAGTACGCCGATGAGAACGAGGATGGAGGTGCTTAGCGCAAGTAGCGCGGCGACTGCTCCGGCGGTTTTGCGCGCCTCCTCCTTGTCGTCTTGCGCAAGAAGACGCGCGTAGACCGGAATGAACGAAGCAGAGAGTACGCCTTCGCCGAAGAGATTTTGCAGGAAGTTGGGGATGCGGAAGGCGGCTTTGAACACGTCCGCGGCATCGGAGTTGCCGAAGTAGTGTGCGAATACGCGGTCGCGGATTAGTCCGGCGACGCGGCTTAGGAAGATTCCCGTGGCAACGAGGAAAGCAAATTGCCGGGAGCTTGCGGGTTGGGAGGCGTTGGTGGCGGGATCGGTCACAAGGGGTTCCAGGCTCGGTGGCGAAGGCGCTACGCGTTTTATGCGAACGACACAAGTCTCTGCCAGCAAGTCCGTAGAAAGAAGATACCGCACCCGTCCAAAACCCACGTTTGGGAATTGGGAAAGTGTGCGCGGGAGTTACTTTGAAACAGCGGTACGTTTCAACGAAAGCTCAAGACAATCGAGGTCCTGGAAGAACTTGCCCATAATAAGGGAATCCCTTATTATGGGTACATGAATATTACCCTTTCGTTGGACGAGAAGATCGTGAAAGAAGTGCGGAAGATCGCCGTTGAGCGAGACACCACGCTTACAGGTTTGGTACGCGAATACCTGGAGAAGCTCGCGGCTGAAGCTGCAACGAAAGGCCGTCGGCGTCAAGAGCGCGAAGCATTGGAACGCTCCTTCGAGAAGTTTCATTTCAACATAGGTGAGCGAACTTGGAAGCGTGCAGACCTCTATGAGCGCTCTTGAATTTCTGGATAGCAACATTCTGCTGTATGCCTATGATCCGCTGGATTCGCGGAAGCAAAAGATCGCTCAGGACCTACTGAGGAAGGGATTGGCAGGAGAATGTGTTATTTCCGTGCAGGTCTTGGCCGAGGTGACCGCGACCCTCTTGCACAAGACAAAACCGTCGACGACGCCCGCTGATGTCGAGGAGATCTTGGACCTGCTGGAGCCCATTCCAACGTTCTCTCCCGATGGCGAAACCGTGCGCCGCGCCGTGCAGGCGACCTCAGAATACGGGGTGCACTTCTATGACGGCATGATTCTCGCTGCCGCTGAACAGGCGGGATGCAAAACACTTTGGTCAGAGGACATGAACGCCGGGCAACTCTATTTCGGCATCAAGGTCGAGAATCCCTTCGCGTAATTTCACCGAACAAAGCTAGAAGAGGCGGGGCTGGCGCTTGGGTAGCTCGCGCTCGAAATATTGGTAGGCGCGCTGGGTGGCTAGGCGGCCGCGGGGGGTGCGGTCCAGCATGCCGATCTGCATCAGGAATGGCTCGTAGATTTCCTCGATGGCATCTTCCTCTTCGCTCAACGCCGCCGCGAGCGTGCCGAGGCCTACCGGGCCACCGTTGTATTTGTCGATCAGCGCGAGCATCAGGTTGCGGTCGACTTCGTCGAGGCCGAGTTCGTCGACGCCCAGCATACGCAGCGAATCCTGCGCTACTTCGCGCGTGATGCGGCCCGCGGCGCGTACCTCGGCGAAATCGCGCGCGCGGCGCAACAGGCGGTTGGCGACGCGCGGTGTGCCGCGGCATCGGCCGGCGATTTCCTCGGCGCCGGCTTCGTCCATGGCGATATTCAGGATTTTCGCGGAGCGGTGCAGGATGATCAGCAAATCGGACGGCTCGTAAAAATCCAGGCGGTGAACGATGCCGAATCGCGAGCGCAGTGGCGCGGTGATCAATCCAGCGCGGGTGGTGGCGCCTACCAGCGTGAATTGGTTCAAGTGAAACGGGTGAATGCGCGCGCCGGGTCCCTGGCCGATGACCAGATCGACGCGAAAATCCTCCATCGCCGGATAAAGGACTTCTTCGACGGCGGGGTGCAAGCGGTGGATTTCGTCGAGGAAGAAAACTTCTTTCTTTTCGAGCGAAGTAAGAATCGCGGTGAGGTCACCCTTGCGTTCGAGCAGCGGGCCTGCACTCGTCTTGATGGTTACGGCCAGTTCGTTGGCAATGATTTGCGCCAGAGTGGTCTTGCCGAGGCCGGGAGGACCGTAGAGCAGCACGTGGTCGAGAGCCTCGCCGCGGCTGCGTGCGGCTTCCACGGCGATAGCGATGTTTTCTTTAACTTTTTTCTGGCCAATATATTCGCTCAACGTTTTTGGGCGAACGCTGGCGTCCAGACGCGCGTCGTCTTCCAGTGCCGAGCCGGAAACGATACGGCTGGGATTTGCGGGGTCATCTGCCGCGCGGCGTGCAAAGGATTTTTTTTGTGCGAAGTCAGCCATAATTTTTGGGATCGCTAAAATCTTTAATGCTGGCCCCCAGGGGCTAAAGCCCGGTTGAATTGAGCAACCTTGCGGCACGACTGAAGTCGTGCCCTCCCGGTTTCACAGACGCTCTCTCCGTCCAACCCATAAGATGTAACAGAGTCTCCCGTGCCGTGGCTCATCGCGTTTGCGCCGCGGTTAGCGAAGCTAATGTCGCACGCAAGAGTTTTTCGAAGCTGGCGGTTCCCGTTTCGCGTTTCGCTGCGGCTACAGCGGATTCCGCCACGCGCTCTTCGTAGCCAAGATTGATGAGGGCGGATTTGACGTCAGCCTCCACGCCTGCCGGTGAAGGCGGCGAAGCCTTTTCCGTTTCGACCGCGACGGCTTCCAACTTATCTTTCAATTCCACCACCATGCGTTCGGCGGTTTTGCGACCCACGCCGGGAATTCTAGTAAGCCGCGCAAGGTCGCCGGTGCGAATCGCGGGCACCAATTCTTCCACGTTCATTCCCGAAAGAATTTTCAGCGCGAGCGATGGTCCTACACCCGAAGCACCGAGCAAGAGTTCAAACAGATGCTTCTCTCGCGCGGACAAAAACCCATACAGGGCCAGCGCATCCTCCCGCACATGCATGTGGATCAGGACGGTTACTTCCGTGTGCAATTCCCCCATCGCGGCATACGTGGAAAGCGGCACGGCTACCAGATAGCCAACGCCGCCTACATCGAGGATCACTTGATTGGGCCGTTTTTCCAGCAAGCGCCCGCGCAGAAGTCCGATCATTGTCTAAAAGTATTGCCGCGATGCGCAACAGTGTCAATCAACCTCAGGTTTGGTGGATTCTAAGCAGACTTCCGCCGCCGGCCGCGGCGCGCAAGGGACCGAGGCGCGTGCGTTCGAGGTCGTCACGATAGAACAGGTTATAAGTATCGAAGGGGATCAGCCGACCGTCGGGATGCACAATGTGAATGCAAGTTTTCTTCACCGAGCGCACATCAAACGCATAGGCATCCAAAAAATGCACGATCAATACACGAAACACATTTTTGTAGTTTAGAGCGGCGGGCGCAGCGATCTTAGGAAGACAGCACAGCAATTTCCGTAAAGTGGATGCTCCGGATTCCGGCGAATGATTTGTAGCAAATAACTTGAAAAGGCATTCGCGCACACCGGCATCCTCTTCGTACACAATGGTGTTTCTCGCAGCGTTAATCAGGACGTCCGGCTCGACGAATCGAGTCAGCGGAATAACTTTCCCGCCCATCTTCAGCGCGTAGGCCATCGCCAACGAATCCGGATGACACGGCACTGGAATTATGTCTTCGGGCAGGAAAATCTCCGATTGCTCCAGAATCTTTCGCCGAACCTCCGTCAGGGTTAGTCGGTCCACGGCCGGATCGAAGTGTTCGACGCGCCCGGCATTTTGAATGGGCTGGAGGGTTACACCACGTACACAGTTTTGCTGCAGGGCATACTCGATAACTTTCCCAATTTCATGATCGTTGAGACCCTTTCGTAAAGTGACCACTAGCGTGGTGGAGAGATCGTATTTATTGAGGCGTTCCAGTGCTTTCTCCCTTACGGAGCGCAAGTCGCCGCCGCGAAGATCAAGCAGCGCTTCCTTCTCAAACGAATCGAACTGCAGATAGATCTCGATGTCCGGATTGGTCTGCGCCAGACGTTTCACAAAATTCTCGTCCTGCGCGATCTTCAATCCATTGGTGTTCACCATCAGATGACGAATCGGACGGGCCATCGCTAGTTTTACTATGGAGAAAAAATCCGGATGCAGGGTGGGTTCGCCGCCAGAGAGTTGCACTACGTCCGGGTGGCCTTCGTTGCGGACCACCGCATCCAGCATTCTTTCGATGAAAGCAATCGGCTTGTGTTCCAAGCGCTCCGGACCGCTTCCGGCATAGCATACCGGGCAACGTAAATTGCAGGAGTCGGTAATCTCCACCAGGGAAAGGCAGGAATGTTGCTCGTGATCAGTGCACAACCCGCAATCGTACGGGCAACCCCATTTCACCGGGGTGTTGTAAACCACCGGCATTTCGGGTTTTTTGATGAACACTTCACGACAGCGGCGGTAGTAATCCACGTCGTCGGCAAGCAGCACACGCTCAGCACCGTGCTCCGGACAACGCTTCAGGAGCAAAACCTTGTCGTCTTGAAAGACGATTTTGCCCTCAAGTTTTCGATAGCACGTCGAGCAGATGGTCACTGCTACGTCGTAGAACAGATAGGGGCGAACGCGTTCGGTCATTCGTCTCTCACCTTTGCGCCAGCCAGATGAAGAAATAGATCACTGCAAAAAAAGCGGTGAAGGCAAAAATTCCCAGGAATACCAACCCGGAGAGAAGCAGAAAAGTTCCTAAACCGTCGGGTCCCTTGCCGATCGTAAATCCACCGCCACACGTGCAAATCGCCAAGATAAGCGACGAAAGCAAAGTGATTCCGATGGGCTTCCAAAGACTGCGAGGATGAGCCGGTGGAGGGCCGCTGGCCGGATTCCCGCCTGATTCAGTTGTCATAAAGACCATTCTCCAGTCCAGAGGGAGTGCGAAGTGCGGTGAGAGACAAACCAGACTTCATCCAGCGAAATATGTCGCGCGAATAGTACAGGAGCATGCAAACGCAAGCCCACTGGATAGATGAGAGCCCCGCAAAAATACGCATCTCCGGCTTCAGGTAATCGACAAAGAGACGGAACGTAAAGTACGCGACCATGAAGAGTTTGAACAGGTCGCCTTCCTGATATCCGCGCCATGATACCCGATACAGAAAGATAGCCAGGCACAGAACGAAAGCAATTTCGTAAAGTTGCACCGGCTGTCGCGAAATTCCGTCGCCGGAGTCCAGACCCCAAGGCAGCGCTGTGGGATTCCCGCCGGTTCGATCCGCGACACCAGTTAGAAAGCATCCTACGCGACCAACCACGATCCCGACACAAAGGGGAATTGCAAACAGATCGCCGGTCCTGCGGGTGATGTGTAGTCTTGTCTTGGTCCACTCAACGGCCAGCAATCCTCCAATGAGCGCACCCACAATTGTCTGTCCGGAAAAGAGCAGTGCTGGATTCCTGAGATTGCCAACGACCGAAGCAGGATTTTCGAGTGCGCCGAGTAGACGGCTGCCGAACAACGCACCGACCGCAGCCGCGGCGGTAAGCCACCAACGTCCGAAATCATCGATTACATCGCCGCTCTTACGGCGTAGGACCAAATACACTTGGAATGCCGCGCTGTAAGCAAGCAGTTCAAAAAACAAATGCGGATGTATCCGAAGAAAGCCGATATGCAAGTAGACCGGAAAGTGCATGGGTTGCACAAGACGCTACGCCACAGCCGGCAAAGCGTCAATGCTTGTCGGACGGTGCAGTCAGATCGTTTAAGTATAAGGCGAGGTCGCAGTGTTTCCGTTGCTCGGCGAGGTCGGCGGCGGAGTGGCCGTCGTCGGTTTTGGCTGTTGGGTCGGCGCCGCGGGCTAGCAGGAGCTTTACGATTTCGAGCCTTCCATTGGCTGCGGCGGTGAGTAGCGGTGTGTAGCCGGGACCGTAGCGGTAGTTCGGGCTCACGCCATTTTCGAGGAGCCACGCGACGATCTCCTGATGACCTCCTGCGACGCTTGCGGTGAGGGGATTATAGCCGCTGCCATTGGTTGCGGCGGCATTCAGATCCGCGCCCTTTTCGGCGAGATACCGGGCCACATCCAGGTGCCCGAAAAAGCCGGCCAGCGCGACAATGGGAAATCCGTCGGGCGAGTAGGATTTCGCGAGTGCGGGATTCCGTTCGACGAATTCTTTCACCTTCTGCAATTTTCCCGCGGCTGCGGCATCATGCAATTCCAGAACGGCGCCGCGCTGCAGGAGCAGATCGCGTATCTCCTTCCGGCCGGTATAAATCGAAGTTAAAACCGCCGAGACGCCGGCGGCGTCCTTTGCGGAGACGATTTCGGGATCGGCGTCCAGCAGGGCTCGGACTTTTGCGGAATCGCCCGCGCGAATCGCGTCGAAGAATTCTGTTATGGACATTGAGGGTCCCTCTTCTGATGGTTGCGTGCGCTTCAGAAAGGCGCCCGCCTCAGCCCTTCACGATGTTCTGGGTAAAAAGGCGGCCGCTACAAATACCAACCCAAGATGGCGGCGTAAAGCCGCCCCTACAAAGGCGAGCCCAAGAGGGCGGGCAAGCCGCCGCCCCTACAAGTTCGCATGGATTCTAGCGGCGGGCGCGATCTTTGCGGACGGCTTCGTCGACGAGCGCATCGAGCTCTGAGCGAGTGAGGGTGACTTCGTCGGTGGTGTTTTCCCCGTTGTCGCACGTTTCGGGAAGTTCCGCGCCACCGCCTGGAGGAGGCGTTACGTGATAGCGCGCGCGGGCGGCCATGAGCTTGGCCACTTCTCGAGTGGAGAGCAGCTGAGGCTCACCGGCCAAACGCGCCGCCAGAGTGATTTTTGCAAAGTGCTCCAGGGTTTCCATGCGAAAGAACGCAGTCAGAAGATCGGGACCACAGGTGACGGCGCCATGATTGGCTAAAAGCAGCGCATCGTAATGCGGGATGTGCGGCTCAAGCACCGCACTGAGATCAGGAGTACCGGGCGTAGCGTAACGAACCAGCGGAATTTTCCCCAGGCACACCACCACTTCGGGCAAGAGCGCCTGATCGAGTCCCTGCCCTGCTACCGCAAATCCCGTGGCGGTGGCGGGATGGCCGTGACAAACCGCGTTCACGTCCGGCCGCATGCGGTAAAACAACAGATGCATGCCGGCTTCCGAGGAAATTTTGCGGTCGCCCTGCAGGTGGTGGCCTTCCATATCCATGATGACCAAATCACCGGGGCCCATCATGCCCTTGTTCATGCAAGTTGGCGTGGTGAGGATGCGTTCCGCGTCGAGCCGCACTGAGAGATTGCCTTCTCCGGCCACGATGAATCCGCGCTCGTACATCCAGCGGCCAATGCGGCAGATTTCCTCGCGGAGTTGTGCTTCTGTGCGTCGGGCGAATTCAAGCGACGAGTCCGATGACACGATGCGGACTCCTTCTTGGGCTTTGGCGCGGTCCCATTAAAATAGACTCATGGATTTCTAACTGGCGAAGAGAGTACGCCTCTGCCTGCTGAAAGCCAAGCACAAATCAGGCATAAATGCCGCGAAGTTTCAATGCCGTGGCGACCCGGTCGATGGCCAGCATATAGGCGGCGATGCGGTTGTTGACGCGGTGCGTCTCGGCGTAGCGAACGACTTCATCGAACGCGCGGTCCATGACGTCGTATAGTCTCTCGTTGACTTCACTTTCGCGCCAGAAAAATCCCTGCCGGTCCTGCACCCATTCGAAGTAGCTTACGGTGACGCCACCGGCATTGCCCAAAATATCCGGCACGGTGAAGATGCCCTTGGCGTCGATGATGGCGTCCGCTTGCCAAGTGGTGGGCCCGTTCGCGCCTTCGCAGAGAATCTTGGCCTGCACCTGGTGAGCGTTTTGCTCGGTGATCTGATTCTCGATCGCAGCGGGAATCAGAACGTCGCACGGTTGGAACAATACGTCGCGCGCGCTCATCTTCGTGCCACCGGAAGGCAATTCCTGCAGCGGTTTCTTCTGCTTGTAGACCCAGTCAATCACCTTGGGCACGTCAAAACCGTTTTCGTTGTATAGGCCTCCGCCGATGTCCGCGAGACCGACGATCTTGTAGCCAGCCTTTTGCATGAGTTCTGCGGCCAGCGAGCCCACATTTCCAAAGCCCTGGATGACTACCCGGGTGGTCTCCTTCTTCATTCCGAGTTTTGTCAGCGCCTTGTCCACGCAGATCATCACGCCGCGCCCGGTAGCTTCGCGCCGTCCGCGCGAGCCGCCAAGTTCGATGGGCTTTCCGGTAACGACAGCGGTGGTTGCCTGACGGGCGTGCATGGAATAGGTATCCATCACCCACGCCATGGTTTGTTCATTGGTGCCGACATCCGGCGCCGGCACATCGCGCTCTGGCCCGAGCCAGTCGGAAAGCTCCGCGGTGTAGCGGCGGGTGAGGCGTTCCAATTCTCCGCGCGACATTTTGCGCGGGTCGCAGATGATGCCGCCCTTTGCGCCGCCGAAAGGAATGTCCACCACTGCGCATTTCCAGGTCATCCACGCAGCCAGCGCACGGACTTCATCCACGCTGACATCCGGGGCGAACCGGATTCCACCCTTGCCGGGCCCGCGTACGGTGGAATGAAGCACGCGATAGCCAGTGAACACTTCCAGTTGGCCATTGTCCATGCCTACCGGGATGTACAACGTAATTTCCTTGTCGGGATATTTTAGATAGCGATAGATGCCTTGCTCAAGGCCCAGCTTGTTGGCGGCTACCTCAAAACGCGCTTCGGCGTTCTGGTAAACATTCATTTCTTCGGGGACTGGCGTTTGCGCCATGCAAACTTCTCCTTCGCTCAGGAGGCTCAGAAAGCGTCCTGCGGCGGTGCGTAATCGGCCTGTAATCAGAATTGCAGGCGCGAAAAAATGGCCAAGAGGAGTGAAATTCGGCGGGCTACCCACCCACCGACCCATCCGATGGCCGGGTGGTCAGTATACGAAGGGAAGTTGCTGTAGAGCAAGGCGGGCGCGGCGTGAGAGTCACCTGCGGCACACGAACTCGAAATTGTCGGAGGCTATTGTTGGGTGAGGAGGTACAGATCCGCGTGTCCGCTGGGGCGCGCATAGACCACGGAGACAAGATCTCTCGAAAAGTCGTAGGCATTCCCGCCAGCAACCAGCGAAAATGCAAACGGCAGTTTTAGCGCCACTTGTGGTTCCCCCACCACCTTTCCCGCGGCCCACTTTTGCCGGTAAAAGGTCACATCCTTTTTCCCCGGCAAGGCATACAGGAACGACTTCTCGTCCTTCTCAAAATTTAGTCCAAACGTCACCACTCCCGGCACTAGCCGGGCGCACGAGCGATCGGCTAACGAAAACGAATAAATCCCAATTCTGTTCCCGCCTGGGATCAAACTCACCAGATATTTTCCGTCCGATGGAACATCGAACACGAACCCGCACTCTTCCGTAAGCTTTTCGGGCTCCGATCCTTCCACGCTTTCCCGCCAGATGGAACCGCTCTTCGCTCCCTTCCCGAAAGCATTGATGTAAACGGATTTTTGGTCCGCGCTCCAATCCACAGCCTGCACTGCGTAATCGGCCATCCATTTCAAGGTCTGCAGCCCGCTGCCGTCCGGATGCACCAGGTAGATTCTCTGTTCCTTCCCGGGCTCGTCGGTAAAAAAAGCGAGTCGCGAATCATCCGGCGACCAATAGCCGGTCCCGAGGGAAGGCGCCTGCGCCAACCGGCTTTTGTTGTTTCCGTCAACATCGGCAACCCACAATTCGCTGCGGTCCCGCGAGGGAATCGTTATGTACATCACCCTCTTCCCGCTCCTCGACAGCACCGGTTGAGTGGCATTTTCTCCCGCGATATCCACGGACTGTTTTGTGCGCGTGTTATAGACCGTAAGGTATCCCGTCGATTTCCCGTTCACGAGATACAGACCCTTGCCCGCCGGATCTGGCATTGGCGAGCGATCTGGTCCAGGCCCAAAGGTCACCGGCGTCAACGATTTATCTGCCAGATTCATCTTCCATACATTGGTCAACCCATTTGCCGTGCGTCCAAACAAGATGCTTTTCCCCGGCTCTTGCCACGCCGTCTCCTCGGGATTCCCTTGAATCTCCTCGAGGTCTTCGACCGATTTTCTCTCCAGATCAACAACGTGTCCCTGAAAGGTGTCGCTCGTCGAAATCGTATTCGCCGTCAACACCAGCAAATGTTTGCCATCGGGAAACGGCATGATCCGGGAGATGCCCCAGGATTTGGGGTCCAGCGCAAATACCGCTTCTTCTCCCATGCCATTGCGGTTTGCCCGGTAGATAGTCTTGGTGGCCACTTTGGTGTAATAGATTGAGTTTCCGTCCGCCGATGGCGCTACTGCGAACCCTGCAACGATTCGCTTGGAGCTTCCTCCCAGCGTTGGTACTGCCCAGCTTTCATCTATGCCAAATACCCGCTGGTAGTAAATCTCGGTTCCATCCGCGGAAAAATTCGTTACAAATTTGTCGGTCTCGTCGTTCGTCAGTTGCAGCGCTTCGCCACCCGACGCCAGCATGAGGAAGATCTGCTCCACTCCTCCCACCGGAGAACTGAACGCCACCGCGTGCCCGTCCGGAGATAGTCGCGCCTGGTCCATCGGTTTGTCCCAATGGCTGATCTGCGCAATTTTTGCCGGTCCGGGTGAGCTCTTCGACCCCACTCCGAAGTGGTACGCCGCGTAACCGACTCCCACAATCACCGCAATCACGGCTGCCAGCCCCATCCAAAGTTTCTTGTTCCCTGCGGGCGCTTCCGGAGCCACGCGTGATGCGCGCGCCGAATTTTCCGCTGCGGCCACAGCTTCTTGGGCCGCCGCTTTTCCCGAACCGGAAAGTCGCCCCGAATCCGTGTCCCTCCTCAACCGCTTCAAATCCGAATGCATGTCCGCGGCGGACTGGTAACGCATATCGCGGTCCTTCTCGATGGCCTTGTTAATGATGCGTTCCAGTTCCATCGGCGATTCCGGATTCATTCGCGCCACCGGCGTTGGCGTTCCATCCAGAATCGCCTTGAAGATTACTCCTGACGTTTCGCCACGGAATGGCAGCGTTCCCGTGGCCATCTCGTAAAGCACCGCGCCGAAAGAAAATAGGTCCGTGCGCGGATCCAGTTCTTTTCCGCGCACCTGCTCCGGTGACATGTATGCCACCGTCCCCAGGGTGCTTCCCGGACTCGTCAACTGCTCCTCATCTCCCAGTGTTGCGAGGCTGTTCGCGCTCTGCGGGACGCCTTTCGGCGCTCTCACTTTCGCAAGTCCGAAATCCAAAATCTTCGCGTGGCCCTTTCCGCTTACGAAAATATTGGCGGGCTTGATATCCCGGTGCACGATGCCCTTGGAATGTGCCGCGTCCAGTCCTGCCGCGACTCCAATCGCCGCTTCGAGAAGTTCCTCCATCTCCATCGGACGGCCCGAAATCGCGTGTTTCAGGGTCTTGCCTTCCAGAAATTCCATGGCGATAAACGCTTTGCCGTTGTCTTCGCCAATGTCATAAATGGTGCAGATGTTCGGATGGTTCAGCGCGGACGCCGCTTGTGCCTCCCGCTGAAATCGCGCCAAAGCCTGCGCGTCTCCCGCCACCGTTTCCGGTAGAAACTTGAGCGCGACGAACCGGTGGCAGGCGGACGT
>Ga0308309_10000841_pt1 | contig 18406 bp, 24 predicted proteins | sample HubBroMetageWFT5_FD_192491 | JGI IMG/M metagenome (GOLD analysis project Ga0308309, IMG submission 192491) | Warmed and freeze-thawed soil microbial communities from the Hubbard Brook experimental Forest, New Hampshire - Hubbard Brook CCASE Soil... | ecosystem: Environmental > Terrestrial >...
CGACGTCCTGTAATTGTAAGCCTGCCCCACCCTTCGTAGTGGAAGCGCTTTGCGAAGAGTAGGGCCGCTTGGTCGGGACTCGTCCAAGGACGAAGGTGGACCAGCCTGGTGCCTTACTCGTCTAGTTCTGCGGTCCTGTTGCAGGAGGAACTGCTCCCGCGGCATTGCTCGATGGTGTACACGGAGACGACGTGCTGTTCAACGATGCCGTTGTGGCGACGCCGCTGGATGCACGGTTCCGTGTCTGTGCCGAGGGTGAGCCACGTTGCGAACCTAGGGTTCGCGGACTGGGTGTGGTGTTTCGGGCCTGAGACGTCGCCACCCCGTCTTGCGGCATTGCGGGCCCGGGCGCTGTTGCCGCTGTGGCAGGACTTGATGCCGCGAGACCGGGCGTAGGCGCTGCAGGCGCAGAGGGCGGTGTCGCAGCGCCCGGTGTCGTAGTCGTGGACACCGGGGCGGCGGGCAACCCCGACGACGAGCTTTGTCCAGTAGATCCCGCGCTGCCCGAGCCTGATCCGGCTGGACACGGAGCCGTGTTCTGGCCTACCGCCAGAGTTGCAGAAACCAGAAACAACCACAACATGTTCGTATTCAGCTTCATGTAACCTCCAAGGACGTTATTCAGGGTTGTTAGCTAGGTGGCCGTTCTGTTGGCAAACGTATTGCCCAGCTTCGTGAAGCGATGAACGAAAGCCACATGGGACATCTCTCCCGACCCTCCCTCATCCTCTTCTTCTTGTTCTTGGTCACCGTTTTCCATGACCGAGAAGTGAACGTAATCGTAGATGTCAACGTCTGCTACTCTTACTCGTAAGCCCGTTGGATCTCCGCAGATGTCACCAATCGAAAGTTGAACGTCACGCATCATCATTGAATCTCCGGTTTGTTTGGAAATTTAACTACCAAGCAGCTCTCACAAGCGACGAATCGCAAGCAAGAGAGGCTGGAACCCCTTATCTCCTGGGGTCCCAGCGCGCTGAGTCAGCATACTGTCTACGCTGACATTGCTCGACGCGGCGTCCGGCTCTCGCGGATCGAGGCAACCCCTCGGCGGATGTTCAGCCAGCCGTTTTCCTGAAAGAGGTGGAAAAGGTCATAGCTGTAGGGGACCTCGCCCGTGATGATCTCTTCCTTCCCTTGATCATCAGTAACCGCGAAGGCCACCTGCACCGGCTCATCGGGCGAATTTTGTTTGGTAAAGTGGACGAGTTTTGCGTTGAGGGTGGTTTGCTCTTGAGTTTGCATTGGCATTTTGTTCCTCTCGTCCCTAGTTGGGTACTGAAATTTCACCTTAAGAAGAAACCGCAGTACAAGTCAAGCCGATAGCCCGACATTTTTGTAAAACTTTGTCATCACCAGTGACAATTTGCATAGCTCTTGCGCTTATGTGGGAACGCTGCACATCAAAGCGCCTTGCATGTTTGTTTTGCTGCACTTCCTCTCACGAGTCCGTTCAATGAGTTACTGTGCGTTCTTACAACGAATAGCCGAAATGAACCTGGATTCCACTTGTGGGCAGAGCTATGGCACAGGCTCGAACACGCTAACAACCGAGCAAATTTTGCTCTCTTTGCTTTCGAGGATGAGGTCGAGCAACGGATCGTATACGGTTTTTCCTGTAGTTCGCACGGAGAGAAATGTCGGTTGTGTAGTCTTAAAGTTCTTCGTGGACAGCTCCGATCCGGCCTAAAGCTTGTAAATCGAACGCTCGCACTTCCACTCTCGCAAATCGCAGTACAGGAGGACATTTTGGCAAGCAGTTTGCTGCACATTACCGAATCGACTAACCCGTTTCGGAGGTCTCATGAAAGGGAAAAGACAGACAGACTCTACGCGGCTTTTTGCCGTGCTTCTTCTGGTGTGTGGGATGATGCTTATGAGCGCTCAGCTCTTCGGGCAGCATGCCGCGCCATCCGCGCAACAGCAGTCTCCAACCCAGCAGCGCGGTCAGGAGCCAGCACAACAGGAGCAACCTAGGCAGGCACCGGACCAATCAGGACAGGCGCCGGATTCCCAGGCTCAGTCGCAGCAGCCCGGAGTTCAGGTCTTTACCGGTATGATCGTGAAATCAGGCGACAAGTATGTGTTGCAGGATTCCGCGAGCAACACCACTTACGATATCGATCACCAAGACGAAGTGAAGCAGTACGAAGGCAAGAAAGTTCGCGTGCATGGCACCCTGGATTCCAACGGCAAGATGATCCATGTTCAATAGGCAGTCTCAAACCAGCGATATCTAGAAACAAACAAGGGCCAGTGTACCTGGCCCTTTTTGCATAAGGAAATGCATGGGGCACTATTGTATCCGCGAGATGCGATGCGGTACAGGAGAGGCACATTCTGGCGAGATTGCATCCTCGATGTGACATAAACCAAGGGCCAGGCTCAATGAACGGAAACCTAATTCCCGCCGACTACTGGGTTAATTCAGGAGAAATAGGGTATACGCTCCATCGGACAAGTGTGAGCCCTTCGCTAAACTTCATATTTGAGTTTGCGCTCCTTCGCCCACGACCCCCGACCACGGCTGCGCCGGGGCTGCCAAATGAGAGACGATAGTGTTAAGCAACTCCGGGCGGAATTAGTCACGCTGCTCCAAAAGCAAGTCGAGGCATTGGAACTGGAAACCTATGTCGGCTTGACGGACGCTGAACTCCGCGAATACTACAGGAGGCAAGAGCGCATCCGCGACCTGAAAGCAAGTTTATATCCGCGATCAATTGGCCTGCCTGCTGCATTTAACCGAAATCGCTGATCTTACAGACGCGCGATAGAAGGAGGAGCGGCTAGCGATGGAGCAGGAGATGGGAGATTGTTCTCTTTTGCCGCGCGATCGCCACCTTGGCGGTCAGAACTTTCAAACAAAATATGGTGTCGTTTCGAAACTGCCACGCAACTACAAGGCAAGAGGAGTGTTCATCATACGGCACTTGCGGGTGACATTGTTCCGGCAAAAAGTTGTTCTGCTTAGCACATTCTTGTTATAGCATTGATGTTACTTCGTCATAGCGCGCCTGGCCTTTACTGGAGTCGCTTTAACTTCTCCAAGCGAGGGTAAGAATGTGACAACTAGAGCTTCGCTCTCCACCTCAATCTCAAAGAAAACCATGGTACGGTACGCGGTCGCGCTCTTGGCGACAGCAGCGGCTTTACTGGTCCGTCTGGTACTGAATCGCTTTCTGGGTGACTACGTCCCCTACATCACGCTTTTTCCGGCGGTAGCTTTCTGTGCGTGGTACTGTGGGGTCGGCCCATCCATCCTGAGTGGGATTCTCGGCCTCGTTGGATTGCGGTATTGGTTCATGCCCCCAGCACACTCACTTCGCGTTCACGGGATGCAGCAGGCGGCGGGTATTGTGGCATTCTTGTTCGTATCCGTCATCCTGATTGCCATGGGAGAAGCGCGTCGTCGTCGTGAGAATCTGCTGTGGTCAGAACAAGCAGAACTGGAAGAAGCAGTACAGCAGCGCACGGTCGAACTCGATAGGACCAATCAAAATCTGCGCGAACTCTCGGCGCGCCTGCTCCAATTGCAGGATGACGAGAGGCGGCGCATCGCCCGCGAGTTGCACGACAGCGTGGGGCAGATGCTGGCGGCGCTGGGAATGAACCTTGCTGCCGTGGGAGCCGACATCGAACGCTTCATCAAGGTTGGCAAGACAGTGAACGACAGTGCAGCCCTTGTGCAGGATCTCAGTAAAGAAGTTCGCACGATCTCTCATCTGCTTCATCCGCCTCTTTTGGATGAAGCAGGACTTGCTTCCGCGCTTCGTTGGTATGTCGACGGATTCGCTCAGCGCAGTAAGATTAAAGTTGATTTGAAATTCCCTGCGGATTTTGGGCGACTTCCGCGAGAATCAGAGACGGCGATTTTCCGGACCGTGCAGGAGTGTCTTACCAATATCCATCGTCATTCCGGGAGTTCGATCGCCACAATTCGCATTGCTGCCTCTGACAATCAAGTTCAAGTGGAGGTCGAGGATCACGGCAAGGGGATTTCGCCAGAAAAGCAATCGGAGATGGCTTCAACAGGCATCCCTGGGGTGGGAATCCGCGGCATGCGGGAGAGACTTCGGCAACTGGGCGGCAGCCTCGACATCCACTCAGACGGCAAGGGTACCCTCATCGTAGCTCAGCTACCAGTTACAGCCATTCCCTCCTCGAGCGAAGTCGTAGCATTGGGAGCCAGTTCGTAGTCTGGATTCTACGCCTGTTTCTTGCTGTGATGGGAAGTCATAATGCTGGAGTCCTAAGATACGGCGAGACTCTATTGCCTCAAAGGGAGCCAGGCCAAGAAAGCCGCGACAAGGGGCATCAGCCAAGTCGCGAACAATGTGCACAAGTTTCTCCTCGACTTTTATCTACACGCGGTGGCATGCTCTTCTTGGGGAATCAAGCACTGGGCAGGAATGACGATCTCGACGACTGTACCGGGGTTTGCATTGGTCAGTCGCAATTTCCCACCAAGCTCTTTCGCGCGTTGCCTCATCCCTGCCAGACCAATGCCCAAACTGCCAGGGCGCATCTCCGCAATCTCTGGACAGACTCCCTTGCCATCGTCCCCCACCAGTACCATCAGTTGATCTTCTTGCTGACTTAGCGTAACCCATGCCTTACTTGCTCCTGAGTGTCGGAAGATGTTGGTAAGGGCCTCTTGAACGACCCGGAAGACTGCAGTTTCTAAATCGCGGGGGAGCCGAGGAAACTCAGCAGGCTGCACCTCCAGCGATGTCGCAATCCCACCCCGCTTCGTCAATCCGTCCAGATACCACCGCACTGCTGACAAAAGACCTATTTCGTCGAGCAATGGTGGGTGCAAGAGATGAGACATGCTGCGCACTTGCTGGATCGCATGAGTCACAATCTCGCTAGCCTCATGCGCCGCCTGATCTTTCGAGCTAAGGGAGTCGTGCTGAGGAATCTGCGTTAAGATCATGTTGAGTGCGGCAAGTTCCTGCCCTAAACCGTCGTGCAATTCTCGTGCGATGCGCCGATGCTCTTCATCTTGCATCTTTAGCAAGACCGCTTGTGCTGCCGCATCAGGAAAATTCTGCCGACGCAAGGGACATTTTGCTCTATCAAGTCCGCTGGATCTTGCCTTTGGGTACCTGCAGAAACTCAATTAAGTCGCAGCAAAGGCAGGCGTATAGCCGTTTCTATCCGCAAGAGGTACAAAGAATGCTGGCCAAGTATCGATGGCGATATTCTGCAAACTGTGCGGGGCCAACAACAATTCGGCGAACCTCCTTTGCCTAAGATGCGGAGCACTTCTCGAATCCACCGAACCCTTGACCGAGGGGCAAAAACCACCGGAACACCTTACACGTCCACGTGTTGGCAGATCTTCGATTGTGCGTCCGACTGCTGGGATAACGAACAGCGGGAGTTACCCTTTTCAAGGTGAAGTAAGTGCATCTCATATGGGGCGGTATCTCGTTCTCGTCCTTTTCAGTTTCACCGTTGCACTGGCCGGCTGGCAGTGGCGCGAGCTGCACACGTTGGCGAGTAGCTTTTGGAAGAGCCCGGCTACTAGCCAGTTCAGGGCGACGAATTCTACCGCGACACACGTTTCGGTTTCATCTATAGAAGTGCTGACACCGCAGAGCCCTGAACCGTCAGAATTAGCTTATGAGCACGCCCAAAGTGCCATTGAAGAGACTCCTACTCTGGACCCGTCGCAGGAAAGAGTAGCCGCACTCGCCTCGTCGGTCTCTGCGAGCACACGTGGCCGCAATAATTCCGAGACCGAAGGTGAAAAGTATCTCTACGGAGATGGTGTGCCGGCTAATTGTGTTCGCGCCCAGCAAGATCTTCTCGCTGCAGCTGAGCACTCCAGTGCAAAGGCCCAAAGCGCTGTGGGAACTATGTACGCAACTGGTCACTGCGCAACCCGAGACTTGCCTCTCGCGTATCGCTGGTTCGCGCGTGCCCAACTCCAAAACCCTCGCAACCGAATTGTTGAGGAAGACATGAGAGTTCTTTGGAACCAAATGAGCCCAGAGGAGAGGAAGCTAGCCACGCGGTAATCGGGAGCACGAGTCACGCCTCTGTTTAGTTCCGCTGAATATCTAAAGAAAAGCGACACCCGCGTCGCAAGTCGTCGTCCGGATTAGGCGTCCAGATTAGGAGTCCACTTCAGTATCCTTGACAAGCCCCTTCCGTTCATTTTGTCGAGCTAGCTGCGCAGTGCGAGGTTCACTCACGTACCAGAGATGAAACTGCTGCGAAAGATGGAACGAACAGTCAGCCGACCATCTTGGGAAGTTTCGCGAAGGACCATCCGGCAATCGTGAAGATCAACTTTGAGCGCCAGGGAAACGCGATGCGCTGGGCGTTGCGATAATCGTGCAGTGAGGGCGAGGCTGGAACTGGAGCTTGCGCCCAGCGTCAATGGACGCGCACAGGGCGGATTTGCATAAGTTGTGGCCGCTCTCGACAGCCATCCTGCCCGCCCTAGCGCGCGCGACCTCAGATGCTTGGTCCGTAGCATGGGTTGGCCAGGGAAGGCGCATGCTGGGATTTTCCACGCCCGGTTCAGCCCGCGTGAGTCAGATCTCACCCCGTTTTACTTTCCGGACAGCATTCTGGCGGGGTGCTAGCACAAGATCCGTCCCCAGCGTAATAACATAGCGATTCGCAGGCGACCGGAATTAGCCCTCCTCCTGACGTGGATTCAACTCTGCGCCAGGCAGTTTGTTTTGCTATCGCGCAGTCCGCGATTGATCTGGCTGGCCTTGTGGAAAATTCGCCCCTCACTTCAGGACCGAGGACTTCACGGATTTTGCAAATAAAGAGACCTCGTCCATCATGAGTTTGGAGTCAGGAGTGTATGGGAGGTATCGGTAGATTCCGAGCAGCCAAAGATTGAATAGAGGCTCAGTGCTTGCCCCGACCGACTTTTGATTCAAACGAGTCAAGAAAACTAATGGGTTCCTTGCCGCCGACCACCTGCTGCAGTGCGCGAACGTATCCCAAGAACGGATGAAATAACATACCGACTTTGCCGCCTGCATCGAGGCGAGAAGGACCTTCGATTGACCACACTCGTGAAGTTGGCCAACACCTTCAAAATCCCTGTCAGCCAGCTCTTCCGGTAGGATTGCGAGCGGCGCGGCGATCTCAAACCAGAAGACACAAACGCCCGAAGACAGAACAACCAACTGTCCTCGGGCATTTTGTTTGCTAAGCAACTGCCTTTGGCAGTGGCGCTTGCTACTGCGGAGGCCGGTCCGGTTCTTTTTCCGGACGAGGCTGTTCTTCTGGATGCGGCTGCTTTTCGGGATGAGCTTGCTCTGGATGAGCCTCACTCTTCGGATTGGGCGCAATCTCTGGATGAGGTGTCGCTTCCGGGTGTGGAGCGCTTTCCGGATGAGGCGTGTTCTCCTGTCGGGGTTGGGTCTCGGGGTGAGGCATGTTTTGCTCGGAGGGCTTGGTCTCCATCCGAGGTGCACTCTCCGGTTGAGATGCAGTTGGCGGATGTGGTACCGCAGGATGGGTTGCTGGAGTTGCGCCTTGCGGCGTTTCTGGGCGAGGAGTGTTGGTCTCAGGTGCCGGTCGGGCAGCTTGGTTGTTGGCCGATGGTCGAGAAGCCGCGTGTTCGGCAGGAGGATTGTAAGGCGCACCTGCGCGGCTAGCTTTTACAACACCACTTCCCGTGAGCGCTCCGGGCTTCGCGGTTGCAGCGACTGCCGGTTGGCCGTGGTTGACTGATGCCAGCTGGTTACGGTCCCCCTTCGCCGACTGTTCATGTTGAACTTGGACGGCTGTCGCTGGCACATGCTTCTGCTGCGCCGCTGCCTGTTCCTGAGGTGTGGGTCGGGCAGTGGTCCCTCCCGCGCCGCCGTTGTAGCTCACATAGTTCACGGTGGTGTTATTGATGACGGTCTTGTTATACACATTGGTGATGTTCGTCGTGGTTACGTTGTTGACTGAGCGGTTGTAATAGAGCTGCCCGTTGTTCCAGTATCCGCCCTGGTAGCCGACACCGGTGTAGCCATAGCCGTACACGATGCCGCCGTAAAAACCTACTTGGGGTCCCCAGTACCCGGCGTTCCAAACGTAGACGCCGTTGTTCCAGCCCCAATAGCCAGGCGTCCACAGAAGACCAGCGGCAGGAACCTCAACCCATGTGCCCGGTACCCAGAAATAGCCATCGGGACTGTAAGCCCAGTAGCCCGGCGTCCAGATATAACCTGCGCTGGGGCAGGGCGGCTGCTCGTACACTGGCAGCGCAGGTGGCGCGATGTTAATTGAGATGGCGACCTGCGCCTGTGACGCAGCCGATAGAGCCATTATCACGAAGGCGAATACTAACGCACGAACGAAGCGAATGTTATGCATGATCTCCTCCTGCCCGCAACCCTCGCTTTCCCGTATTGCGTTTAATGCACTGGGTTGCGTGGACTGAGAGCTGCGGGCCTCCGAACTTCTCGGCCCGCTTCTTCCGAATACAGCCTCTTCGAGGGATTTGCGTGGCGCAAAGTTGTATTCAGGGTTTAGCTGCACACTGTAGAAAAGTCGCTCGGATACGGTATTCGGTAAAGGAAAATGTCCCGGTTGTCTCAGAGCGCGAGTCGGCTATGATAGCCCATTCATAGAGCTGCATTTTTTTACCGAGTGCCCTGGGAGTTTTGGGACGAGACCGAGAAAATCTGCGCTACAGCAAGTGCTGTACCTCGGGGACAGGGGAGTAAGGATTTACCCGATAAAAAGAAGGAGGGAGACTCGATGCCAGCATCAGCTGTCTGCGGCGAGGGAAATGCCACCAGCTCACACCGAGCGTGGATGCCTCGTCAACCCCAACGAACCAATAGCCTATCGGTACAGCGGAGGCCGGATAAGCTATGACCCAGCTCTCGCCTTGGCGATCATCGAGAACCGTCAATAATTTTGGTACGCGACGTGCACGATGACTAAAACGTCGGCTTAGCCGAAGTGGGAGCCAAGACTTATGACATACGTGATGACCAAACCGTGCCCGTTCTGCAGACAGCAACTTACCAAATCACGGCCTACCGAGACCGTGCCTTGCGCCTGCGGTAAACATGTTTGGCAGGGCTAGCGCGACAGTTGGGAATGCGCAAACGTTTAATTTCTCCCCTTCCGCACGACCGCGTATCTCTCGATGGTGGCGAGCTGGATCTGACCAACTTGGGGATGGTCGAGATCACATCAGAAGATGAAGCCCATCCCATAGAATACGCGTTGCAACTCGGCGAGACACGGGGTTGGCGTGCTGCTGAGGCTGGACCTCAGATCATCAGACTCCTGTTCGACCAGCCACAAAAGCTCAAACGTATTTGGCTGGTTTTCGAAGAAACTGAAACCCAGCGCACACAAGAGTTCGTCCTGAGATGGTCACCGGATCACGGACGTTCCTACCGAGAACTTATTCGCCAGCAATGGAATTTCAGCCCGCCTGGGACCACACAGGAGAATGAAAAGTACGACGTAGACTTGCGCGATGTGACACTGCTTGAGCTGAGGATTGTGCCTGACCAAGGTGGCGGCACGGCCCGCGCATCACTCGCCAGCTTGCGTTTGGCCTGAGAAGCGGTGATCACGGAACCCAGCAGGAGGCATAAAGGTACCAATGATGGCTGACCTAATCGTTCGTTGTCCGTATTGCATGCTGAGCGATGAGCACAAGCAGATGTTGCAGCGTCCGTGCTGGCATCTCTGCGAGCAGTGCGGCCACACCGTGATTCCCGAAGACAAAGATTTCAAGTGCTCCTGCCGCAACTGCCTGACGATAGGGCGGGCAGCTTGATTACGGAGTCAGTATCCTTTCAGAATATCGACGCATAGAGAGCGCTAGTTCAGCGAGATTGCTGCCGCCTTGCGCCGCTTGATTAGTAGGGCAGGCGATACATGCAACGATCTCGCGACGCCGCGTAATGACTCGCCGCCCCCGTGCCGCTTCTCCGGCTTTACCGCGACTACTTGCCCATTCGTAGATGCTCGCTTTGCCCATCGTGCTTTCTGCGCTAGGCTGATCTTCCTGCGAGCTGCTGGAGAAAGGGTTCGCCTGGGCTCTGTATCGAACGTTCCGCCGTTTAACTTCCCTAATACCGATAGAGCAGCGTCGACATGCTTGAGTTGGGTTACAAGATTTGTTCGCTCGGCTCTCAATTCGGACACTATCGACACTAATCCCATTATCGCCATTGTTTCCCCTCGGGATGATTGTCCTAAACGAACAATGTCAGCAGCATCTCGTAAAAAGATTGCGGCGTTCCAGCGGGCTGGATGGGCGAAGGTGAAGGCTCAGCAGAAGAAGGCAGCGTAGGAGTTTCACACTATACGGGCAAGATGTAAAATGCCAACCCACATCCATGCCCCAACCACTGTCCAGAAGACGGGCCACGGATTGATCTGAATGCGGGCCCAGGAACCACCCTTCTTTATGGTCACAGTTGGTTCTGACGTCTTCATTTGCTATTTTACTATCGTTGAGATTTGTACTTCACCCTAGAGAAAGATGGACGTGCAAGTCAAGCAGCGGGCGCGGATTCTTTGTAAAAGTTTGTAATCACTGGTGAGAATCTGCACACCTGGCGAAATCCTCCGTAACCAGTATGACCCGAGCGCTTGCATTCTGTGAGTTACAGCATTCCTCTCACCAATACCTTCGATAAACTGCTGCGTTTGCTTGAGAAAGCAGGAATAGCAGAATGCCAACCGCTGTGAACCGTGTAGCCACGGTTAATGACATGCCGAACTACTGTGCACGCTGTAAGTCAGAAGACTCAAGCGGCGCGGTTGTGTAAGAGATGCATTCTGGTCGCCTGTAAGATGAAGAGGAGCGTTCACATAGGTTGGCCGAAGGCGAGACTCGGAACTACCGACGAACGGCACGTCTGCTGTAACGCACCACAGTGTCTGGTGCGACCATGTCGGCTTCGCTCTCATAAGTGAAATGACGGGTCGGGTTCACGATCTTCTTGTGGGCAGCGGCTGGCACCCTTTTTCCAGGCTTGTCAGCATCAAGGGTTTGTTCGTTCGGCCCGGTCTTCGTCGCCTGTGGTTCCGTCGTGATCGTCTTCGTGCCGACTTCGTCGCTCTGCGGCAGACCTCTGCGGAGTGGCACTTCTTGCTGGATCACTTCCAGTCTGGCGGGCAAGGGTGAGAGGCGATCATGCGAACTGACGAGTAATAGAACGAAAAGCGATACCATTGCCACCGCCGTCGCAACCCTCCAGAAGAACTCGTCGCTCCGAGGGATTCGCCTGTCGCGGGAAGTTGGAACCACCGAATTGTTGACGTGCACTGAAGGTTCAAGATCAGAGTCAGCCATCTGCACCGGCTGTAGCCGCAGCGAAACGGCCTGTGAGGAGTCCGCTCCAGTTTCCTTGACCGGCGAGTGATTTTTCTCCTGCAGCGTATAAGCAGCAGACAGGAGTTGCTGGAATGAATCCTGGCCCAGAACTGGCTTGTCGAGCGTATTGATGTGTCGGGCGGTTCGCGTGACCAACCAGTACAGAAAGAAGACCGTTACGATTCCGAATTCAATCCATACCGCCATGAACAATCGTAGGAGATGCATTGGGACACCTGCCTAATGGCGTGCGAAGCGGCGAGCGCTATCGTACCATAGATGCGATATACCGTTGCCAGGTTAGCTTCCGAATCCGCCCATCACTTTGCCTTGGATTTTCTACCACTCACGAAGGCTAGCGCTATGATCGCTATCCCCACAAGAATTGGTCTAGGAGGAGTCACGCCGCTCTTTCCACCCTCCGCTGCGTGTAAGCTTCGAAGACCGGCACGAGGACGATGGGAAGCGAGTCATCGATACAGCCTGTGCGTGCTTCATAGCTTTGAGCCTCACCTGATGTTTGACCACAGATAGGAACCCGCCCATTCCACCAAAAGAGTCCATCATCTCGGTAGCAAATGCGTGATCTCATACCGCGCCGCCACGTAGAGAAATACGAGGAAGACAATCATGCTTACGATCTTCACCGCATACAATTCCACGAGATTGAAAATGTCGAAAATCCTACCTTGCGCTCTTCCTGGCTTCATTTGGCCGCATACTAGCACGAAAAAAATGAGTTTATGGAAATCTTCGATAAAAACTTTCGCCGATTTCATCGCGATTCAAAGCATGCCGAGATGGACGAGGGACGTAAGCGCGTTTTGCTGATCGCTGCCAGTATTCTTGCGGCCCCGTAAACTGGCACCGTACGAAGGCGGGACACGGGTACCAGCAACCGTTAGCGCCATAGCGGATGCGGTTCGTTGGGCGGAGATTATATTGGCGGAAATTGATCGGCGATGGCCGGTCAGGGGTCAGTGACGCGACGACTAGTCTGTCTTCGGGAAGTACGCGCTCTTCGGGCTACATATTAATGTCATGTATGGATAGAGATATCCGAGAGCGAGTCGAAGCGCTGAGACGAGAGATTGCCGAACTCCAGAGGCTCAATCTAGAATATTCGCAAAGGGCCAGAACAGGCTTCGTCGCAATGCACGATCAGGAGAGGCGCGAACAAAGGTTGAAGGAGATCATGCACGAGTTAAAGTCGATGACCGCTAGGGAAAATGCGCTGGGGGCTGAGGCGTGCCACGTCTGGCAACCGTGCAACCCAAAATCATCGGGGAAGGGGCCACCCAGCGCGTAGGCGACTCTACTACTCGCGATAGTTCTCGGTCAATACTCGGAAGTTCATCCTGCGACAGCTTGGTGTACAAAAAAAGAGCGCCCGAAACTCCCCATCTCAGGACGCTCCAAATTTAGCAGCTCTCCCCCAAGAACTGCTCGCCGCCAAAATAATCCTTCGTATTGAAAGTTGTAAATAGCACCGGCGAGGTAAGGTCGCTGGCACGAGCGGGGTAAGGGACACTGATCTGTGATTTTGACTAGCGACAACATGCCGGTCGCGAGGGCGGATAAAAGGGAAGGGGCCGGGACGACTCCGGCCTATATTGCGGATTGGTGGTGGGATGGTACTGCGGCGATTGAAAGAGGCATTGCTAAATTATTCCGCTGATCGGGAGCGAGCAATACTCGTGATGCTGTAGGTGGGCGGAGAAAGGGCCGGAGAGTTGCGGAGGCATCTGCACCATTTCAAGCCAGATCCTCTCCGGCCCTGCGCCATTGTCACATCACATCACCACTCACCCAAAACGGACACTGGCAGAAGTAGCAGGAACTACGGAAATATCCGGCAGTGTAGTGAGAAAGAAAAGGCCAGACCCTGTGGGTCGTCCGGCCTCAAAGTCAGGAGCAGGATGTCGGCGATCGTGAGGGTCCGAATGTCGCGGCGAATGAAGATGACCTGCCGCCGACGCTTGCCCATGACCGCCATTCGCGTTGGGGATGCAACCTACAGTAGCCCAGGTGTCGGTTGCAGACAATACGGCGAATGCTGTAGGCACGTTTCGTGACAGATCGAACGCGGCCAATGCTTCAAGGGGGAAGTAGCATACAGCGTGAAGGGTATGGAACCGTCTTAGGCGTCGCTTTAATCTAGGTTGGGGTGCTTTATGGCTATAGCGTGCTCAGGATACCCGCAACGAGTCCGGCATGAACTGACCGAACTCATTCAGAAACAGATCAATGCCATAGAGGAGGAAACGTACGGTGGCGCAACCGACAGGGAGCGCTGGGAATATGAAGAGCGTCGGAGGCGGATCGATGAATTGCACGGCGAACTCCAGCGCTTAGCGTCTGCCGTATAGCAACACGGCTCACACTGGCCGAACAAGGAAAAGCTCGCGTCAGAGCCTCAAGATTGTTGTCGAGTACCGGTTTGGCAAGCCTGCCGATTAATGAGTTCTAGCTCATCTTTCGAGACGGCAATTCTTTTGACGTAACACATCTCATGTACGGCTTGGCCCTCCTCATCGACAGCAATATCGAATGTAAGTTCTACTGGCTGACCGCAGATGCGGCAGAGCACTTGTGACTTGTCACTCACGACTCATCTCCCAACTCACGGATCTTTAAGCTGCACGTACCTCATGTGACTGGTTATCTGTACCGGATCGTTGATCGGGGAACGTGCTTAACTTGCCTTCTTTAAGCGGAGCGGCGGTACGGCTACATAGCCAGTAGAGGAAGAACACCGTTACGATCCCGGCTGAAAACCATCCCATCAGAAACAATCGTAGGAGATACATCGCATCACCTCGCGCAGAGCGCCCGAAGCGACTTGGGGCGATAGCATTATATAGCGGATGGGATATAACGGGAATGGTAAAAGTTCCTTCGTGATGCTGTAGCCACATCCGTGGCACTCTGAAACATCCATCCACGTGCCCGACTTATAAAGGATGAGCCGCAAGTAGGGCCCCAGAACCTCCCTGTTCCCCCGAACCAGGACTCCAAGGCCCTCCTCCCCAATTCATGCGGACATAATCTGGCATGGCTATCGCGGCTGCACCATACGGCGTTTTACGTATATTCGTCTGTCCGAAATCGTAGACGGCTAGCGAATCGGGAAAACTTCGGATCTTCAGGCTCCATTTCTTGAATTGCTCGATCTCCCGGTAAATGGCACCGGCTAGGTAGGGGTCCCAGCATGAGCGGGCTAAGGGCAAGAAAGAAGCCGAACGGCTGGGGCACCGTCCGGCCTGTGGCTTGGGTGTGGGTTGCGGTCGTGAGGGTCCGAATGTCGCAGCGAATGAAGAATGACCTTGCCGCCGCCGCTAGCCCATGACCGGCATGAAGCGTGCGGAAATAGGCTACCGTGCACATCGGGCACGGACAATACAGCAAAAACCGTAGGCACGTTTCGTGATCTTCTCGCCGCAGCAATCATCAATATCTGTGAGGGTATAGCACAATACAGCGATGATTATTCAGATCGATTCAGGAGAAAAGCGAATGAAGGCTAAGACTAAATTCGCGTTGATTTTTGTGGCGGCGTGCATCTTGGTTTTTGTTAGTCTGCCTGCATTTGCACGTCCCGCGAATCGGCCTCAGGATCAGGGGACGGCCCAGACGCAATCTGTGCAGAAGGGCGAGAATCAGAAGGTTGAGCCTAGCTCCGGGAAGGAAGTAGGCAAGGGCGGTGAGGACGTTGGCAAAGGTGCTGGTAAAGGGGCTGAGAGCCTAGGCAAAGGCACTGCAGGAGGTGCTGGCAATCTCGTTACCTTGCACCCCGGCAACGCCGCCGTCGATGTGGGCAAAGGCGCAGGAGGTGCTGCCAAGGACGTCGGAGTCGGGACCGGAAAAGGCGCGGCTAAGGTCGGTAAAGGAAGTGGCAAGGGAATAGGGAAGCTGGGCAAGAAGATTTTTGGCAAGGGCGGCAAGAACAAGAATGAATCCGACAACGAGAATTGACCGATTCCACACCGACTACACTTCATTCTTCACCTTCCCACGGTCGTCCACGATCTCCGCCTGGCGTGCGTTCAGATAAATACACGGCCCGAAGAATAGATCCGCAGGTCTACCTAGTCCGTGGGACAAACCGCTCGCCGCAAATTGGACACTCGATACGCTCGAAATCGACGCGCCGCACTTCAGCGGCGAAATCAACTTTCCACATGTTGGGCATACTGCATCGAGCGAAGCCTGCACTTTTTCGAGATCGATCTTCCGGGCGCGTGGCATGCGGGCTATTTTAGTCTCTTCGTTGACCGGGGTTAGGGGGTTTCCCCTGACCCCACAGACACCCCGTTTTCTAGCCCCTATCGCGTGAGAAATCCAAGTGACCGAACCCTTACTTTGGTGTTGGTGGTGATTATCGGTTTGGTGGGCCACTGTCAACTGCGAAAATCTGAGGAACAGCAAGTTGGCCGCCGGGGTTTATTTCAGTGACTGATTCCGAGGAGGGCTCTCATTCCACGGGGATTAGAGGGATCAGTATTTTCTTCTGGAACGGGTTTCTTACACCCGACCACCCATGGGCGTGGTTGGGTTCAGTCATCGAGATTTCAGTTCGATTTGTATTTTACTGAGACAAGTCCGATCGACTTGTCTGCCGCAGTTTCGCAGGTTCCGATTCCGCTTTTCTTAGCAGTTCACGAGGTCGTACGTGGTTAATTTACAAATCACACAAATCACTTCTTGGCTTTTCAGAGACTTGCCTGAACTAAGTTTGCTGACCGCGCTCAGTTAAGTTCTTCGTTTGACGTTTGGGGGAGGATTCGATTCCCGTCTCCCACCCCAGAATTTAAAGCACTTAACTTGCTTTGAAACCTGCTGAAACCCGCCCGACGGCGTCCGATGCCTTTCGCATGTCAGCCTTGAGAGCGGTCCCACAGTGATTCATCGTGGTGCGGATGTCCGCGTGCCTCATCATTTTCTGTTGCACACCTACGGGAGTTCTCATGGCGTCAAGCCAAGTACGGTATGCCGAAGATCACCATGTCCTTCATCTTCGAGAAGAAGAGCGAGCCGCAGGTTGCAATCACGTAGAGGATGGCAACCGTCATATTGTTTGTGGCTGGATTGATGTACACAAGGCTATTTCCCTTGATGTACACCTCAAAAGGATACGCGGTGAGCCCCCACAGGATATAGAGCGCGGTCGCGGTGCCAATCGCCAGAAACAGCAGCATTCGACTGCGGCTCTTGACGTCAGGCTCGAACAGCAACACGCTCAGCGGCAGAATAAATGGCAGGAGCCCCTGAGCATACAGCATGAACGCCGCACCCATGTTGTGCGCAACCGCAGGCGAGAGGATGCCGTCCAACCCAAGCCAGACGAATCCTTCCATGAATTGATGAACGGCGAAGAGTCCGGGTAGAGCCGCGAAGAGGAGTTCGCGCCTGTGTTTCACTTTCGTCAGTGTCGCTAGGCCGATGGTACCCAGAACTCCGCTGCCCACAAAGTTAGCTGTCGCTGAAAAGCACATGCATCCGTCCCCTTGTCGCGTATCATCATACGGCCTTTACGTTCAGGTTGCAGATGTCAGAGGGGGGTGACGGCCATCTTAACTGTGATTTTGTGATCCGCGGACGGTGCCAGTTCGACGGCATTTTCCAGAATGTTGCTGCCTTCGACGCAAACCATGTCCTGCCATTCGTCACTGCCCAGATCGGATAATGCTCGCGCTCCCTCGGCCCACGGATTCCAGATCACGGTGGAGTCTGAATTCTGCTTGGTAACCTGGATGGAACGATTGAGGACAGGATCGATCAGCTGCAGCGGGTTCTGGGTATTCATATAGGCGCTGTCGGTCGTCGAACTTATGACCACGTCGCCATTCTGCTTTTTCTTCTTGTTCGAGTCGGTGTTGTCCAGATAGGTGACGCCATCCAACCCGCGGATGCGAACCTTGCGGACGTCTCCCACCCTGTAATAAGTATGCAAGGCCTCTTCAAAGCGGAACGGCTTGGCGCCGGTATTGCTTACCTTGAGCTCGAGTCTCAGTTCACTCCCGAAAGTCACACGATGGAGCACCCGGAAATCGGCAGGCCACCATTGTCGAGTGTCCGGGTCGCTTTGTGTCGACATGCTGACGGTGATGCCGTTGGCATTTTGCTCGATGGATTCCAGCATCCATATTTTTGTTCGAACGACACCATGCGTCGGCGCGTGGGAATCATCAGCTTTGGCCCGAAACCAGGGAAAGCAGATCGGTATGCCACCGCGAATGGCTTTACCTTCTTCCCAACGAGCTTGACTGCTCAGGAAGATCACTTCTTCCGCGCCGGCCGGCTTCCAGGAAGTGACTTGCGCGCCGTGCAGATGCATCTCTCCGTTGCACCGTGGCGTGGTTACACGGACCTGGGGCAGTCCGGCTTCGTCGGCCAAAACCTGCGCGCGGCCCGCGATTCCTAAGCGGCGATTGAGTTCCTCAATTGTGAGTCCGGTGTGCTCCATAAGTTGCGACATGCAAGCGCGAGGATTCGTCAGGTTCAAACGGAGTGTACGGGTGATCGCTGAAGGGCACCACTGGGACTTTCGATAGTCGCGAGCGCCTGGGCGACCGGCCGGTTCGAGGTTATTTTAACTTGAATTTCCATCCGTGGATTCTTATCTTTATATCTTGTCGCTTCTTATGGCTTTGTCTTTGGCCTCCTAGTTTTGCTAGTGGTGCAAGCTCCCGGCATCAAATATAAATTCAGCCTGAATTCTTGAGTCAGCCGGGCACAGCTACTTTCCTATGGCCGCGCGATTCGAGGCAGACATGGAAGGTTCAGCAAACCCGAAACGCATTCTCATCCTCGGCGGCGGTTTTGCCGGTGCTTATACCGCACTGTACCTACAGAAGGCGCTGTCCGGAGCCCCGGACGTTGAAGTGATGCTGGTGGCGCAGGAGAATTTTGTCCTGTTTACGCCAATGCTCCACGAGGTGGCTGGAAGCGACGCCGCAGCCACGGATGTGGTTCAACCGCTGCGCAAAATGCTCCGGCACACGAACGTCTTGATCGGAGACATCGAATCCATTGACCTGGAAAAAAAGCAGGTGCGAGTCCGGCAAAGTGATTTGCTGCACCACCGCG
>Ga0308309_10000842_pt1 | contig 18403 bp, 13 predicted proteins | sample HubBroMetageWFT5_FD_192491 | JGI IMG/M metagenome (GOLD analysis project Ga0308309, IMG submission 192491) | Warmed and freeze-thawed soil microbial communities from the Hubbard Brook experimental Forest, New Hampshire - Hubbard Brook CCASE Soil... | ecosystem: Environmental > Terrestrial >...
CCGCTGCCGTCGCGATCAACCGATAACTTTTCTTCCTCGCCCCGGCGCTCATCTTCTTTGCAACGAATCCACCGCTCATAATTTCACCTCGACCAAAATTTGCCTTCCCACTTAGAACGGCGCCGCCCCGCTTTCTTGCGCGCGTGTGCCATATCGCAAATATCTTCGAGGCATTATCCGTGGGCACCGGGGGTCGGACCTTTAGGTCCGACATAACTCCATTCTTGTCGGGCGGCTTTAGCCGCTGAGGAGCTGTTTTCCGCTGGCGTCCCACACCCTACCCCCGCCCGATGTCCAAGGGTCGCGCCTACGCCCTCCCAGCGTCATTCATTCGCTGTGCTCTTCCACGTCGCCCCACCGTCGCTAGTCTCATAAGCTTCCCGGTTCGCCACATCCCAAATCGACGCATGCTGCTCGTCCTGCGCATGTACTCCACCCAAATCCCCTTTTATCGGCGATAAAATTTTCCCCCAGTGCCTCCCGCCATCCGTCGTCAGCAAAATCGTTCCGTTCTTTCCCACCACCCAGCAAATCTTCTTCGATACCGCCATTCCCGCCAGCAAATCCTGCGTCACTCCACTCGTTTGCGCCTTCCAGGAACTCCCTCCGTTGCCGCTGTGTTCGACTTTTCCGCTCGTTCCCACCCGCCAGGCATTCTTGTTGTCCGGAGCTACAATCACCGACGGCGTTATATTCGCCACGTCCCGCAAGCTTATCGGTCCATTCGTCGTCGTGGCCGCCGTCGACATCGCGGATACCTCCACCGATTCCGTTACCGCCAAATCTTTCCGTTTCTGAAGTTCCTGTTTCTGTCCTTCCTCTTTCTTCGCCAACTCCGAATTCGGACTGGTCTGAACCTGGTTGGCCTGCGTCTGGTTCGCCTGACTCTGGTCCATTTGATTCTTCACCAACGGACCGCCCGTCGCACCCTTGTTGGCCGGTGCGTGAGCCATCGCTCCGGCGCTTGGCGGTGGCGGAAGCGGTGCTGCCACCGGAGAAGGTGCCGTCTTCGCGCTAAGCCGACCCGATTCGTAATTCTTGGCATCCTGCCCCGCATCTACTGCCGCCCCTGTGCCACTCTCAGCCAGAGGCGCCTCCTTCGCAAAACCGCCACCCGTTCCACCGCCGACTTCGCCGCCCTGACCCGAGCGCGCATGCATCTTCGGCGCTCGTGTCGGCGCGGGAGCCCCGGGCGCCAGTTCCCCCACCGAATCAATCGCACGGCCGTTCATCGGCGCAGCCCGCTCTGGCTGTGGCGGCGGTGGCGTCCCACGATTCTCCGCAACCTGAACGGAACTCGCCTTCTTCTGGGGCGTCATTCGAAGTTCATGCCATCCAATCCACACCAATAAAGCCGCGGCTATCGCGCCAATCGGCACCGTCCACCGCTTCAACGCCGCCGGCTTCCGTATCTCGGTTATCTTCGCTCTCGCAACCGAAGTCCCGGCCGCTTCTTGCGCGGGCACCGCCTGCGCTGCGGTGAGTGGCACTGCTCCTGCACCCCGCTCATTCGCCAAAACCTGCTCATTCTGCCACCCTTCCGCCAATGCCATTTCGCTCTGCTCCACCAGCGCCAATGCCTCCTGGCATCGCGCGCATCCCGCAATGTGCTCCTTCCAACGCGCCATCTCCTCCAGCGACAGCATGCGCTCGTGATAGGCCGCCAGCGTTTCCGGATCGGGACACGCGTCATCCTGCGCAGCACCACGCAGGTGCCCGCCGAGCGCTCGCTCGAACTGTTGATCCCGCTCGTCAGACCCCATCTTGCTCTCCTCGACTAGCGCCGCACGTAGCCCTTCTCTTCATCCTATATATAGAACGGTAGCTTCGCCCCTTCTTGCGCTCCTTCACAACGGTTCCCTTCGACTCGATCGCGTTTCGCGAGATTTCTTCTCGGGAAACAATTGACGAAAATCGATCATCGCATCTTCCGCCGCATACTGAAAACACAGCGCCACCTGCGCATCCGTCATCGAATAAACGCGCTTCAAGTAATTCTCTGTCTTCGCTCGCAAATCCCGCCGGATGCGTTCCAGGTTCCGCGAAACGCTCGATTCATGCTCGCCAAATTCACGCCCGATCTCCGCCAGTGTTATCTCTCGCGCGTAATACAACTCCAGCCGTTTCCGGTCGCGAGCCTCCAATTCACTTAGGCACACATTCAACGCTTCGGAAAATCGCGCCGTAAACGTGCCGCGATGTGGATCGGGAGCCGCGTGCGAATTAGGCTCCGGCCGCAGCTCAACGGGCTCCTTCCCATCGCCATCTTCCAGCGTTTCCCAGCGTTTGCTGGCGCGGATTTTGTCCACATGCCGCTGCGCTAGAATCGCCCGCAACCACGTCCTCAGCGAACTTCGCCCGTGAAAATATCGGAACAGCGAGCGTTCCCCGCGCTTTCCATTCGTCAGCCCGAACAGTTCCGCAAACAGCGAGTCCGCCAGTTCCTGCGCATCGCCGCCCGCGCGGCTCCCCTTCATAATGGCCCCTGCCGCCGCGCGCAAATATCCTCGATACTCTTGCACAAAATATTCCCACGCTGCTTGCGAACCCTGCATGCAGGCGGTCGCCAGAACAAGATCTTCGACATACAGGGTCTGCAAATACTCGTCAAGCCGTTCCGGCGTCAGCCCTCCTTCTGCGAACCGCTTGCGGGCGCTCCTCTCCAACGCCAGCACGAACTGTCCTAGCGACAGTCCCCAGTCCTTAGCCCTCGTCTCCAACAGGAGTTTGGACACAATTCCGCCCATATCCGCCAACAGCCCGGCGGGATCTTGTGGTGGCAGCCTTTGCTCCGAATCATTGGGCACGAAAGTCCGTCTCCTACCGGGAACTCTGTATTTCTATACCTTACGCCTGCATGTTTCAATCAACGCCGTACCGCACTCTCGCATCCCGCCTTCGACACCGGGGACCTGTCCCGAAAAGGACTAAAAGAACAGGTTTCTCTACCCGGGATTGCGGTACTCTAGGTGTGTTGCGTTGGCCCGCCCGCAACCAAATCCGCCTCCACGGGTTGAACCCCGGAATGAGGGCGTGCGCGAGAGGGTGCACTCGCAAATAGCATTAGCGAGTTCGCGACGGTAGTACGAAAGTCCTATTCGAGCGACCCCGTCCCATACGTACCCTCGTACTGGCATTGCACGTCTGATTTCGATTGACTTGGTTCCTTTTGGAACCGAGGCTTTGGGAACAGTTTCAGTAAGAGGCGACAAGCGGATGACCACTATGATCGCAGATCCACCACCCAAAACAACGCTTGGCGTTGGTTTCAACGCCAATCGGTCACGCTCCGCCAGCCCGGATGCCTGGAAACAGCAAATGGGCAGCAAACCTATCCCGGCCCGCCTAGCCCTGCTGCCAGAAGCAAAACCAAATTGGAACCGCCTTGGCCTCAGCGCCATGGTTCAATTTGCCCTTGTGATCTTTTTCGTTTTGGTACCATTGCTCTATCCCGAAAGCCTCAAAACCGCCCTCCATTTCACTTCGGTCGAGATTGCCAATCCGGTCACCATGGTCCCTGTCGCACCGCCCCCTCCGCCGCCAGCCAAGGTAAAAGCGGTCGCACCCAAGGTTGTGCCCCCGCCTCCACCGATTGAGCAGCCCAAGCTGAACCCCCAGCAACCGCACATCTTTGCCGATTTGACCAAGCCCAAGCCGGTCACGCCCAAGATTGTGCCGCCGGTCGAAGTCAAAGTTCCCGAAGTGACACCAAAGTTTGACGCCCCGACCATTGATGCCAAAGACAACGGTCCGAAGCGCCCCAAGGAAGATGTAAAGACCAATTTGCTGAACTCCGGTAGCGCCGCCCCCGCGACTGTACATGCTCCCGTAGACAAGGTGCAGACCGGCGGTTTCGGCGATCCTAACGGCATCCCTGGCAAGGGCGATCCCAATCACGCTACCACGGCCAACCGCCTCGGTTCTCCCGCTCTGCCCGGTGGGGAAGGCTATGGCAACGGGACCGGTGGCAAGAATGGAATCCCTGGCACCGTGGCAAGCACTGGTTTTGGCAATGGCACTGCCAACCCGCCACCAAGCGGCGGGAAAAAAGGTACGGTCGTCTCAAGCGGTTTCGGCAATGCCTCGGACGCTGCGGAAGCTCCCAAGAAGAAGGCCGCCGCTGGCGGTCCAGCCGACGCGCCTCCGAGCATCACAGACAAGCCGAAGCCTGAATACACCGCCGAAGGTCGTAACCTCCGCATTGAGGGTGACGTCGTCGTGGACCTCGTCTTCCTCGCAAACGGCACTATCCAGATCAACAAAGTTATCAGTGGACTCGGCCACGGCCTCGATGAAGCGGCTGTCCGCGCTGCGCAACAAATTAAATACAAGCCGGCGAAGCGCGAGGGTCAGCCGGTGGATTATCCGGCCCGCGTCAGGATTGAATTCCGGTTGGCTTACTGAGGGAGAGAACGATCATGTTTAAGCTGTCTAAATACACTCTGGGCGTAGCCATCAGCGCGTTGGCGTGCTTTACCACAGCAGCTGCCAAGGACACACCGCCGGCCAAACCCGCGGACCAGCCTCGCACCATGGAGCAGGTGGTTGACCGCGTCACCGCCAACGAACAGCGCCTCTACGGTCAGATCCGCAATTATTCTCCGCTCGTCGAGACCTACATCCAGAATCTCAAGGGCGATAAGGATCTCGGCCAGGTGCCTGCCGGCGACAAGTACTTCCTCGGTCGCGCCAACTTCGCAAAAGGTGTCAGCCTCGTCCCGCTGAGCGACACCGCCAGCAAAAGCAAGAAAGTCATTGGTTCCGTTGGCAATTTCTTCAGTTTCGCGATGCAGTTCCTGCCCGATGGCTTCCTGCAGATGATCTTTATCGATACCAACGGCTTCGATCGCGAGCACTACAAATTTGACTATGTCCGCCGCGAATTCCTTGGCGAAGTCCGCTGCCTCGTCTTCGACGTCACCCCGAACGAAAAAGGCAATCATGGCCGCTTCCGTGGCCGCATCTGGGTCGAAGATCAGGATTATCACATCGTTCGCTTCAACGGTTCTTACAACGGCAATGGCCACTCCAGCTGGTACTTCCATTTCGATAGCTGGCGCACCAACGTTCAGCCCGGCCTCTGGATGCCCACCTTCGTCTACAGCGAAGAAAACGACCTCCACTACGCGCTGACAAAGAAGCTCGATTTCAAAGCCCAGACGCGTCTGTGGGGCTACAACCTCGGCACCAACAGCCAGGAACAGGAACTCAGCAAGATCCTCGTCGAATCCAACGTCCAGGATGACACCAAGACCAGCAACGATCTTTCCCCTATTCAGGCGCAGCGTTCCTGGGATCGCCAGGCCGAAGATAACGTTTTGGATCGCCTCGAACGCATCGGGTTGCTCGCTCCTAAGGGCGAGGTCGACAAAGTTCTCGAGACCGTTATCAACAACCTCGAAGTCACCAACAACATCGATCTCGATCCGGAAGTTCGTTGCCGCGTCCTGATGACCTCCACTCTGGAATCTTTCACCGTCGGCCACACCATCGTGTTGAGCCGCGGCCTGATCGACGTGCTGCCCGATGAAGCCAGCCTGGCCACCATGCTCGCTCACGAACTCAGTCACATCGTTCTGGGACATCGCATCGATTCGCAGTACGCCTTCTTCGATCGCTTGCTAATCGAAGACAAGGACACTTTCCGCCATTTCGGTTTCGCACGCACTCCAGAAGAAGAGGCGCAGGCCAACACCAAAGCCATGCAGATTTTGAACAACTCGCCCTACAAAAATCAGCTTGGCAACGCAAGCCTCTTCCTCCAGGCACTCGATACCCGCCAGAAGGAAATTCCCAACCTCATCAGCGCTCACCTCGGCAATCGTGTGCCCAGCATGGGCGACCTGAAATCCGCCACTCCCGTGGATCCCAAACAGAATCCACAAAAGATTGCCGCTCTGCCTCTCGGCGGTCGCGTCAAAATCGATCCCTGGAATGACCGCCTCGATCTAATCAAAGCCAAGCCCGTCGGAGTGGTTGCAGAACGCGAGAAGATGCCCTTCGAGATCACTCCGTTCATGCCCTATCTGACCCGCTACGGCGCGGAACCCACCAAGCCCGTTGCCGCCAGCACCGCCGTTCCTCAAGACGCCAAGCCCGGCGATGCTCCGGATCCCAGCAAGCCCTAATCATTCTTATCCATCTTCAAACGCAAAAAGGCCGCGACACAGTCGCGGCCTTTTTCCTTTCTCTCTGATGTCAAATGAACTTGAGGGTGCCCCATCCTTTGCGCCTCTGTTTTATGCAAAGGGTGGGCTCTTACGATCAAACGGCACTAAACCTCCGCTCCTAGGTTTTCTCCTAAGGTTTCCTCTCTTGCGATCATTTCCCCAGCCCCTTCATAAACCTATATCCAAACTCCACCCCATCATAGAAATCCTGCACACCCACGCGCTCATCTTTCCCATGCGCTCTCTGATCTTCCATGTCAAAAAACATGCAGGAAATTCCGAACGTCGGCATTCCCGCTGTCCGCAGATAATGCCCATCCGACGCTCCCGTGGACATCGTCGGCACCACCAACAACCCCGGCCACATTCCCTGCAACACTCGCTCGAACGTGTTTGTCACTTCCGGCAACAGCGGCGATGGCGGCACCGCCACAATCGCCACTTCTTTACCGTCGGACGTCTTCTCCGGCACAGCCGTGATTTTCAACTTAGGATCCGCCGCTACCTTCTCCAACGTCTTCCGCACCTCTTCCGGATCATCGCCTGGAAAGATCCGGCAATTCACGTTGGCCCGCGCAGTTTGCGGCAACGCGTTTGGCGCATGCCCCCCGGATAGCATCGTCGCCACACAAGTCGTCCGCAGCAACGAGTTGTAATACGGAATCACCGACAGTCTCTTGACCGCGTCCTGGTCGGGAGGCTGCTTCGCTGCTCCGCGAAGATCCTCCGACAAAGTTCCACCGGTCAGCTTCGCCGATTGCGCGAAATAATTTCGCGTGATCTCACTCACCTGCACCGGAAACGAAAAATTCTGCACGCGAGTCAGCGCCGCCGCCAGCTCATAGATCGCATTATCTGGGCCTGGCACCGAACTATGCCCGCCGGGATTCGTCGCCTCGAATTGAAAATCCGCGTACACCTTTTCGCTGGCCTGCATCCCCGCCAGCACCCGTTTCCCTTTCAACTTCTCGAACTCTCCTCCATCCAGGTTGATGCAGTACTCCGCGTCGATCCAATCCTTGTGCTCCTTCAACAGCCAGTCCACTCCGTTCGAAGTTCCGCCTTCTTCATCCGCCGTCAGCGCCAATATTAAATCGCGGTCCGGCGTGAATCCCTCTCGCTTCAGCCGCAGGAAACTCATCACCAGAATCGCGTCACCCTCTTTCATGTCTTCCGTGCCGCGTCCGTAAAAAAAGCCGTCCTGCTCCACGAACTTGAACGGATCGGTCGTCCAGTCCTCTTGCCGCGCTTCCACCACATCCAGATGCCCGATGAACAAAACGGGTTTCTTCGCGCCGGTTCCCCGGAACCGCGCCACCAGATTCTTCTTCCGCTCGTTCGGCCCCGCCACAATCACGTCTTTCTCCGGAAATCCCGCCGCGATAAGCCGCAGCGCCATCGCTTCCGCCGCCGTCGTCACGTTTCCGACCGAATCGGTAGTATTAATCTCAATCAATTGCTGAAAAATCTCGCGCGCCTCCCGATCAACCTTCGAGCGCTCTTCCGCACGCACACCCGCGAAGCAAAGTTCCGCGCAAACGAGTAGCGCAGCGATCCCAACTCTCTTGAACATGCTCTTCTCCAAAAAACACCTCAGCCTAATCGCACCCAGCCGCCGCGTCAAATTTGCTGCCGCCTCCCTACTACTCATACCGCTATCGCTCATCCGCTTTCCCGCCTTTGTAGGGACGGTCTTCTGAGGGCCGTCCGCCAACGAGCCGAACTCGCGCCAGCGTATGTCTACGCCTCGTTTTGCATTCCAACACCTCTCATCCGCTTTCCTTTCTGGAAAGCCCTCCCGAATGCACCTATAATCGCGCCACTCCTGCCCCCAAGCGCAACAACGGACGTATGTCGAAAAGACGATATCCCTGGCAAATCGTGGCCGTTGCCGCCATCAGCATCATCGGAAATTCCTTTCTCGCATACTACTTGCTGTTCGGTTTGGCTGGCGATGGTGTCGCGGTCACCGGAATCTCCGGACGAACCGTAGTCACTGCGGTTTGGCAGGACACACCCGCCGATCGCGCGGGCCTGCTTGAGGGCGACGTCCTCCTCCAAGTCAATGGACAACGGATTGGGAATGTAGTGGATTGGCTCGCGCAACGCATGAATTTCGAAGCAGGCAAACCCATCAGCATCCATCTGGAGCGCGCCGGCCAGCCGATGGATTTGACCATGGTCATCCGCGGCAATCTGTGGGACGAAGACGATCGATCCACCAAAACTTCGCAGATTATTTTTCTGGCCAACAAGTTCATCACCCTCTTGATCGGATTGTTCGTCATCTTCAGCCGCCCCAAGGACGTCGTCTCCCGTCTCGGCGGCTGGGTGCTCGTCACCATGAGCACCATTTACGAGGCCTTCCAGTGGGGCATGGCCGCATCCGTGCGTTCGTTGCCTTTGCTGGTGGCCATTGCAGTCATGTTGGTTTACGTAAGCGCCTCCATTCGCACTCCGCTTCTTGCCGCGTTTTTCTGTTCGTTTCCCAAACAACTCTTTGCCAAGCGCTGGATCTGGGCGTTGTTCGTTGCCGGGCCCTTGTTGGCCACCATTTATTCGCTCTATTTGTTCGCGCGCACCGTGTATGACCCGCAACACTTGAGCGGCCTCGCGCCTCCGTGGTTGCTGGCTAGTTTGGGTGTGCAGAGTCTCGTCTACCTGCTCGTCGCTCTCATCGTCGTTCCGCTGAATTACTGGCAGCTGGAATCAGTCACCGACCGCAGGCGTTTTCGAGTCCTGTCCTACGGTGCGCTCCTGGGAATGGTCTTCTACCTCCCCAGAGTAGTCGGCACCGTATTCGCTGACATGCGCCCCGCTCTCGAAAGGTTTTTCTATTCGCCGACAACGGACTTGATATGCAGTGTAGGTGCGCTGATCTTTCCATTGTCCTTTGCCTACGCAATTTTGCGGCAGCGCTTATTCGATGTCCGCGTCATCGTCCGCCGAGGATTGCAATACGCCCTCGCGCGCAATTTTCTGTTGGCGATACCGCTTGTGGCCGCCGGATTGTTGCTCGTGGACCTGATATTTCATGGCAGTCAGCCGCTATTTCGAGTCTTAGAGTCGCGAGGCGCAGTTTACTTGGCGATTGCGGCGCTAGCCGGACTGGCATATGGGCAACGTCAGAACTGGCTGTCAGCGTTGGATCGCAGATTCTTTCGGGACAAATATGATGCCCATACGCTGTTCAGAGAAATCGTCGAAGAAATTCGCCACGCGACAAACGTCGAGCAGGTTTCCCCTACCGTAGTGGCCCGCGTCGCAGAAGCCTTGCACGCGGCGTTCTGCGCCATGCTGGTGCGCAAGCCGGGCGAACCTCTCTATCGCGTAGTCGCCCCCGCGCCGCCCGGGTCGTTATCCGCTGATTTGCCCGCAACCAACAAATTAATTCCCCTCGTTCGTATGCTGGATCGCTCGGTACCCATCACACTCGCGGAAAGCGGGTGGCTGGGACAGCAACTTCCTCAAGTCGACAAAGATTTTCTGCATAGCGCCCACATTGATTTGCTTGTGCCCGTCGCCCTCGCGGAGGGCGCCACCGAAGCGCTACTGGTCCTCGGGGCGAAACGCTCCGAAGAGCCCTACAGCAGTGAAGATACGGCCTTGCTGGAGAACGTAGCCAGCGCACTGGGACTCCTGCTGATGCGCGGCGCCCCGTCAATCCAGGGACGCTCCATTGAAGAATGCCCGGCGTGCGGCTGCTGCTACGACACCGGAACAACGAAGTGCGAAAAAGACGACTCCTTGCTGACCCTGGTCGCTACCCCGCGAATGCTGGGTCAACGATACAGATTGGAGCAGCGCCTTGGTCAAGGCGGAATGGGCAAAGTGTACCGCGCCACCGATCTTTCCCTGAACCGCTCGGTGGCCGTGAAAATGATTCGCGACGAATTCTTCACCAATCAGCTGACCATCGAAAAGTTTCGCCAGGAGTCGCGCGTCACCGGCGGCCTTGCGCACCCCAACGTTGTAACCGTTCACGATTTTGGAGTCGACACCAACCAGCGAGTGTTTCTAGTGATGGAGTTGTTGGAAGGACTCACGCTCCGTGAAGAGCTCCGTGGCAAGCGCCGGTTGACCCCGGAACGCACCCTGGAATTGTTCCGCGGCATCTGCGAGGGCGTCGCCGCGGCCCACGCCAGGGGACTCGTGCATCGCGACTTGAAGCCGGAGAATATATTTCTCGCGCGCACGAGCCTCCGCGAAGTCGTGAAGATCACCGACTTCGGAATTGCCAAAGCCCTGCCGGAATTCACCAACCAAACCAGCGACACCGTTACCGGCGTATTGGTTGGCACCATTCGCTACATGTCACCGGAACAGTTGCGAGGCAAGTCCATCTCCCCGCGCTGGGACATCTGGGCGCTCACGGTTATTGCCTACGAAGCACTCTGCGGCACCGCTCCATTCGCGGGAACGGACTTTGCGACCTTGCAGAGCGCCATCATGGGAATCAATTTCGCCGAAGTAACCACGCTGGTCCCGGAAGCTCCAGCCAACTGGCAGGCATTCTTCACCCGCGCGTTTTCGCATCAGGAGGAAAACCGCCCAGAAACCATAGAAGTTTTCTGGACGGAGCTAAAGGAAACCTTGCAGCCAGTCTGACGGTCCCCTCTTTAGGAGGCTATCCTTTGTAGGGGCGGCTTTACGCCGCCCTTCTTTCTTTTCTCTTCGAGGTCACCAATTTTTATCTACGACCCCGAGCTACCCCCCGAGTTGCCGTCCGGAAACACCTCGCATAAACTCGAAACTTCTCTTCTGGAGGTCATCCATGTTTTTTTCCCGACTCCGCACGGCTAAATTCCTGGCGGCAACTGCACTCTTCCTGACTGGCATGATCGCCGGCAGCATCCTCACACGAAGCGTCTCGGCGGTGAACAAATTCGGCCAGCCGAAAACTGTGCTCCATGTCGTCGCTTACAAATTTCGCGACGCCACTTCGCAGAACGATCAGGAGCAAGCCATCGCAGGCATCAAAGACATGGCTGCCAAAATCCCCGGGATCCGCAATATCTGGCTGAAAACCGAACGCACCCAGATCAGCAGCTTCAGCGGAGTCTACGCAATCGAATTCGCCAGCCCCGAAGCCGCCGCCGATTACGCCGAAAGCCCCGTTCACGAAACCTGGCGCAAAAAATGGGAACAACTCCGCGAAAGCAGCCTCTCCTTCCAAATCTCCAACTAATCATCGCAATATGTTGCGTAGGTGTCGGGCTTTAGCCCGGCACTCAGGTTTTCTCCTTTGTAGCGGCCGCCTTCCGAGGCGGGCAGCTCTTGGGTTTTCCCACGTCCCTTGTGTGGGCGCGGCACTGCTTTACCCTAAGTCTCGAAGGGCGCGCCCCATGTCCGCACCACCTACAAATCCTGAAGGGTTTTCTTTCTGCTCCGACTCGAACTGCAAATGATCTGTTCTTTAGGAGGCCGGGGCTTAAGCCCCGGCGCGAAGCCTCTCCTGGGCGTGGGCTTTAGCCCCTGAAGAAGCTTTTTTGGCTTTTCAACTCCTACTCCTCCGGCTCTTCCCGCACAATCCCGAATTTCTTCCTCAAAAACGAGTCCAAAAATGTATCCGGCAAGGCTCTCTTCGCAAACGCCACCCATTTCGCCAGAGACGTCACCGCGTACCGTGCCTTGGGATGCGACGCCTCCACCGCCTCCAAAATCACTCGCGCGCAATCCTCCGGTGTCGTCTTCGATTCCCCCCGGCTTTTGTTCGCTCCTTCAAGCGATCCGGCATACACACTCGCATACGGGCTCGTCTTCGCCGCCTCTACATACGGTTGCGCCAATTCCTTTGCCGTGAACTGAAAATTAGTCCGTATATACCCCGGCTCGATCAGAATCACATCCACTCCAAAAGGATAAAGTTCCAGCCGCAGCGCGTTCGACAGCGCCTCCAACGCATGTTTGCTGCTGCTGTACGCTCCATACGTTGGCGGCGTTACGATTCCCGCCACGCTGCTCATCATCAAAATCCGCCCGCTGCGCCGCTCGCGCATGTGCGGAAGCACCGCCTGCGTCACCCGCAACACGCCAAACACGTTCGTCTCGTATTGTTTGTGCAGGTCTTCCAGTTTCAACTCTTCCACCACCGCCATGTAACCAACGCCCGCATTATTGATCAACACATCGATCGCCCCGCTCTTCTCCAGCACGCTCTTCACCGCGCTCTGCACAGACCCATCGTCGCAAACATCCATCTCCAGGGTTTCAATCGACAATTTTCGTGGCATCGCCGCAGCCTGCAAATCCGCGCGTTTCTGCGCAGACCGTCCCGCCGCAAACACGCGATACCCTTTCTCCGCCAGCAGTAACGCCGCCGCCCGGCCCAAGCCGTCCGTTCCCCCGGTAATCAGTACCGTTTGTGGCGCATCGCTCACTCGACTCTCCTCCCCCAATTGTCAGCTGGCGTTACTACCGATCTTGGATACCCGTATGAGGCGCGCCTATTCTACGCACCGTCCCACACACAAGCCAACCGGATAAATCCTGTCGGACAGCCTTTCAGTCTGTCTTGGGTCTTCCTCGTAGGGGTGCAGCATTGCTGCACCCCATGTCCGCACGATCGATCCGAACTTGCACAGTCTCCTTGGCCGCTTTTTTCTTCTCGAATTCACCGGGACTTTTTCCTGCCTGTCCCCGCGCTGGCGACAACATGCGTCGCCTCTCGCAAAACCTCCACCAACTCCTTCGCACTCTTCGACAACGGCCGTCTCCGCGGAAGAATCACGTCCAAGCTCCGTCGCACCGGCTCCGCATCCGTGATTTCCACCGGGCAAAGTTTCCCTTTTCTCAATTCTTCCACCACTGCAATCTGTGGTAGAAATGCCAGCCCAAGTTTCCGCAGCACCATTCGTTTGCAAGCCTCTATCGTCTCTACTTCCAGAACCACGTTCGGCAGCAAGCCATCTCGCCGGAACAGCCCGTTCACCAACGTCCAGTCGCTCGATCCGCGGTCGTACGAAATAATTGGCACGGACTCCAGTTCCACCAGCCGCAGCTTTCTTCGCGCCATGGCCGGATGACCAGGGTGCCCCACCAGAATCAGGGGATCATCCCTCAATTGGATTGTCTCCACCTCAGGATGGTTCAACGACCGCGCCAGACCCAGGCCCACCTCCCCATCCAGAACCATTTTCAAAACCTGCGCGGAATTGCCACTGCGCACACTCACCACCACTTGGGGATGGTTCTCCTGGTATTTCTTCAGCACCGCCGGAAGCAGATAAGTGCAAATCGATAGCGATGCCGCAATCGCCAGCGGTCCACCGGGACTCAAATGCAACTCGTGTACTGCCTGCCGCGCGATCGCGACCTGCCGCAAAAGCTGCTCCGCATGTGGGCGCAAGGCTTTCCCGGCGGCCGACAGCGAAAACTTACCAGGCTCGCGATCAAACAGCCGGGTACCAATCGATTCCTCTAAAGTACTAATCCGCGCACTAACCGCCGGTTGGCTGATCCGCAAGGCCTCGGCTGCCCGGTGAAACCCGCCATAGGTCGCAACTGCCAGAAAAGTTTCGAGTTGCAGTATCTCCATGCCCCAACAACCTCGGTCTTTTCATCCTAGTCGTACTGATAGAAATTGTCTATCACCTTGATAGAGACAATCCATTTGACTGACCACCTCCTGGCCCGCACAATCACACTCCTCTGAACCTGAACCGGACGCCGGGCTTTCCCGGGTTCTGGAGTTCAAAGAAAGCGAGAAATCTCCGATGTCCAACCAGCAGGCTCACCACGCGGAAGCGCTCGAAAATCAATGGCGCACCAATCCCCGCTGGCACGGAATCACCCGTCCCTACAACGCCGAAGACGTTCTTCGTCTTCGCGGTACCGTGCAAGTCGAACACACCCTCGCCAGACTCGGTGCCGAACGCCTCTGGAATCTCTTGCATGAGGATTCATACGTCGCAGCTTTGGGCGCCATGACTGGCAATCAAGCCATCCAGCAAGTCGAAGCCGGCCTACAGGCCATCTACGTCAGCGGCTGGCAGGTCGCCGCCGACGCCAATCTCTCCGGTCAAATGTATCCCGATCAGAGCCTCTATCCCGCCGACAGCGTGCCCAATCTAGTGCGCCGCATCAATCAAGCGCTAACGCGCGCGGATCAAATTCATCACTCAGAAGGGAAGAACAGTAAGTATTGGTTCGCCCCAATGGTTGCCGACGCCGAAGCGGGTTTCGGCGGCAACCTGAATGCTTTCGAGCTCATGAAAGCAATGATCGAAGCCGGAGCTGCCTGCGTACATTTCGAGGATCAGCTTTCTTCCGCGAAAAAGTGTGGCCACTTGGGCGGAAAAGTTCTCGTCTCAACAACGGAAGCGATTCAGAAACTCGTCGCCGCGCGTCTCGCCGCCGACGTGATGGGCGTTCCCTCGCTCATCATGGCCCGCACCGACGCCGACAGCGCCAATCTCCTCACCACCGACATCGACCCCCGCGATCGCGCATTCTGCACCGGCAAGCGCACCACCGAGGGATTCTTCGAAGTCGAAGGCGGTCTGAAAGCCGCCATTGCGCGCGGACTCGCGTACGCTCCTTACGCCGATCTGATCTGGTGCGAAACTTCCAAGCCCAATCTCGAAGAAGCTCGCGAATTCGCCGAAGCTATTCACGCAAAATTCCCCGGAAAATTCCTGGCCTACAATTGTTCACCCTCGTTCAACTGGCGGAAACATCTCAGCACCAAAGATATCGCCCGCTTCCAGCGCGAACTCGGCGCCATGGGTTACAAATTCCAATTCATCACCCTCGCCGGTTTCCACGCGTTGAATCACACCATGTTCGAACTCGCGCGCGAATACAAAACCCGTGGCATGGCCGCCTACTCCGAATTGCAGCAAGCGGAATTTGACAGCGAGCGAGATCATCAATATTCCGCCGTAAAACACCAGCGCTTCGTCGGCACCGGCTACTTCGACGCCGTCCAAAACGTAATTACCAGCGGCACCGCCTCCACCACGGCATTGGCCGGCTCAACCGAAACCGCCCAGTTCCAAGATCCCCCGTTGAACGGAAACGCCTACAAACACGCCCAACCCGTAACCTCAAACGTTTGACTTGACGCCATTCCTCGGCCGGAGCCACAGTAACGTTCCTAGGAGAATTTGAGATGGCTTCGGCAACATCCAATCGTGGCCCCCAAGGCTTCCCCATCAACACCGCGCCCCCCGGCGCCGCAACGCGCGATCTTCCCGCAGGCTTTCTCCGATTCCTCGAACCGCTCCATCACCGTTTCACGCCGCGCCAGCAAGCTCTCGTCCGCGAGCGCCGCGTCGCTCTGGAAGAATCCCTGCGCGGCAATAAACCTGCCCACCTTCAGCCCACCGCGCAACTCCGAGAAGAATGGAAAATCCAGCTCCCCGACTGGTGTCGCGATCAGCGCAATCAGATGACCGGACCGGCCGACGAATCCGAGCTCGTCGTCAAAATGCTCAATTCTGGCGCGCCCGGAGTAATGCTCGACCTCGAAGATTCCATCGTCAACCAATGGGACCACCAACTCCTGGGCGTCGAAAATATTCTCCTCGCACTCAAAGGCAAGCTCACCTACGAAGACAAAAAACGAAACGTTCAAGTCAACATCCGTCCCAGCAACACGGTCATCTGGATCCGCCCGCGTGGCCTGCATCTGAATCAAGCCGGACTCTTCGAGAACGAACTCTGCTCTGCTTCGTTATTCGACGTCGCGCGCATCGCTTATTCTCTAAACGCCGCGGATCTGAAACATCCTCTCGCGATTTACATTCCCAAGTCCGAATCCGCCGAAGAAGCCCTCTTCTGGCGCGATCTTTTTCAAGAGCTCGCTCGCATCAATGGCTGGCCGCACGATTACATCAAGTGCATGGCGCTGGTCGAATCCCATCCGCTCGCCTACCAAATCGAAGAATTTCTCTACAACTTGCGCGACCACATCATTGGCCTGAATCTTGGCCGCTGGGATTACATGGCTAGCTTCATTAATTTCAATCTCGACGATCCACGCTACGTTCTTCCCGACCGCAACACCATTCCCATGGACGTGCCGTTTTTCCAGCGCCTCCGTCTGCTGCTCCCGGAAATTTGTCATCGCCGTCGCATCCTTGCCATCGGCGGTATGACCGCTCTTTATCCCAGCCGCGAAGACGCGGAACTAAATGCCCGCGCGCTCTCCGTCCTCGAAAAAGATAAAAAGAACGAAGCCAACTGCGGGATGGACGGCGCGTGGACCGGCCACCCGGACCAGAATCAAATCGCTCTCCACCAGTTTCCTGTTCCCAACCAAGTCTCCCGCACCACGCCAAACTTCGAGCGTTACCCAGATCTTCGCCCCTCCCCAGAAGGTGTAGGCAAGCGCACCCTCGCAGGCACTCGCGCGGCCGTGCGCACCACCATCCGTTATCGCAACGGCGTACTAAACGGAAAAGGTGCCAGCCTCCTCGACGGCTACATGGAAGATCTGGCCACTGACCGCATCTATCGCCTGATGCTGGCCCAACGCATAAAACACGCCAAACAAATCAAAGTCGAAGACGAAAACGACCAAAACGTGTCACACACCAACGAACTCCTCACCAAACTATTCGACGAAGAACTGGAAAAGTTAATCGCCAACCCGCCAAAAAACGAACGCGGCACCACGGACACGCTGCGGCAAGCCCGCCGCATCACCGAATCCATGATCGTCAACAGCGAAATCGACCCGCAGTAAACGGGCACCGCCCTTCTGGGTTCTCTCGTTTTTGTAGCGGCCGCCTTCCGAGGCGGGCGATTTTTCCCACACCTTGTCCCGCAACCTTTTCCCTCGGGCAAGTCACGCCTCCCCTACTGTGTCGTGGGGGTTTATCTTCTCCGTGTAGGGGCGCAGGACACCTGCGCCCCAGGTCCGCACAATCATTGCGTTTTGCTCGAGCCTCCTCTTGGTCTTGTATTGGGCTGACTCCGTCCGGCTCGACCGGTTTCTCAGTTTCCAACAAAAGTGTCATTCTAACCGTCGAGCGAAACCGCTTTCAAAACGCATGGACAACGGGAGGCACACGATGTTCGCTTGGAAGGCTGGACGGTTCAGAACACTAAACTCTCTCGCCGTATTGCTGGTTTGCGGCAGCGGTATTGCGGGCATTTTCGCGGTTGTCGCAAAAACGAGCGCATCCACTGCGCACACACATACCGCAAACACAAACTGGGTGCTCACCTGGGGTGACGAATTCGACGGCCCCGACGGTTCCGCGCCGGACGCAAGAAAATGGACCACAGAAACAGGTGGAGGCGGCTGGGGAAACAAAGAGTTGGAGTATTACACGGCGCGGCGAGAAAACTCGCGCGTCGAAAAAGGCAATCTGGTAATCGAGGCCCTCCAAGAAAAATTCACGGGCCCCGACGGAGTGACTCGCGATTACACCTCCGCGCGGCTCAAGACCGAAAAACTCTTTACGCAGAAGTACGGGAAATTTGAAGCGCGCATCCGCATTCCCCGCGGGCAAGGCATGTGGCCGGCGTTTTGGATGCTCGGCGATAACATCTCCACCGTTGGCTGGCCCGCCTGTGGCGAAATCGACATCATGGAAAACGTCGGCTCCGAACCAACAAGAATTCTTGGCAGCTTGCACGGCCCAGGTTTTTCAGGAGCCAACCCTCTACACGCTCCGTATGTTGTGCCCAACGGAAGTGTAGCCGACGATTTCCACGTCTTCGCCGTCGAATGGGAACCTCAGGCAATCCGCTTCTACGTCGACGGCCACCTATACGAAACGCGCACGCCCGCCGACATCCCACCCAACGCACGCTGGCCGTTCGATCATCCCTTCTTCCTAATCCTGAACGTAGCCGTAGGCGGCAACTGGCCGGGCAGCCCCGACGCCTCCACCAAGTTCCCCCAACAAATGCTAGTCGACTACGTCCGAGTCTATTCGCGTAAATAATGTTTACAAAGCGAGATCGTCGAAGAGTGCCAAGACTTGAGGTAGACTGCGGGCATGAGGATAGATTTGAAGCCTGACCTGGAAGAGATGATTCGTCAGGGCATGAGGCTGCGCAGCGTGGGGAGCTCATTGACTCAGGCAACGTCCGTGCGAGATTGAACGACAAGAAGCGGGCTTGGCTGAAGGAAATTTCTGGGTGCCCGGAAAAAGGAGCATTCGGCAATGAAGAATCTCTTTGAAGCGGCAACGGCTAAAGAAGTCAGGGAGCGGATCGCGAAGCTGGGGCCAACCAGCGAGCGGCAGTGGGGCAAGATGACTGCACCGCAGGCGATG
>Ga0308309_10000843_pt1 | contig 18400 bp, 18 predicted proteins | sample HubBroMetageWFT5_FD_192491 | JGI IMG/M metagenome (GOLD analysis project Ga0308309, IMG submission 192491) | Warmed and freeze-thawed soil microbial communities from the Hubbard Brook experimental Forest, New Hampshire - Hubbard Brook CCASE Soil... | ecosystem: Environmental > Terrestrial >...
GTCGGGCGTTACTCTTCGCTTCAGGTGCCGGTGCGAATTTTGTATGGGACGAGCGACGAGGTATTGGATCATCGAGTGCACGGGGACACGATGAAGACGAAGAGTCCGATGGTGAGCGTCGAGTTGGTCGAGGGTGGGCACATGCTCCCGATTACCGCGCCCGATGTGACCGCCAAGTTCATTAAAGCTGCCGCTCGTGCTGAGAGTACTGCTTTCACTTAAAATTGCGCCTCAACTCTCTTCCAAGTTCAAAATAACATTTGGCCGCAGCCGCAAGTCAGTGCAGTCCCAGCAATCCGCCTCTTAGAACCGCCGCTTCTGTCCAGTTTGGACAACAACCACAAATCCCAGAATGCAACCTAATGTTGCCCCCTCCAAGACGTAGAGTCCCACTTGCTCCTTCTTTACTAAGTAGACGATGCGACCATGGACATTCAGAGGATAGATCCGACCTACCTTTTCTTCGGGCACCCCGGGACGGTTATCTGCGTAGTAAAAATGCAAATAGGCCGTCGACAGCGTCAAGAGCGTGATGCTCATTCCCAACAATCTGGTGGCAATTGTCCATGACTTTTTATCGATCAGAAATGCACCCATCGTCATTTGCTCCGGCGAGTTAATTGATTCAAACACTTCGGATTCAAAGATCGATGCCTTGGAAGACCTTTAGAAGGTTGACAAGGGAACTCGTTGGGCGGAATGACATGATTTGCGCTATTTCAGGCGGCTGACGACTGGGCCGGAAGTGTCGGGTGGGGTGGAGAGAGCGTTGCCGGCAACCATGGTGTCGCGGAACTGGCTGAAGAGATCGTTGATGGTGCTTGGGGAATGTGGCACGAGCACCGTGTTGGTGCGGTCGTTGGCGGCGATATCTTTCAGCGTGTCGAAATACTGCGTGATCAGGACGAGTTGCATGACGTCGTGCGGAGTGGCGCCCGCCACCGCTTTGGAAAAATCTTCAATGGAATCTTTCAATCCCGCGATGATCGCTCTGCGTTGATTGGCGATGCCTTCGCCCTGGAGGCGCTTGGACTCCGCTTCCGCCTCGGCCTGCTTGACGGCTAGCAGCTTGTTGGTTTCGGCGCGGGAGACGGTGGCTTCGCGTTCACGCTGCGCGGCGTTGATGTCATTCATCGCGGCCTTCACCTTTGGGTCGGGCACGATGTCGGAGATGAGCACCTTGACGATGTTATAGCCGTATTCGTGCATGGAACTGTCGAGCGAATCGCGGAGGTCTTTGGCGATGTCGGCCTGGTTGAGGAACGTGTCGTCGAGCTTCATTTTGGGGACGTGGCCGAGGACGACGTTGTAAACCATGGACTCGATCTGCTTGACGGGATCGGAAAGCTTGTAGAACGCGGACTCGACGCCTTCGGGAAGGACTTTGTACTGAATGGAGACGGGGATCTGCACGAAGACGTTGTCCTGCGTTTTGGTTTCCACCTGCACGTCGAACTGCAGAACCTTCATGCTCATGCGCCGAACGACGGTTTCGATGAACGGTGTTTTCCAGTTGAGGCCAGGCCCCGCGACACGCGCGAATTTGCCGAGGCGCTGCACGATGGCGACTTCGGCGGTTTGCACGGTGAAGAAGGATCCGAGGACCGCGCCGAGGACCAGCAAAAGAAAGATTACGCCGAAGATGGTGAAGAGCGTGGCGAGAGGTTCCATGCAAGGTCTCCTTGGTGCCATGAAGAGAGTAGTTGAGAATCCATCTGTAAGGCGAGCGGAAGGCGCGGGGTTGTCGTCGAGAAAGTAACACGGCGGGCACTGTGCGGACAATTTGCAATTGGAGCTGAGAAGACGATTGGGTGGTGCGGTTGAACCCACAAAAGCGCAAGCGTTGCTCCCGCACTTCATAGCGGAGGTGCGATTTGAACGTGCCGCTACGGGTGGCGGGGAAGGTTGGGCTTCATGTGAAGATGGGTGCAGCCCCAGTCGCAGAGGGTTTGCAGCATGGGGACGAGTTCCTCGCCGGGGGCGTTGAGGGAGTAAGTGACTTGCGGCGGGACGGAATTGGTTGCGCGACGCAGCACCAGGCCGTCTTTTTCGAGTTGGCGCAACTGTTCGGTTAAGACCTTTTCAGAGATCGTTTTCAGTTTTCTTCGAATTTCCGCGAAGCGCCGCGGCCGAAAGGACAGATGCCAGAGAATCTGTACCTTCCACTTGCCGGAGATGAGATTAACCGTCGCCTGGACGGGACATCCGTGATGATCCTTCATAGTTTTGCGCCTTGAATACCGCTTGCAGCGGGCCTTGGTAAGCCAGGCCACTTACAAAAAAGTGCGTACTTACGCAGCCTCTTTCGCGGTTATACCATGACTCGGAAGAATTCGGGGCCCGCTGGGGAACTTCACCCCGCTCCGCCTACTGGCCGCCGACAAGAAGAAAAGGAGAAGCGATGATTCTTGTTACTGGAGCATCAGGGCAAGTAGGGCGCCAGGTATTGGAGGACGTAGTCAAAACCACTAAGCCAGTGAAAGCGATGTACCGCAGCCCCGAAGATGGGCGGAATGCACCGACGGGCGTTGCGACCGTGATCGCGGACTTTGCCGACAGAGCGAGCCTGGCGAAAGCGTTGCAGGGGATCGACACGATTTACCTGGTGTGCTCTCCGATTCCGCAGTTGGTGGAACTGGAAAGCAATGTGATTGAGGCTTGCAAACAGGCAGGCGCTGGTTACGTGGTGCTCAACTCCGCGCTGGGGGCAGGAGACTACCCGAAGTCCTTTCCTTCGTGGCACCGGCAGGTTGAAGACAAGCTAAAAGCTTCGGGGTTGCGGTACGCGATTTTCCGGCCGAACAGTTTCATGCAGAACATTGCTGCGTACAACGCGCCGAGCATTCGCGCACAGGGAGGGTTTTATTCGGCGATGGGGGACGCAAAGCTCAGCTTGATTGACGTGCGAGATATCGCCGCGATCGTTGCCAAGGCCCTGACGAATCCCGCCGTGTTTGCGGGGAAGATAATCGAGTTGAACGGGCCGGAAGCATTTTCGTACACGGAGATCGCGGCAAAGATTTCACGGGTGGCGGGGCGCACGGTGCAGTTTGTGAATATTCCTGAAGCGGCCCAACGCCAGGGCATGCTGGATCTCGGGATGCCGGAGTGGCAGGTGAATGCTCTGCTGGAGCTGCAGCAGTATTACACCGTGGCCGGAAAAGGGGCCGAGGTGTTGCCACCAATCAAGGATTATCTGGGGCGGACGCCAATTACGCTGGATCAATACCTGAACGAAAACAAAGATCTTTTCCGCAGCCAGGCGGCGGGAGCATAACGGCAGAAAGGAGAACGGCGGTGGCGACGACACAGCCGATGGGAGCGGTGAATCCGAAGACGGGGATGACTCACGAGGAAATGCGGGAGTTTGTTCGCAGCCACTTTGAGGAGTTTGTGAACCGCAAGAACTTGGATATCGGGGAACGTGAATTTTGCGCCGGAATTCGTGGACCGCGGAACGGATGTCCCGCCGGGGATGCCGCCGGGGCCGGAGGGAGCCCTCGCGTATGTGGGCGGCGCATTGAAGAAATTTCCAGACATGCGCGTGGAAATACTGGACATGGTAGCGGAAGACGACAAGGTGGTGGTGAAGAACCGCTGGACGGGAACGGAAGGGGCGACGGGGAAGAAATATGAGTTCTCAGGGATCGTGATTTGGAGGATTGCGCACCGGCAACTGGTAGAGCGGTGGGCGTATCTGACGGTGCCGAAGGTGGTGGGAGGTTGACAATATTTGGATGGTGCGAAATTTGTTGCCGGGTTGAGGATTGATCGGCGGGGTTTAGACCGTAAAAGCGTTAGCAGAGCTACCGCACTCCAAAGCGTCCGCTCGGAATGCTGCCGCTACAAAGTGCCGCGGATACCGAGGGCGTCGGCATTTTCGCGGAGGGCGGCGATACAGAAGGTGATATGGTCGTCGAGGGGGACGCCGAGCTCTTCGGCGCCTTTGATTACGTCCTCGCGTGAGACCCCGCGGGCGAAGGCTTTGTCTTTCATGCGCTTTTTCACGGAGCTGGCCTCGAGATCGAGGATGCTTTTGGAGGGGCGCACCAGGGTGCAGGCGACGAGGAAGCCGGCGAGTTCGTCACAAGCGAAAAGCGTATGCTCTAGCGCCGACTGGCGGGGGACGTTGCAGTACTCGGCGTGAGAGAGAATGGCGCGGATGATTTCCTCGGAGTAACCGCGCTCGCGGAGGATTTTACCGCCTTCGGCGGGGTGCTCGCGGTCGGCGGCGTGCTCGGCGTTGGGCCAGCGCTCGTAGTCGAAATCGTGGAGCAGCGCGGCGAGGCCCCAGGTGTTTTCGTCGGCGCAGTCCTTGCGGGCATAAGCGCGAACGCAGGTTTCAACGGCCAGCATGTGCTTGCGGAGGCTTTCGGATTGGGTGAATTCGCAAACGATCTTCCAGGCGTCTTCGCGCGTGGGCATGGGGGCTCCTGAGGAAAGGGAAATTGTAGCGTAGATTAAAGGAGCGGTGCAGATTGAGGGATTCGGGTGGCTTGGCCAACACCGTAAGAGCGAAAGCCGCGCTTCCCTTCGGTGACCTCAGGACAAGCCGCGCTCCAAAGGGTGCCGAAATGGAACAATGTGCTGGAAAGAAAAATGGGCTGTGGAAGGAACAAAAGCACAAGCTGTAGTGATGCGGGGATGGGCGAAGCACTAGGGGCTGTTGGAACGCCGGAGGCCCGGCCGGGCGGACAGGCGAAAACACGGCGTAAACAGGGGCGATTCCGGGCGTTCCCGTCACATTTTTTCGAAAAATACTATTGACAAGAATCACGCGCCCGAGTGACACTCCCATCGCGCCAGTAACTGCCTTCCCCCGAGAACGCTCCGACGTTCCTTCCTATCCGCACGCCGGAAAAAACAAAAGTCAAACGAGGAGTGCCGGTGTCCGCACACATGGATAAAGAGGCAACGATGAATTCATTGGAGATGGACCGCGAAGTCATTCGCTGCAAGACCTGTGGGCTAGTGCAGTACCGCACGCGCACCGGCAATTGCCGGCGTTGTGTGCGGGCCCTGCCTCAGCGGATGGAATACCTGATTCCGCAGGAGGCCCCGCAGGAAGAAGTGGCTCCCGAAGCGATCTCACCGAAGTTCGCGAATCAGGAAACGGTCGAGAACATCGGCCAGCGGATTCGCCAGCTGCGGGAATCGCGCGCAATGACGCAGAGCCAGCTGCAGTCGAAGTCGAAGGTCAGCCGCTCGTACCTCTCGCGCATCGAGAGCGGGCAGATGACCCCGAGCCTCGGCACGCTGGAAAAGATCTCCGAGGCGCTCAACGTCGGGCTGAACCGGTTTTTCATTCCGGAGTCGGACGGCGAGGCGCTGCTGGAGGATCCGTTCATCCAGGGGTTGCGTCCCTTTTTGCGGCAACTGGATTGGGAACAGTGGCAATCCATACTGAAGAGGTTGCAGGCGATCAGCGATCACGTGAACGCTGCGCCGATCACTCTCCGCCCTATCGGTAACCCGGCACGGCTACCGCAGCCCGCGCCGGCGAATGGCAACGGGCAGCACGGGCACATCGGACATGCCAGCCATTCGAATGGGCTGATCCCCGCGCAAGCCCATGGTCAGCCGCAGGGATATCCGCTGCGGAGGCCAGGTATGCCAGTGTTCCAGCGACCGCTGGCACGGTAAGGAAAAGTTCGGGTAATAGGGTCAGGGCTCAGGCGAACGGCGTCCCGAAGGTGGGACGCCGTTTGTGTTTTTCCGTGCAATCGAAACAAAGCCAACTTTAGTCGGTACCGCCGCGTGCTTGCACCGGGCTGGTCCCATCAACTTGTCCGGCTGTGCGACATGCCGGGCAATCGAAGGCGCCTCACTCCTAAAAGACACAATCGTCATCGCAAACACCTGTCGTCGCAAGCAATCGCGGAGCGGGGCGCCGCGTCTGCGCTACACAAACGACCGGGTGAGAATCATTGAGGGATTCCGACGCGGCGGATCAAATCCAGGAATCGTGGATCCGAGTGCAATCCGTAAAATACCGGCTCAACTTTCAGATTGATCATCAAATCGTCTCTTTCTTGAAATCCCTTTTCAAGCCATGCAAACGCGCAATTCTTGTCACCAACCCGGACACACGCTTCGGCCACGAGAACAGGGGGTACATAACCTGACTTCGCCGACTCTTTGTAATTCTCCAGCGTCTGCCTCCAATAGCCTCGTGCTCCAGACTGCGCCATCGCTAGCCTGAGCTGCGCAATCTTCCTGGAATCCGTCCCAAACAATTCGTCGCACTTTAAGTATTCTTTGGCCGCCTCCTCCAACTGCCCCTGCCTTTCATAAACCATAGCCATTGCGAAATGCGCCCACACCCAGTCCGGTGCAACTTCAATTAACGCTTTGGCGCGGTCATTTGCCAGGTCATGCCGACGAGCGAGTACAAAGACCCATATGGGGTAATCCCAGCCCAACGGCGAAGGACTAAGGGCAATAGTTCGTTTGGCCTCTGCGATTCCTTCTTCCGTACTTCCCCGTGCGACCAGTCCACGGGAATGCCATCCGTAGACACCAAAATAATTGGGGTTCAACGCCACCGTCTGTTTGTATTCTTCTTCGGCAGCGGCCCAGTCCCAATCGTATAAAAGTTCAATCATGCCCAAGACACAGTGGGCTTGTGAAAGCGTATTATCCAGGGATAGTGCCTTCCGCGCGAATTCTTTGGCCTTTGGCATCAGTTCGCGGGGGGTGTGAGTCATACCAGGTAGCCACACCGAGTAAGTGTGAGCCAACGCGGCATAAGCCACCGCGTAGTTCGGGTCCTTCTTGATTGCCCGTTGAAAATACTTGATGGCTTTGTCCGAAGACTCCGCACTTCCACTGCCGCGCACGATATAGAGGCCCCTCAGATATAGATCTTGGGCTTCTGGATTGACTGGCCGGGCGGCCGCAAGAAGGCTTTGCTCCTGTTGAGTCAACTTGACCTGGATTTCTCGTGTGAGCGCCTGTGCAATCCGCCCTTGTATCGTAAAGGCATCCCCAACTTCACTCTCGTAGCTTTCGGCCCACAGATGCTTCTCGGGTGACGCCTGGATGAGATTCGCGGTGATGCGAACGTGGCTGCCTGATCGCGCCACAGTCCCTTCCACCACCGCGTCCACGTTTAGCTCGCGCGCAATCTCACCCAATTGCTTCTTGGATCCCTTGTACTGCATGGCCGAGGTTCTGGATATCACTTGCAGAGCGCTGACTTTTCCCAGATCTGTTGTCAGCTCGTCCGTCATTCCATCCGCAAAGAAGTCCTGGCCCGGATCACCAGATAGGTTCGTCAGCGGGAGAACCGCCAATGACCGGATAACAACTGGCGGTGCGTTACCGCGCGCGAAGCGCTGCAATTCGAGCTTGGACAACGGCCACGCAAGCAGCAGTGTTGCGGCAAGGCCTATTCCGAGGAACCGGCGGCGCGTTTGTCCGGCTGGAGACGCTACGGTTTTCTCCACCTCCGCGCGGGATTGTGCTGGCTCAGTTGAGACTGTGGGCGCTGGTGCACCGTTCAACACACCAATGAATCGATATCCGATGCCAGGCAGGGTTTCGATGTAAAGCGGGCAATCAGAGGAATCGCCCAGCGCTTCCCTCAATTTGACCATAGCCTTATTCAGGCTTCGGTCGAAATCCACATTCACTTCAGCAGGCCAGAGTCGCTGCCGCAACTCCTCTCGCTTCACAACTTTACCCGGAGGATCCAGAAGGACGGACAACAACATAAATGGTTGCCGCTGGAGCTTTACTCGCGAACCCTTCTTGCGCAGCTCGCACGCATTCACATCCACTTCGAAAACTCCGAAGCGAATGTCCCGTGAAGATGAGCTGGTATCAGCCATCAGGCAGCTTTCTGGACGGGGGGAGTATACATCACGCCGTTCGGTGAAGGCCAGATTCACGAGCCAAGGAATATGCGTCGTTAATTCCTAGCAAAACAAAGACTTACTGGAGCATGAAGAAATACCACACAGGTGCATTGTGTCGGCCTGGCTTTATGAAGTCGAATGTGGACCAAACCCCTGCGGAGACGCCCGAGAATGTCCCAGCTCGACCGCGCGTCCGCGTCGGCTAAGTTCAGATAGGAGCCAATCATGAATCGGACGGAGTCAAAGGCTTTTCCAGTCTTTTGCAGCATTCTGTTTCGCAACGCCTGCGTTGTATTAGTTGTACTGGTAACGTTATTTGGAGCCTCAAACGCGAGAGCCGGTTGCGGTGACCCAACGAAAGCAGTGTCATCTCCCCCAACAGCCTGGTTGAACCATTCAAGCGGAGGACAAGCACACGACCAGGATGAAGAAAAAACGTCTCCGACGATTGTCGGTTTATGGCACCTCAAATACACCGCTTCCGACGGTTCGCCATTCCTCGAGTCCTTCAAGACTTGGCATTCCGACGGCACCGAGTTCGAGAACGCCTTTCTGCCTCCAATGGGCGGAAACGTCTGCTTTGGTGTTTGGAAGACAGCCGGCCACCTGACCGTAAAACTGCACCACGTCGGTCTGATGTTCAACCCGGACGGCAGCATTAGAGCAACGTTCACGGTGGACGAAGTGGATAGCGTGGCGGCAGACAACAAGACGTATAGCGGCACGTTCGATTTCAAAGTCTTTGACCCCAACGGAAACCAGGTAGCAGAGGTGAAAGGTACCACCGCTGGAACGCGAATTACGGTGGACTAAACAAGTAAGATCACCTTTCTCGGCGAAGCCTAAGATGCAAAACGGCCCACGCTTTTGCGCTGCAAGAGCGTGGGCCGCGGAGTCTCTGCATAACCACGAAGGGGCTTTCCTGCCCAAATTTTCCGCCTTGGACTCAACTTCACGCATCCGACTGGTCCATCTAAGCGCGCTAACCGGCTAAGCGGAGTGCAGCGGATTCCTGGAACGGCGGCACGGGAAGCAATTAAGGCTATTCGCGGGGACGACGGTTACTTTGGCGGAGGGGACTTCGATGCGAATGAGTTTGTGGCTGGAGTCTAGGTAGAGGAAAATTTCAAGGTCGGAGGTGGGGGCTTTCAAGGACTCGTAAGATTTTCCGCCGGCGGTGGCTGTGCCAGTGGATTCGACGGAGGTAGCGCCAGGAGTTATTTCCAGTGGCGCGTCGCATTTTGGCTGCAAACGAAGTAAGCTTCCAGTCTCCAACTCCCACTTGCCGGAGGATGAAATGGCAGGCTCACCCTCAAGCGCACCGAACGTTCCGCAACCACCAAAATTTGCCACGGCGGCCGAGGAGCGCTTGCATCGCAAGCGCATGCTTGCCGCCGCATTTCGCCTGTTTTCGCGTTTCGCATTTGATGAAGGAGTAGCCGGCCACATCACGGCCCGCGACCCCGAACGGCTGGACCATTTCTGGGTGAACCCGTTCGGGATGCACTTCGGGCAAATCCGCGCGTCGGACCTGATTCTGGTGAACCATCGCGGCCAGGTCGTCGAGGGCAACCAGCCGGTAAATGGAGCGGCATTTGCGATTCACTCGCAAGTACACGCTGCGCGCCCTGACGTGGTTGCCGCGGCGCACGCCCATTCGATGTACGGGAAATCCTGGGCGTCACTCGGGCGGCTGCTCGATCCCATCACGCAGGACGCCTGCGCGTTTTACGAAGACCATGGCTTGTTCGCGGACTTCACGGGTGTAGTGTACGAAACTTCCGAGGGAGAGCGGATCGCTAAAGCCCTTGGTCCGCACAAGGCGGCGATTTTGCGGAATCACGGCTTGCTCACCGTGGGCGAGACCGTGGAAGAGGCGGCCTGGTGGTTCATCACCATGGACCGGAGCTGCCACGCGCAGTTGCTCGCCGAGGCGGCCGGTGAGCCGGTAAAGATCGATCACGCGCAGGCGATCGCTACCAGGGGGCAAGTGGGAACTCATTTCGCAGGATGGTTCCAGTTGCAGCCACTTCTCGCCCGCATCCTCCGTGACGAGCCGGATCTGCTTGACTAGGTCATTCGCGGACGACGGCTACCTTGGCGGAGGGGACTTCGAGGCGGATTAGTTTGTGGGCGGAGTCGAGGTAGAGAAGGATTTCGAGGTCGGAGGTGGTGGCTTTCAGGCCTTCGTAGGATTTTCCGCCGGCGGTGGCTGTGCCGGTGGATTCGACAGAGATGGTGCCCGGAGTTAATTCCTGGGGGATGAGTACTGGAAAGGTTTGTGCCCCTTTCTTGTTCCAATCGTAGATGTGGGCGAGGAGTTCGAACTGGTGATAGAGGTTATTGTCCAGGATGGCGATGATCGGGGAGCCGAAGGAGTTTTCCTGCTGATAGGGAGCCGCACCCTGCATCTGCAAAGTGGTTTTGGCGACGCCGTTGACGAAGAGGATGTGCGCGGAGTTGGACTTGTCGGTTTGCGCGGCCCAGTCGTAGCTGAGCGGCGCGCCGTCAGGCTGCAGCGTGAGGGCGCCAGTAACCCTGGCGGATTTTCCGTCGGGAGTTTTCATGGAAGTGGACCCCTTGGCGGTCCAGGTGGCGCCAGAGGGTTCGATCTCAAATTCCTCACGGCCGATGGAAGCTCCATCGAGAAGGATGTTGAATTTTCCCTTGTCGGCGACGAAGACGGAGCCGGGGGCCGCTTTCTTATCGACGGCGTAGACGGAGAAGCCGAGCACCACGGCGAGGGCCAGCAGCGCCCCTAAAGCGCTGAACGAAGTTCGACGGAAAGAATCACCCCTCATGAATCCCCCTCAAGATTTCGGCTTTTCGAGTTCAAGATGTGCTTCGAGATCGGCGGCCGGGACGCCGGCTATGCCGCGACGCAGAATCTCGGCCACAACCACAGCAGCGTCAGCGGAACTGTCCACGCGAAAATCGGCGAGCTGGTAAGAAACGATACGCTGCGCGTGGAGCGCACGGAAACTGGCTTCATCGCGGAATAATGGGCGCCCGGTCATGGTCATGCAACGCGAGAGAAGGACTTCGATGCGTGCGTCGAGCCAGATCACCGGGACGCCTGCGTTGCGGAGGAATTCGGGAGCGCCGGGCTGCGCGTAGGTGCCGCCACCGAGGGCGAGGACAGTGGGCTCCTTATGCTCGACGGCGCGGCCGAGCGCGGCGCGAAGTTCATCGGCCTCGAGCTGGCGGAAGGCGGGTTCGCCGTGGCGTTCGAAAAATTGCGGGATGGTGATGCCGGCGGCGGCCTCGATGCGCTCGTCAAGATCCACGAAGCGCCAGCCGAGATGCTGGGCGAGACGCGCGCCGACCGTGCTTTTGCCGGAGCCCATAAATCCAGCGAGGCAAACGATCGGAATGCGCGGGAGCGGGCCGCGAGTAGTGGTTTGATTCACGATTCCGGAAAGCGCGGAACTAATTGCGCTTTAGAATCCGAATTGTACCACTGTAGGAGGAAAGTTCGACTTTGGCGAGGCCCTGGCCGACGGTGCCGAAGAGGCTGTGGGCGTAGCGCGCGGCGGAGTGTCGGCTTGCATGGGTGTCGGGCTTAAGGAAAGCGGCGGCCTGATTATCCACGACACCGAGATTGGTCCGGGCGTTCAGGTCAAAGGAATCGTTGCCGGAAAAGCGGACTTCGACGAGGCCCTTGCCGCTGCGCATCGTGTAGATGCCGGTGCGGATGAAATCCCCGTCATAAAGGATATTGCCGGAGGTAGTCATCAGATTCACGTTGGTGAGTGACGGCTGAAGAACCTGGGCGCCGCCGCTGATGGACGTGAACTCCAGCTTGCCGGAGCAGAGAGTGCAGACGAGTGACCCGCCCGTGGTCTTGACGATGATGTAGCCGGAAACTTCCTTGAGGTGAACGTCGCCTGCAACGCTTTCAAGCTTCATGTCGCCGGTGACTTGTTCCACGTAAATCAGCCCAGTCTGAGTCTTGAGCTGCAATTCAGTCTGTTCGGGAACGGTGAGCTGAAAATTGGCCTCGACTTCATGCGGCAGCGGAGAAGAACTGAGCGAAGAGGCGCTGATGTCAATGCGATCACCGACCTGCTCGATATCAATCGCCACTTTGTCGGCGATGGAAGTGCTGGAGACGACGACTTCCGGGTTTTTCGAGGACTTGACCTCGATGCGGCCGTTGACGATGTTCTGCAGGACCACGACCGGGTGGCCCTTGACGGCGAAGTGGCGCTCCTGATGCTCAGGGGAAGCGGCAATGGCGGTGGAGGCTGCGAAGAGAAGAAGTCCGAAGCTCCAGACACTCAACGGTTGGTGATGTTTGATCGTACGCTGCATTTTAGTTTTCACCCCTGCCGCTTTCCATCATCGCGGCGAGTAAATCGGCTTTCTGCTGATAGGCGGTATTAAGGTATTCGCGCGCCAGTTCATCCTGAGGATTCTGCTTGAGATGCAATTCGCACTCGGCGATGAAGGCATTGAGCGTGCGCAAATTCTGGCGGAGGGCCGCATCCACCTGGGAATTGCCGGCGAGCTGCATGTTGGGCACGTCGAGCTCCGCCTGATTGAGGGTGAAGGATGCGGACTCCGAAGGCGAGGGAGCGAGCTCGTTCACTTTGGGAGGAGCTGCTCCTTTAGAGGGCAAGTTCGTGGGAGGCACGGATGGCGAAGGCACCGACGCTGTCACCTGAGGCTGCGCGGGGCGCGGGCTTTCTACCGCCGGCTGCTTCTTTGCGACATCCGGATCGGGCCCGTGAGGAGTGCGCGCTACAAAAATGGCAATTGCCAGCACGAGCGCTGCACCCGCGACTATGGCAAACGTGCGAGGCTTCATCCATGCGGTGAGAGATTCGCGCCATGAAGATCCACTGGAAATCTCGACAGGCTCTTTGATCAGGCCTTCGACTTCGAGTTGAGCACGCAGGGAAATCCAGATACGATCCGGCGGATCAACTTCCGCAGGAAGAGACTTGGCCACAGAGACGATGGCGTTCAGATCGGCGATGAATCCCTGGCAAGCGCCACAGGTAGCGAGGTGAAGGCGAGCATCTTCCGGAAGCTGCCCGAGTCCCTGGGTTTCGAGAACGGATTCCAATTCTTTACAGTGCATACAAGGAACTCCCGAGGGAGAGGCACTGGGTGGCTGTCCCTGGAAACCGACTCCACGAATTCTCTGCACCGGGTGATTGGGGTGTTTTCCTCATTCTAGCCTAATCCAAGGAACCTGACGGAGTTTTTGCGGCCTTGCGTTCCTCGCGAGCCTGCTGGCGGACTTCCTCCTGGAGCAGCTCGCGAAGACGGGTACGCGCTTTGTGCAATTGCGACTTCGAATTTCCGACGGAGCATCCCATGATGTCCGCAATCTCGTTGTGTTCGTAGCCCTGCACGTCGTGGAGGACGAACACGGTCCGGTAGCCTGGAGGAAGCTTTTCGATGGAACGCTCCAGATTGACGCGGTCGACGGCTCCGGAAAGCCGCAAATCGGGGGCGCCGACATCCCGCTTGGGGCCGCTGTTTTCGGCGTCGGGTTCCAAGGTCTCTTCGAGCGAATCGGTGGGTAGCGATTTCTTCCGCAAACGCATGAGAACCACGTTGACGGTCATGCGATGCAACCAGGTGGAGAAGGCCGATTCGCCGCGAAAAGTGCCAATCTTGCGGAAAAGCTGAAGGAAAGCCTCCTGCATCAGGTCCTCCGCATCAGCGGGATTTCCGACCATCCTCAGGCAGAGGGCATAGACCCTGCGGCCATGGAGTTGGTAAAGAAACTCAAAAGCAGCTGCATTTCCGGCCTGGGCCAGACGGATAGCCTCTGATTCGGTCAACGCTACCGGTTGTGCTGGTCTTTGACGGGCCAACTGTCCAGTTGCGGCGCCACTGATGGTACGGATGCGCCGAGTCGCTCCAAAAGTTGTCCCTGGGATGACGGACGAGGCGCACATATGAACCTATAGAAGGTAAATATGTTCTATAGGTTGCATGGGTCCCAAAAGACATCCCCAAGGGATCAGGGTTATTGTCCCTTGAGGAGGGTCATCCGTCTATGGGCAAGATGCCGCTTGGGGGACAGCAGCGGGGAAGAGGAAGGGACGGGAGAGCCCTGGAGGGCGGCATTGAACTCCAACAATTGCTCATCCGGGAGGGCCAGGAGGAAGCACTTGAGAAGGACGACGGATTCGCGGAGGCAGGTATTGAGGTCGTAATGGGAGGCGTCGAGCAGGTCCCATTCGCGTTCGGGCTGCAAGGAGGAAGGGTCGTTCAGCTCTTCCCAGGCTTTGCAAAAGGATTCGCTGAGATTCTCGACGAGTTCCAGCAGGGTCGTGATTTTATGAAGAAATTGCGAACGCTGGCTGAGAAAAATGCGGCTGCATATTGCATTGAAACTCGCGGCGCGGCGGCTCTTCGCTTGTTGAAAATTTTCGGGATCGAGCGGACTGAGATTGGGAACGATGCGAAAATGTTTGGCATGAATTAACATGGCGCGGAGAAGAATGAGGAGGGGATCCGCGAGTCTTCTGCAGAGTGCCGGAGTAACCGATAAAACCTGATGGGCTTTTACGAATCGGCCATTACGGCGAAGGCCGATGGCTTCATCCAGGTTGACACTGAACATCGCGTAGGACGTTTCAAGTTCGCGCAAGGCGTCCAAGTAGGCTCCGGATTTTTGAGCAGGGAGCGGGGATCTCCAATCTTGAGACACGGAACCGGCACGAAGAGGAGAAAAACTGATCCGCACTTTTGACCTCCTCGGGGACGAGTGGAAGAGTTTTGGGAGTATAACAAAACTTTTAAGAACCGGTAGCATTTAATTTAATGTACCAAAACGGGAATGGGGCGTTCGAATGGAGTTTGCAGCGTTCCTTGCCGTAGCCAGCCAGCCGCCTTTATACTCCTGTTGCAGCCACATGGAAAGGGAACTTCCACTTGCAATTCGAGCCGCGTGACCAGTTTGAACAGCGCCAGAAAAAACTGGAGCAGATACAAGCTCTTGGATTTGAAGCATTTCCACGGGAATTTCGCTGGAGCCATACGGCGGCGGATCTGGTGCGGGAGTATACGTCGGCGCAGGCCGCGGAATTGGAAGCGGCGAAAAAGGAAGTTCGAGTGGCCGGCCGGATCCTTTCCTACCGGCTGATGGGGAAGGCGGGCTTCGCCCATTTGCAGGGCGGCGGGAAGCGGATTCAGATTTACGTGAAGAAAGATGTGGTCGGCGAGCGGGGATTTCAACTTTTTCAACTGCTGGATTTGGGTGATCACGTCGGTGTGCGAGGACACATGTTCCGCACGAAAACCGGCGAACTGTCCGTGTGGGTGGAAGAATTATTTTTTTTGTCGAAGGCGCTGCTGCCGCTGCCGGAGAAGTGGCACGGGCTGGCGGATATCGAGCTGCGCTACCGGATGCGGTATCTGGATTTGATCGCGACGGAGAGGTCTCGCGAAATATTTGAAACGCGGGCGCGGATTGTGCGCGAGCTCAGAAAGTTTTTTGACGCGCGCGGATACATCGAGGTGGAAACGCCGATGATGCACCCGATCGCCGGAGGGGCGACGGCCCGGCCGTTTGTGACCCACCACAATACGCTGGACATTAACCTTTATTTAAGGATTGCGCCGGAACTCTACCTGAAGCGGCTCACGGTAGGCGGATTCGACCGGGTGTATGAGATCAACCGGAATTTCCGCAACGAAGGGATTTCGACGCAGCACAATCCGGAATTCACCATGCTGGAATTTTACGAGGCGTACAGCAATTACCGGGACCTGATGGACCTGAACGAGCAGCTTTTCGCGCAGCTGGCAAAAGCGATCACAGGTTCGACAACGGTGAAGTACGGCGAAGTGGATCTGGATTTCAGCAAAATGCAGCGGTTGACGATGCGCGAGGCGATTGTAAAGTACTGGCCGGAAGGAGCGGGCGCGGCCCCGACGCTGGAAGAACTGGCCGCACCGGGCGGCGCGCAGCGGGCGACGGAGCGCTACAACGTGTGGGCCAAGGCGAATCACGCTGAGTATGCCGCGGCGAAAGGGAAGTTGGCGGACGGCGAGTGGACAGGGCTGTTGTTCGAGACGATCGCGGAAGATAAGCTGGTCCAGCCAATGATTCTTTACGATTTTCCGACGGAGATCTCACCGCTTTCCAAACAGAAGCCGGAGGATCCGAGCCTGGCGGAGCGATTCGAAATATACGTGGCCGGGATGGAGATCGCGAACGGCTTTTCGGAATTGAACGATCCCGCGGAGCAGGAGCGGCGATTCTTGGCCCAAATGGCGCAGGGCGGCGATGAGGTGCCGAAGCAATTGGACGTGGATTACGTGCGCGCGCTGGCGCACGGTATGCCGCCGACGGCGGGCGAGGGGATCGGCATCGATCGGTTGACGATGCTTTTGACGGATTCGCATTCGATCCGCGACGTTATTTTATTCCCCCTGCTGCGCCCCGAAGGAAACTCGGAAGAAGAGCCACCGGCACAATCAGCCGGGAAGGCGTAGAGGATACCGCGCGCCATGAGCTTCGAATGGTTTGTGGCGCGGCGTTACCTCAGGTCGCCGCACCGTCCCACGATTCTGCGATTGATCACGCTGTTTTCGGTGATTGGGGTGGCGGCCGGCGTGGCTACGCTGGTGATCGCGCTGGCGATGAATAGCGGCTTCCGTGAAACGTTGCAGGACCGGTTGCTGGGAGTGACAGCACACATTTCCCTGACACGGCCGGGCTCCGGCGGAATTCCAAACTATCAGGCGTTATCGGAAAAACTGCAGCAGATGGCCGGTGTGCGCTCGGTGACTCCGGCGATTTACGAGACGGTGCTGCTGTCGTTCAACGGGCAGGCGCGGGGCGTCGTGACGAAAGGGATTGACGTCGAACGCGAGAAGAAAAGTGATGAGGCGCTGCAGAAACTAACGTCAGGGCAACTGGATTTTTCGACGGATGCGGATGGGATTGATGGATTGATCGTCGGCAAGCAGCTTTCGGACGAGTGGAAATTGCGGCCGGGAGATTACGTCACGCTGACCAGCCCGCAGGGACGCCTCACGCCGTTTGGATTGATGCCGCGAACGAGGCGATTCCGCGTGGCGGGCGTATTCGAATCCGGATTTTACGACTACGACGAGAACTGGTGTTTCGTATCCCTGGCGGCGGCGCAGTCACTGGCGGGCTCGGGGGACATCGTGAACGTGCTGGAGTTCCGGCTGACGCAGCCGGAGCTTGCGGCGCAGATTGCTCCGGAGGTGGAACGAGCCGCGGGACAGGGATATTCCGCCGCCACTTGGATGGAAGAGAACAAGGCGCTGTTCCGGGCGCTGAAACTGGAGAAGCTGGTGACGGCGATCTTCATCGGGCTGATCACGTTCGTGGCGGGACTGAACATTCTGGTAGTTCTTTCGATGACGGTGACGGACAAGGCGCGCGACATTGCGGTGCTGCTTTCGATGGGAGCGCGACGGGAACAGATCCGGAGGATTTTTCTTTTGCAGGGTTTGGCAATTGGAGCCTCGGGCACATTACTCGGATTGGTGACGGGCTACGCATTCGCCTGGATTGCGGGAACGTATCAACTGATTCCGCTGGATCCGCAGGTGTACGCGGTACCGTATGTGCCGTTCCATCCCAATTTTTTCGACGGGCTGTGGATTGCGATTGCGGCGATGAGCATCGCGATTGTGGCGACGCTCTTGCCGGCGAGGGAAGCGGCACGGCTGCTGCCGGTGGAGATCCTGCGGTTTGAATAAAGGCGGGCATTGGTTCTGGAACTGGGGGCCGGTTGGGTTATGGCGCTCGATTTGCTCCTAGGGAAGGACAATACTTCGGAGGCTGGTTCAGCCGTAGCACCGGAGCTGTATCCCGACGGCAAAGCCCACCGTAAAGTATTGAAACACTGACAATTAGAAGTGTTCCAAATTCGAACAGTTTTTGGGTCGATCGCCAGGGAGACCTTGGGGAAGGAAATGGGAAAACTGTTGGGCAAGCTAGTACAAACAAGTGACAATTGCCTGAAGTGTTTCTGACCGATTTTGCGCATCTTAATGTATATGCCCGGGGGCTTGTGGTGCGGCAAAAAGCCTTGCCGAAGCCTTCGCCGGGACGGAGCATACCGCTGATGAGTTCGCCCAGCACGGCCGGAAGAATCTTGCAGAGCGATGTCGTGTTGGAATCGCGCGGGCTGCGGAAAAACTTCGGGACGGGCGAGAAAAAACTGGAAGTTTTGACGGATGCGAACCTGGAATTGCATGAAGGTGAGATGGTCGCAATCGTTGCGCCGTCAGGAGCTGGGAAAAGTACGCTGCTGCATTTGCTCGGAGCGCTAGACACTCCAACGAGCGGTACAGTATACTTTGCGCATAAAGCGATTGAAACGAATGAAGACGCGGCTCTGGCGGAATTTCGCAATCGGGCCGTGGGGTTTCTCTGGCAAAGGCATCAACTGCTGCCGGATTTCACAGCGGCAGAGAATATAGCGATGCCGTTGCTGGTGCGCGGAGAAGCACAGCCAGTCGCGTTGGAAACGGCGCGCAAGTGGCTGGCGGAGGTTGGGCTGCAGGACCGGGCCGACCACCGTGCGGGAGAA
>Ga0308309_10000844_pt1 | contig 18396 bp, 14 predicted proteins | sample HubBroMetageWFT5_FD_192491 | JGI IMG/M metagenome (GOLD analysis project Ga0308309, IMG submission 192491) | Warmed and freeze-thawed soil microbial communities from the Hubbard Brook experimental Forest, New Hampshire - Hubbard Brook CCASE Soil... | ecosystem: Environmental > Terrestrial >...
CATCTTGGCCTTCGTGGGGATTGTGATTACGTTCATGGAAGATGGCTCCCGCAATTTCGATTAACCTCTAAGACCACTGCCAGGTCCTTCAGATCTTTTTTCCCGTACCGTCGTGGTCTTCCACATGACGCATTTCCAGAAGCGCCATAAGGAACGACAGCGTTGATTCCGCGCCCTGATTTTCATTAGCCCGGTCAGGATGCAGGCCGTCTCTACAACCGCCCGTAGCGGGATCGTACAGGGCGATCTGAAGATCGTTGTCTCCCAGAAACCAATTGAAGGCCGACCACGCCTCCTTGCGCCAGCGGCCCTTCCCGGTCGCCCGATACGCCTGCAGGCACGCCGACACGGCCGCACAAGCTTCCACCGGCTGCTGGTCGAAACGGGCTTTCTCGCTTGTCTTGGAATAAAAGCCCTGCGAACCGATAGGCACAAAATGGCCTTTTACCTCGCAGCGCTGCAGCGCAACCAGCCAGTCCAACGCTTCGAGTCCAGCCGACACCATCTCTTCATTTCCAGCGCGTACTCCCGCTCGCAGCAACGCCTGCGGCAGTCGTGCATTCGAATAGGACAGGCTATTTTCAAACCACTTCCATTCTTCAGTTCGGTGAGCACGGTACGAAGTCAGCAGTCGATTTGCCAGCGCGTCCGAAGCACTCAGCGCTGCGCGATCCCCTGGGAACGAGTCCAGATATTCCTGTACTCCCAGCAACGCGAAAGCGCACGCGCGGGGACTCTTGAATTCGACGGCTGCCGGCACCGCTAGTTCAAACATACGTCCCGCGGCTCCACGCAATCCCGCGTTCTTGGATCTGCCGAGAACTGTCCCCAAGCCCCACAAGGCTCGGCCATGACTGTCTTCCGAGTGTTCGGTCTCATGCCATTGGCATTCGTAGGTCAGAGAATTTCGAAAGCGTTTAGTCGCGGGATCAAACGCATGCCACAAGAAGGCCAGATAACGGGAAGCCAGATCGGCCGAGTTCGCCGGTGCGTGAACCCCAATCTCTTCCAAAAGTGTGGTCACGATCAACGCGCGCGCGTTGTCATCGGTCGAATAGCCTTCCGGATAGTTGGGCACCACAAAAACCGCATGCTCCACCATTCCTGTGTGGTCGGTCATTCGATACAGGTGATCCAGCTTAATGGCGGGTAGCCGGTCGAGGTTTTTTTCCGTGTTCCGCGCCAAAAATGTGGCGCGCGGATTTCGCAATCGCTCGTTGTAAATACGCTCAAAGCTCTTCATATACTTCTGAGCCACGCGGCTCCAAACCATGTCTCTCGCATACAAGTAAGCGCGTTTCCGCATCGCATGCATCGCCGTATCGTTGTCCAGGAGTTCCACCGTCTTTGCAGCAATTGCCTCCGGATCATCAAAAGGAACCAGCGCGCCGCGCTCGTCATCCAGGAGCTCGACGGCGTGCAGGTAGGGCGTTGAAATAATTGCTTTTCCTGCGCTCAATGCGTATGCCAGCGTGCCGGACACGACCTGCGCTTTATGCTTGTAAGGCGTGATATAAATGTCCGCCGCCCCGATCAATTCGACCATCTCCTGCGGACTCACAAATCGGTTGCGGAAAATCACATTCTCTTCCACGCCAAGATCTTTCGCGAGGCCCTGCAAATATTGCCGGTATTTGTCGCCTTCCCGCCGCAAAATATGCGGATGCGTCACGCCAGAAACCATGTAAACAACATTGCTATGGCGTGCCAGAATTTGCGGCAGCGCTTTTATTACGTTTTCCACTCCCTTATTCGGCGAGAGCAACCCAAACGTCAGCAAGACTTCCTTTCCCTCCGTTCCGAATCCGTCCTTGTAAAAGCTCGGATCAGTGAACGGCAAATCCGGAATGCCATGCGGGATCAAATCGATCTTCTCGGCCGGAACGTGAAACACTTCCTGCAGAATCTCCACGGACTGCCGGCTCATAACGATCAAACGGTCCGAAAGTGCTGCAATTTCCTCCAACACCCTGCGTTGGTCTGGATTCGGCTCGCGTAGCACTGTATGCAAAGTCGTCGCGAAGGGCATTCGTAGCCGCCGCAAGAGCTCCAGAATATGTGCGCCCGCCGCTCCGCCAAAAATTCCGTACTCGTGCTGCAAGCAGACCAGATCGATGTTGCTGAAATTTAAGAAGTCAGCAGCTTGCCGGTAGGAGGCCAAGTTATCTTCGGACAATTCGAACCGCACTCTCGCGGGATACGCGTAACCCTCTTCGGTATCGTTCACCGGTAGCGCGAGCAGCTCCGTCGTGGAGTATTCCGCGTGCAAGGCGTCGCATAAATCTGTTGTGAACGTCGCGATTCCGCATCGCCTAGGAAGATAGTTGCCCACCACCGCAATTCGGTTGGGAAGCACGGAACGCGGCGGGATCGGCGTCAGAGAGACAGTCCGCTCGTCCAACACGAGAGACTGTAATTCGATCACTGCTTCGTTTTCCGTGAGAGGTAGTATTTTTGGCAATGACATTTGATTTCCAGTGAGCCTACGACTTGCGGAAGAATCGCCGCGTGACAACCCAAGTAGTGCGCGCCCTGGAGGCGCATGGAACACCCAGCTTTTCTGTCGAATCCCGAATCGCGTCCCGGTTATGGGAAAGGAGGGTTTACTCGTGCAAGACCACTGTCAGAAGCGACTTGTTAACTTTGATCTTACCATTATATTCGATGAAACCCAGCTTCCTGAATTTGTTCATGAAGAAATTCACCCGCGAACGCGTCGTTCCCACCATGCTTGCCAGCGTCTCCTGCGAAACTTTCGGCAATGTGCGAACTGGCTGATCTTGTTTTCCATACCGCGCCAGAAGCAACAGCGTGCGTGCCAGCCGCTTTTCGCTCGAATTGAACAATTGATCGACCAGATCCTCTTCCACTCGAATGTTATGCGCCAGCATGTAACGGATGAAATGGTCCGAGAACTCCTGCTCCGCATGAAGCACGCGCAGCAGTTCATCTTTCTCAATGACGAGAACAGTTGTTGGTGTAATCGCCGTGGCCGTTCCCATCCGAATCGTTTGGCCGGCCATGCAGCCTTCGCCAAAAAAATCCGTCGGGCCAAACATTGCCACTACCGCTTCCTTGCCAACCCCATTCACAACGGATAATTTCACTCCGCCTTTCTGCACGTACATTACGCTCTCGGCCTCGTCCCCCTGCGAGTAGATGGATTCTTTTCTCCCGTATTCCGCAATCTTCCGGGACACGCCTCCGGTATCGAGAAACTTTTGCAGGTCGAAATGACCGTTTTTTCTATTGTTCTTATGTTTTTGTGGTTTCATAGTCGGGTCAAAACACCATCTGTAGATGGTCGTTCCACGACCCTGTTCAGGCTATCAATAAGCCTTTGCACAAGACTGTATAAAAGGGGACAGCGCAGGCCTTGAGCCAGTCTCTAAGATGGCCATGTTGGACGGCGAGCAGGAGCGAAATTGGCCGGTATCCAGGGCTGGGACGGGCGGTTTCCCTCCCCTCGCCGCTCTTCTTTTGGTTGTTTTCGAAGTTGCTGTTCCCTGAATATCGTCGAGCCGCCCGCTATGTCCGGTTCCTCTCTAAGAGAACTCTTATCTCCTTTGTAAGATCCGCTAAGAAAACGCCCCAATCCGCTAAAGAAACATAATCTTCGGGAATCTCTGATTTTTTCAAGGTCCCCTCACGCCACGTCCGTTCCGTAGGGGCACGGCACGCCGTGCCCGTCATGGTTGTATCGCCACCCCGGAAGACTCAGTTTTCGAATCACTTTTCCTCAGCATCCACCTTCCTTTGACTCCGCCGCCGCGCCAACATACAATCCCGCGGGATTCAGGGGATTCAGCACAATCCAATTCAACAGGTGGGGGAACAACGCAATGAAAAGGTATTTCTGGATTTTTGCCGCAGCGTTTTTTTTGTGCGCGGGACAAGCAACGCGCCTAGCCGCGCAAGCGCCGGGCGGAGAAGCCCACGCGCCAGAAGCCAAAGCGCCCGAAAAGTGCGACGCGGCGGCGACGAAGGAAGAATCTTCCGTAACCGATCACACCATAAAGATTGGCAGCCAAACGATTCCCTACAAAGCCACCGCCGGCACCACGCTCCTCAAGAACGACAAAGGCGACGCAACCGGCCTGCTCTACTCTGTCGCCTACACGCGCAGCGACGTGAAAGATCTCACCACGCGTCCCGTTTCTTTCCTCTATAACGGAGGCCCGGGCTCCGCCACTATGTGGCTGCACATGGGCGCCTTCGGTCCTCGCCGCGCCTGGACCGTCGACGGCACATTCACCCCGCCTGCTCCGTACAAACTCGTCGACAACGGTGAAAGCCTTCTCGACAAAACCGATCTCGTTTTCATCGACATGATGGGCAGCGGCTACAGTCACGCGGTCTGCAAGGCGCAGGAAAAAGACTTCTGGGGAGTCGACGAGGACGTCGAAGCTTTCGCTCAATTCATCGTCACCTATCTCAGCCGCAATGACCGCTGGAACTCGCCGAAATTCCTGATCGGCGAAAGCTACGGCACCTTCCGCTCCGCCGCGCTCGGCAACTACTTGCAGCAGCGCGACAGCGTTCACCTGAACGGCATCGTCCTGATTTCCTCCGTGCTCGACCTTTCCACCATCACTTTTCCTCCCGGCGATGACCGCTCCTTCGTCTACTATCTTCCGAGCTATGCCGCCGTCGCGTGGTATCACAAAGTCCTGAAAGATCGTCCCGCGGATCTGCCCGGCTTCATCGAAGAAGCCAGGAAATATGCGCAAGGTGAGTATTCCGCCGCGCTTTTCAAGGGCGCCGAACTCTCTCCAAGCGAAAAGGCTGCTGTCGCCAAAAAGCTTGCCTATTTCACGGGTCTTAGCGAGGACTATCTCAACAAAGCCGACCTGCGCGTGAATCTCGGCCAATTCATGGCCGAGCTCCAGCGTAGCCGCGGCCTCACCACCGGGCGAATTGACGCGCGCTTCTCTGGGTACACTGCTGATCTGCTCGAGGAAAATGCTCAAGGGGATCCCGAGGGACCGGCCGTCGGCGGCGCGTTCACCGCACTAATTAACGCTTACAATCACGACGAGCTGAAATTCGGCAGAGACAAGATTTATCACAACACCACCGGCGGTGGTGGCGGCTGGAACTGGACGCGCGGTGGCGGCGGTCGTCGCGGCTTCTTCCCCAGCGGTCCCAATGTTCAGGGCGATCTAGCCCAAGCGATGCTCACCAATCCCAAGTTGCTAGTCCAAGTTGAAAACGGCTACTACGATATGGCCACGCCGTTCTTCGCCACCGAATTCACGATGGAGCACCTCGGCCTTCCGGCCGATTTGCAAAAGAACGTGAAGCTGGACTATTACAACGCCGGCCACATGATGTACCTCCACGACGAAGATCGCGTGAGCCTGCACAACCAAATCGCCAGCTTCATCGACAAGGCCACCAAGCCGTAAGTAGCACAGACACTCCTGTCTGTGCGCTTTTGGTTGGAAGCAAATGAAAAAATGAAACGAAGCAAGGAGATCGCGCCGAAGGGAAGCTGCTGAAGCCTCTCAGCTTTCCGTTCGGCTCTTAATACAAAAAGGGAGAAACAAGAAAGAAGAACAAGAGAAAAGACCGAAACGCCAGCTACTTTCGCTTCTGGCCGGCCGCGCTAACAAGGGCCTGATTCTTCTGCTCGGTATAAACCGCGAATTCTTCGTACGGCCCCTTGAAGTCTTCGATCTTGCCGTCGTGGAAATGCCAGATGCGCGTGGCGACTTCATCAATCACATCGTGATCGTGCGTAACCAGCAACACGGTCCCGTCGTAGCGCTGCAAAGCAATATTGAGCGCGTTGATGGATTCCAGGTCGAGGTGGTTGGTCGGCTCGTCGAGCACCAGAAAATTCGGCTTCTGCAGCATTAAGCGGCAAAAAATCAGCCGCGCCGATTCGCCTCCGGAAAGCGCGCGCGTCGGCTTCAGCGCATCTTCGCCGCTGAAAAGCATCTGGCCCATCAGCCCGCGCAATTCCTGCTGATTGGCACTCGGATCGAACTGCCAAAGCCAGTCGATGGCCGTCATTCCCTTGGTAATGGATTCGCCATGGTCCTGCGCGAAGTAACCCACGGCCACTTCGTGGCCCCACTTCGTTTCTCCGCCATCGATCTTAAACTGGCGGTCGTCGTCTTCGATGAAACCGGGTGCATTGAGAACGAGGGATTTGAGCAGCGTCGTTTTTCCGGTTCCGTTGCGGCCCATCAAAGCGATTTTTTCGCCGCGAACCACTGATGCGGAAAAACGGGGTATCACTTTCAGGTCCTCGTAGGATTTTTCGACGCTGCGAATCTCCAGCGGATGCTTTCCGGAGTTTCGCTTCATGTCGAATTTTATGTAGGGCCGCTGAATGTTCGATCGCGCCAGTTCGGTGGTCTGCAACCGCTCGACTTCTTTTTTGCGCGAAGTGGCTTGCGCGGAACGCGTACCCGCGGAAAAACGCGCAATGAAATCGTTCAGCTGCGCAATTTTCTTTTCGCGATTCGCGTTTTCCGATTCGATGCGTGAGCGAACCTGTGTTTTTGCCACGACCATGTCGTCGTAGCCGCCGACGTACATGATGATCGTTTCGTAGTCGATGTCCGCGGTGTGCGTGCAAACGCTGTTGAGAAAATGGCGGTCGTGAGAAATCACGATGAGCACGCCTTCGTACTCCGTCAAATAGCGCTGCAGCCAGTGCACGGAATCGAGGTCCAAGTTGTTGGTGGGCTCGTCGAGCAGCAGGGCAGTGGGAGTGCCGAAAAGCGCTTGCGCGAGCAGCACGCGAACTTTTTGGCCGCCTTGCAGTTCGCCCATTTTGCGCTCGTGGAGCGAGCTTTCAATGCCGAGGCCGTCCAGCAAAGTTGCGGCGTCGGCTTCGGCGGTGTAGCCGCCTTCTTCGCCGACGATGCCTTCGAGTTCGCCGAGCCGCATGCCGTCGGCGTCGGTCAATTCTTCATGGGGCTTGGCGTAGAGTGCGTCGCGCTCTTCGAGCGCTTTCCAAAGCGACGCGTTTCCCATGATAACGGTATCGATCACGCGAAACTGATCGAACGCAAACTGGTCCTGCCGCAGGACGCCCATTTTTTTCGGACGCGAAATGGAGCCTTTGGTTGGCTCGATTTCGCCGGTCAGGATTTTCATGAATGTGGATTTGCCGGCGCCATTGGGGCCGGTGACGGCGTAGCGGCGCCCGGCCATGAAGGTGCAGGTCACGTCCTCGAAGAGGACCCGGGGGCCGAACCGCATAGATATGTTGTTGACTGTGAGCATAACCCTCCCATTGTAGCGTGAAATTGTTACGCGCGCTTGTCACAGTTTGCTGCAGCCAGTAGATTGTTTGCGGACGAAAGGGATGATGAATGCGACGTGAAAAAGTGATGCAACGGGGATGAAGAGCGCGCTTCGCAAGGCGGCGACCTCGCTCGCGCTAATTGTGATCGTGGCGATAGGTGTGCGCTTGGCGTTTGCCTGGGACCAGGCGCGGAAGATTGCGCCGGGAGTGTTGGGGATTGTGCCATTTCAGCAAGAGGCGGGCAATATTGCGTATGCGCTCGCGCAGGGAAAAGGGTTCAGCAACGTGTTTCGGACGGAGACGGGCCCAACTGCTTGGCTTGCACCGGTATATCCGTTGATTGTGGCGGCGACGTTCAAGCTATTCGGGACATTTACGGCGCAAGCATTTTTTGCGTGTGCTGGGCTGAACATACTTTTTTCTTCAGCGGCTTGTGTGCCGATTTTCTTTGCTGGAAAGCGGATGGGTGGATTGGGAGTTGCGGCAGGAGCGGCATGGCTTTGGGCGGTTTTTCCGAGCGCGGTGATGATGCCGTTTGAGTGGATTTGGGATACGTCGCTGTCCGCGCTATTGGCGGCTCTGCTTTTGTGGGCGACATTGGAGTTAGCGGAGTCGGAGCGATGGCTGGATTGGAGTGTGTACGGAGTCTTGTGGGGCTTGGCGCTGATGACGAACCCAGCGCTAGGAGCGCTGCTCCCGTTCTTGTTGGGTTGGGCGGCGTTCCGCGGGCGCGGAGAGAGCCGGTTGCGGGGGAGGCGGATGGCCCTTGCCGTGGCAGTCACAATTCTTTGCTGTCTGCCGTGGACGATCCGCAACTACGTCGCTTTTCACCGATTTATTCCGGTGCGTTCGAATTTGCCGTTTGAATTGTGGCTGGGAAACAACGACATTTTTGATGAGCATGCTCGGAATGGCAGGAGGTCGATTACTCGAACGGAAGAGGCACGGCGATATGCGCTGGTTGGTGAGACGGTTTATATGGCAGAGAAATGGGACCTGGCGACGACTTTCATGAGGGCGCGTCCGGGGTTGGAGTTGCAGTTAGCCGGGAAAAAAGTTGTGGCATTTTGGCTTGGCACGGATTCGGCGGTGAAGAATTTTCGGGAGACGGATTCCTGGTTGATCCGGGGAATTTTGCTTACTAGTTTTTTGACGGCGGTCGGCGCGTTGTGCGGTGTAGTGATTTTGTGGGTGCGACGGAACAGGATAACGCAGAGACCCAGAGATCACAGAGATGGCGCAGAGGAGGAGAAGAACGGAGACGGAGCGGAGGAGATGGAGGTAGCCCCTGTCTTCCCCTTGGCGGTGTTTCCCTTGATTTTTCCGTGTTTGTATTATTTGACGCATGCGGATCTGCGTTATAGGCACCCGATTGATCCGGTCGTTTTGTTGCTGACTGTGATTCTCTTGGCGGAAATAGTAGATATTGCATCTGCTGGGTTGCGGAAGACAGGCTGAAAGCCTGTCCCACCGGGTTGCTCGTGTTGGAGCCGCTTTGATACAGTGACCGTTCGCTTGCAGTTAGCGGGTTGAAGCCGGGAATGGAGAGTTGCATGGAGATTTCGAAAAAGTTGCTGGATATTTTGGCTTGTCCGATTTGCAAGACGCCGGTGAAATTGACGGCGGACAACACGGGATTGAGGTGCGAGACTTGCCGGAGAGTGTATCCCGTGCGAGATGATATTCCGGTGATGCTGCCGGAAGAGGCGAAAATCGAGGAAGCGAAGTAAAAAGGTAACGAAGTAATGAGATAAGGAAGCCGGAAAAGACTGCGAATGCCTACCAATATTGCTGAATACCTGCCTCGATTGAAAAAACTAATTCCGAAATTGCGCGGGAAGCGCATAGGCGTGCTCGGGGATTTAATGTTGGACCGGTATTTGTGGGGCACGGCTACGCGGCTTTCTCCTGAAGCGGCGGTGCCGGTGGTGGATTTTGTTTCGCAGAGCGAGTGTTTGGGAGGGGCAGGGAATGTGGCTGCGAATTTGGCAGCGCTTGGGGCGCATGTAGAGATGTTCGGGGCGATTGGCGCGGACGAAGCTGGGCGCGCTCTACAGAAAGCGTTGCGAGCGGAGAACATTATCGAAAAGGGAGTTATCCCCGATATGAAGCGGGTGACGACGGTGAAGACGCGGATCATCGCGCGCCATCAGCAAGTTGTGCGCGTGGATCAGGAGCGACGGGAGCCTTTGCGCGCGGAGACGGAAAAGAAACTGCTCAGTGTTCTTTTCAACGCATTGAAGAGTCTGGATGCGTTGGTGCTTTCTGATTACGACAAAGGGTTGATCACCGACGATTTCGCCGACCGCGTTTTGAGCGCGGCTCATCAATTGAAGGTGCCTGTTTTTGTGAAGCCGAAGACTTCGCGGCTATATGCCTATCGCGGGGCGCGTGCCATTGTTTGCAATGCGAAGGAAGCTGGATTTTTTGTTACGCGATCGTTGGGTGATGAAAAGTCGTTGGAAGAGGCCGGCAGGGCCTTACTCGCGCATTTTGGGTGCAGCGCGGTGGTGATCACGCGCGGCGAAAAGGGGATGAGTGTCTTCGAGGAGACCTCGCCGCGGTACCTGCAGATTCCGGCGACAAGTTTTGAGGTGACTTACGCGCGCGTTGGGCAGAGCGGCCTGGAGCGCGGGGCTACGGGGCGGCAGGTATTTGATGTGACCGGGGCGGGGGATACGGTTTTGAGCGTGCTTTCGCTGGCGGTGGCGGCTGGGGCGTCTTTGCCGGATGCAGCGGTTTTGGCGAATACGGCCGCGGGGGTCGTGGTGGGGAAGTTGGGGACGGCGAGTGTTGGGCCGGAGGAACTCACACACGCGCTCGATGAATTGCGCCCCTGATCGAAGGTCAATTCATGTTTATCAACAACCGAATCTGGATTCTCATTCTGGCGGCAATTCTGATTCCTCTGACACTAGGCGGTCAGCAGAAAGAAAAGCATTGCTCGGACTTCCAGTACGGTTTGTATTACGGCAGTTGGGACAACCAAGGGAGCGATCTTGCATTTGTAATCAGCACCAATGATCAGCCGATCCCGCCAAAGGCAAACGATCCCGATGCACCTACAAAGCCTGGTTTTTATAAAGGCGAGCAGCGTTTCAATTTTGCGTCATCACAGTTTACACCTCAGAGTTTTTCTTTCCGGACGGTCGGCATCGATGGCAGGACATTTTCTTTTCGGGGGCGATTTGGATGCGAGGCGGTCGACGTCATCCCCGAAGTGCCATATCTCGAAGGAGAATTAACCGAGATGAGAAATGGCCACGTTGTTCGGAAGAAAAAGATACACTTCGGCCACGCCGCAATCTTCTGAACCACCACCGGTGCAAGATGAAGGGGAAAAAGGTAATGCGGAGGCGTAGAAGGCTCTGAGGTTTGCGGAGAAGAGAAGCGAAACGCAGAGTATGCAGAGAGGAAAAGATAAAGGCAAGAAGGGCACGATGAATCGTGCCCCTACATGAGAAACAAGATCAGTAACGCACAAAGAAAGTCTACGGTGGGAAGCTGAAGGATTTGTCTTTGGTGTCGACCCAGACGTTGACCACCTTGGTTTTTTGGCTTTTTTCGGGGTCGTTGTTGGCGATGGGCATTGGCGAGAAGGGGCTGATGGCTACGCGGACTTCGACGCTGGTGGTTGAGCCGTTGGGCGATTTGGCTTTGAGGATGCTGTAGCTCTTTACGGGGCCGTAGTAGCCGGTGGGGCCCCAGTCGGCGACGAAATCCTGCATTTTGTAGCTGGAGCCGGGGCCAGGTTTCCAAAGGTTGTAGGCGGTGTTCATGTCTCCGGCTACGACAGCGTTGAAGAATTGCTCCGTAGCTTTTTTCTCGGGATAAAAACGAAGCCAGAACCATACGGCGATGATGGCGATGATAAAGGCCGCCGTCATCGTAAAAATCATGGCCCGTGATTTTTTGTGTACGTCCGGGGGCGGTTCGAGAAGTGACATTCCGTAGTCTCCTGCCCTGCGAGGCAGATTGAACGATTTGCGAGCGTATCTAAATTAACCTTTTCTGGACACGATGGCTAGGTTTGGATGAAAGTGAGTAGTGGGTAGTGCCCTGAACTGTCCCTTGCTAACGCAGCAAGGAAACCACCTTTTGGACCATAGTTTCGATTACGGCGCCGCGGTCGAGACCTAGATCCCGGAGTTCGCCGGACGCGATGGCGTCAAAGGTACGCTCGGTTGTGAACAGGTGAATGGCATCCTCCTCGCGCGTCCGACGTGGAGCGCCGATGTTAGCGCGAAGCTTTGCCATGAAATCGAGCTGAAGCCGCCGCTGCTTGCGATAGAAGCGCCTGACGCCAGCATCTGCGAGAACAAGTTCAAGCAGCGAGGATCTCAGTCCCCGCCATCGAGTATGAAAGTCGATGGAAAGCGCGACAAGGCGGCGAGCAAGTGTGTCTGGTGCGACATCCGCAGCGGAGAGCTCGGTCGCGACGGCTTTCCATTCCGAAGCTACCCAGGCTTCATAGGCCGCTAGAAAGATTTCCCGCTTATCTTTGAAGTGTTTGTAAAAGATGCCCGTCGAGTAGCCCGCGAACCGCGCGATCCGATTGGAATCCGTGCCGTGATAGCCCACGCGATTGAATAGCGTGGCGGCAGCCGCCACGAGGCGTTCACGCGTTTGCGCGGGGGAACCGCGCCTTGGGCGTGCGGATCGCAATTTGTCTTCCATATGAGTGGGCATAGCCGCACCTTGACGCTGACTTAGCCTCCATGATACATCTATCACCTATAGTGATAAAACATTCACTAACGAACCGAAGCGCGAAAGACTATGCGCCTCGCGGTTCGCGTGTCTAGAGGAGGCCATCACGTGCGTTATGTATATCTCGCCGGCAGGATCCTTTTCTCTCTGATATTCATCACCGCCGCGCCGCGCCACTTCACCCATGAGGGCATTCAGCATGCAACGGATCTGGGTTTGCCCTTCGCGTCGCTCCTTGTTCCCATATCCGGAGTGATGGCCCTTGCTGGAGGACTCAGCGTTGCCGCCGGTTACAAGGCGCGATTAGGCGCATGGCTTTTGATTGGATTTCTCGTGCCTGTCACGCTCGTGATGCATGCTTTCTGGACCTTGCAAGATCCGGCGATGATCCACATACAGCAAGCCATGTTCGCAAAGAACCTGTCCATGCTCGGCGCGGCGTTGCTGATCAGCCAGTTCGGCGCCGGCGAGGTCAGTTTCGATAGCCGCAAATAACGGTTAGAGTGAGTAGTGGGCAGTGAATAGTGAGTAGTGAGTAGAAAAACGGCCCGCGGCGCTGATTCGAGTTTCGTACCTCGCGGAACCGTACTATATTCCGCTCACCATCATGCAACCTGATGCCGATCCTCTTTTCGTAATTAATGTGCCCGTAGGAACAGATCGGCGTCAGTCGAAGGTCGGCTACATCGACCGACGTGGCACGACGATCATATCGCCTCGTTTCGATGACGGGTTGAAGTTTAGCGAAGGCCTGGCAGCCGTAAAGCTGGAGAAGAAATGGGGCTTCATTGATCGCAATGGTGAGTTTGCAATCTCTCCGGCATTTCATACCTTTTCACGTTTTCATGAAGGCCTCGCCAGAATGAGCGCGCCAGGGCGGTGGGGAGTCTTCCGCCGTCTGCCAGTACGGACATTTTCCAGTTTAGATAAGCACCTCGGGGAGATCTTGCGGAGTAAGCGGCTGGGATTCATCGATCGCTCCGGCAAACTTGTTGTCGGCTACGAATACACAATGGCTGGCGATTTCGCCGAAGGTGCAGCCCATGTTCAGCTGAACGACAAATTCGGCTACATTGACCGCTCGGGTACGCTGGTTATCCCCGCGATTTATGATGACGCGCGGGGTTTTTCCGAAGGTCTAGCCGCAATAAAGTTGGGAGGAGCGTGGGGTTACATTGACAGTTCAGGAGTTTTAGCAATCCCCCCCAAGTTCCGAACTAACGACTTCAAGGCGGCCCATGCTTTCGTCGAAGGAATAGGACGCGCGCCCGATGACCAGAAATTTGGTTACATCAATCGAGAGGGGGAGTTCGTTATCCCGCCAGAGTTTGATATTGCCGGACCTCACTTGGACGGGCTAGCCTGCGTCGAGCTAAATGGCCATTACGGCTTTATCGACGAGTCTGGGGAATTCAGGATTGCGGCAAGATTCGACTACGCAAACGACTTCAGCGAAGGTCTTGCTGCTGTGCGACTCGGCGAGCGATTCGGCTTTATCAACCAAGAGGGAGAGATGGTTATCGCGGCGAAGTTCTTGGGAACGGAGGATTTTGAGAATGGACTTTGCTACGTCGAAACTGAAGACAGTGTTGGCTACATTGAGGCGTCAGGAAAATTCGTATGGCAAGGGCCGTACGTGGAAAGCCGCAGTGGTTCTTTGAGATGAACAATCGACGGACGGGCAGATTCTTTGGGGAAACGCGGTTACCCTTCGAGGGCGCCGGCGGAGCCTGCTGGTAGTTCGATGGCGTATTTTGTGCGGGCTTTTTCGGCGTGTTGTTCCAGGGCTAGCTCGATGAGTTTGTCGATGAGGTGGGGGAAAGGGATGCCGCTGGCTTCCCAGAGTTTGGGGTACATGCTGATGGAAGTGAAGCCTGGGATGGTATTCACTTCGTTGAGATAGATTTTTCCGCCTTCTTTTCCCAGGAAAAAATCGACGCGGGCCATGCCGCTGAGTTCGAGGGCGCGAAACGCCAGGACGGCGAGGTGTTGGAATTTTTTGATTTGAGCAGGCTTCAGATCGGCGGGAATCAGGAGTTTTGTGCCTTCTTCGAGATATTTCGCGGCGTAATCGTAGAACTCGCGGTGCGGGACGATTTCGCCGGGGACGCTGGCTTGCGGATCGTGATTGCCGAGGACCGAGACTTCGATTTCGCGGGCGTTGACGGCGCGCTCGACGAGAATTTTCATGGCGAATTCGGAGGCGAGATTCAGCGCGGGAGCAAGCTCCTGGCGCGAGTGGACTTTGGTCATGCCGACGCTGGAACCGAGCGCCGCCGGCTTTACGAACAACGGATACGGGAATTCTTTTTCGATTTGATGAATGATTTCGGGTTGGTGGCGCTCCCAATCGTGGCGATGAATGCAGAGCCAGGGAACGACGGGAATTTTTGCGGATTGCAGCAACTTTTTCGCGACGTCTTTGTCCATGGCGACGGCGGAGCCTAATACGCCTGCGCCAACAAAGGGCAGTCCGGCGAGATCGAGCAGGCCCTGGATGGTGCCGTCTTCGCCGAAGGTACCGTGCATGACAGGGAAGACGACGTCGATGCGCTGGCCGCCGCCGCTGCCGTCGAGGCGGACTAAAGCGGCGTCGGTGGGGTCGGCGCTCATGGTGACGCGCTGACCGGTGCGAAGGACTTCAGGGAGCATTTTTTGTGCGCCGCCGCCGATGAGCCAGTGGCCCTCTTTGGTGATGCCGATGGGCACGACTTCGTATTTATCCGGGTCGAGGCCGCGAATTACGGAGGCAGCGGAGGCGAGGGAGACTTCGTGTTCGCCGGAGCGGCCGCCGAAGAGGACGCCGATGCGCAATCGTTTTTTGTCAGGGGTCATGGAAATCGTCGGGTTTATGGTCGTTCAGTGCCAGTTCTTAGTTATAGGGCAAAGGTGGGGAGTTGTCGCGGGGGAAGTGGGGGATGCGTGCCGGAGTTACAACGGAGAATTGGCGAACGCTTGTGGAAGTCGCGAAAACCACTGGAGGGGCCCTTCGAGGCTCCCTTCGTCCCTCAGGACAAGCAGGGTAAACAAGCTCCTCCCCTACAGGGAAATTAAAAAGGCGACGGAACCTTTCCTGGGTTTTATCGTCTACTGAGATGCGGGAGTCTGGCAGGAGGTCCGTCGTGTCTCAACAAGAGAATGGTGGAACGCCGTTTCTGGAGAATCTGCGGCGGGATGTGCGGTACGCGGTGCGAACGCTTTTGCGGGACGCGGGGTTTGCGGCGTTTGCAATATTGATTGTCGGATTGGGCGTTGGAGCGAGTTGCACGATTTTCAGCGTGGTGAACACGCTTTTGATTCGGCCGCTGCCGTTTCGCGATCCGGGACGACTGGTGTGGATCGCGAATCACCAGGACGAGACGAACGATATGTCCGGGAAAACTTCGCAGACGGACTACCTGCTGGATCTGCGAGCGAAGAACCAGTCATACGAGGATTTGGCGGCGTACTTCGCGTTTTATGGGTTGGGGGACGCGAAGATGATTGGAGGCGGGCAACCGGAGAGATTGACGAGCGTGCCGGTGACGCAGAACTTTTTTCCGTTGTTGGGCGTGGAGCCGCAATTGGGGAGGCAGTTCAGCGCAGAGGAATGCAAGCAGAACGGGCCGCGCGTGACGATGCTGAGCGACGGGTTGTGGCGGAGAAAATTTGCCGCGGACCCGAATATTGTGGGGCGAGCGCTGTCGTTTGACGGCGGGCCGGTGACGGTAGTGGGAGTGCTGCCCGCGTCGTTTGATTTTTCGACGGTCTTTACGCCGGGGAGCCGCGTGGACATGTTCGAGCCACTGCCCCTGTCGCCGGAAATGAATCGGGAGGGGAATACGGTCGCGATTATTGGGCGGCTTAAGCCGGGCGTGACCGTGCAAAGTGCGGCGGCGGAAACGGCCGTGCTAGGGAAGCTGTTGCAGCAGGCACACAAAGAGAGAAATGATTTTGAGCCAAAGGTTTCAGGGTTGGCCCAGCACGTGAGCGGGCAGCTGAGGCCGACACTACTGGTGCTGGCGTGCGCGGTGGGCGTAGTGATGCTGATCGTTTGCGCGAACCTTTCGAATTTGCTGCTGGCGCGCGGCTCGACGCGGAAAAAAGAAATTGCGATTCGCACGGCAATGGGAGCTGGACGCGGGCGTTTGATCGGGCAGATGTTGACGGAGAGCTTAGTGCTGTCGTGCTGCGGAGCGGCGTTGGGATTGTTGTTGGCGTTTGTGGGCACGCGCGCGCTGGCGCATCTGACGTCGGTGAGTATTCCCTTGTTGAGCGATGTGCGCGTTGATGGGAGTGTTCTGGGATTTACGTTGGTGGCGGCGCTCGCGACGGGATTGCTGTTTGGGTTGGTGCCGGCGCTGCAGGTGCAGGATTTGAAGTTGCACGATACGTTGAAAGATTCGAATCGCGGGTCGAGCCAGGGACGCGGGCATGCGTGGATTCGCGGGGCGCTGGTGGTGTCGGAGATTGGGCTGGCTTGCGTCTTGCTTGTGGGCGCGGGACTTTTGATACGGAGTTTCTTGCGCGTGCTGGATGTGAATATGGGATTCCGTCCGGAGCGCGCGGCGGCTTTGCGGATTGATCCGAACTCATCGTACAAAACGCAGGAGTCGCAGAACGCGTATTTCACGGAAGCATTGCATCGTGTGATGGAAGTGCAAGGAATTGAGGGCGCCGGACTGTCGGATTCGCTGCCTTTGGGGCACAACAGGAGCTGGGGCGTTGCGGCGAAGGGTGTGCAGTATACGCCGCAGAACTATCCCAACGGGTTTCCGCGGATTATCAGTGACGGATATTTTCACGCCATGGGGATTCCCTTGAAGGCGGGACGCGATTTTACGGAGCGGGATACCAAGGGCACGTTGAACGTGATTATCATCAACGAGACGCTGGCAAAGAATTTGTTCCCGGGAGAAGATCCGATCGGAAAGATTGTGCGGGCGGATAATCCGGACCGCACTGTTGTGGGTGTCGTCGGCGACGTCCATCACATGGCACTGGAAGAAGGGTCGGGCAACGAATTTTATATTCCGATGCGGCAGACGCAGGATTACGGCACCGTGGATCTGGTGGTGAGGACTTCCATGCCGACGGCGGAACTTGCGTCGAGGCTGCGCGAGGCGCTGCGGCCGATCGAGCCGGATTTGCCGACGGCAAATATGCGCACGCTCCAAACCATGGTGGATCACGCCGTGTCGCCGCGAAGATTTGTAGTGTGGCTGCTTGGCGGGTTTGCAGGGTTTGCGCTGGTGTTGGCTTCGCTGGGAATTTACGCGGTGATTTCGTATTCGGTGAGCCAACGGACGCAGGAAATTGGGATTCGTATGGCGCTCGGCGCGTCGGCGGAGACTCTACAGAGAAGTATTTTGTTGCAGACGCTTGGGCTGGCTGCGATTGGGATGGCTGTGGGAGTGGTGGCGTCGTGGGTGCTGGCGCGGACACTGAGTGGGCTCTTATTTGGAGTGACCTCGAGCGACCCAGTGACGTTTGCAGGCATGCTTGTGATTCTCACGGCTGTCGCAGCGTTGGCAGGATACTTGCCCGCGCGGCGAGCATCGCGGATCGATCCGATGGCCGCCTTACGGATGAGTTGAGCTACTTCCGCTGTAAATAAAAAGTGATTACAGGATTTTTTTGCCGAGGGCGGAGAGGACCAGTTCTACGCCGAGCAACGCGGTGCGGTTGTGTTCGTCGATGATGGGATTTATTTCGACGACTTCGAGGGAGACCATGGCTTCGGAGTCGGCAATCATTTCCATGGCGAGATGCGCTTCGCGATAGGTGACGCCGCCGCGGACGGGCGTGCCAACGCCGGGAGCGTCGCTGGGGTCGACAAAGTCCATGTCGAGGCTGACGGCGATGCCGGCGGTGTCGTCCATGGCGTATTTGAGAGCGTCGGACATGACTTCGCGCATGCCGCGTTCGTCAATGTCGCGCATTGTGAAAACGTGGATGCCAGATTTTTTCGCGATCTTGCGTTCCTGGGCGTCGAGGTCGCGCGCGCCAACGATGACGATGTTGCCGGGTTCGGCTTTGGGCTTGAATCCCATCAGATCGACGAGCTCGGACGGGCCGTAGCCCATTATGCTGGCGAGCGGCATGCCATGGACGTTGCCGGATGGAGAAGACTCGGGCGTGTTCATGTCGCCGTGAGCGTCGAGCCAGAGGTAGCCGATTTCTTTTTTGTCTTTGCGATAGTGGGAAGCGACGCCCGCAGCGACGCCAGCGGCAATCGAATGGTCGCCGCCGAGAACGAGCGGGAGAAATCCCTCGCCCAGCGATTTTTCGACGGTGGTGGCGAGATCTCTGCAAGTTTCCGCAATTTCCTGAAGATATTTGGCGCGTTTTTCCCCGACTTGCATTTCTTCGGGCTGTTTTACTTCCAGATTGCCGATGTCTTCGACATTCACACCAATCTGCTTGATGCGCGCCTGAAGGCC
>Ga0308309_10000845_pt1 | contig 18369 bp, 13 predicted proteins | sample HubBroMetageWFT5_FD_192491 | JGI IMG/M metagenome (GOLD analysis project Ga0308309, IMG submission 192491) | Warmed and freeze-thawed soil microbial communities from the Hubbard Brook experimental Forest, New Hampshire - Hubbard Brook CCASE Soil... | ecosystem: Environmental > Terrestrial >...
GTCGGCATTTTACGGCCAGGTTGCGGGCCCCAATCCGTGGCCTGCCACCGGTCTCGAATGGACCACTGCATCGCCGCCTCCAACGGAGAATTTCCACGTGACGCCGGTGGTCACCTGGGACGCTTACGACTTTCACAATCGGCCAGAACTGGGTTTGGACGTACCCCATGCGCCGGCGCTTGCGCCTGCTCACGGAGACGATTGAAGTAACCGCGGGCTTCGGCCCGTTGGTGGGCGATCTTTTCGCGCCTGAAACCAGCCGTTAGAGGAGTCCGGAGTGCATCGCACCGGAGAACTGTACGGGCAATACAAGACCCTGGCACAGCAGAAAGAAACTGCCTCGCTGGGCATGTGGATCTTTCTGGTGACCGAAGTGATGTTCTTCGGCGGCATCATGATGGCGTATACGCTCAATCGCCACGTGTACTTCCACGCGTTCGCGATGGGCAGCAACACCCTGAGCCTGAAACTTGGTGGATTTAACACCGTGGTTCTGCTGGCCAGCAGCTTCACCATGGCCATGGCGGTGTGGGCGGCGCAAACCGGCAAGAAACAGCTCATTTCCATATTTCTCTCGCTTACGATCCTGCTGGGTTTCGTTTTCTTTTACGTGAAGTATGTGGAGTACGCGCAGAAGTTTCACCATCACCTGGTGCCCGGCAAGAACTTCAACATATTTTTCTGCCGCGATAATCCGACAAAGTGCGAAGACATAAGCGCCGAGGATTTGGAGGAAGAAAACAAGGAACTGGAAGAAGCCAGCGCCGCAGACCCAGACCTCAATTCGCACGCGCAGCTGTACTACTCCGCGTATTTCGGGATGACCGGCTTGCATGCGCTACACATGGTGATCGGTGCGGGGCTGCTGTTCTGGCTGCTGCGAACGTCATTTACGGGGCGTTACACGCCGGAATGGAACACGCCGGTAGACCTTGTGGGGCTTTACTGGCACTTCGTCGACATTGTGTGGATCTATTTGTTTCCGCTCTTATATTTGATTGACAGGCACAAGTAGGGAGAGATTCGCGTGGCCGCATACGAACACACCGAGCATACCGATCACATTGTCCCGCCCACGACGTACGTGGTGATCATCACCATCTTGTTATGCCTGACGGCCGCAACGGTTGGCGCTGCCTACATCAATCTCGGGAAATATAACATCGTCGTTGCGCTTGCTATCGCGACTCTGAAGGCTACGCTCGTCGTGCTGTTCTTCATGCACGCCAAGTACAGTCCGCAGCGCACGAAATTGGTCATTATTGCTGGAGTATTCTGGCTGGCCATTCTGCTGTTCATGACCATGAGCGACTACGTAAGCCGCGTGGACTATCGCGGCATTCACTACCCGATGTCCCAGCGTATTGTCCACGTCCCCTCTCAGCACAGTTAAGCGCGATACGCATAATTTCAGCCTTGTTCGGAGGGTCAGCAGGACTCATTTGGAAGGCCTCACCCCTGAAGGGGGTGAGCTACAGGATTCGAGGGCCTAATGCCCACAGGGACACCCCTGCCACGTTGTCAGGTGTGTTTTCAGGGTGTACGGAGGGTGGCATTGTTTCCCAGGAAGGGAGCAATGTTGTGGCAGAAGTGAGGGGAAGAACGAACCGGCCCAGCCCTCAATCCCCTAAAGGGATCCTCGGCTCGTCTCCCCCACGCACGGGAAGTTGCACGCTGTGGCCCAATTTAACTTACCTGTTTTCAATGCGTTATCGTTTGGCGGCTTGGTAAAAATGAACTACCCCCCGGGAAAAAATTACTAGGACTCCAGTATTTTCGGCCTTTTTGCACGGGGAGGTGTTCGTTTTACTTTCGCCTCGATGCCCCGGCGCCTTGACCCAGACTCGAACGAATTGCTATGTTGAAAGACTATCTTGGGCTCAGTCTACCTACTGGGCGCCGGAGCTCCTGTGGAGGGAGCGCTTTTCGCCTATGGGACTTACCAAACTGGTTGTGCGCGGGGCTCGTCAGCACAACCTGAAGAATATCAACCTGGAAATTCCGCGGAATACCCTCACGGTGATCACCGGGCTATCCGGATCCGGCAAATCCTCCCTGGCATTTGACACCATTTATGCGGAAGGGCAACGGCGGTACGTGGAATCGCTTTCCGCATATGCGCGGCAATTCCTGGATCAGATGGAACGCCCGGATGTGGACGTGATCGAGGGCCTTTCGCCGTCCATAGCGATTGAGCAAAAGACCACCACACGCTCGCCGCGCTCGACTGTGGGCACCATCACGGAGATTTACGATTACCTTCGCGTCGTCTACGCCTCCGTTGGAATCCCACATTGCCCGAATTGCGGCAAACCTATCACCCGGCAATCCAGCGAACAGATAGTGCAGGCCATCCTTCACGGTGAGATTTGCAAGGCGGAAGACCGCATCATGATTCTGGCGCCGATTGTGCGTGGCAGGAAGGGCGCCTACCGGAAGGAATTGGAAAAACTTGCGCAGGACGGGTACGTTCGCGTGCGCATCGATGGCGAGCTTCTACCGCTGGATGAGATTCCGAAGCTGGACAAGCGCAAGAATCACACCATTGATGTGGTGATCGACCGTTTGCTGGTGAAGCAGGGAATTGCGACCAGACTGGAACAATCCATCGCGACGGCGTTGAAACTTGCGCAGGGTCTGGTGACCGTAGCAGTGGTGGGCGGAAAGGAACATGTTTTTTCAGAGAAGCTGGCGTGTCCGGATTGCGGGCTATCGGTGCCGCAATTGGAGCCGCGCTCGTTCAGTTTCAATTCGCCGTACGGCGCTTGCCCGGCGTGTAACGGGCTGGGTTCAAAGTACGATTTCGATCCCGCCAAAGTTGTTGTGGATTGGACGCGACCGTTGTTCGATGGTGGACTTGGTCCTGGCTCCGGCTCCGCCATTCTGAAACGTACTTTGGAACTGGCCGCGTACGCGCACGGATTTGTTTTGGATACGCCGTTCGAGAAATTCCCGGCGAAAGTGCAGAACCTGCTGCTGTACGGTTACCCGCCGTCGAATGCCAAGCGCGGATCGTCGGAAGCAGCTTCAAAAGCGGGCAGCGGGGAAAAGGGCTTCCGCTTCACGGGAATTCTGAAGTTTCTAGATCGCAATTTCGAAGAATCAAACTCCGATTCTTACCGCGAATGGATGACGCGATACATGTCCGCGACGCAATGCAACGCGTGCCACGGCCGACGGCTGCGGCCGGAGTCGCTGGCGGTGAAGCTTGCTGGTTGGTCCATCGCGGATTTCACGGCCCTGGCGATGAGCGATGCGCGGCCTGCGGTGGACAAGATCCTTGCGGAGCTTACTCCGCGGCAAAAAGAAGTGGCAGGCAGGCCGTTGGAGGAAATTGCAGAGCGCATCGATTTCCTGCTGGCTGTCGGCCTGGGCTACTTGAGCCTGGATCGCTCTGCCGCGACGCTTTCCGGCGGCGAATCGCAGCGCATACGGCTGGCCACGCAAATTGGTTCGCGCCTGCGCGGCGTGCTTTACGTGCTAGACGAGCCGTCCATCGGATTGCACGCGCGGGACAACGACCGCCTGCTGCATTCGCTTGAACAATTGCGCAATCTCGGAAACACCGTGCTGGTGGTCGAACACGATGAAGACACCATTCGCCGCGCGGATTACGTCGTTGACCTGGGTCCAGGCGCCGGCAAGGCGGGCGGTTACCTGGTTGCCGAAGGCAAACCCGCGGACATTGCTGCCTCAACCGAGTCGCTCACCGGTCAGTATCTTGCCGGAACGGCGCGCATTCCCGTGCCCACAAAACGCCGCAGCCCGAACGGCAAAGCGATTCAAGTCCTTGGAGCGCACGCAAACAATTTGAAGGACGTGGACGTTTCTTTTCCGTTGGGACTCTTTACCGTGGTGACCGGCGTTTCGGGTTCCGGGAAATCCACGCTGGTCAACGATATTCTTTATCGTGCGCTGGCACAGAAGTTGTATCGCTCCATGGATCCGCCCGGGCCTCATCGCGCGCTATTGGGCATCGAGCACATAGATAAGGTTATTGAGATTGACCAGGCGCCCATCGGGCGCACGCCGCGCTCGAATCCCGCTACGTATACGGGTGTGTTCGCGCCGATTCGTGAACTCTTCGCGATGCTGCCGGAATCCAAGGAACGTGGCTATCGTCCCGGGCGATTCAGCTTCAACGTGAAGGGCGGCCGCTGCGAAGCTTGCCAAGGTGAAGGGCTGCGCCGCATCGAGATGAATTTTCTTCCGGATGTGTACGTGACCTGCGAAGTCTGCCGCGGCCGACGGTACAACGCCGAAACGCTGGCGGTTCGCTACAAGGGCCACAATATTAATGATGTGCTGAATCTGCCTGCCAGCGACGCGCTGCCGTTGCTCGAAAATATTCCGCAGATTCAGCAGAAGCTGGCCACCATGGTCGAAGTCGGACTTGGCTACGTGCAATTAGGACAATCCGCGACGACGCTGTCCGGTGGCGAAGCGCAGCGCATCAAGCTGGCGCGCGAACTTTCGAAACGCCAGACTGGCCGCACCATGTACATTCTCGATGAACCCACCACCGGACTTCACTTTGACGATGTGCGCAAACTGCTGGACGTGCTTCAGCGACTTGTGGAGCTGGGCAATACGGTGCTGATCATCGAACACAACCTGGACGTCATCAAACAAGCCGATTGGATCATTGACCTGGGGCCGGAAGGTGGGCAGGGCGGAGGACGCGTCGTTGCTCAAGGCACGCCGGAGCAAGTTGCCCGCGTCAAGAAATCCTACACGGGACAATCCTTGGCGCGAATGCTGGGCGTGAATGGAAATCACGTTGCAAGTTCGAATGGAAGCGGAAACGGAGAGCGTAAATCGGCATGAACTGTTCATTTCGCGCATCCCGATATGCTTGCGCACGCCCTGTGTTCCTCGTAGAGTGATGGGATTCGCATGAGCGTATATCCCATCCAGCCGTTAACGTTCGGCAGTGTCCGCACTTACCCCTTGGCTTCCCGCAAGAGCAAAGTGAGCGTTAGAGACTTCGCCCGAATCCCAAAGAAAGCCGGCGGACTTTCCGCGTTCCTGGATTCGCTTCCTAAAATTCTCGCGGCCGAGGATCTTCGCCAGTTGCTGGGAGCCGTCCATCGCGCGAAGAAGCAGAAGAAAGCCGTTCTTTGGGGAATCGGCGGGCATGTTATTAAGGTGGGACTTGGCCCGCTGCTGGTCGAATTGATGAAGCGCGGTTTCGTTTCCGGAATCGCGATGAACGGCGCGGCAATGGTTCACGATTTCGAAATCGCGCTGGCCGGCACCACGTCCGAAGATGTGGATGCTGGGCTGGGCGAGGGGCAGTTCGGGATGGCGGAGGAAACCGGCGCGGGCATCAACGAAATTGCGAAACTCGCACACCGCATCCGCATTGGTTATGGCGAAGCCGCGGGTCAATACCTGATCAGCGGAATTCTTTCTACGAAACACCCGGAAGCCAGCGTACTTGTTGCCGCTTACCGGCATCGTATTCCTGTGACCGTTCACCTGGCCATCGGAACCGATATCCCGCACATTCATCCCGCAGCCGATGGTTCCGTGCTGGGCGATGCGACGTTCCACGATTTTCGTTTGTTCTGTGAACTGGTCAGGAGAATGCACGGCGGAGGCGTTTATCTGAACTGGGGCTCCGCGGTTATTCTTCCGGAGGTTTTTCTGAAGGCAGTTTCCGTGGTGCGCAACCTTGGCGTACCGCTCGCTCCGATTACCACCGCGAATTTCGATTTCATTCAACATTATCGCCCGTTGCAGAACGTAGTGAAGCGCCCAATCCTGCCCGCAGAGGGCGACAGCGGCGCAAAGTCCAAGGGCTTCGCAATTACCGGCCACCATGAGCTTCTTTTGCCCTTGGTGACGGCCGCGCTTACCGCTGGCTGGCCGCGAGCCGCCAGGAAGGGGAAGCGATGAATCCGTTCGAAGACTCCCCGAAGCCGCCCGAGGAAATAGTCTCGCCCACGGATCCCGCTGCCGCTGAGCCGGTCGTTAGACTCTTGGAGCCTGATTCGGCCGCTGCCGTGGTCATTCATCCGGACGGATTGGCCCCTGAGTCCGTGATACTTCCGCCGCACCCCGATTATCCTGCAGACTTGCAAATCACGTGGTCCTGGGCGCATTTCATCATCTTTATTTTTTTCAGCTTCATCAGTCTGGTAATCATCCAGGGATTCCTGGCGCTTGCGGTTCTTCCGCACGATCAGAAGCTGACGCCCAAGCAAATGGAGCAATACTTGCTTTCCAAGCCGGAATTTGCCATCGGCAGCATGCTGGTCTGGTACGCGGTGGTTTTCTTTTTTCTGTACGTAACGCTTTCGCTGCTTCGCGGCCACCCTTTCTGGGAATGCCTCGGTTGGCGCAAGATTCGCGCCGCTGCAAACGGCAGGCCGCGCCATGCATTTTTGTTCTTTTTTTGGGGCTGCGTCCTTTCTTTGCTGGTGGCGGCCCTCACTTCGCGCATGAAAACACCGGACCAGATGCCGGTGGAGGAACTCTTCAAGTACCGCTCAACGGCCTTGTTGTTCATGGCCATGGCAGTGCTGGTAGCGCCGTTGGTGGAAGAGACTCTGTTTCGCGGATATTTGTATCCGTTGTTCGCGCGCTCGTTTGGCGTGACGCCTTCGATTGTGATCAGCGGCACGCTGTTTGGGCTAATGCACGGCGCGCAACTCGGTTGGACCGTCAGCCTGGTGAGCGTGCTCATCGTCGTGGGAATCATTTTCACCATGGTTCGCGCGCGAACGGGAAGCGTTTTTGCGAGTTACTTGATGCACCTTGGTTACAATTCGCTGATCGCGGTGGCGGCCATTGTCACTACGCATGGGTTTACAAAGCTGCCGGCGAGTCCTTGATCACTTAGCCTTATAAGTTCAGGTTGCTTTACCTCTTCCGGTAAACTAATAGCGAGGCCTTAAACGAATGTATGTTGCGCAACCGATTGAGTGGACCAAAGCCGGCGTGGTCATGCTGGACCAGCGACGCCTGCCTGGCGAGGAGATCCACTACACCTACACTGACTATCGCGAAGTCGCCAAGGCTATCCACGAAATGGTCATTCGAGGCGCGCCGGCCATCGGCGTTGCGGCGGCGATGGGCGTTGCGCTAGGTGTACAGAAATCGAGTGCGACGACTCTGGAGGCGCTACAAGCGGAATTTCCGGTCATCTGCGAGACGCTCGCAAAAACCCGTCCTACGGCGGTCGATCTTTTCTGGGCGCTGGAGCGAATGAAGCGCCGCTTTACCGAGCTGGTTTCTTCCCGCGCATCGCTCAACGAAATTCGTGCGGCTTTAATCGCAGAAGCGCAACAAGTTCATCTGGAAAAGACGGCTACCGACGAGGCCATCGGCAGATTCGGTGCGGAGTACATGCCGCAAAGCGGCCAGGTGATGACGCAGTGCAACGCCGGTGCACTGGCAACCGCCGGCATTGGCACGGCCCTGGGCGTGATACGCGTAGCATTCGAACAAGGCAAGCGCATTCACATTCTGGTCCCAGAAACGCGTCCCTATCTGCAGGGAGCCAGGCTGACCGCGTGGGAACTACATCGCGGCGGGATCCCGCTGACGTTGATCACCGACAACATGGTTGGACACTTTCTGAAGACCGGCAAGGTCGGCGCGATCGTCACCGGCGCGGACCGCATTGCCGCCAATGGCGATACCGCCAATAAAATCGGCACTTACCAGATCGCCGTGCTAGCGAAGGAAAATAATGTGCCGTTCTATATCGCCGCGCCCATTTCCACGTTTGACTTGAGCATCCCCGAGGGCGATCACATTCCGATCGAAGAGCGAGCCGCCTCCGAGGTCACGCACTTTCAGGGAGTGAGCATTGCTCCGGACGTGCACGCCGCGCATCCCGCATTCGACGTCACTCCCAACCGTTACATACACGCCATTTTCACGGAACGCGGCGTCGCCAAAGCCCCTTATGTAGATTCGCTTAGAAGTCTTGCTTCGGCAGAGGAAGTACGCACCGCGCGCTAAAGTTATTTCGCGCGGACACTACTTCGGCAGGTTCGCCTTAATCTTTTCGACCATTCCCTGTACTTGGGCAGCCATCGAGCCGGTTGGTTCTAGGCGCAGATACTCTTCATATTCGTGCAGAGCGCCAGCGGCATCCCGCTTCTTCAGAAGTATGTTCGCGAGGAGCACGTGCGCACTCGCCAGGTCCGGCTGCGCTTTCAGGGTGTCGCGAACGAGGGGCTCCGCATCTTGCCAGCGACCCGTCGTCCAGTACGTCTTCGCCAGCTCATATTTACCAGCGGGGACATCCGGACTAAGCTCCAGGCCCTTCTTCAGCGATTCTTCAGCCGCTGGGTAGTTTGCTGTTGATTCGCGATCGCGCCCAGATCCACGTAAGACGCAGCTAGCTTTGGATCCAGTTCGATACTTTTCTTTAGCGCAGCTTCCGCCTTCGCCCAGTCTTGCTGATCCAGGTACGCCTCGCCAAGCATTCGGTATGCCTGCGGATAGTTGTCGTAGAGCTTCACCGCCTTCTGGAAATGTTTCACGCTTTCATCGGTATTCTTGGCCTGCAGAGCCTCTTCGCCCTTCGCGAATTCCTGTTGAGCCGGCTCGGGAATGGCCAGGTGCTCCACGGATACCGAGACAGGCGAACCTGGCGGAGGTACGGGGACTTCGTCTTGGGTTTTGTTTTTAAGGGGGATGAGACTCAAGATGACGTAGGCCATGGGATTGCCGATGAGTTCTACCCGGGCGGAGGTTTCCTTGTATTCGCCCTCGGCAATGCGGACGACAAATACGCCGCTCGTCGGTTGATGGAATACACATTTGCCGCCCTCAACGGTTTCTTGGTCGGCTTCGGCGCCTCCTTCTGCGTGTTCAAGCCGGACATGGATACCGCGCGGCCCCGGTCTTCCGTCGGCGTAGCGGACGCGCACGTCAATAACTCCTCCACCTCCCATGCTCTGCGAGGGTGGACGCTGGGCGTAGAGCGAACAGGCCAGGAGGAGGCAGGCTGAGCAAGAGATGATGATGCGGGATAAGGTCCGGAACACGAGACACCTCAATCGTTTTCCGCGCGGGGCTAGGGGCTCGACAACGCCAAGATTATACGCGACGAGAAAAACTGTTGGCCGAAAAAAAAAGAGGGCGCCGCGAGGCGCCCTCTTGGTTGAAGTTAACTTAGAAAGTAAGCAGGACGGAGAGCCGCGAGTTGAACGGATCCACGAAGCCCTGGTTCTGGAAGGTGGGGCTGGTGGTCGCATGCTGGAAGTCGGTGTTCGGCACGCCGAAGCCGTTGTCACCGAATTGGTTAATCGTGGTCTCCCGTTTCGTGTCAAGGATGTTGAACACATCGAATGCGACCTTGAGCTGCAAACGCTCGGTTATCCGGAATGGATATTCGAGGTGCGCATCCACTGTGCCGGTAACCGGTGCACGACCCAGGTTGCCGCGGCCGAAGAGAGGCACTTCACCGGGGTTCTGATAGGCCTGTTGGGCGTAGAGTGCGGTTAGCGGATTGCCGGAAAGTACGGTCAAGCCCGCGCCGATCACGAAGCCCTTCAGTTTGCCGCTGGGCAGAACGTAGGTGGAATGAGCGTTGAGAGTATGCTTGCGGTCGGTGCTCAGGAAGCCGATGCTCTGCTGGTTGGCGAGGAGACCCAGCGCGCCCTCGGTGAAGTCGAAGAGGGAACTGATGCCGGGGTCGGCTTGGCCGTTATCGTTGCGGAAGGCGCCTTCGTAGTTGCCGCGCAACTGCGCCACGCGGTAATTGACGTTGAGAGCCCAATTGTGCGTGAAGGCCTTGCGGACTTCGAATTCGACCGCTTCGTATTCACGCTTGGGGTCCTTGTAGGTGTCGGGCTTGCCGTCGGGGTAGAACTCGCCACCGAAAGCGGCGCAAGCGCCTGGTGTCTGGGCCTGTTTTTGGCTCGTGCAATCCGGGAGGAGTGCACCTGTCGCGTCAGTCCATGTATTCGTGTTGGTTGCCGGGAAGCATGCACTTCCCGCAGGCACGCTACCTGGAGTGACCGCTGCGAAGCCGCTGAATTGGTTATAGGCAATATAAGGCGTCCCAAAGCCAAGGCTATTGAAGCAAGACGCAGGCATTCCAGCGCTAAGGTAGAACGGTTCGTAGGTTGGTGTCAGCGGAAGTGGAGTAACGCCAGTGGAACCTGTCGGTGGCGCTATGCCGGCCGAACCATAAGTTGGCTGCGTAAATGTTGTTCCAGCGGCAAAGACGACTTCGTTCGGATTGACGAAAATGTCCTGCTTGGCGTCGGGGTTGCCGATGAAGTAGTTCAAGCCACCGCCGTTAGAAGCGAGAGCGTTGAATTGCTCCACCGAAATACCGCCCTGGTCTTCGATGACGCGCTTTAGGCGACGGTCGATGTAGCGGACGCTGGCCACCACGCCACCCTTGAACTCGCGGTCATAACCAACAAGGAATTCATCGGTGAATTCCATGCGGGTGCCGGGTGCGAAGGGCTCACCGCCAGTGATCAAGGCGCCGGCGGGAATTGTAATACCAGTGCCAGCGGTGCCGTTTGCTTGGTTAAGCAGGTGAGCGGAATCACCGACGAATTGCGTACTGCCGAGGGAGTTCGTCGTTACGCAAGTTGCGCCAGTTACGCCGGCAACCGTGCAAGGGGCATTAGCCGGCGCCCAGTAGGTATTCTCCAGATCTTCCTCGTTGCTGAGCGCGCGCAGAGCGGCGTCCAGCGGGAGTACGTAAGCATAACGGCCGAAGTTCGCATAGAACTTCTGCTTGCGGCTGCCCGTTGGGTCGACGGTGATGCCGACGCGAGGAGACCACATATTCGAGAAGGTCCGATTGACCTGGTTGCCGATGAGGCGCTGCTGTTCCCAGCGGACGCCGACGTTGAGGGTGACATATTTGCTCATCTGCCATGCGTCGTTGATGTAGGCAGAATGATATTTGCCGCTGCTCTGTGTGACGCCACCATCAAACCGGCCGCGCACCTGTTGGAGCACAACCTGCTGCGGATCGGAGTATCCGGGGACGGACATGTATGGGCAGAGGGAGCAAGGACCGACCTGCCCTGCGACGTTGCTCAGGAGGTTCAAAACAAAGGCAGAGTCTGTCAGGTTGCCTGCGACGTTTGCCCCATAGCCCGGACTTGTGCCCGTGGCGTTGACGGTTGGAATCACGTACTTCGGCCCTGGGTAGTAAGTGTGGTCGTCGTAGTTTGGAAACTGCCAAGTATAGCCAATGTTGATGCTCTGGGTGCCGGCGAAGTGGAATGTTTTTGTCAGATCACCTTGTACGCCCTTGGTATTTGCGTCATAGGGCTCCAGAACTCCGATGCCTTCGGCGACAAACGTACCCCTCTGTCCGGGAAGGCCAGCAGTCTGGGTGTTGTCCGTGATGTTGTAAACGTTAGTTGCCGGAGTCTCGGTGAAGTGGTTCCAGCTCCAGGTGAACGCCGCATCAAACAGCCATGACGATCCGAAAGCACCGTCGTACCGGGTCGCCCAGTTGCGTGTACCGTAGTCCCACTTCGAATTCGCCGAGGTGTTATCAATGTTCAGCGTGCTGAAAGCAGTGGGATTGGTGTGCGAGGGGTCGCCAGAGATGCTGGACTCGAGGGTGTTGCTGTTGTTGATCTTGAAGGTCAACTTGGCAGCATAGTCATACCGGGTGGTGTCGCGATCAATCGTTGGATCAATGGCTGCGAGTCCCGAACCCGCCGCAGGAGCGAAGTAAGCGTTGTTCCACGAAGGATTGAAAGTTCCAAAGAAAAACAAACGATCGCGTAGACCTTTGAACGGTACATAACCGCCCACTTCGAAATCGCCTTCGCGGTTTGAATTCTCCAGGCGGCTGCCTACGAGATTGAGGTTATTAAAGGCAGGATTGTCCGCGTTCTGGTAAGTGTCCTGCATCCAGCGGGTGTTCACGTATGCGCCGATGGTTCCGAAGAACTTGGTGCCGCCGGACTTGGTGACCAACTGGACGATGCCGCCGCTGACGTGGCCATACTGAGGTTCGAATCCACCGGTCTTGATCTGAACTTCTTTCACGAAAGAAAGGTTGATACCGGTTCCGAGGGGCCCGTATACGCGAGACCATACGCCGATTCCGCCGAAGGCCGGATCGTTAATCGAAACGCCGTCCGCAACGTACAGGTTCTCAAGGCCAGAGGAGCCGGAAATGGAAGGATTCTCAGCGCCCGTCCCGATACCGGAGGTGACGCCAGGTGCCAGGTAGAACAAGCTGCTTACGCCGCGTCCCAGCGGAATCTTGGAATAAAAGCTATCAGAGAAGTCCGAGTTCACGGATGTTGTGCTGGTGTCAACGGTCACCGTGGCTGCGCTAACCTCCACAGTTTGAGTGACTTCACCAGTCTCCAGATCGACCTCAATGCTGGTGGTCTTGTTAATCAACACTTCCGTCGCTGGAACGCTCGCCGCCTTAAAGCCCGGCTTCGTAACGCGGACCGAGTAAAAACCCGGAACCAGCGTGGAGAACAGGAAGGTGCCCTGGTCGGTTGTTGTTTGTGTTTGGTTGCCGATCGGCCCCGTGATTGTGACTTGCGCCCCTGGAACGGACGCCTTGCTCGCATCCAATACTACGCCGCTCAAGTTACCGTGCGACGAGCCTTGGTCCTGTGCTGCCGCTCCGGTTCCGATGCAAAGTGTCAGAACGAGAGCAACGAACAGAAATGACCACTTCACTTTGTTCAAGGTAATACTCCTTTCAATCCCCCAATTAGAAAGACTCAAAAAACACAAAATCTGTTGGAAAAATTAGGAACCACAGACTCCGAGTGATGCCGAGACGAGTGCAATGCGAATGCCAAATGACCATGTTTCTGTGGATCACTAAAGCGTTTAATCTCTTTAGTTTAAAGCGGATACAGAGCTAGGGAGGTGTCCACGTCTACAGTTTTTAGTGGACGCACGGACAGATATACAAAATTCGGGATTGTCTAGCGAGCGGCCATCGTGGTCGCGAACCTTCTGGAAACACTCTAGTTTGGGACGGAGAGTGACTTGCCCTTCTTAATCACGGCTGCAGCTTTCTCCGCATCGCCGATCTGGTTGTAAAAGTCACCCAGGGCCATATACATCGCGGAATCTCCCTCATGAACAGCCACGCCGCGCTCCAGGATGGACTGTCCATCTCTTTGATTGCCCACTTTACGAAGGCTCGTAGCGATCTTCAGGAGGGTGCTGGCATCGGTTTCGTCGGTTACGCCAGCGTCTTTATACAGGGCGGCGACGGCCGCGTAGTCTTGTTTTGAGAAATAGGCGTCGACCAAGCGTCCGCGCGCCAAGTCATCACCGTGATTCGCAGACAGCGCACGGCGAAGCCACCCGCGACCCTCGGAATCCAGGCCCTGCGACATGTAGCAAAGCCCACGGTCTCGATCGAAGATACTTTTTTCCATGTCGTCACGAATCGTGGAGTCCACAACAATCCAGGGAGCCGGAGGGAGGCCGGCGGGATCGACGGCATTGAAATTTAGCTTTGCAAAACTGGGGGCCGCAGATCCCGGGCCGGTTACGGCAACCGTCAGAATGTAATTTCCGTAGCTCCCTTCCAGCGCAAGTTTCTTGCCGGTTACCAGCGATCCGCCGGAGTCGAACTGCCTGACGGATGCTTCATCCTTGATCGTCTTTGCGCTTCCCGGTACGGCAGGCTGTCCGACCCCGTACTCGATCTGAAGATTCTTCTCTTGACCAAGCGCGGGGTTGTTGGGAGCCGTCCAGATCTGGTAAGCCACCTGGAATTTCTGCTGACTGCCCAAGACGAGGTTGGAGGTTGACAGCGGTACGAAATGCACGCCCGCCAAAGTGAAAGGCAGAACGGGGGCTGCGACTGGGTCGACTTCTTCGGCGGAAGCAAAGGGCAAGATGCCCGGAACCAGGAATTGCGTGGTTTCCGTTTTAGGAATGGAGACCTCACGCTCGGTTTGATACGAAACGTTCTTGCTCCAGTCTGTGAACTGAAAAGCGAGCCGATAATTCCCCGGGGGAAGGGGTAACATCCCTTCATAAGTGAAGATCTTGTCTTTAATGTCCCGGTAGCGATCTTTGTCAAAGATGTCGTGCAGATCTTTTTGAGTGATGAAAATCAGTTTATTGGTATCGCGATTAAAGACTTGCACCCGGATATGGAGGGAATACGCAAGCCGGTCGTCCTTGGTTGGAGTGACGCTCAAGTCGCTGGGACTCCTGAGGCCAAGGGAATAGTCGAGGCGGGTAACGCCGTGCTCATCGCGCACCGGCAAGAGGATGATGTCCAGGTTATGCCCCTGAAGAATCATGCTGGAGGTGACCTGCTCTTTGTTCATCCACTTGCGGCGAATGTCGTCGCGGTAGCGTGGCTGCTCTGCAAGGCCCTTTAGCTCCATGATCATGACGTCCGAAGCCAGGCTGGGGCGCGGATTGCTCGTGTCTACAGGCTCACCCACGATCAAGCTGAGAGAGATCCTGGCGACCTCGCCGCCCACGGAATTCTGAATCATCGAGAGGCCAGCCAGCGGATCGTTGATGGCCTCGACGCCGGTGGTCAATTTGTCCGGTCCGTCGTTGTACGGACTGTAGATTACGTAGTCGTTTGTATTGTCGCGATCATAGAAGAGCACGTAGAAGGCCTGCGGGAGAATCGGGCTGACGTTCGCATAGAACCAGATTTCGAACGGCCTCAAATTAGCGGCGTTACGGTAGGTTTGTTTCGACTGAGGCGCACCCAACGTGATGTAGACGTGGCCACGATCCGTGCGCCAGCCGTCTGTTCCCGAGCCCACAGCAAATCGAGAGTCGGCGAAGGCGATCCTCTGATAAATTTCCTCTTTGTAGGCGTTTACTTGCGATCCCGGAACGGGATTGCGGACCTCCCAAAAGTCATTGATAAACTTGTCCCTCGCTTCATCCGTGGGGAGCCTCATAAAGCGATCGCGCTCTTCTTTGGTGATGATGTAGACGACGTCGCGCTCCAACCATTCCCGGTAGTTTTTCGCGAGCTTTTCTTTCTTCTGTGCAAAGCCCGCAGTTGCCGCTAGTGCAACGATTATCGCGAGTAACAACGTGCGCCCAAGATATGATCCGCTCGCTCCGCTCTTCAGGCTGATTCCACGGCAAGTTTTATGATGAAATACTCTCATTTCACATTCTCCAAATTTTTCTTTCGAGTTACGTCCCAGCTCAGCTGGTATGCCTCAACCGCTCGGCCAAGGCGCGCGCGCGTTGCCGCGCAATATCCACGAACCGCGTGTCTTCCGCAATCTGCTCCAGCAGCGGCAGAACTTTCTGCGGCTCCGGCAGCACTCCCTTGCTTACATCGGTGTCCAGTTGCAGTAGCGCGTCGTTCACTCCCAGGCGGTCGTACTTCATCCTGCGTTGTAGCAATTCGATCAATTCCTGCTGTCTGGCGAGCCCTTCGCAGATTTGCAACAGCTGCGAGGCGTTGCTGTTCAGTGTGTAATTGAAGGTTGTCTCGTAACCCTCCGGCCCATTCTCCCAGCGAAACGTTTTCTCTCCCAGATTGGCGATTTTGCGATGCACGTCCAGATCGAGGCTCTTGAAATGATTCAAGTGCTCGACCAGTTCGAAGATCTTGCCACGCAGCGGCCCGCTGACTTCAAACGCACTCGCTCCGCCGTCTTCATCCAATTGCCGAATTTCGTAACTCGCGGTATCGGAGTTTTGCCGAATCTTAATTTCTATAAACTCCGGCGTGCTGGACTTGAAAACCCTCCGGTACGTGAATACGGGCCCGGGCGCAGCCGCCCGCCCCACTTCTTGCAGTAAGCAAACAGCGAGAAAACAGACCAATACGCGTACGAGGACTTTCATTGCCTTGGTTGGATGCCTGCCGGGCGCTGCGATGTTGCGTGGGCCTGACCCGCGCCACGAGGGCTCCGGGCCGTTGTCCCGGCCTGCCTGGCACCGATCCCGAAACGCTGCTCGAAGCGCCTCGTTTGGATGTGGCAGATGGCTACCGCGAGCGCATCCGCCGCATGCGACGGCTCCGGCATTTCTTTCATTTCCAGTAAAGCCCGCACCATCAACTGCATTTGCCTCTTATCTGCGTGGCCGTAACCTGCCACGCAGGATTTTATTTCCCGAGGAGAATAGCTATGAGCCATCACCCCGTGTTGTTCCGCAGCCAGTAGCACTACGCCGCGAACTTCCGATAGCCTTAACGCCGTGCGCAGATTCAAGGCTGCAAACACGGACTCGACAGCCATTGCATCCGGTTGAAATTCCTGGAGCAGCTTGCAGAGCAACTCGTGAACATCGTGCAACGCAGCGCCCGCGGAGGCTTTCTGCCTCCTTGCTGGGATTTTCCAGGCACCGTAACTCAGCACACGGTATTTCCGCCCATCGCTTTCGATAATTCCAAACCCGGTGGGTCCCGCCGACGCCGGATCCACGCCCAGAACCCGCACTGATACGCTGCTTCCGTTTGTTACCAAAATTTCGCTCATCACCACTAGTCTACGGCGAACCACGAACCCCTTCCAATGAATTGTCGCGATTCGCCTCTATACAAAAAGAAAAACAAAACGAAAATGGCCACCGCAATGCCCTCCGGTGGCCGTTTCCCGCAAATATCGCTCAATTCGCGCCAACGGCCGCCTGTATTTCGGACTCGTCGATGTCGAAGTTGGCGTAAACGTGCTGCACGTCGTCATGTTCTTCCAATGCTTCCACCAGCCGCAACATCTGCGTCGCCTGCGGACCGGTGAGCTTGATGTAATTCTGCGGCACCATTCCAATTTCCGCGGACGCCGGCGTTATGCCGGCCTTCGTCAACGCCTCTTTCACAGTTTCCAGCGTTTCCGGCGGCGTTACGATGTACCACGCTGAGCCATCGTCCTTCATATCTTCCGCGCCGGCTTCCAACACCAGGTCCAGCAGCTTGTCCTCGGACGCGGCTTCCTTTGCCACCGTCAGCTCGCCTTTGCGGCTGAACATCCAGCCAACGGCACCGGCTTCGGCCATGTTCCCGCCGTTCTTGCTCATCAAGTGGCGGAATTCTCCCACGATACGATTGCGATTTGTTGTCACCACCTGGATCAGCAGGCCGACGCCGCCTGGCCCGTAGCCTTCAAACATAGCCTCTTCGTATTGCTCTCCCTCCAGCTGTCCGGTGCCGCGCAGAATGGCCCGCTCGATATTATCGTTGGGCATGTTTTCGTTCTTGGCTGCGAGAATCGCGGTGCGCAAGCGAGGGTTGGAGTTGGGATCGCCGCCGCCTATGCGCGAGGCGATCGTAATTTCACGGATGATTCTGGTGAAGGCGCGGCCGCGCTTGGCGTCGGTTGCCGCCTTCTTGTGCTTGATCGTGGCCCATTTTGAATGCCCAGACATGGCAAGTCCTCTTTGTGAAACGTGACCGGCGTGCGGTCATCTTAATTTCGTTTAAGCAATTCCCGGCCAGCGCCATCACCGCAAGAGGCAAGGACGCTTGGCATATTTCGACCCGCAATGGGGAGCTAAAAGTGCGGAGAAGTATTGCGTTCCGGCAATCGCAAGTTGCGACTCCCCTTGTTTTTTGCTGGAACCACAGGATTCTAGCACACTTAGTGAACCTCCAAAACCGTGTATACTTTCGCCGGGGTTTCTGCTTGGACCTGCTAGACCTTTCCTCCTCTTACTGCAAAGCTCGCTTGCACGCGAGGCTGAAGCATGGCTGACCGCCGCTACCGTGTTCTGGCCGTTTGTGCTCACCCGGTCCAATATATGTCGCCGATTTTTCGACTCATGGCGCAACACCCCCAATTAGACCTCAAGGTCGCCTACTGTTCGCTACGCGGAGCCTCGGCCGGCCACGATCCTGAATTCAACGCCACAGTGCAGTGGGACGTTCCACTACTGGACGGATACGACTGGCTCGAAGTTCCTAACCGTGGATCGGGTTCCGAGTCTTTCTTTGGACTCTACAATCCGGGATTTTGGAAGCTCATACGGGAGGGCAAGTTTGACGCGCTGTTGTGTTACACCGGGTACCTTCGCGCCTCATTCTGGATTGCCTTCGCGGCCGCCCGTTGTAGCGGCAGCGCCATGATCTTCGGCACAGACGCGAGCAGCCTGGCGCCTCGCGACGCGCGAGGCTGGAAAGTTTCGATCAAAAAAATTGTCTGGCCGCGTCTCTTTGGAATGGCGGACCAAGTCATTGTTCCTTCCTCGGCGGGTAGGGAGATGATGCAGTCACTTGGGATCCCGGCTGAACGGATAACCCTGACTCCCTTCGTGGTCGACAACGACTGGTGGTCCGCCCAGTCTTCTCGGGTCGATCGTTCGGCGGTCCGGACCTCGTGGGGTGTCGCACCGCATCAACCTGTGGTGCTTTTTTGCGCCAAGCTGCAACCTTGGAAGCGGCCGTTTGACCTGCTACGAGCATTCGCCACAGCCGACGTTACCGATTCCGTGCTCATCTTT
>Ga0308309_10000846_pt1 | contig 18350 bp, 14 predicted proteins | sample HubBroMetageWFT5_FD_192491 | JGI IMG/M metagenome (GOLD analysis project Ga0308309, IMG submission 192491) | Warmed and freeze-thawed soil microbial communities from the Hubbard Brook experimental Forest, New Hampshire - Hubbard Brook CCASE Soil... | ecosystem: Environmental > Terrestrial >...
GTAGCGGACGTTTCCCGGAAAACCCGCATACAGGAAGTCGGCGTCGAGCGAGACGATTACGTCGGCCTTTTCAAAATCGTAGCGCGTCTCGACCGGCTGGCCGAACGCCAACTTCGCGCCTTCGAGCACGTTGTCGCGATTGACCGGCTCGTACACATGCCACTTGGCCTGCGGATAAATCTTCAGGAAACCGCGCAGCTGATCGGCGAGCGTCGGCGATGAAATGGTCGGCGTGAGAATGCGAATGCCTGCGCCCTGCAGCGCTTTCTGCGCCGTGAGTGGGCCGTGAAGCGCATTCAGAAACGCCTGCCACGATTGCTGGTCGCCCATCGACACCACGCTCTGCGAGCGGTCGGGATCGTACAGGCCGAGAATGTGTGCCTGCGCAAAAATATCCGTCCCGCCAAGCGACGCAGGATGCTTGTCGTTGCCCTCAATCTTTGTCGGACGTCCGAGGTGGCTCTCGACCAGCAGTGGGCTGGCGTATCCGCCGAGCGTCATCGCAGTAGCGTAGAACTGTGGCCGGCCGGGAATCACGTCCTCAGGCTGGCGCACATAAGGAACGATCGGCTCGAGCGGCAGGCGCACGCAGCCCGTCATGCCGGCCAGCGCCATGGACGCGCCCATCACTTTTAGGAACCCGCGGCGCGAAACGGAATCGACCCACTCAGAAGCGCCCTTGGGAAACTCGCGATGCAGCGCTTCCTGAAACGCGGGGCTCCCGGCTAGCTCTTCGAGGCTGCGCCAGTACTCGGGGCCGGCCTTCTCGTTCGCCTCGTTGATTTGCGCCCGGAGGGAGTCGAGATCGAGTTTGCCCTTCTTAGTGGGGCACACGTCTTCTCTCTTTTCCTGCAGTCCGGTCTTGATTGACTCGTCCATTTTCATCCGCATCTCATCGATGACAGGTGCTGCAACTTGTAATGTCCTTCACATTGCGCACGTTGTACTTCTTCAACAGGGCCGAGCCCAGGTCGATTTGATCGGAGAAACTCTGTCCATCCACCACCACGGGGTTCGCGCTCGTGGGCTGCTGGTAGCGCATGTTGAATACCTGGTCGCGCGGGCGCAGATTTTTCTCCGGCGCGCGGTGGCAGCTCAAGCACCACTCCATCTGCAACGATTCCTTCTGGTACATCAACGGCATCTGGTCGACCGGACCGTGGCAGGTATTGCAACCCACTCCTTTATTGATATGAATGCTGTGATTGAAATAAACGAAGTCAGGAAGCTGGTTTACCCGCGTCCATTGCAGAGACTGGCCAGTCTTGTAGCTGGCGCGGACGGGCTCGAGCAACTCGGCATTCGTCCAGATCTGCGAGTGGCAGTTCATGCAAGTCTTGGTGGGAGGAATGCCGGCGAAACTCGAAGTCTCAACCGATGTATGGCAGTAGCGGCAGTCGATGCCGAGCCCGGAGACGTGATGCTGATGGCTGAAGGGCACCGGCTGCGGTTTGCGCACTCCGGCGTAGGTGACGTAAGGCGAACGCTGCACTTCCAACGCAGCCCAACTGAGCACGGCAATCACGAAGACCGCGCCAAAAATTGTGGCCCGGGAGAGAGTGTTCGTGCTGCGATGAAAAATCTGCGGCATGCTTACTTGCCAGCTTCAAAAAGTGAAAAAAAGACCCAAGAGAATTCCCGTTTGATGGAAATAACGTTACGGCGCAAAAGAAAACACCTACAGATTTTTTGGCGCCAGCTATTAAGAACTGGAGATTATAAATATTTCGTGCGCCGTTGTCGCGCACTTTCCCGTGGGAGCGGAAAAATATTTCATCGGCCAACGGTGCTGAAAAATCGTGTGGCCTTTTCTTCCAGTCGGTCATCTAAGGCGGCTACCGCAGATTCATTACCAGCAGTTTCGGCTCGGTCATTTCCTCGATGGCGTAGCGCAGACCCTCGCGGCCGAGGCCGGAGTCTTTTACGCCGCCGTAAGGCATCTGGTCGATACGGAATGAGGGAATGTCGCCTGCAATCAGAGCGCCGACTTCCAGTTCGTCGTAAGCCTGGAAGAGCAGCTTCACGTCGCGGGTGAACAATCCGGCCTGCAGACCGTAGTTCGAGTTGTTGATGCGGCGGAGGGCTTCGTCAAAAGTCTGGTACGGTTCCACGGTCACGACGGGGCCGAAAATCTCCTGGCAATTCACTTTCATGTCGGGCTTGGTTCCGGTGAGCACGGTCGGATCGACGACGGAACCGTGGCGGCGGCCGCCGCACAGCAGACGGGCTCCGGACCGAACCGCTTCTTCCACCCAATTGACTACGCGGATGGCATCGCTCTCGCGAATCAGGGGACCAAGGTCGGTTGATTCTTCCATGGGATCGCCGGTTTTCAGTTTCTTGACGCCTTCGACCAGAAGATCGGTGAACTTGCCGTAGACCGATTGCGCGATCAGAATGCGTTGCACGGAAATGCAAGTCTGGCCGGCGTACCCGAAGCCCCCCGCAATGCAGCGCTCCGCGGCATATTCGAGATCGGCGTCGCTGTGCACGATTGCGCCTGCGTTGCCGCCCAGTTCGAGCGCTACTTTTTTCTTGCCGGCGCGGCGTTTGATGTCCCAACCCACGGGCACGCTTCCGGTAAAGCTGATCAGCTTGATCCGCTCGTCCGTGACCAGCAGGCCGGCGTCGTCGTTCGAAAGCGGGAGCACGTTGAGTCCGCCATCAGGCCAGCCCGCCTGCTGCACGCATTCCGCCAGAAGCAGCGAACAGAGCGGCGTTTGCGGGGCAGGTTTCAATACCATGGAGCATCCAGCCGCAATCGCTGGCGCAACTTTGTGCGCGACGAGGTTGAGAGGAAAATTGAATGGCGTAATGCCGGCGATGGGGCCGAGCGGGAAGCGCTTCACGATGCCCCAGCGTCCGGCGGTAAATTCCTGCCAGTCGAGCGGAAGATACTCGCCATAGATGCGTGTAGCCTCTTCCGCGGCAACGTTGAAGATGAAGACAGCGCGGTCGACTTCGATGCGCGCCAGTTTGATGGGCTTGCCGGCTTCCTGCGACAGAGTGCGGGAGAATTCGTCGCGGCGCTCGGCAATGGCCTGCGCCACACGGCGCAACACGCGCTGGCGCTCGAACGCCGGCAGCCGGCGGGTGGTGCCGAAAGCCTTCACGGCAGCGGCGATCGCAGCTTCGGCGTGCTCGCGCCGCGCCTGGACGACTCGCCCAATCACGCTGCCATCGAACGGCGCGCGGACGTCGACGATGTCGCCATCTTCGATCCAGCGGCCGTCGACAAAGAAACCGTGGGTCGCGACCGGGGCAAGCGTCATTTCGGCCATTTTTTGCCTCCAGCATGCAGACAGCGATTTTGATTATAGGCCTTGGCTGGTGGTTGCTTTTTTCTGATGGGGTAAAGAAGAGCCAAAGACTTTGGGAGAATGTGCAAGTTCGACAGATACAATGAGGACCACCTGTGACCACGCCTGTCCTCGAAACGATCGTGGCGCTTGCCCCGCGTCTGCGTCGGAAGGAAGTTTCTCCGGTCGAACTCACTCTTCATTGCCTGGAACGCATCGAGAAACTTAACCCTACACTGAATGCCTTCATCACGGTGACTGCTGAATCGGCGCTGGCGGAGGCGCGCGCGGCAGAAATCGAAATCTCGCGCGGGGAATGGCGCGGGCCGCTGCACGGGATTCCTGTTGCATTGAAAGACCTGATCGACACCGCCGGCACTCGGACAACCGCCGCCAGCGGCCTTTACGAGAATCGTGTGCCGAGCGAAGACGCCGAGGTGGTGCGCCGCCTGCGACAGGCGGGCGCGGTGATTTTGGGCAAGAATAATCTGCATGAATTCGCTTATGGCGGGAGTTCGCTGGTCAGCTTTTTCGGCGATGTTCACAATCCGTGGAACACGGGGCACATTGCCGGAGGGTCGTCTGGAGGATCGGCGGCTGCCGTGGCGGCCGGGCTTTGCTATGCGGCGATTGGGACCGATACTGCTGGCTCGATCCGCGAACCGGCTGCGCTGTGCGGGTGCGTGGGGATCAAGCCGACCTATGGGCGAGTGTCTGGGCGAGGGGTGATTCCGCTTTCGTGGTCGCTTGATCATGTTGGGCCGCTGGCTGCGACTGTCGGCGATGTGGCGGCGGTGCTGCAAGTCATCGCAGGATATGACCCGCTCGATGTTGGCAGCGTTGATGTTCCGGTCGCCGACTATGTTTCGGGATTGAGCGACTCGACGAAGGCTTTGCGCGTTGGCGTTCCGCGGCAGCATTTTTTTGATGAGCTTGACGATGAGGTTCGGGCTGCTGTGGAGCAGGCGCTGGTTGTGATCCGGACGCGGGTGGCAGATATCCGGGAAGTTCGGATCGAAGTGACGGGCGACCGGACAGTGCAGGCGGCCGAGTCTTTTGCCTATCATGCCGATCATGTTGCGCGGACGCCTGAGTTGTATCAGCCGGAAACTCTGCGGCGCATCCAGTCCGGTGAGAAGATTTCCGCAGCCGAATGCATTCAGCGGCGCCGCGAACTGGATCGGGAGCGGCGCCGGGCCTCTGACTTATTTGCCAACGTGGACTTGCTGGTCACTCCTACGATGCCCATTCCGGCGCCGGCAATTGCCGATTTGAAGAAAGACCCGGAAGCGTTGCGCCCAGCGGAGCTTGCGTTGCTGCGCAACACTCGGCCATTCAATGTTTGGGGACTGCCGGCGATCTCGGTGCCTTGCGGCTTCACGAAAAGCGGGCTGCCTATTGGATTGCAGATTGCCGGGCCGCACTGGCGGGAGGATTTGGTGCTGAGGCTGGCTCAGGCTCTTGAGTCCGCGACCGCGTGGCGCGAGCGGCGTCCGGTGGGCTGAGGATCGACCAGCCGTCGCCTCCTTTCGGCTGTGGATTTCCGAGCGAAATAAAATCTTCGACGCAACTCGCGGATTGTGGACGAGTCGGGTTCGAGAGCAGATCTCCAGATTAATTGTTTTCGTTCGATATCGCCGAAAGTCCTGCCCAGCGCGGGTTTCGTTAAACCGTATTGCGCAAAATCTGGTTTTCAAAGAACTTAGATATCAAAATCTTGAGAACAAAGGGCTTGGGGTTGTGCACTCTGGGTGCTCTCAACTGTCACTGCCTCGACTATGATCGCGCGATTTAGATTGCGGGACAAGGTTAGATGTCACGGGGTGGTTGTGGAAAAGAGGCTCGGGGAAGCTATCCTCACACAAGCATCTTCGCGAACGAGCATCATACCTTTCAGAAACTCCCTGCGGGGCCGTTGGTGACGCATGCTGGCAAGGGGTCCTTCGACTCCGCTCAGGATGACAAGTCAGTCGACCGTTCTTACATCGTCGGGCAGTATTAGGACGAAGGCGCAGCTTCCTGTTGCTGTTGAGCAGGAGAGGATTCCGCGGCGGAGGATTTTTGCCGGGGTGTCGTCGGGGAACGTCAGACGGTACTCGGCGGTGCGGAGGGCGTCGGTAAAGACCTTCAGTTTCTCGTCGCCGCTGGCGAACTTTACGGCTTCGACGGTTGCGTCGGCGCCCTTGCCGCGACTCAGGAGCACGAAGAATTCGGCGCTGCCGGTTTCTTTTGCTACCTTGCCCAGGTCGATGGTGCGTACCTGCTGTAGTTCGTCTTTATATTTCGCGACCGAGGCGTCTGCCTTGACGCTGCCGCCGGCGAGCGAGGAGAGACGATCGCGGGTTTCGGGGATGGGCCGCAATCCGGTCAAGGCGAGCGCGTAGGTGCGCAGGGCCAGATCTTTCTTTCCCTGCTTCTCGTAGATCTGCCCGAGATGGTCGCCTACTTCGCCGTGCTGGCCGAGTTGCCAGGCAGCGCCAACGTATTTTCCGGCTTTGTCCAGATTGCCTTCTCCGAAAAAGACCCAGCCAAGGGTGTCCCAATACGCGATTAGCGATGGGACCAGAGGCAAGTCCTGCGGCGTGAGGCGGTCGAGCGAGACATTACGCAACGCCGCGGTGGTGGCCGACACCGCTGATTCGGCATACTGTTGGGCGCGGTCGAGGTGAGAGTTCTTGAGAGAGAGCTGGTAGGCGATGTTGTTCCAGACCAGAGGCGTGGCTGAAAGTTCGACTGCGTGGTCGAAAGTGGCGAGGGCTTTGTCGTCCTGGCCGAGGTTCAGGTAGGCGTCACCGAGGCTCACTTGCAACTCCGCGTTGTCGGGTGTGAGCGAGGCGGCCTTTTCCAACTCGGGGGCGGCATCGGCGTACTTGTGCCATTCGGAATACATGCTGCCCAAGCCGGCGTGGGCAAACTTGTCGAGCGGATTGATTTCGATCTGTTTGTTGAAAGCTGTGACGGCGTTGTCGTACTTGCGCTCTTGCCAGTAGGCGCGTCCGAGGGCGTTATAGGCGAACTCGTCGTAGGGATTGATCTCGATCTGTTTGTTGAGGGCGGCGATGGCGTCGTCATCCTGGCGCATGGTTATGTAGGCCACGGCCAGGGCATACCAGGCGTACTTATTCTTGGCGTCTACTTCGGTAGCGCGCTTGAGAAGTTGAATTGCCAGCGGCAAATTGTTGGCGGCAAGGGCGGCCCGGCCGCTCTCGACGAGGTCGTCGGCTTTCATGTCGGGCGGGGGCGTGAGCGTGCCGGCTACTGAATTCTCGACGGACAGAAACTGGGCCAGATCGGAATTAACGGCGCGGCGAAAGGCCTGGTAATCCGAGGCGCGGGGCACCGGCAGTTCGGCTCGAAGCATGTTGAGGGTTCTGGCGGCGGTGAAGGAGGTGCCTTCGAGGTGGTAAGTGGCCTGGTAGTCGGCGTAATCGCGCTTCACGGAGAAAGCGAGCGGGGCGTGCGCGGTGTAGGTGGCGGGGAGTTCGAGTTTGATTTTGTAGATGTACTCCGCCTTGGGACCGAGCTTGAGCGACTCAGAGTTAGCATCGCCGTCATCGTCACTGTCATTGCCATTGTCCAGGTCGGGCAGATTGAACTGGCAGAGGGGCAGGATCAGGTCGGATTTTTTCTTTGACCAGTCGAGAAAATTTGGCCGGGAGACATCGTAGGACAAGGTGAAAGGCTCGCGGGTCGCGGCGGGATCGCTGATCTTCAGATTCGTGACATCGCCACCCATTCCGGCATTGACGTTCTCCACGACGCGTTGCCATTGCGCCTCGGGGACGCGGCGGAAAACCGATCGCAGCAGCAGTTCTTCATCGCCGCGGAAGGTGTAGTGCACATGAGCTTCGAGTTTGCCGATCTCATTTATTTTTCCATCGATCTCGGAAATCTCGCTGTCAAGCATGGGAGTATCGGCGGGCGTTTCCTCGAGATGGGGCGCGGAGCCATCGGCAGGGATGACCAGCGCAAGCTTGTTGCGCAGGCTGAAGGCCAGCAGGCGGAATGGAGCGACCTCGCTGGTGGTGTCCATCCAGACTTCCTGATTGCCCATGGGCAGCATGGTAATGACGTGATCAAACTGCGAGGGCGAAGGCACATCGGGATCGAGCTTGCGACTGGAGTTGATCAAAACCGAAGACGCATGCAGGCCTTCGGCTTCGAGCAGGGAAGCCAGCAGAGTGTGCTTGTCCTTGCAGTCGCCGTATTGGTCGTGGAGCACATCTGCGGCGGAGTGAGGCTGGTAGCGGCCCAATCCCAGCGACAGGCTGACGTAACGGAAATTCTTGGCGACGTAGTCGTAAAGACCCTCGACCTTGTCCATCTGACCGTTGAGCCCTTTGGTGAGTTCGTCGGCTTTGGCGCGAACTTCGGGCGAGGGCGCGCGACGGTCTTTCTCGAGGCTGGCGTACCAGCGGCCAATCTGTTCCCAGCTGACAAAGGTGGTTAGCTGGACGTCGGGGCGATCGTCGGCGCTCTTCTTTTTCTTCTTCTTGTCTTCGTCTTTATCTTTGTCCTTTGCGTCGTCTTCGCGCTCGAGGTGAGAGCTGGTCCAGTGGTAGATGCGGCGTCCGTTGTCATCGGTGATCTTTGGATCCAAGCCCGGTTTGTTCTTCAGCTTGAGTGGGCGGTCGGCGGGGACATCGACGTCGAGGTCTTCATCGAGCATGATGTTGGTCTTGTCGAAATCGTAGTCGGCCCAGAACTGGCCGGCGGCCAGCGGCGTGTGAACTACCGTGAGCATGTCGTATTCGAGCACCTCGCCGGGACGCAAGCCGGGCACGGTGATGTGCTTTTGACGGTAGTCGGTGTAGACGGGGGCTTCGTGCTCGACGGGCGCGGTGAGATCCTGCACGGCATCGTCGCCCGCCTTGACCACGCTGCCGTCGGCTTTGATCACGCGGACGTAGCCAATCTCAACGCGTTCGTTGGCGGAGTTGTAGCCTACTTGAATCTGCCCCCACTGCTGGACTCCGGCCTCGCTCTGCACGCGGATGCGGGCGATAGTTTCTTTGCGTCCCGTGCCATCACTTTCGAAGCGATAACGCGAGTGGTACTGCTCGACGACGAAGGCCTCCTGGGAATAGTCGCGCTTAGGTACCTGCGGCTTAGCCTGGCTGGTTGCCGGCTGGTTGGATCCTTTTGCCGCTTTCGCGGGAGGAGCCTGGGGCGTGGCGATTTGGGCTGACTGCGCCGAGGCAGTGGAGGGTGCGGCCAGGGTGCAGGCAACTAGAAGCGAGAGCAAGATACTGCGCATAGGTAATAGTAAAGCCTGCGGCGTTTGTAGCCCAAGGCAGAAAGTGGCGCAGCTTGGATTGAAGGCTTGATCGACAGGCCTGGTCTATGGACGGCTCAGTAGCAGTTTAGTCACCAAGGTATGCAATTACTTGCGCGGGGCTTTGTGGTCGGGTTCATATTTCGTAATTCGGAGGCTTCAAAATCGTAGTAGAATCCCGCTCAGATGGTCTTGCCCGGCCACGATGCCGGGCAGCGTGACGCATAATGTAATTGCGCCACGATCTTTCCGCGGAGGTTTTTCTGGCATGGAAGATCGGGCTAATGTCGTTTCTTCTTCAGTTTCTCAACAATCAGTTTCGCAGGCAACCACGGGTGGCAAGCATCGTGAAGGCCGGGGCGCGTGGGTGCTGACCGCCTACGGTATTTCTGGGCTGGCTCTTTTCGGGCTTCTTGCTTATTTCTTTTCGAACTTTATCGCTCGCTAGTTGAAAATCAGCGTTGACGAAGAAGGCATCGAGCTGCGCTCGGTGGACACCCGAGAGTGGCCGTCCCCACACGAGCGTGCTCTGGGGCTAGGATTCCACGCGTCCTGCGTCCCACAACGAACGTGTTACAATTAGCGGCCTTAGGAACTGCTGCTTCGCCAGGAACCCAGCGTTTTCCCACACTGACGCACTGAGAAAAGGACACCGCGATAAGCCGTGGCCAAGAACTCCACTCCCGCTGCTGCACCCGTCACCTACGCCGACGCCGGGGTCGATATCGACCGCGCGAACCGGACCAAGCAGCGAATCAAGTATCTGGCGCATAAGACTTTTACTCGCGGCGTGCTCAGTGAAATTGGCGGGTTTGGCGGCCTCTTCGCGGTGGACAAGACCAAGTATGTGGATCCGGTGCTGGTGTCGAGCGTCGACGGGGTCGGGACTAAGCTCAAGATTGCCTTCGAAATGAGGCTTCATTCCACAGTGGGCGCTGACCTGGTGAACCACTGTGTCAACGATATTGCGGTGCAGGGAGCTGCGCCGCTGTTTTTTATGGATTATCTGGCGACCGGGAAGCTTGAGCCGACGATCGCGGAGAAGGTTGTAGAGGGTATTGCCGACGCCTGCAAGCACAACGGCTGCGCTCTGATTGGCGGGGAAACGGCCGAGATGCCGGGGTTCTATCCTGATGGCGAATACGATCTGGCGGGATTTATTGTCGGCGTCGTGGAACGCGAACGGATTATTACGGGCAAGGAAGTGCAGATCGGCGACGTTGTGCTCGGCATGGCTTCGAACGGGCTGCACACCAACGGATATTCGCTGGCCCGGAAGCTGCTGTTTGAGGTGGCAGGGTACTCGCCGGAAGACTACGTCAACGAAATCAAGAATAAAGTGGGTAATGAGCTGATGCGCACGCACAAGAGCTACTGGCCGGCGCTGAAGAAGTTGCTGGATGCGCAATGTGTTTCGGCTCTGGCGCATATTACCGGCGGGGGCATTACGGAAAACCTTCCGCGGGTGCTGCCACGGGGGACTGCGGCTGCGATTGATCTTGGATCGTGGCCGGTGCCACCGTTGTTTGAGCACCTGCGGACTCTGGGTAGTGTTCCGCAAGATGAAATGCTGCGCACTTTCAACATGGGCCTGGGTATGCTGCTGGTCGTCCCGCTGGCGAAGTTCAAGAAGGCTCAGACTGTGCTCGAGCGCGTGGGCGAGAAAGCTTACACCGTGGGCAGGATCGTCAAGGGCGAGCGCAAGGTGATCTACAACTGAGTCCCGCTGCCGTCATGCACAATCTAGGCATTCTTCTCTCTGGGCGCGGCTCGAATTTTGTGGCCATCGCCGACAGCATTGATGCGGGCCGCATTGCGGACGCGCGGATTGCCGTGGTTATCTCGAACCGTGCGGACGCTCCGGGCGTTGCTACTGCTCGGCAGCGCGGATTGAATGCGGTGGTGATTCCATCGAAGGGCCGGACGCGGGAAGAGCATGACCGCGAAGTTGTCGGGACACTCAAGCAACATAAGGTGGATCTCATCTGCCTCGCCGGATACATGCGTCTGCTTTCGCCCTGGTTTGTGCAGCAGTTTCCGCGGCGGATTCTCAATATTCATCCTTCGTTGCTGCCTGCGTTTCCTGGACTGGAAGCGCAGGAGCAGGCTTTTGCTTATGGAGTGAAGGTTTCCGGCTGCACTGTGCATTTCGTGGATGAAGAGCTTGATCACGGAGCGATCATTGTGCAGAAGGCTGTTGCTGTGTTCGACGGCGATAGCGAGCACGCGCTGAGCGCGCGCATTCTGGAGCAGGAGCATATTGCTTATACCGAGGCGATCAACATCGTGCTCAGGGCAAACTTTGAGATCGTTGGCCGAAGACTGAAGGTGGAGAACTTCGGAAGTTAGCCGATTGCCGGCAGCGCCTTGCCGCGCTTGGCGGGACAGCCGAAGGCGGCTGTCCCCACATAGAGCTTTGCTAGCCCTGTGGCCACCATTTCGCCATTCTCACAATCTCCAGCGTTTCTCCGTTTGATAGTGGGGCCTTCTGGCGCTCGATCTCTGCGTATCCTTTGGCGCGATAGAAAGCCACGCCGCTGAGGGTTGCTCCCATTTCCAGGCTTGTGAAGCCGGCTTCCAGGGCTGCGTTCTCGCAGGCTTCGAGGATCAGGCTGCCGATGCCGCGGCGCGCCCACCTGGGATGGACGAAGAAGGCACGAATCTTTGCGGCATCCTGCTTCGGATCGAGCAGGGAGTCTTCGCGGGATGCGTACTGATCGCCGCCGTATAAGGTTTTGCGCTTGCTCCAGCCGCCGCAGGCTACGATCTCGGGCCTCTGCGAGTCTTGATTCTGAAAATCGAAAGCCTCGGCCACCAGGTATGTGCCATCCGCAATTAGCTGACTGTCCACGCCGTAGACCGAGTGCAGCGCGCCTTCGATCTGGGCTGGCGAATAGTCCTGTGCCTGCAGGCCGCGGACCGAGGCTTCGATTACTTCGCGCAAACGGCGAACGTCTGCAGGCGTTGCCTTTCGTATGCGAATGTTCATCCTATTCCCAGCGAATTCCTGACATTCTAAACGGGGTGATTCGGCCTTTGGCGCTTGGTTCCTTATAATGTTCTTTCCCATGTCAACCTTCGCTCCTGTCGACGAACAACTGACGTATCTCAAGAAGGGCTCGGCGGAAATCATCCGCGAGGCCGACCTGCGCGCAAAGCTGGAGAAGTCGCGGACCACGGGCAAGCCGCTGCGGGTGAAGCTTGGCATGGACCCGACTGCTCCTGACTTGCACCTTGGGCATACCGTAGTTTTGCGAAAGCTTAAGCACTTTCAGGATCTCGGGCACACGGCGATCTTTCTGATTGGCGACTTCACTGGAATGATCGGTGATCCGACTGGGCGCTCGGCTACGCGGCCTCCGCTGACTCGCGAGCAGATTGAGGAGAACGCGGAGACTTACAAGGCGCAGGTGTTCAAGATTCTCGATCCGCAGAAGACTGTGATTGACTTCAACCGGCGATGGTTTGCCAAGTTTACCGCCGACGATTTCATCCGGTTGATGGCGAAGTACACGGTTTCGCAGTTGCTGGAGCGGGAAGACTTCCACAAGCGCTTTCGGGAAGAAAAACCCATCGCGCTGCACGAACTGCTCTATCCGCTGGTGCAGGGATATGACTCGGTTGCGCTCGAAGCCGATGTGGAGCTGGGTGGCACCGATCAGAAATTTAATCTGCTGGTGGGGCGCGAATTGCAGCGGGCTTACGGGCAGGAGTCGCAGGTGGTGCTGACCACGCCGATTCTTGAGGGGCTCGACGGCGTACACAAGATGTCGAAGTCTTTGGGGAATGCGATAGGGATTCACGAGGCGCCGCTGGAAATGTATGGCAAGGTGATGAGCATTTCCGACGAGATGATGTGGAGGTATTACGAGTTGCTGACGGATGAGAGTCAAGCGGGCATCGACGTCTTCAAGCAACAGGTTAAATCGGGTGATAGGCACCCCATGGCGATGAAGCAACATCTGGCCCGGACGATCGTAATGGATTTCCACGGTTCTAAGAATGCGTCTCAGGCCGAAGTAGATTGGTCCCGTCAGTTCAAAGATCGTGAGTCGCCGAGCGTGGTCGAGGTCGTTAAAGTGAAGCTCGACGACGTGAAACACTCTGAACCTCTGCCGGGGGAGAATCTTTGGTTAATAAGATTGGACAAGCTGTTGTATAAGGCGGGGTTCGCAAGCTCAGTTAGCGACGCGCAGCGAAAAAGGGAGCAAGGATCTGTACGAATTGCAGGTGATGTACGTAAGGAAGTCGCATTTGGGATTCAGTGCCCAGGGCCCCCGTTCGACATTCGTGTCGGAAGAATCGTGAAACAAGTGCAGGTCTTACCCTAATCGGACGTTTGCGCCTGCAGGGCACATGTGGGGACAGCCGTCCTCGGCTGTCCGGGCGAGCTCGCCGGGGTTTCGTTTTCAGCTTTCCCAATCTGGTATTCGTCCGGAATTTATACGGTTGCCAAACCCCGTTGCCCCACAACTCCTACTAGACTTCAAGCAGAGCGGAGCTTCGCTCCGCGGACAGCCGAGGACGACTGTCCCCACATACAACCTTGTGCCACGGGCTTTTTATCGTCGGCAGCTTCCGCATCTTCAATGTGATTACAAGCAGCATTTTGTTACGTTCTGCACTGATCGGCGGTGGGCGCTTCCTGAGCGTGTCCGTTCTACGGTGCTGGAGTGCTGTCTGCATCATAACGGGGAGAGATTCGACTTACGGGTCGCGGTCGTGATGCCCAATCATGTTCACATGATCTTCACGCCGCTGGTCAACCAGCGGGCCATGGAGATCTATTCGCTCGCCGAGATCATGGATTCCGTCAAGGGGTTCTCAGCCCACAGAGTTAACAAAAAGCTGGGGCGTAAGGGCCGGGTTTGGCAGCCCGAGTCGTTTGATCACGTGGTCCGTTCCTCGGAGAGTCTCGACGCGAAGATTGCGTATCTTTTGGAGAATCCTGTTCGTGCTGAGCTGGTCGAGGAATGGACACGGTATCCGTGGTTGTGGAAGAAGCCGTTTGTGAATCGCTTTGCTCCCCCCCTGCAGCCGTGATGGCCGCGAGCTGGGCTTTGCCCAGCGGACAGCCGAGGACGGCTGTCCCCACATTAGTCGATTCTGCTAGTCTCGAGCGCGCACATGCGCGCGGCGGCCATTCTCGGGCTGGGATGTTCTGCGAAAAACCTTGTTCCCTTCCAGAGGGACGCCGCTGCTAGCGAAATAATCGAGTGGCGCATTGGGATGCCTGGTGCTGGCGATCAGGTGGACGTCATCCTGCTGTTTGGTGGCGACGGAACTATCCATCGCCACTTGAATCAACTGGCAAAGGTTGGCTTGCCGGTGTTGGTTGTGCCAGGTGGCAGTGGCAATGATTTTGCTCGCGCTCTTGGGCTGCGTAGCGTGCGCCACTCTCTCGCGGCTTGGCGGCGCTTCTGTGCTGGGCAAGATAATCTGCGGACGATCGATCTTGGAGTCATCTTGCCCTTGGGCGCTGACGCGGGCGGGGTGCCCGCGCCACACTATTTCTGTAGCGTGGCCGGCGTCGGACTTGACGCCGAAGTGGCGCGGCGGTCGAACGAATTGCCGCGCTGGTTGAGGGGGCACGGCGGCTATGCGTTGACCCTACTTCCAACTCTCTTTCGATTCGCCGCGTTCCCTATGGAGATTTCGACTTCAGCTGAGGGCACGGCCTGGACGACTCGCAGCGATCAACCCACGATCCTGGCGGCTTTTGCCAATTCTCCTACTTACGGCGGCGGGATGAGGATCGCGCCGCGCGCGCGAATGGATGATGGGCAGCTTGATGTCTGCGTGATTGGAGGCATCGATCCTTTCAGGCTTGCTTGCCTGTTTCCTACGGTTTACTTTGGCTGGCATCTTGGGATCCGGGCCGTGGACTACTTCCAGTCGGCGCGGCTGCGCGTGGAAACCGAGGTGCCGCTCGATGTCTATGCCGATGGCGAATACGTTTGCCGGACGCCGGTCGAGGTGAGTGTGCTGAGTAACGGACTACGAGTGGTTGTTGCGGCGGTCGACGCGGCTGGAGCCAGTCAGGCGGCTGAGGACCTCAGGGGCTAAAGCCCTCGTTTTTTTGGCCCTGGGCGGCACGACTGAAGTCGTGCCCTTCCCGATCTCGCTCGGGATGACTCCTAGAAACTGGAAACGTCCTACCTTCGCCGGTGCTAAACTTTCTTCATGCCTGAGAAACGTTCCCACACGCTGCTTTGGATTTTGATCGGGGGAGGAGCATTCTTCCTCTTTGTGCTGGCCGTGTTTTCGCTGGTCTACCTGACGCTGCATGCCGGAACTAACGATGCTGGATTCAGCGGCTTTGGTGACCGCATCGGGGTGGTGGATCTGGACGGCGTGATTCTCTCGCCGCAACCCGTGGTTGGGCAGCTGAAGAAGTTTGGCGATGATTCTTCCATCAAGGCCATTATTCTGCACGTGAACTCACCCGGCGGAGGCGTGGCTGCCTCGGAAGAGATTTATCGCGAAGTGAAACGCATTCGCGAGGAAAAAAAGAAACGCGTCGTGGTGTCTATTGAGAGCGTGGGCGCCAGCGGGGCGTATTACGTCGCATCGGCCTCGAACAAGATTTACGCCGACCAGGGAAGCATTGTGGGCTCGATCGGGGTGATCGCGGAGTGGGTGAACTATGGCGACCTGCTGAAGTGGGCCAAACTGAAGAGTGTCGTGATCAAGACTGGCGAATTTAAGGATACTGGCAATCCTGCGCGCGATCTCACTCCCGCCGAGCAGGCTTATATGCAGTCGCTGATCGACAATATGTTTGGGCAGTTTATCCAGGCGGTGGCCGATGGGCGCGGCATGAAGTTCGACGACGTCAAGGCTATTGCCAACGGAAAAGTGTGGAGCGGCAAGGAAGCATTGTCGATGAAACTGATTGACGATGTGGGTGATTTTGAGGCGGTCGTCAAAGACACGGCGAAATCGGTGGGCATAACGGGGGAACCGACGCTGGTGCGTCCGGAGAAAGATCGCAAGACCATGCTGGATCTGCTGACCGGCGACGTCTCGCAGTGGATTCCGAGCCGCGAAAAGATGATGGAGGAGCAGGTCGGGTTCTACTATCTGTGGAAGTAGGAAACAGGTTTTGGTCTTAGGTGCTAGGGCTCGGAGCTACGCTGCCACTATGCGACTTAGAGCCCAGGGACTGAGACCTTAAGACCCGACTCTCGCCTATGACTTGCGTACAACCCCTGAAATTTGAGAAGGTTATGCAGGGTTCCGATATGGGACCGAGGCCGCGGCCGGCAAATGGCCACGGCTTGGTGAACGGCCCTAGCCGGAACGAAGGGAAATTATGACGAAAGCCGACTTGATTGATGAAGTCTCGCGTTTAGCGGAACTTACGCGCAAAGACAGCGAAGTAATTGTGGAGGCGATCTTTGACAGCGTGGTGCGGTCGCTGCGCGCAGGCGACAAGATCGAGATCCGCGGCTTTGGCAGCTTCCGCACGCGGCAGCGCAAGGCGCGGATGGGGCGCAATCCCAAGACAGGCGAGAAAGTCGAAGTGCCGGCGAAGAAGATTCCTTTCTTCAAGCCCAGCAAAGAATTGAAGGATCTGGTGAATGAGGGAATCGCCGATGCGGCGGCTCCGGCGCCTCCGGCAGCTCCTACTGCTTAGCGAGCCTGCTTTACTAAATACAAGTCTGCAACCTTCAGAGCCAACTCCTCCGGACTAGTGTCTGTACGGTTGGCGAGGACGATGATGGTTAGTTGGTCATCCGGGAAACGCTGAATTGTGGTGAGGAAACCAACGGTCTCGCCGTTGTGTGACATGCGCCGGTGGCCCTGGTAGGGATCGAGAAACCAGCCGAAACCGTAGCTCACGGTTACGCCATCGGTAGATTTCGCCGGGCCGTCTGTGGGTTGCACTGGAGTGAGGGCCGGCTGCATCTCGGCTTCGGTAAGCAGCGTGTGGTGGCGCAGGGCGCGGTCCCATTTGGCCAGGTCATCGAGGGAAGAGTAGATGCCGCCGTCGCCGAGGACGGCAGAGGTGGGACTCTGGTCGGTCTGATGCCAGCCGTCCTGTTCCTTGGTGTGGCCGTACGCGCGATGTGGAACTTCATTTTCGCCTCGCTCGTATGCCAGCGTGTTTGTCATTTTCAGCGGCGCGAAGATTCTCTCCTGAAGGAATTCGCCAAAGGGTTTTCCGGATACCTTTTCGACGATCATCGCCAACACGGCGTAGCCTGAATTGCTGTACTCCCACTTAGTGCCTGCGGGAAACTTCACACTGGTTTGCTGCTCTAGGAGCTTGAGAACTCCGGCATCGAGTATTTGTGGAGTTTTTTCCGGCGGCATGTCGGGATATTGCTGCGACAGCAGATCTTCGTAGTCTACGAGGCCGGAGGTGTGATTCAGCAGATTGCGCACCGTGATCGAGTTGCCGTATGCGGGGAATTCGGAGAAGAAGTGGGTGAGGCGATCGTCATAGCTGAGCTTGCCGTCGCGTGCCAGCAGCATGATGCACGCTGCGGTGAACTGCTTGGTGAATGAGGCGAGCCGGAAGTTGGTGCGTTCATCGATCTTCTGCAGCGTGCGCAGGTCGGTGACTCCATATCCGCGGCGAAACACTACCCGGCCGTTATGCACCACGAGCGCCGCAGCGCCTGGAGCCGTAGCGGACTTCAGGCTGGCGAATATGGCATCGATCTGGCTGGACGATACTTGTCCCGACAATACTTGGCTGCCGGCTGGAGCTGCGTAGATGAGCAGGCAGAGCAGGGGCAGAACGCTCGCATTTCTTGGTCGCAACATATCTCTATTCTCTATCTCTGGGACTTTCGTTTGTCAGGTGCGGGTTGTTAGACACCTTTTATCTGTTTGTCCGTCCAAGGGGACCGCGCTCGTCGCGGATTCCAGCCACTGCCATCATTCGTCCCGTTTTCCCTTTCTCTGCGCGGTATGAAAATAGCAGGTCGGTGCGGCAGTTAGTGCATAACGGCGAGGCTTCGATACTCCTTGCCGGTACACCGACTGCTAATAACTGTTGGCGATTGGCTTCGACCAGATCGAGGAAAATCTTCTTTGGCAATTCGCTGTGGCCGGGAGGCCGAGCCGTGAGGAACAGCATGGGATATTTGTCGCGCACGGGATCGGACTCCTCGACTTCCCGGAATAACTTCGCCGCGTAGGCGAACTGCGACTCGAACTGCTCGCGGACCTCATTGCCGACGGGATAGCAGCAGCCATGAATGCCGGGGCCAATTGCGGCCTTGAGATCTCCAGGTCTGGTGCCGAAGTGGCGGCGCATCTCGCCCACTCCTTTTTCGACGATGCGTTTGACCGTCCCGCGCCAGCCGGCGTGAAACACGCCTATGGCACGGTGCTTAGGGTCGACGAGAATAATTGGTAGGCAATCGGCGGTCTGAATCCCCAGCAACAAGCCAGGAGTCGAGGTGATGAGGCCGTCGCCAACCAGTTGGGATTTGGAAGGGGTTTCGACGAAGAGAATGGTGTCGGAATGAACCTGGCGCAGGGTGACTAGCGGTCGAAGATCGCTGCCGGCAGCGAGTTCACGCGAGAACGCGGCGCGGTTGCGTTCGACGGCGGCTTTGGAATCGTCCGGGGTGAATCCCAGGTTGAGCGCGTGGCCGCCGTAGGCACGCGAGAATCCTCCCAGACGGGTGGAAAATCCGTGGACGAGCCAGAGAAATTTGCTAAGGTTTGTGGCGCGAAGAATTGTGAGTTTGTCTTGCTTGCGGATCCGCTTCGGCACCCATCCATGTTAACTGAAGCGACAGCGAGCATCTGCCTCT
>Ga0308309_10000850_pt1 | contig 18302 bp, 26 predicted proteins | sample HubBroMetageWFT5_FD_192491 | JGI IMG/M metagenome (GOLD analysis project Ga0308309, IMG submission 192491) | Warmed and freeze-thawed soil microbial communities from the Hubbard Brook experimental Forest, New Hampshire - Hubbard Brook CCASE Soil... | ecosystem: Environmental > Terrestrial >...
CAGAAAGACGAAAGGCCGGTCGTTGGGAGCGACCGGCCTTGGTTAACTAGTCCGCATAATAAGGAGTCTAGTCGAAGCCTTGGGTGTGTGTGGGAAGGGGCTTCAACGAACGGCTTGGGAACCGTTGGCGGACTTGGGGTGCGCTGTTCATAGCATGAGCGACGTGCTCCGGGACGTGCAAAGTTGCATATCTACCCTGGCCGCCGTTGCCAATTTCTGGGAAGTCTCTGCTTTCGGTATTCAAAAACGAATATCTTGCAACCGCCGATCACGCACATGGGGCGGCGATGATGCGTTGCAAGTTGCCTCTTCCAATCGCCAATCGGGCCTGTGGGCAGGAACCCAATGCTCCGCAAAGTTGCAGCCACCGACTAACGCAAACACGGCAAAATGCGGCGGGTGCGACTGGCCCGGTAGGGTTGTCGAGAGAGCGAAATGCCCGTGCGCGGCCAATGCTGCGGCGATAGTTCGCAGGCGGCCGAGGCGCCAAAGTCCGCTCTAGACGGCCAGCAACTGCGAGACCTGCATAGGCGGCCAGCAGTCACGACCTGCACGGGTCCGAACCCTGCGCGCTTCAAGCTCAGAGGCACGCCCTAGTTACGGTTCGGCTCCGGCGGCTTGGTCAAGTAGCTTTCGTCGAGGCGGCTGGCCAGCCGCAGGATCTGGGCCAGAGCCGCGCGCGCCTCATCGTCCGTCCAGTCGGCATTAATGAAGACAAGAGGCTTGCCGGCGACGTTCTTGATTTCAATTGAGTAGCGGTTGGTGGTCGGAGACGCTGACAAACGCTACTCCTCCCGCTCGGACATAAGGCCTCTCACGCACCGATATAATAGCATCGCAACTGCGAAATGCTGTGATGTTGATCACATATCCGAAGCTTCACTTCCAAAGGGCCAAGACGCCGCAGGCAGAATCGGCGCTGACTGCTAAAGCCGTTTCCGAATTGGCAGAAAGCCTTCAGTCGCGAGCAACCGGGCGACTTGGGCGGCCTGGTCACCGGAAAGTCGCAACATTGCGGTCACAAATGGTTTAGGCACCCGCCTCTTTCGGGGGCGGAGGATCAGAATGGCTCAACAGATGGTTTCGTGGTTCGTTTCCGATGGCAGGTATCGCGTGCACGCCATCAACGCGGTAGGTCGGCGTAGAGGCCGTATTGTCGAGGTTGAAGAAGTCGATACTGGCGAGAGGTTCCACGGATCCGCCCGACGAATGAAGCGACTTGTGGATACGCTACGAGTGTCCAGCGGCGAATTTGGTCACGACGGGGTTTGGACGCCGGACAGCAATCTTTAAGTTCGGTTTGGCTGCCGCCAGGCAAACTCAGCCAAAGTCGCGTTCAGTGCTGCTTCGACATGGCGTCGTATTCTCGGATTGTGGCTCAAGCGCAGGCTCGGCGTAAAAGCTCGCCTCGGGCATTCCTGCCAAGCGCATGATCTGTCCAAGTGCAACGCGCTTTTCCTTCTCCGTCCAATACGCCTTCGTCGAAAACAAGCGGACGCCCTCAGCGTTCTTAATCTCGATCGAGTAGCAGCCGGCGTGAGCTTTGGGCATGGGGAGGGTACGGCCGCACCGATTATCACGTCCCCTTCGCAGAGGCATTTATGTTGAGGGCACTCCGCTCGGAAGGGTTCAGCTCGCCGGATGAGGCAGGCTAGTCAAAGACCTCACGGCCGAACGGCCCGTAAGGGACATCGCAGAGATTACGTGGCTCGCGCCTTGTTGGCGGATTCACAACGAAGGCCAATGGGTCTTTTGCTGTTCCGCTGCCTTTTCCGCCAGCTTGCGCCATTGGAACGCAGCCACTGCCAAAAAAGGCGCGAGTGCTTGAGTATTCGCGAGTTGGGCAAGCCGATCGCACTCCGTCGCTTCGCGCAGGCAATCTTCACGGGATTCCATCTACCGCACCCCCAATCCAAAGGAGGTGCTTTCCGACGGCCCCACGGCCGAACCAGCAGCTTCCCCCTACCCACAAAATTAGACTGTCTTGCCGCCGCACCGTCGATCAATTGGCCCCAGCGCAGTGCACAAAAACGTGTAGACCGTCGGACCGGTTGGGCAGTGCAATTTGTCAGGAACCGCGCCTTTTCGAATTAGTGGAAAGCCTGCCGCTCTAGACGGCCAGCAGCCGCGAGACTTGGACGGGCTGCCACGTCGATCGGCCTACGGGCTCGCAGTTGGTGGACTCGACCGCGAGTGTTGCAAGAGTACCTGTGTGTACCGAGAACGTTGTCCGCATTGATTAGCCGAAGGAATCACTTACCGTCAGCGGACGATGGTTGCGTTGCTCTGCTTCGTTCTGGCCTTCCTGGTCTCGCCGTTCAAGACGAGGAGCCGGCTTGAGGCAGAGAATGCGGTGCTCAGACATCAGCTGAACGTTCTGCGGCGCAAGGCGCGGGGCCGGGTCCCGCTTACGAATAACGATCGCTGGTTCTTTATCCGGCTGTATCGATGGTTCCCGTCAATTGTGCAGGTACTGACGGTCGTCCGTCCTGAGACGCTGGTGCATTGGCATCGGGCCGGCTTTCGCCGTTATTGGCGCTGGAAGTCACGCTCGCGGGCAGGGCGGCCGCAAGTCGAGACAGAGCTCCGCGTATTGATCAGACGGATGAGCGTTGAGAACCCGCTCTGGGGCGCGCCACGTATCCATGGCGAACTGCTCAAGCTTGGGTTTCAGGTCGCGCAGTCGACGGTTGCCAAGTACATGGCCAAGCGGCGCGGCCCGCCAAGTCAGGGATGGCGCACATTTCTGCGCAACCACGCGCCGGATATTGCCGCCATCGATCTATTCGTGGTGCCAACGATCGGCTTCAGGCTTCTGTATGGCATCGTGATCATGCGCCTGGACCGGCGACGCCTGCTGTGGACCAACGTCACCGCGAATCCGACGGCGGAATGGATCGCTCGGCAAATCACCGAGGCATTTCCCTGGGACGAGGCACCTCGCCATCTCCTTCGGGACCGCGACAGGTCTTACGGTACTGTCGTCATTCACCGACTTCGAGCCATGGCGATCCGTGACCATCCGACTGCGCCACGCTCGCCGTGGCAGAATGGCCATATCGAACGGCTGATTGGATCGATCCGACGGGAATGCCTCGACCATATCGTGGTCACCGGGGAAGCGTCCTTGCGGCGTATCCTAAAGGCGTACGCTCGCTACTACAACGAAGTCAGGACGCATCGGTCATTAGGCAAGGACGCTCCGCAACCCCGTGCGATTCAGTTCACCGGAACGATCTGCTCGCAACCTGTTCTCGGTGGACTCCATCGTCATTACGTCCGGGTTTAGGTTTTCGGTACACACACCTGTCGGAGTTTCGTCGCGTGCTTCGCCCCGGCGGGCGCGCGGCCGTTTCGGTCAATACGGTGGTGGAGCGCTCCTATAATCACCAAATCAACGTAGTCATTGGGCGGTATGCGCCAAGTCTGGCCGAGGCCGTCACTCGCACTTTCGCCCTCGGCGAAGCCTCACGGCTCCAGTTGCTCTTCAGTGAGGCTGGCTTCGTGGACATCGAGACACATACGGTGAAGCACACGTTCGTGCTGCCGTCATTCGACGCCTATTATGGCCCGTTTGAACGCGGTGGCGCTCCACTGGCCAGGCGCTGGCCGCGCTCCCCGAGGAGATGCGCCGCGCCGTACGCGAGGAGGTGCGGCGCGACCTCGCCGACACTGGCGGGCCAATCAAGGCGGAAGCGGAGTACCGAATCGCTAGTGGCCGGCGCTAGCCCATCGACTGCGGGACAGCGGGCCTCGGGCTCGACGTCTCGCAGGAAGGGCCGCCACCATCATCGAGACCACTCATACAGGAAAGGGTCCCATCATGAGCACAATGCGACATCTCGCCAGCCCGATCGCGAAGAGCTTCAGCGAGGCGCTGCGCATCGATACCGAAGCGGGCAGCTGGATCTTCGTCTCGGGTCAAGTGGGCGTGGCGATCCCACCGGACAACAAGCCCATCAGCTTCGAGCAGGAAGTGCGCGTCACCTTCGATCGCATCCGCGAGTCCCTGCGCAAGCTCGACGCCGACAGGGATAAGATCGTGAGCATCAAGGGCTACCTCACGGACCTTGCACCCTATGCCGAATTCTCCAAGGTCCGCGGCGAGGTCTTCCCGCATAATCCGCCCGCATCGAGCGCAGTCCAGGTCGCCGGCCTTCTGCTTGGGGCACGCATCGAGATCGACGCAGTCGCCTTTATCGCAAAGGGATGAGACCAGGTGAACGCCATCCTCTCTGGAGCCGGTCCAAATTCCGCTCGAGCGCTGCGCGGTCCATCCTGCAGCGTAGCAGGATCTATCTGACGGCGCCCCTCAGGTTGCCATCAATCTCGGCACTTGAACCGGCCTTCATGTCGATCGACGCCGGCGATTTGGGACGCGAGATCAGTGTAATACGGCGGTCTCGACGGAGTCTTGTCGGCTCTCTAAAGCAGCCATCCAAACTATCTGCGTCTTCGGCTGATGCTCTTTAGCCAATCGCGCCAGCGCGGTCCCGTCGATCAAGCTGATGTCCGAGATTAGAATGTCCACCGCGATTTTTTTCAGCACCGTCACGGCCTCAGCTATATCTGCCGCTTCAAACACCTCTAAGCCTTGGCGCCGAAGAGTCGCCGCTTTGAACATTCGTTCGAGGACATCGTTTTCCACGACTAAGACGACTGGTAGTTGACAATACGGCGCACGCTCCGACATTAGATCCTCCACTGCCTGCTATTCTGCCACCTCCGCGCGATTGCAATTCGTCCTACTCTGCAAATGTTCTTACTGTGATCCGCATCACGAATCTCAGCATTTGAGCCGCATGTGGCTTTCAGGCGCCACCTACAGCAGCGGATGCTTTCCCTTCAGTCAGCCAGTAACCGTGAGACTTGCTTGGCGTTCCAACGGTCTCGGCCGGTTGGCGTCCGCGCGCCTTGGCGTTCAGGAATCGACGGAGGGCAGCATGCGCCCGATGGCATTGATCCATATATCGCGGGCTGCCTCGATCGACAGGCCGTGACCTTCGCGCAACCTTCCCCAGCTCTCGAAATCGGTCAGAATGTCCAAGGCGACAAGCAGTTGGCTACGCTCCGCTTCAGGCAGCGTTGAAAGTTCTGGCCCGTACACCAGCTCCAGCCGCGCGACCATCGCGGCACGAATGCGTTTGATCCGAATTGTCAGCTCTTCCGATTCGCTTTGATAACGCAGGAGCGCGCGCCACAAGGGCAGCCACTGCTCGCAGATGGCGGCCCGCGTCTCGACTTGCACCTTGAGCCGGGTGTGCAGGTCAGCATCGACATTTGGGACCGCGGCCTGCGCTAGTGCCTGCGCAAAGGCATAGTCGGCGGCCGCAAGGCTGAGCGTAAGAAGGCCCGAAAAGTGCTGGAAGACCGAACGTATGGAGCAGCCCGCCCGCCTGGCAATCTCCGGTGCTGTCGGTGGCTGCTGCTTTTCGCCCAGAAGATCAAGGTATGCCTTGATGAGCGCCTGCCTGGTGCGCTCGCTCCGCCGAAGGCGACCATCGTTCTGGCGATGTTTAGGATCTGACCGATCCATTCGCTGCTCAATGCTGGATGTTCGCACCCAATAGACGGACGCCGGCTGATCGGGGCTCACGCCCTAGGTCATCTGCTGGCAGTGAGCACGCCGCCCGATCGCCCTCCCCCGGTGCCGGCGCGCATCACACCCAAGCTCCCCATCAGTGCATCCACCGCGGTACTTTTCAGAACCTGCTCCGCGTCGGCAGCGTTGGCCGCTTCGAGAACCTCAAAGCCTGCCGCCGTCAGGTGCCCAGCAGTTATCGATCGGAAGACTGCATTTTCTTCCAGGACCAAGACCACCGGTTTGTCTGCAATTAAGACAGGCGCTTCCGCGCCAAGCGATCGAAGCATGAGCCTCCCAGAGGCATTTGCTAATTTATGGCTTCTCCTTCATTGGAAACTGCATAGCGATTGAAAGAATATTGTTCAATCTGCGCTAATGCATATCTGCAGTACAGATGAGGACATCTATTGCCGAGCCGAAAGGCCTCGCGCGGCCTCGTTTGCGAAAGTCAGGCGCGCAGCCTGATCGGGAGAAACGTTCCGTTCCTTACACCAAGTGGCAAAGGGAACAGGACGGATCCAGATCCTGGCGACACCGAAACCTGCCTTCCGTAATTGCCTTTCAGTGGCCTCAGCACGCTCCAGCCATGCGCCGTAAGTCGCCGGCAACTTGGCGGGGTCGCTGAACAGGTTCAACAGAGCTGGATAGTCGCCGCGGGCATACCACGGCAGTGCCATGACAGGATGCTTTTCGACCATGGGTCTTCCTAATCGAAGACCTGACGGCCGAACGGACCGTAAGAGACATCGCCCGATCGCATGAAGTTGTAGTCGGTGCGGCCCCAAGTGCTGCCGTCCCAGCGGCAACTGCGCTGACCCGTGATTGCATTTCCGAAGTACGTATAGCCATCGTGCTGGTGCGGCACGACTTTCCACGCGAAAGGCGCGCAGATCCACGCGATTAATTTCACCGGAAATCTCCCCAAGCCCCACCCTGACGCTGGTGAACGATACCCCTACCGTTCGGACATCAAGGTCTTCCCACACACGGCCCAATAGCACCGGGCCCGCGCGACGCTGTGACGTAGATCACAACATCCGACGCCTAATTCCCTTCAACGGAGGAGCAAAAAACGTGCCCATCGCGTGCCATTGCGTGCCTTAGAACGGAGGTAACCTTAATCGCGGGCCGGGTGGGAGTGGACCTTCCACTTTTGGTAGCAGATGTGACGGGAATCACATACCAGCATGGCGCCTGCAGTTATTATCTCTCCACCATGAGAGGTAAGACGCCATGTCTCCAGAACAAGTTTTCGCTCTCTTGATGCTCATCGTCGGCGCCTTGGCAGTGGCGCTTAGCGCTGGAAGCGTGCGGTCCTATTGGCGCCGGATGAGCACTGGTCATCGTGTTACGGGTGGCGATGTCGGTTCATCTTGGTTCCGACCGCTGGTGCGAAACTGACCGCGGATTGGTCGTCCGATTACGCGGCCAACAACCTTGACACCTGCACCGGCGCCCCTGTCGATCGAGCGGCCGGGGTGCGGACGTTGCCAGCTGGTATAGTTGAGAGGAAACGGCGTTCGGCCAATCGATATGTTTAAGCTCTCATTCGACACCAACCACCGCGTACTTCTGGTGCAGTTCGAAGGCGTTCTCGCGTCCGAAGACTTCGAAGGCCTCGACAACGCTCTTTTGGCATTCGTCTCTCGCCGCGGCTTGGCACGCGGGATTCTCGACTTCAGCTCGATTCAAGCGAACGCCGTGCCTCAATCATTCCTCGCGTGGCGCGCACGATTGCCCCAGATATTGTTGGGCCAGGAACGGATCATCGTGGCGCCACAACAAGAAATTTACGAGCTGGCGTGTATCTACGCGTCTCAGCAGCGCGATTTCGGGAACCTTGAGGGCCGGATTGTGCGCGCGCTCGGCGACGCGTACCACTTGCTCGATATTGAGCAATCCAATTTCCGACCAGTGCACTAGCGCCGACCATCGTCCGTGAGGCACACGCTATGCGGCGGCTACTTCAACCGGCGCCGGCCGGGCTGCGTGAGGCTTACTGAGTGCAGGCCGCCGGACATCATTAACCAATCCCTTTCAACCGCGTAGGCGATGCCGGCCGCATCGGTCTTGACCGCACCCAAGTTACCGAGGGACTTCATCTGCCTAATTGGGAATCTCGCCTTGCAAGGCGCAGTCACCAGTTGGTCGCAGCATGCGCATTGCGTCGAAGAGATGCGGGAATCAGACTGATGCAGAAATGCACTGATGCAGAAATGCAACGGTGCGCCGAACGCTGCCGAACGCTTAGGTCAGGAGTGCCTCTTTCGCAAGCGAACTGAAAAGGGGATAGAGCCAATGGCTCAGTTAATGGTCTCTTGGTTTATCTATGACGGCAGGTTCCGCGTGCACGCCATCAACGCTGTCGGCCGCAGGTGCGGCAGGATTATTGAAATCGAGGACATCGACACAGGCAAGCGGGTCCATGGCTCTGCCCGAAGATTGGAGCGATTGGTGCAGGGGCTTTCGAAGCTCCCGCAGCGAGCTGGATCAAGTCGCGCCATGGACGCCTGACACGACCTCTTGTGGCTTAACGTCAGCGGCCTTGCGCGCCAACGCCCTTTGCCTTCGAAGGTGAACTTTGCACTCGGAACAACAACACACCTATCGACAACTTCTCCGCGATGAACTGGAGCTGCTGCGCCGCCTCAGCATCGCTCGCCGCAGCGCCTCGACGCGCTTGCCGATTCTTCGACGTACCGGGCTCCCCCGCCTGCCAACTCGTAGCGATTTGACTACAACGCGAGCAATAAAGAAGGCCCGGGGGTTGGCCGGGCCTTAGTTGGCCACCGCCTCACTCATGGGGAGCGCCGCTTCTCGACCTCGAATTCCGAGGTGCTGGAGGAGCAGGCCAACGGAGCGCAAAGCTCAAGCACGGGATTCGCGGAACAAGGACCTGGCGAAAACGTTGAGACGCGATCACGAACGAGAATGAACAGGGAGAGACGGTGCGAGAAAACCACCAAATAGCTGAACTGGGGCGGGACCTCATCAGGGTCCTCCACGTCGAGGACGACCCGAGTTATCGCGAGGCCATTGCTGATCAGCTGTCGGATCATGGGTTTGTCGTCCATAGCTTTGCCGATGCCATGTCACTGGCCGATGGGCTCGCCCTCTCCAGTGATGCTGACATCATCCTTCTCGACTGGGACCTTCCAGGCGTATCGGGCATCGAATTGCTCGTCGTGCTGCGCCAGTGCCGTGTAAACCTGCCGGTGGTGTTTCTTACCGGTTATGGTTTCACGCCCCAGGAAAACCTCGCGTTCGAAACGGGGGCTGTCGACTTCATCGACAAGGCCCGTGGCATTGAAATTCTGGCCAGGCGTCTGCGGCGTCTGCTCAGGACGCCGAAATCGGAGGCTGTTCCCTTCTTGGCCAGTCTCGTGGTCTGCGGCAAGCTCGTCCTTAACCCGAATGTCAGCCGGGCATATTGGAACGATGTCGACGTGGGCCTGACCTTGGTCGAGTACAATATCGCCCATCTCTTGGCGTCGAATGCGGGCCGCTGGATGACCTACCGGGCGATCTACGATCGGGTACACTACGAAGGCTTCATCGGCGGCGGCGGCGAAGACGGTTATCGGACAAACGTTCGAGGAATTATCAAGCGCATGCGCAAAAAGTTCCTCCAATGCGATGAAACTTTCGTCGAAATCGATAACTTTGTGGGCCTCGGCTATCGCTGGGCCAACGCCGCTGGCTGAGCGCGGTTGATACCGGCCAGAGTTATTGCCGCTCGGGCGCGCCACGCCAAACGGGTTCGCAGGTATGGCCATGTATGCCGGCCCGGACCGCCGCAGCCTCGCGTTCTTCCTCGACGTAGTCGCGGCTATGTCGGACGAAGGCCCAGGCGTGACCATCGGCCACCATGTCAGCGCCTAAGTCACGGCCATCGGCGTGGCAGATCGCGACGGTGCGGCCATAGCGGTCGAGGGTGCGAGGTTCGCAGGAAACTTGGCGGTTGCGAATGAGGGCGCGCAGATGCTCGGTGGCTGTCGGTCCTGCTGGCCATCCGTCAGCGCACAGGTGGCCCGCCTCGGGAGCGTCGATTCCCCAAAGCCGATACGTCACGCCATCGATCCTAAGCGTATCGCCATCAACCACGCGGACCGATTGGCCGAAGGCTGGTAACGCCACAAGAGCGAGGCAGGCGGCTAGGCCGGGCAGTTTCATCAGTTTCGGTTAGCGCCAGACTAGGGCGACAACGCGGCGACCGCTTCCTAGCCCACCTTCAACCGCTGCCGACCGCATCGGCTTTGATCGCGCCCAGATTGCCGAGGGACTCCCATCGCTGCGGCTGGCCGCCGGTCGCCTCATCGACCTTGCGCATGATGCGAACCGCCGCCTTCTCGACCGCGCTAATCTTTGGCGGGCTTCTTCGGCGCATGGGTGCTGTGCTCTTTGGCATAGGGGCTATCAGGGAAGAGGCGCAACACGGTCTCATGCATCCAGGCAGCGATGCGATCGGCCGTCGGCCACACCTGCTGATCACCAACAATGGTCCCGTAGAATGTCGCCTTCTCGGTACGGCTCCCAAAGTCGATCCAGGCAGTGATGCCGCCGGCTGGTGGTTCGTTCTGTATCCCGCACCGGATTTCCGAGTCGTGAAGGCTCTGTAGGACGACTTCCAGAGGAGGTGTGGTCAGCGGAGTAGGCATGGGCTCAGCCTATCTTCGTTCCCCAGGTGGCCCACACTCGCTAGATAGACGTGAGCTTGCCGCAGTCGGGAGCGTCGCACTTCAGCGTCTGACAAGTGACGCCTGCGACTCCTAAGATCGGATGCGGCCACTCATCAATAAGATCAAGCTTGCCCCGCCCACAGCTTTGGCAGATCGGGCGGTGTTCATCTAGCGATGGCGCGGCTGTAGCTTGGTGCGTTTCGTTGATCATATTGATCTCCTGTTACGCATCAGCACGCGTTGAACCCCGTCGCAGGAAATCAAGCCGAACTCGCAACGGCCAGTGCTTAAATTGTGATGTGGCCGCCGGCCAAGCGGACGGTCCGAATGCGGACGAAATCGACGCCGGCATCCATCAGCGCCGCGATGAACGAGAGATTGCGGGCGAGCCGGTCGAGCTTCGCCACGAGCAAGGTCGCCTTGCCAAGGTAAAGGGCGCCCAAGAGAGTGCAATTCTCAGAGGGGCAGTCTTACCCGGACATATGGTAGGGCGGGGTCGGCCATGCCGCGGTGCGTCCAACTTCCACCGGGATAATGGCGCGGCCTACCTCCTTGGATCGTCGGATATGGTTCGGCATTTCAGAGGAGTGGCGCCGCGGAGGAACCGCTTGGCCACCGTCCACAACAGCCTTCACACGTTCGCTGGCTAACTCCGTGACGTGAGCAACCGCGTCCTTGTCCGTGTCGCCGTATGCGGCGAGGTCCCCAAGGTCGGGAATGCTCGCGATGAAGCGGCCATCGCTCTCGCGATCGACCGTTGCCCAGTACCAGATCCTATACATTCGGTCCCCCCTTGCTAGCGCGAGAAGTCGGAGCATCGCTCAGTCCCCCTCGGATGCCGCATATCATCGCGCCCCCACTCCGCCCGTGATTAGCCTGTGGTTTTTGGTCAGGTAAGGGCCGAATACTGCGCAGAAACTCTTACCGGCCCGCGGCCCCAGCTCCCCGTTGATATCGCGGGTTGAGCCCCTGCGCGACGGATTGCAAATCAAGCTCTCGGCGTTCGGACGCCAGCCGGCCCCAGGCCTGGGACGCCAAGCAAAGTCTCCCGGTGGCTCGCGGCCGTCTGAACCGAGTTGTGATATCGCAATGTCCGCAGGCCGCGTAGGGACCGCCTTCGTGCTAGATTTCTGGGGCTGGGGCTGCCTTGCAGTTGGCACCCATGGACCTGAGCGGACGGTTCAACTTCTGGCGTGTACTTATCCTCACCCGCGCAATTGCACCCCCGCGGGCAGTAGGAGGCCTTTGGCTAAGACTCGTGCAGTCAGAACGGGGTGGGTGGTGGCTCTTGTTGATCGTGGCCCTCGCAATGGCGGCCGGCGCCACTGTGCACCTCAGCCAGCGTGACCCGCCGTTCCCAGGCGATCGGCCCGACCCCGGCCGTCGCACCGTCGCCAAGCTCTGCGCCGCCTAGTCCGCGTTGGTGAAGCAGCATTCGCCGGGCCCCGGCAGGTCGTGACCGCTAGACCCCGCTCCCGCTTTCCGTGCGGCCTTCCGCTATTTCGGAAAGGGCTCGAACGGGCCTTCCAGGCCTGGCTGCGCCAACGCGGTAAACAGGAACCTATTCGATCCCCAGCCGTTCTCCATCTTTAGGAGGACAGAATGACCGAGTAGTGGAAACGTCTTGGCTTGGAGGAATAGAGATGTCGAGGCTCTTTCTGAGACGGATGCTCGTTGTGGGCATCGGCATGACCGGGGCGGCGTGCCAAGACGCACCGCGCGGCTACTATCAGCCGGCACCGGGCTACAGCAACCCGTACTACAACAGCGGTTACGCGCCTGCTCCATCACAGTATGGCTATTCGCAGCCTGCGCCGAACTACAACCAAACTCGCTATACCACGGTGACCGTGACGAACCGCGGTCAGAACGGGTATCGTGACGACGTCGTTCAGCAGCAGGTCGTCTGCGGAAGCCAGTATTACGATGGCTACCGTACCCGCACCGCACCTCGGTGCTGATCCCACAGTGATCGATCGAGCGATCCAGGCGGAGTTGAGCAGGCCGCCGAAGCGGCAGTAGGTTCGAGATCAACGAGAAGCGGAGCGTGACATGATAAAGTCTTCGATCCTCAGCGTGTTGTTGGCGGCAAGCTTCCTCGGCGGCTGCGAGAACATGACGACAGGCCAGAAGGGCGCCCTGACGGGCGCGGCGCTCGGCACCGGCATCGGCGCGGTCGCCGGAGCCAGCTTTCCGGTGGTGGTGGGGGCCGGCCTGATCGGCGGCGCCGCGGGCTACATTACTGGTTCGGCGATCGACAGCCGGTAGCGTGGATCGATGAAATGATCGCGAAGTCCGTTGCCGTCACCGTCGCCTTGGTGCTCGTGGCCTCGGCCAGCCAGGCGCAGACGGCGCCGACCAATATCGACCAGGCGATCTAGTCACCTGCCGGCAGGGCCATGCCATGAACCCTGAGGCGCGCAAGGCTGGCGATGGGAAACGCTCGACAACCTGGGCGCGGTCAAGGCCGATGCGGCCGGCATCACCTACGCGATTGAAAAAGGTTGGCTACTGATTTCCGGCGGCCTTCACTCGGTGGGCCTCACCGAGGCCGGCCGCCAGCGGTTGAAGGCGCGCTAGGGCCATGGGCGAATGCATCAGGGCTTGCGGGGTCTCGGCTTCTTCGGTTCCGGCGCTGTCTGCCAGTTCACGCCTTCCATGGAAGGTTGTCCCGGTTAGGCAAAGTGGCTCCGCGTCGGGTGCATGGGGACAAGCCAACGCGGAGCCTGCCACGGGGCTTAGTTCCCCTCCCACACACGGGTGCGGCGCAGTTACAAACGCTGCACTCGGTGGCCGTCACCGAGGCCGGCCGGCGCCGGCTGCAGGCATCAACAGGAGATCATTATGGCTGAGCATACCTCCGCCAGTGCATCCGTTGTCCTGACAAACCTGAGCAAGCTGCTACCCGATCTTGAACCACTCTATAAGGATATTCACGCCCATCCCGAATTGTCGATGCACGAGACGCGAACGGCGGGCATCGCCGCCGACAGGCTCAGGAAAGCTGGTTACGAGGTGACGACCGGGGTGGGCAAGACGGGTGTGGTTGGACTGCTGCGCAACGGCAAAGGGCCGACGGTGATGCTGCGCGCGGACATGGATGCGCTGCCGATCGCCGAGAACACCGGCCTTGCCTATGCCAGCAAGGTCACGGCGACCGACGCCGAAGGGACAATCGTGCCAGTAGGGCATATGTGCGGCCACGACATGCATGTCGCCTGGCTGGTCGGTGCAGCTACGTTGCTGTCGCAGACACGCGATGCCTGGAAGGGCACATTAATGGTCGTCTTCCAGCCGGGTGAGGAAACCGCGCAGGGCGCCCAGGCCATGATCGATGATGGCCTGCTCGAACGTTTTCCCACACCCGCTGTCGTGCTAGGCCAGCATGTCATGGTCGGTCCGGCCGGCACTGTCGCCGGCAGCGCCGGGCCGATCACCTCCGCGGCGGACAGCCTGCAAATCCGTCTTTTCGGGCGCGGCGCGCATGGTTCGATGCCGCAGGCCAGCATCGATCCCGTCGTCATGGCGGCATCCGTCGTCCTACGGCTCCAGACCATCGTGTCCCGCGAGGTTGCCGCAACGGACGCGGCGGTGCTCACGGTCGGCGTGTTGCAGGCCGGCACGAAGGAGAACGTCATTCCCGACGACGCCGTCATCAAGCTCAATGTGCGGACATTCGATGCCGGCGTGCGCAAGCACGTGCTTGCTGCGATCGAGCGGATCGTCAATGCCGAGGCCGAAGCCTCGGGCGCCCCGCGCAAGCCGGAGATTACGCCGCTCGACCGCTATCCGTTGAATGTGAATGACGCGACCGCGAGCAACCGTATCGCCGAGGCTTTTCGCGGCTATTTTCCCGCCGACCGGGTGAAGCACACGGGGCCCGCGCCGGCGAGCGAGGATTTCGGCTGCTTCGGCACCGCATGGCAGGTGCCTTCGGTGTTCTGGTTCGTGGGCGGCAATGATCCTGAGATTTATGCCAAGGCCAAAGCCGCGGGCAAGCTGAATGAGTTGCCGGTAAATCACAGCCCACAATTCGCGCCGGTCCTGCATCCCACCATGGCGACTGGCGTTGAGGCGCTGGTCGTCGGCGCGCTGGCCTGGCTTGGCGCAAGATGACGTCGTTTGCGTCGGAGGCTGCGAACAGCCACAAGGGCCGAGCTGCCACCGCATGGGCGAGGCGGGAACCGCGTGCCCATGATGCGCCGGTCGCGGAAGGCCGGTGCCATGCCGTCGATCACGACGCGCCGGCCGCACCGGCAGGAGACCTCAACCTCAGGTCGAAGGTCGCAGCCTCGCCGAATGTTTTGAACGGCAACAGCCGGTGCGCACTGCTTGCTTTCATAGGCCGTGCTCCGTATCGAAGCGCGGCTAGGATCCCTGTTCCCGTGCGAGTCCTACTGCGGCCCAGGCAAAGTGCGCGAGTCCAATCTTGTCGCGCGGCAGTGCTGGCTACAGGTCTCCCGGTTGCTCGCCTGAGTCAGGGCTACCCGTATTTTCGGCTACCCGAACTAACGCAGGGATGTCCGCTTTCGAGCTTAAAGCGGACTTCGGTCACGCCCCTTGCCATGTCTCAAAAGTGCCATAAGCGGACATCGTTAATCGCCGAACGTGAATGTGCCGCATGCGGGACGGTGGAATTGACATCATAGTACGATCGTACTAATAATAGTACATGCGTGCTAGACCCAAAGCAGTTCCAATCGAGAACCGATCGTTCGCCGAGATCGCGCGCCGCGTGCAGATCGTCGACTGTGCGATCGACACAATCGCTGAAGTGGGGTTTGCAAAGGCCTCGGTTGACCAGATCGCCAAGCGGGTCGGCGTCAGCAAGGGCGTCATCACCTATCACTTCCCCAACAAGGCAGAAATTGTCGACGCAATCATCGAAGCGGTGGGTGCCGCCGGCCGCACCTACATCGAGCCGCGCATCAAGGCAGAGACGTCGGCGGCTGGACGATTGCGCGCCTACATCGAATCCCACCTGGAATTCATCGAGGCCCATCGCAAACCACTGATCGCCATGTTCGAGATCGCGATGAACGCGCGCCGCGCTGATGGCAGCCTGGTTCTCAGTCCAGAGTCGCTCACGCGGCGTGCCGCGGACCTCGAAGGGCTGCTGCGCGCCGGCCAGCGGTCCGGTGAATTCCGCCGCTTCAATACGCGCGTGATGGCACTAACGATCCTCCAGACCATCGACGGCGTGCCGCCCTTGTTGGCGCGCGAGCCCGGCCTCGACCTCAAGCTGCATGCGAAGGAACTGGTAACCGTTTTCACCTTGGCCACCCGTAGGGAGCCGTCATGACGACGCTGTCCCTCGCGGTGAACGTCCGCTCGCTTTCCGCATCCCGCACCCGCGACGCGAGCTTCGACTATCTGCGCGCCTTCATTGTCCTTCTCGTACTCCTGCACCATTCGGTGCTCGCCTACGCGATCATGGAGCCGGCGCAGTCGCGGACATTCCAAATCGTGTCCGCGCCGATCGTCGATCTGCGGCGTTGGGCTGGGTTCGACATCCTCGCCATCTTCAACGACGCGTTCTTCATGTCGCTCATGTTCCTGCTCTCTGGCCTGTTCGCCTGGCCGAGCCTCGAACGCAAGGGAGCTACGCGGTTCCTGCGCGATCGAATGATGCGACTGGGGATCCCCTTCCTGGTCGCCACGGGACTCCTGATGCCGGTCGCCTACTATCCATCGTATGCGGTGACTGCCGCCGAGCCGGGCTTCCTCGCTTACGCGCGCGCCTGGCTGTCGCTCGGCTTTTGGCCCAGCGGTCCGGCCTGGTTCATCTCGGTGCTGCTCCTCTTCGATACCATCGCCGCCGGGCTTTACGCGCTTTGGCGCCGCCGGGCAGTAAGTGCGCAAACGCCGGGGCAATCCGGCATGCATGCCCGGCCGGCGGCATTCGTTACCGTGCTCTTGGCCGTTTCAGCACTGGTCTACATCCCGTTGGCATTAAGCCTTGGCCCGGATCGTTGGTTCGGGTTCGGAGCCTTTGCCTTCCAGGTGAGCCGACCGCTGCTCTATGCGCTCTACTTTCTGGCCGGCATCTGGATGGGCGCCGTAGGCACCCAGGCCGGCCTTCTTGCGCCGAATGCCGGGCTGGCGCGGCAATGGCCGACCTGGCTCTCGGCAGGAGTCGCCGCCTTCGTGCTGCGGCTCGTCGTCATCATAGCGCTCATCCTACCGGTAGTTCGCGCTCATCAGCCGGTATCTTTCACTCTGCGCCTTCTCAGCGAAGTCACCGTGGTGCTGTGTTGCGGCACCATCAGCGTCGCCTTCGTGGCACTCTTCCGCCGGTTCGCCACGGCGCACCATGCTGTCCTCGACAGCCTGAGCACCAGCTCGTACGGCATATATCTCATTCACTACCCAATCGTCGTCTGGCTCCAGTTCGCCTTGCTCTCGGTGGTGCTGGGCCCGATTGCCAAGGGCGCCATTGTCTTTGTCGGTACGGTCGCCCTGAGTTGGGGATTGATGGTGGCGCTGCGGCGCATCCCGGCGATCGCCCGCGTGCTCTAGGTGTGAGCTTTCAGTGAGTTTGTGCTGGGACGTTCCATGGTCTCATCTGGGGAATATCGGATGAAGAAGCCTTGCGAGCAACTTGACCGTCGCGAGTTCCTGAAGAGCGCCGCGCGCGCGACCACGGCTGGGGCGGCGTTCGCGAGCGTCGGCTCGGCCGCGGCGCCGCTCGTCGCGTGGGCCGATCAGACGGTCCGTCCGCCCGGCTCGCGGATCTCGTATTACCGCAACGGCGAGATCTGCGTCGGCGAACTCGGCAAGCCCGAAGGTCGGCCGCTCACCACGGGCCATGTCGACTTCAAGCCGTCATGGTCCAGGACTGGCGACATGCTGGTCTGCTTCCGCCGCACCAAGGACGATCCCGTCACCGCGAACTGGAAAAGCGCGATCTTCGTGATCGGCGCGGACGGCGCGGGGTTCCATCTACTCAGCGACGGCACCCGCACGGATTTCAATCCCACCTGGACGCGCGACGGCTCCAACACACCGATCTGGAACCGCAGGAACGAGCGCACCGGCGGGTACTTCGTGATGCAAGCCAGGGTGGACGGCAAGCCCGGCCAGGAACGCACCATCACCGATGAGAGGTTCCATAGCTGGGCGCATTCCTGCCTCATGGACGGGCGCATCTTGGTGAATTCGGCCCATCCGAGCCTGGGCTGGGGCGTCTTTCTTCTCTCCACCCGGTCCGGCCGCGAGCCCGTCTATGAGAGCGTGCAATGGGAGCTTGGCGACAGGGGCCAGATGCATCGCGCTAGCATCTCTCCAAGCGAGGCCAAAATCTGCTTCGAGTTCCTGCCCGGAAGCAGTTTCACCGAGGCCGGGCACATTCTTTATGTAGGCGACTTCGACCCTCGCCGGCGCACGGTCAGCAACCTCAAGGCGTTCGCCAACAAGGAGGGCCGCAAGATCTGGTTCGCCTATCCGCGCTGGATCGAGGGCGAGACGGCGGTGATCTATCACTCCGGCGAAACCGGCACGAACCAGCTCTACGTCTATCGCCTCGACGACGGCTCGATCCGACGCGTGTCAAAGGACGCGAACGCCGACTACCGCTACCCGCACGGCGAAGCCGCACCCTGCTGACCGCGCCGCCATGTCCGCTTCGGGTCAATCGTGCCGTTTTGGTCTCCTGTCCATCACGTCCGCTCTACCCCGAACAAAGGACGTTTCCAGACCTGGGCGGCACTTCGCAAGAGTGCCAATAGTGGACACGGTGAAACCGCTTGACCACCTCGTCGTCGCGGTCTGGCGCACTATTCAAGGTGCTCGTCGGGAAGGCCTTCGTCATCTTGAAGAAGTCTGAGGCCGCTTCGATGTAGGCCGTGTGTTGTGGATGTTGCCACGCGCGCTGAACACCTTACTGTCGCGGCATGATTTCTCGCAGGAATGTTATCTCGGGCCTGGCTGCTGCAGCGACAACGGGATGCAGCGCACCTCAGGCGCCCCGTCAGGCCTCCGTGGCGCCGGATCAGTATCAGCAAACTACGGCGGCTCAATATCCGCCGGCTCAATATCCG
>Ga0308309_10000853_pt1 | contig 18288 bp, 6 predicted proteins | sample HubBroMetageWFT5_FD_192491 | JGI IMG/M metagenome (GOLD analysis project Ga0308309, IMG submission 192491) | Warmed and freeze-thawed soil microbial communities from the Hubbard Brook experimental Forest, New Hampshire - Hubbard Brook CCASE Soil... | ecosystem: Environmental > Terrestrial > Soil...
TCGGTTATGCCGACGACATGAAAATCTTCTTTCTTCAAGTCTGCCAGCATGGGCACAAAGTTTGGAAATCTGTCCGCGTCGACGGTAAAGGGCCGGTTGTTTTTCTGATAGTCGATATCAAGATACAAAGCGTCGGTAGGAATCCGGTCGGCGCGCAATTTGTCGGCGACCCGGCGCAGTTCCGCTTCGTTCTCATAACTAAAGCGGGATTGCTGATAGCCCAGCGTCCAGAGCGGCGGCAAAGGCGGCAATCCCGTGAGCCACGCATAGTGCTCCACCACACGCTTGGGCTCCGGGCCATAGAGTAGGTAATAGTCGATGGGGCCGCCTTCAGCACCGAAAGAGTAGACTCCGTCGACTTCTTTTCCAAAATCGAAGCTGCTGCACCAGGTGTTGTCGAAGAGCACTCCGAGGCTGCGTCCGCCGCGCATGGTCAAGAAAAACGGAATGCTCTTGTATAGGGGGTCGGTCGACTCCTGAAAGTTGTAAGCGTCGGTGTTCCACAACGTGAATGTCTGGTTGCGCCGGTCGAGTGCGCCGGCTTTGTCTCCTAAGCCAAAGTAATGCTCGTCCGAAGGCATCTGCTTGTAGATGCGGAAAGACTTATCGTGAAACTCCACCGGCCAGTCGCCGGCGTCCTCCTGCAGGACGTTACCTTCCAGATCGGTTAGCGAAAGTCGAAGAGTTGCACGATCAATCTGTATCCGCAGGGATTTCGTCCGGAAACCTACTGCGCGCTCGCTGCTTTCTGGAGTTATGTTTGCACGTTCCTGGCGAACTGCAGGCAGGACCGCCCACGACGCATCCTCTGGAAGCGCGCCATCGGGACCAACTCGAACCCGCACCACGTCGTCGCGCAAGGCGAGAATCTGAATGATCGCTTTTCCGCTGTAGACTTCTATCCCATGGGGAAGGATCTTCTCACCCGAGAACGTGTTCAGCACCAGCCGATGGGGCACTGGAGCTTTCGCTGGAACCGGGTCCTTATCGTAAGGCAAGCATCTGGCTGGACCCGCGCTCAGTTCGAGGAAAAGAAGAATGAAAAGAATGAAGAGGACAGGGACCCACCGGCTACGCTCTATCATGGTTCCATCCCGTGTGACGTTCCCTGCGGCAGTAAGAAGCGGGTCCTCGCAGGCGCAGCAAATATCTGAGTCTGCTGCGTCTGTGCGATCGCCGTATGGTTGGCTGCATCGGCCTGGGTTCAGAAGCTGGTCTAAAAGTAGAACTTCAGGGCCGCTTGTATATCTCGCGCCGGATACGCCTGCGAAATCGTGCCGAAAGCGCTGTCGCCGAGGTTCTGATCCGGGGCAAAGAAGTTGGGGTGATTGAAGGCGTTGAACATTTCCAGACGGAACTGCAACCGCTTGGCTTCACTGAAGTCCCACCATTTCTGGATGCCCATGTCCCAATCGAAATAGCGGGGCGACCGAAGGTTGGCAAGCGTGCGCGGAGCGTCGCCGAAGGTGAAGGCTGCAGGCTGGGCGAAGGCGGCTGCGTTAATCCAGTTTGTGATGCTTTGGTTCGCCGGCCGCGGATCTCCGACCAAGTCGGGACGCTGATTGCCGCCAAACGAGTTGGTATTGTTTTGCGCCGGAGCGATTGAGAGCGGGAACCCGCTCTTGGCGTATATGATCCCCGTCAGTTGCCACCCGCCTAAGACGGCGTTGATCGGCGTGTTCCAATCTTTTCCTCTCGGCTTGCCTCGGCCGAATGGTAGCGCGTAAATGTAATTCACCACCAGGCTGTGAGGTATATCGGTGACGTCAACGGAGCGTTCCGCTGCCAGGTTGTGCGAGTCCCGCACCTGGCTTCCCGTGCCGGGGAAGGCCCACCCCGATGCGCCCTGCACGTTGTCCAGGAATTTGGAATAGGTGTAGGAGATATTCAAGTTGAGCCCCGAGTGCCAGCGATGGGTGTATGTGGCCTGGAGCGCGTTGTAGTTCGAAGATCCGACCGCAGGCGGCGCTTCGGTGACGCTGCAATATTCGGGATAGGGCCGGAGGAGTTGTCCGCGCACCACAGTCGGATCGCTAAGTCCGCAACCGCTCGACGCGATATGGCCGAAGAAGGGATTCGGAACCTGGTCGTTCAATGCGTTTCCCAAAGCCAGATCGGTAGTCGGCAACTGGTCCCATTCCAGATATTGCGCCAGAACGTGCACACCATGATTGCCGACATAGGAAATATCGACCAAGTCATTATTCGTCGGCGAATATTCGAACCCGCCCATCCACTGCTGCACATAAGGCGAGTGGCGAATCGGATTTATCACCGGATTGAGTCCGAAGCCAACATCTGTCAGCCCACCCAGCGAATTTCCTGTGACCGGAACCTGCCCGTTCGAAAACGCATTGCTCAGCGTCGTGTTCGGGGTTAGCTGGTTATTCAGAGTTGTAACCCAGGGGGTCGCCTGCGAATAGCCGATGTTGGGACCGTTCCCGTAATAATCGGGCACAAAGAAGATTCCGTATCCCGACCGCAAAACCAGCTTCGGCATGACTTGATAAGCCACTCCGACCCGTGGCGCAAAATTTGTATATTGCGTGTTGTAGAGGCCGCGGTTGTTGCTGCTGTTGAAGACGAGTTCTCCTGGAACCGTGAAGCCTACAGCCGAGCTGATTGGATTGGTAGCCGTGAAATTGAAGTATTGCTGAGCGTTATCTCGCTCGGTGGGCGCGGTTTGAATTTCATACCGCAAGCCGAGATTCAGAGTCAGCTTTCGCGTCGCTTTCCAGTCATCCTGCAAGTACCAGCCAAGTTGCTTCTTCGAAGTGGCTGGGAACTTGGTAAAGCCGGTCTGATCGGTTCCCCCTCCAACTCCCAACAGGAACGAAGCCATGCCGGCTCCCGTTCCAGCGGTTTCATTTTGCGGATCGGGTCCGCCGGTAAATGAAGTTGGGAATTGCAGAGTCGTGGTGAAATAGTGTCCTCCATTAATTTGGTTCAAGACGCCCATGAAACCGAAGGCAAGAACATGTTTCCCCTTCACCTTGGTGAAATCAACCGAGCCGGTCCAGAGAGTTCGTGGAACGATGTAATCGTCCAGCCCCGTATCTGGCCCGAGGCCCGCTACTCCTTGGGGCTGGATTTGCGGGAACAGAGGAGAAATTGGATCGACGAAAGAGGGAAAACCAAGGCTGGACGCCTTGAATCCAAAACTCTGCACATTCGAGTTTTCAACCCACCGGTTCACGCCGAAGTTTGCACTCATCAGAAACGTGGGACTGAAGACATGGCTGGCGCCAATATCCGCGCTATAACGATTGTTCGGATTGGTCGCTCCCGGCCCACCTGGATCGGATGACCCGTAATACGTAGGCACGTTCACCTTGGTTTCGTATTTCTGCGACCAACGCCCGAACAATCGGGTCTTGTCCGAAATATTGTGATCGATGCGGACCGAGTACTCATCGGAGTGGGCGGCCGCCGCGGCCGATGCCGTGAAATTATTTACCAGCCCGGCAGAAGTAGGCGTCGGCCAAAACTTTCCTTGCGCAATAGTCTTTGCAATGGAATCCCATCGAGCGGTTGGAATTATATTTCCCGGGAAAGGATCGCGAATGTAGCCGCTCTGCGCGGCAGTCAAGCCAGTCTTGGGATCGACTTGCCCCAGGGTGACGAGACGGGTGCTGAACGGGTCGTAGATCTGGCCTTGCAGAACAGGCCGCCCTAAATAGTCGGTTCCAACCTGAGGTCCCAACTGCGCCGAAAAATTCCCCGACAAAAAGTCCGTTGTTGGCGTTGTTCCAGTAAACGTTACCGGAGTCTGCTGGCGTAATCCTTCGTAGTAAACGAAGAAATATGTCTTGTTCTTCCAGATGGGACCCCCGAACGTGGCGCCAAACTGCTGACGGTGAAAAAGCGGCTGGGTCTTATTATTGAAATAGTTTCTGGCATCCAGAGCACTGTTGCGAAGAAAGTCGTACGCGTCGCCGTGAAATCCGTTACTGCCGGACTTAGTCACGACGTTGATGACGTTGCCACTGCTCCATCCATATTGCGAAGTAAACGCATTCGTCTGGATCTTGAACTCCTGCACATCGTCGACGGCGGGAACATAAGCTACCCCGCCCCAATCCGCGCCGGTATCCCAGGTGCCATCCAAAAGATACTCGGCAGTGTTGAAGAAAGTGCCACCAAAATTAAAGAAGGAAATATCCTGGTCGGCACTTCCGGAAATGCCGTTTCCTCCTACAACTTGAAATTCGGCAGTGTTGTTTACGGAGGAGTTCAAGAACGCCAGCCCATAGACGTTTCGAAGGTTGAGCGGCAACTCGACAACTTGCTGGGCCGAAATATCGGAGGAAATGTTGGCATTCTCAGCGTTCACCAGCGAGGCTTGCGCGGTCACTTCGATGGTTTCAGAAGCCGTGCCTACGGCCATCACCAAGGGCTGTTCCGCATTTTGCCCCGCGCCCAGCGCGATTCCATCCTGCCTGTAGCTCTTGAATCCGGCGGCCGTCACCTGCAGGGAGTAAACCGCAGGCGGCAAAAGAGAAAAATTGTAATTGCCGGTCGCATCCGTTACATAGGTCCGCGAAATTCCAAGCTCGCCGCTGGTCAGGCTGATCTTGGCATCTCGCACTACTCCCCCGGATGTGTCGGAGACGGTGCCGCTCAGGGTTGCGGTGGTCGCCTGAGTTTGGGCTTGCAGCCAATTGCAAGGCAGAAAAAAGGTAAACATCGCGGCTACCGCCGCCAGTGTCAACGGGGACAAAGATTTGCGCGCCATAGAGTCCGGCCTCCAGAGTATCAGCCAACAAGGTTCAAGCCCCGGAACATGGAACCTGGCAACCGCGAAGACTCCGCCGTCCGTTCCGACTTGGGAACAGACTCTTGCCAGCGTCCGGTTCTCGAACCGGGTGGAGTTATAACGAGCATTACGGAGCGGAGAAAAGCTCCTTACGGTAAGCGCAGCGGTTAAGAGAGGAATTAGGGCTTGAAAGTGTTGATATCATTTGGGTACAGTGGGAGGCCGGATGCCGGGTGCACAGCATTCTTTACATGTAAAGACTTGTTTGACGACTCTGAAAGACACGGTTTGTAGCGGCCTTGGGGGTCGCAGCGCCGCCAAAATATGACTTTTGAGAGTAAGCCATCCCGCCGGATGGCTGGTATCCAAGGAGCGGGAACTTAATGTTTTCCGAGCAGACGGATATCTGGACACCGTCGAGTGAAGAAGAGAAAGCTGCCGTTTTGCAGCAACTCGAACGCCTCCTGCGGAACCCTCACTTCCACAAAAGTAAGCGCTTCCCAGTCTTCCTGAAATTCGTCGTGGCAGAGGCTCTGGCAGGGCGAGCGGACAATCTCAAAGAGCGCACTCTGGGGGTCGAAGTATTCGGCAAAGATCCCAATTACGATACCACCGACGATCCCATCGTTCGAGTGACTGCCGGTGAAATTCGCAAGCGGATTGCCCAGTATTATCAAGAGCCGGGGCACGAGCACGAAATCAGAGTTTTGTTGCCCGCCGGTTCCTACGCGCCCCAATTCTGTTTTCCTGAAGAAGTAAAATCGCTGGTGCACCCGCAGGTGCTTCCAGCGGTTGAATTGTCGGCACTCGAGACCATTGCTCTGCCCATTCGGAAGCGCGGAGTTTCCTGGCGGAAGTTCATAGCCGCGTTCGCAGTGCTTGCCGTTGCAACTGGAGCAATCTTTGCCTGGCAGAATCTGCGCCCTTCGGCGATGGAACAGTTTTGGGCGCCGTTCGTTAAGTCCTCGGACCCAGTCCTGTTTTGTATCGCGGACCAGAGCCAGTATTCCACCATCAACCTGCGGGACGCGGCCAATCCTCTTCACCAGACTACCCTCAACGATCACATGGTCACGGTGATCATTGACGATGTAAGTCCGCTGGTCAATATTGCCGGCTTTCTGCACACCTATGGAAGAACCTACAGAGTGCAAGGCGAGACCGCGACTACGCTTACCGACATGCGACGCAGTCCCTCAGTCCTGATTGGAGCTTACGACAATAGCTGGACTCTGCGCCTGACCGCGCCGCTACGATTTCATTTCGCGAACAACCCGGAAATGACTCGTTTCTGGATCGAAGACCGTAATAATCCGACACTGCAAAACCGCCTACTGGAGAGGTCGAGCCAGGACACCGGAACCTACAAGGACTATGCCATCGTGGCGCGACTTCTCGATCCGAATACCGATCGCTTTGTTGTAGTGGCTGCGGGCGTGGCCCGGGGAGGCACTGTTGCGGCAGGAGAATTTTTGGTCGACTCTCACCGCATGGAAGAACTTGCTGGACGAACTCCCAGGGATTGGAGTCACAAGAATCTCGAAGTTATTTTGGAAACCCAGGTAATTGACGGACGATCCGGTCCGCCTCGAATCGACGAAGTCTACACTTGGTGATCCTGGCGACCTGCGATATCGTAGGTCGCCGCTTCTGCCCGAACTCAAGAGCGTGGATGGGACTCCATTCTCCGCAGAGATGTTTATCCGGTGCCGCAAGGAAATAGGTGTCTTCGGCCCTCCCGTCGATTTTGAAAACATCAAATGCCCAAACAAGTTCGTGGATTGTCGGCAAACCGGAAACTATCCACAAACGGGGCTTAGACTTATGGGAAGCACCGAAATTACTTTCCAGGATGTTCGTAAAAGTCTACTCGCCATGCCCGAATTCAGAGCTTCTGATCGCATTGCATTCGCCGAGCGCCATCCTCGAAATCGGACTGTGCAGGTATCCTGCGGAGAGAAGCGGTGACAGCGACCCCGTGCTGAGCTAAGCAGTCCGTTCTCTCCGGTCCGGCTTGCTGAGGAATGATCTCGAAATACGGGCGTGTTTCGCGTATTTCCGGGTAAGGTGCGGCGGAATTTCTCTGCAGTTCAGACTGGGTGGCGGAGCAAGTAGGATTCGAACTCGCATTACCGTTTTGAATTCGGCAACCCCCGACGTTTGCGTAACTTGCAGCGGTGCAGGACTTAACCAGAGAATCAACAAGCAGTGACTGGCTGCTAGACCGATAAAAAACACTCCATCTTTTCGCTCGCTCGGTAAGGCGAACGGCATACGATAGCGTGGCTGAAAAAGGTCATCTTCGTGTTGGTAAGGGACCGACATTGGGTACGCAATGACTACTTGCTTGGGCACCCAGTCCAGACTTTAGAAGTCTGTCCGCTGAGCGTAGGCAGGAAAAGTCGAATAAATCGAGATTTTCAAAGATTTCTTGCCCGCTCTTTTTGAGACGGCTTCCGCGTCATTCGTTAGAAATTGGAGACATCCATCTCAGATTGTTTTGTCATCCCCCGTGCCAACGTCCTACAAACCTACTTCTTGCCCGCTTCAATGACTAGTCCCGCGATCTGCACCATTAGGCAAACAGAAACGCAAACGGTGTAGCCCGGCTGCCGAATCGCAACAAAAGTATGAGAACCCGGAGCGCGCATCCCCCAAATCGCGCTCCGGCACCCTCAGCCAGGAGACCGGCTGCGGTGAACCCCGCAGGTCTGTGCTGCTCAGTGCGATGCCGCCGATCACCAGCGATGTGCTCTGAGCGAGTGTCCCGCCCTTCTCGCGCTCCTCGGAGATCGAGCGGGCTTCAAGACTTCCATCCGCAGTTCTAGTTCACGGTAAACTTTGTCGGGCTGTTGGCCATCCCGCCCGGTGTGGTGATGGATATCGTTACCGCTCCCGGGGAGAGTCCCGACGGCACATCCGCCGTTACCTCTGAGTCCGAAACCACAGTGAACGTGGCCGCCTTCACCGTGCCAAATTTCACCGCCGTGGCCTGAATCAAGCCTGAGCCGTTGATCGTCACCAGCGTTCCAATTGGACCGCTCGGCGGCGAAAAGGTCGTGATCTTTGGCCTCACCTTGAATGTTTGCGGACTGGTCAGGGTGGTGGAGCCGGTGGTCACTGTGACTGCTCCCGTATGCGCTCCTGGGGGAACTACAGCCAGTAAATAGGTGGTACCCGAGCGCGTGACCGATGCGGAGGCCACGCCGCCAAACTTTACCACCGAGGAACTGCTAAAGCCCTGTCCGAACATTCCGACGTGTGCGCCCACTAGCTCTGCCTTTTGCGTAGGCTCCAGATTCACAAACGCTGCATCGCCCGTTGCTACGCTAAAGAAGACTCCCTGGCATGGCGAGCAGGAGGGGGGGCCGCCCGAGGGGGTTGTTCCATACACCATCCCGTTCGTATTCTGAATCAGGGTTGACAAAGGTGCGTTCCCGTCAACGGGTGGATTCGGGAACAGGAAGTCCGTGAACACTCTAGCCGAAGTCAGTTTGTAGATGCTACCGTTGCCGTCACGCCCGTAAGACCCGTTCACCCCGTAGAAGCTTCCATCGGTCACTTGCAGCAGATTTACGTTCGTCCTGCCTTCGTTGTCAACACAGGATGCGTCGGTCGTTTGGACGAAATCGTGCAGATCGGTAAAAACACCGGTGGTAGTCAGCGCGTAGATGGCCCCGAAGTTATTGGCCGCTCCCAGGTTTGTGGCTCCATACAGCTCTCCATTCTTGCCCTGAATGACGCCGGTGCATGGGTTGTATCCGGAGGAAGCCGAGAAGTCGTAAACTCCGTTAAAATGCCGGCCGTGCTGATCTTGTAGACGCACCCGAGAATGCCGTTGGAACAGTTATAAAGCGTGCCGTAAAGATTGCCATCGCTGGCCTGGATCAAGCTCGAAGCGGGTCCGCAGTCGCTGCCGGAAAATGTGTGCAGATTGGTGTACACTCCCGCGGCGGTCAGCTTGTAAATATTTCCACAGCTGTACGGATAATATCCGGTCGTGCCATAGTAGTTGCCATCTGAGGCTTGGATCGGCGGGTACAGTGGCTCGGTGTCGCCATTCGCACCGCTGAAGTCATGCTTATCCGTAAACGCTCCGGCGGGCGTCAACTGGAAAATGCCGCCATTGCCGCCCGGAGTGGAGAAGCAAGTTCCGTAGAAATTTCCATCGCTGCCCAGTGTCAGCCCCGAGAAGCAGAAACTCCAATTCGATGGAAAGCTGAAAACGACGCTTTCGGTTCCGGTCGGCGAAATCTTATACATTGCGCCGGTGTTGTTGGTCCCACAATACAACCCCAGCCCGTACATATTGCCGTCACGGCCCTGCACGATGTTGCCTTCGGTCTGGCAGGCGTCAGTCGGAACATCTAGGAAGCCGTGCAAGGTGGTGGGAGTTTGGGCCTGAGCGGGAGTAGCAGCCCCGGCGAACATTACCACAACCGCGAGCATGGTGAGGAAAATTGCCATCATGCCCGAGGGATTACCTGGATAGTAATTCGACTTCATTGTTTGGTCTCCTGAGAGTGAATAGCGTTCGGGCCTTCATCGGGGGGATACACCTTGGCGCTTTGGCGACTGTCGCCGGAAAAGGGCGTATCGGTCAATGGTCTGGAGATAGCGGGTTGCTGGCGCGTGTTTGGCGAAATAAGGCTTGTATGCGCAAGTAGTTACGTGGACGTGTTGCCTGACCAATGGGCCTCGAAGCAAGCCTGAAGGTGCCATTTTCTGGGGGAAATATTCCCTGTAAACTAACCCTTACTCCAAGGGATCTATCTATGGGCTCTGCACAAGCGTCTCCGGCTCTGGTTCGCTTCGGCGTGTTCGAAGCCGACCTGCACGCCCGCGAACTTCGGCGAAACGGGATCAAGCTCCGTCTTCAGGATCTGCCGTTTCGAGCGCTTACGCTGTTGCTCACGCGTCCCGGGGAAGTGATCACACGCGAGGAGTTTCGTCAGGCACTCTGGCCGGCAGATATCTTTGTGGATTTTGAGCAAGGGATCAGCAGCGCCGTCATGCGCCTACGCGACGCCTTGCGGGACTCGGCCGACAATCCAATCTTTATTGAGACCGTGGAACGCCGCGGCTATCGTTGGATCGGGCCTTTTCAACGGGTGGAACCGGTTCTGGCTGAATCGAGGGAACATGCTCAGCAGGAAGACCATTCGCTGGAAAAACGAGTACCTCCAGCAGCGCCATCGACGAAGGCCTTTCCGTGGCAGAAGATAGTTTTCGCACTTCCAGTGTTGGCGCTGCTCTTCGCAGTGTGGATCTTCCGTCCTGGCAATCGCGACGTCAAAGCGAGCGCGAAATCCGGTGTCCTGAGCGGGCGAACCCTTCATCAAGCCGCCAATCGCGAGGCCGAAGAGGCTTACCTGAAAGGCCGGTTCTACTGGAACAAGCGCACGCCCGAGAGCCTAAATCAAGCTTTGGAAGCCTTCACTCAAGCCATTGCGCACGATCCGAACTATTCCGATGCCTACGTTGGGCTGGCGGACTCCTACAACCTACTGCGGGAGTTTTCGGCTATGCCAGGGAACGAGGCTTACTTCAAAGCGTTTGCGGCTGCGAAGAAAGCGGTAGAGTTGGACTCTCGGTCTTCCGAGGCGCACGCTTCCCTCGGCTTTGTGACTTTTTGGGGGATGTGGGACGCGGCAGACGCGGAAAAGGAATTTCGCCGGGCGATCGAACTCGACCCAAATAACGTGAAAGCCCACCACTGGTATGCGACGTTTCTGCATGCCTTGTTACGCCATGACGAGGCCCTGACTGAGATTGACCTGGCGCGGGAGTTAGCTCCGGACTCTTCGTCAATCCTTGCCGACAAGGGAGAATTGCTATGGGCTGCGGCGCGTCACGAACAGGCGCTGCAATTATTGAAACAACTTGAGGCGGCCGAACCAGATTTCATTTCGCCTCACGTCTACCTAAGATTGGCTTATTTCGAAACTGGCGATTATCCCAACTACATTGTGGAGTTGAAGAAAGATGCCATGCTGACCCACGACGCGGCGCAATCATCGGTGGCTGAGGCGGCGGCGAATGGCTTTGCAAAGAGTGGCGAGCACGGCTTGTTCGCAGCACAGCTTTCGGAACAGAAAAAGATGTATGAACAGGGGAAGTTGTCGCCGTATTATGTGGCGCAGACCGAGGCTCGACTCGGCAACAAGCGCGAAGCGATCAGGTACCTGGCTATTTGTGTCCAGTCGCATGACGAGGTCGTGCTGAATCTTTTCGATGACCAGGGTTTCATCAGCCTTCGCGGCGATCCGGCCTTCAGGCAACTGCTCGCAAAAATTGGTCTGCCGCTGGTCAACTGAGCGGCAAAGCAAGACAGCTGCGCCATCTATCGAGCTGCGGTCCAGCATCATTGAGTCGGTGGCGACCCCTGTTCCGATTGTGACATCCCAAGTGTTCATTGATAAAGGCCATCGCCCGAGCCTGCGGCTGGTATGAAAAGGTGGTTCAAGGAGACGCAGTCGATACGAGATCCCCGCATTCCTCGCGCCGGACATCATCGAATCGATTCTGGAAGGGCGGCAGCCTCACGAACTGAACTTTGCCAAACTGTGTGAGCACGTTCCGCTGGGCTGGCCGGAGCAGCGTGAGCATTTTGGCTTTCCTCCAGTCTGGTCGCAACGGAGTAAATCCCTCCCGGAATAGATCCCTGATCATGGAATTAAATTCCCTGATACGTCCCTGTTAATTCCCTGTTCCGATTTACGCCACACGCCTCTTCTCTCGCAGAATCTGCAGTTTAGAGAATAGGAGTGCGATTTTTTGGGTCAAGATTTCGCAAATTCCCTGTTATTTTCCCTGTTAGCCGGGAATTTGGCTGGAGAAGAGTTAGCGCCAGACTGCGCGCTCTGCCATGCAGTCTGGACTCCCGAGGAAGGACGCCCTCATCGGAGACGCGCTCGCAAGTCTCGGCGATAATTCAGCCGAGGGCCAGTGCGAGCGTCAGTCGCCCGCGGCGCGCGACGGCAACAGGTCGTACAGCGGTTGCACCGGCTCGACGGTGGAAATTTCGTCTGCCACCGAGATCGCGAAAATACGAATTTTGTCGTTGGTCGGAAGGGTAAGAGTTCGAGTTCCAGCAGGCAAGTCGAGCGGATAGGCGAAGAGATAGGAGTAGCGATAGGAGACATTCCTGCCCGCGGCGTTATGGTGATGCGAGCAGTACCACGCCAGGTCGGCGCGCTTGATGTAGGCCGGGGTGAGGCCAGTCATCTGACCGTAGTCGTCGTTTGAAGTATCGCGCGAACTCCAGTGGCGGTCATCCCACTGTCCGATGAATCCACCCCAGTCCTGAATATTCAGATCGACTTTCCTGTCGCCTACCGTGAATGTGGCTTTTTGGTCGCCTTTTGCCGAAGCTGCAATTACATATGCGCGGTTAAACCGGCCGGCTGGCAGATTAATCGTCTGTCCCTTTGCCACAACAGCGTTGGGCGCGCCTGTTTTCGCCGGTGCAAGTTGAAACTTTACATCGTTGAATGTGAGCTGAGAGGGCAACATCTCAGCCGGAAGTGCATTGCCTTCGCCATCGAAGCCACCGGATGAGGGTGTGCCATCGTTGCTGGCAGTCGCAAGATCATACTGCAGTGCCACAGGCATGGAATGCACTGCCGCGCTTGTGGTTTGTGGGGCGGCAAGGCGGACGGCGAAGGTGCGCGGCTGATAGGCATGAAACGAAGTCACGAGCGCGCCGGCATCCAGAGTCGCCGCGCCTAGCGGCTGTTCCTGTCCATTCACTTCGCGCGCGGCAGTGATTGGTGTCAAGAACGATATCTGCACATTCGGTTGTGGCTTGCCGTCGAGTTCCACGAGGCGCAGGATAATTTCATCGCCCTGCTCAGCCTTCTTGAGGGCCAGCACTCGAATTCGCGGACTGCTGATTTTCAGCCAGGAAAACTGCCGTCCCAGGACGCCGGCGTGCTTTGAATCGACGAACCCAACCAGTGGATCGTTCAGCCGTTGCGCTTGCCAGTCCGTCTGAGATTCGCGCCAGCCGGCCGCATGTCCTGCGAATCCGTACACAAATTCGTGATGTCCGATGTCCTGCGTCCCTTGATCAGCGTATCCTCCGCGAGTACCGGGAGTGCGGATCAGAGTGAGGCGGATGGTGTGGTCGTTTGGTTTATCCGATCCATTTTTGCAGTCGGTTAAGATCGTCGCGCCGAACTCACCGGTCATGTCGGTGAGGTCGATCCACTGGTGCGATGGGACTTCAAATTTTTTCGGCTCCGCGGTGGGCCGCTGGATTGTCCCAATGTCCCAGTTGTAGGTGGCCATCTGGTTGGCGGCGGTCAGAGGAAAAGTTGCCTTCAGATTCGACTCTTTGGTGTTCCAGTCGATCACAGTTGCGAATTCAATTCGTTTTCCCGCATCGCCGGCCGAAAGACGAATCGTCTGAACAAAGCGTGATCCCGCCGTCTCGCGCGAAACTTCCACCGCTACTCGCGCAGGACCGTTTTCCACCACGCGGATTTTCGCTGCACCGCCGACATAAGATTTTGGAGCGGCCTGCTCCTGATCCCAGTCCATGTTCCAGGCTGGCCAGTGCTCGGGATTGTCATAAGAGATCGCGAGGCGGGCCGGGGCGGCCAGCAACTCTTTACTGATCGACTTGTCGAAAATGCTGGCAACGTCGCCATCGGCATTCAGTTTCACGCGGTAGTACTGATTTTCGAGTTCATCCCGCGAAACGCGGAGGGACGATCCGACGATATTTCTCTCGGCGGCTTGGATGTCATAAACCGCATAACCGACCGAGGGAACCTTGGCTGCGAAGATCACCTTGCCGTTTGAAATCTGGGAGGCAACTTCTTTTCCGTCAGAATTGGTCACGGACACTGCACTTGGCATCCCGCCATGAAAATTAACCTGCGCCTCAACGATGTCCTCCCGCTCGATATTCAAGGGGTTGAAAACCACTATAGGCACGCCCTTCGTTTCGGTGTTCAGTGCCTCGCTCACACCTTCGGTCGCATTGTTGAACACACCGGCAAACTGGTTCATCGCGATCAAATCATCGTTCCACGCAAATTCATAAGACTTGGGAGTCGCGGTTCCGGCGGCGATGTCGTGGAAGTGCCCGCCCATCGCCAGAGTCCAGGCATCGTTCAGGCGTTGCAACGGATATGGCCGCGCCCCCAGCCACTCGGCGACGACTGAAGCTTTTTCAGCTGCGTCCGCTAACAATTCTTCTTTCCTGATCCAACGCTTCTGATATGCCTGCGATGTCAGCGAGCCCGCGGAATGATTGGTGAGTTCCATTTCGCCCGTGTAGCGCGGAAGATCGGCGGCCTGGGCAGGTGTGATGTCGAGGAACATCTGCTCGGCGTTCGCCGAAACGACGTGTACCGGGCCATCGCCGACTCTTGCAGGTTGCCATTCCGTGTGCGGTTTCCCTTCGCGTAAAACCTGACCTGGCGGAGGCAAACTGGCCATTCCTTTGCTGACGATGGCTTCCAGATTCTTTACAGATTCTTCGTTGGGAGCGCCACCAATATCGCCGGTGCCGTAATAGTGGTAGTCGGTGAAGACGCCGCTGATCGTACCGTTCTGCTCGACTCGCGCCGCCCAGTCGCCCTGATGACGATTTAGTTCCCGCTCTCGCTCACTTCTGGCGAACGACTTCTGCTGATCGCGCAATTTGTAAACTTCCTGAATCTCCTTTTCATCCGAGGCCTGCCCGCTCTGCTCGGCTTGCTGTAGTTTCTGTTCCAGGGACTGCAGTTTCTTTCCAACGTCCTCGCGATCCAGGTTCGGTGGCAAAGGAGGGAGTGGCTTGCTCAGATCGGTGTCGATACCGCCATCGTAAGCACCCGGGTTAAGCCCAGCCAGTACGCTCTCGCCATCCGGTCCGACCCATATGCCCACATTGAATGGCGTGCCTTCCGGCGTTTTCTCCAGTGATTCCGGACCTCCGCCCGCGGCGGACGAACCCCAAACCAGTTTTTGCGTGGAGAATCCCTTCACGCCGGAGTGCGCAAGAACTGCAGGCAGCGATGAGGGAAATCCGAAGCAGTCAGGCAACATATATTCCGCACTGGCTTTGCCCAGTTCTTTGCGGAACCAGTTGTTTCCATAGAGCACTTGCCGAATGATCCCCTCGGCGCTCGGGGCGTTCACGTCACCTTCTTCCATGGAGGAGCCCGCTGGAAACCAGCGTCCTTCATCCACGTATTTTTTCAGACGGGCAAAATCGGCGGGGAAATATTCCTTCATCAAGCGGTAACGGTTGGCGCCGCTAAAATTAAAAATGTAATGAGGATATTTGTCGAGGAGTGTGAAGTTATCCTGCATGGTCTTGCGAAGGTACTCGTCGATGACCTGGGGATATTCCCACCGCCACTCGGTGTCGAGATGGGCGTAACCGACAACGTAGAGAGTTGGCTGCTTGCTCAAATCAGGCTTGTCTGCGGTTTGTGCCCCGGCACTTAGAAGGAAAACGCTGTTGATCAGAAGCGCTAACCGAATCGTATAGCGTCGCGGCATTGCACTCTCCAGGTATTCGGGTCAGAAACAGAGTCAGCTTCGCGCGGAGCGGAATGCCGCGCTGTTTTAAGAACGTGCCTTATTGTAATTCGAGGTGCGATGAAGTTTTCGCGATTCTCGCTCGAGGATCATTCCCTAGAGGCCTGGCGAATCGGCTCAGCGGTTACTCCACGCGTGTCCGAGGCCGTTTTTGCTTGGCGGGACACTGAACCGGAGGGGATGGTGAGTTCCAAGAGCGTGCCCGGCGCGGTGTTCGTCAGCCGCAACTCGCCCCCTAATTCTCGTGCCCGCTGTTTCATGCCGCCCAGCCCAATGCCGACGCTTTCGGGACGCAGCGCCGCAATGTCCGTGTCGATTCCTTTACCATCGTCTCGCACTGCGACTGAGATCGTGCCATTGCTTTGGGCTAAACTAATCCATACCTTGTGCGCTTCGGAATGCCGGAAGACATTGGTGAGCGCCTCTTGAATGATCCGGAAAATTGCGGTTTCTACCTCCGCCGCCGGCCTGGGAAACTCGGTGGGACGGACATCCAGAAAAGTCTTGATGCCGCTGCGCTTCGTCAAGCCTTCCACATACCACATCAGCGCGGATACCAAGCCGACCTCATCCAGTAGTGGAGGATGCAAAAGGTGAGACATGGTTCGAACCTCTTGAATTGCCCGTTCGACTATGTTGCTGGCCTGGGCCGAGGTTTCGTGCGCGCGCGGGGAGGGCACCTCCTGAGCCATTCTGTCCAACAAGATCTTGGCCACCGCCAGCTCCTGTCCCAGGCCGTCATGCAAATCCCGGGCTATTCGCCGCCGTTCCTGATCTTGCGCAGTCATCAGACGGATCGAAAGGCGTCGCAGTTCATCCGTTCTGCGGTCCACTAGCTTTTCGAGTTCTGTGGCGTTGTCGCGGATGGACTGTTCCAACACTTTGCTGTCGTGAATATCTGAGCAGGTTCCATACCACTTCACGATCTCTCCCTTGTCGTCGTGGATCGGAACCGCGCGAGCCCGGAACCATTTATAAGTCCCGCTCGTCGACCGGAGTCTGTACTCCGCTTGATAGTTTGCCCCGGATTGAACGCAGCGCATCCACTCCTCCATTGCCTGGTCTTTGTCTTCAGGATGCACATAGTCCAGCCAACCGAATCCGTTCGCTGAGCCGGTTGAAGCGCCGGTGTACTCATAAAATCGGTCGCTGACGTAATCTCGGGAGCCGTCCGCTTGCCGGCTGAAAATAATGTCCGGGGCCGTGTGCAGGATGGCATCCAGCTCCTGGTTCTTCCGTGTCAGCTCCGTGTTAAGGCGCTGCAGCAGCTCCGCTTTGCTGGCTAGCTCGTCCGTGCGTTCCAGAACGCGCTGCTCTAACTCGCGATTCAGCGATTCGAGTTGCCGCGTTGTGCGATACAACTCGGCAAAGACCCTGACTTTGGCGCGCAGGACTTCCTGCACGGCTGGAACGGAAACGTAATCCACCGCTCCGTGCTCGTATCCCTTCAGCTGGTCCAGGTCCGTCAGATGTACGGCTGAGACAAAGATGATGGCGGTGCGCTGAAACCGCGGATGCTGGCGAATCATGGACGCCAGTTGAAAGCCGTCCAGTTCCGGCATACTTACGTCCATCAATACCACGGCTATCTCAGTGTGAAGGAGAATCTCCAGGGCTTGTTTGGCGGAATTCGCTTTGATCAGGTTCTCGCCCAGCGGACCGAGCATCACCTCGTAACTGAGCAGCTTGGCCGGCTGGTCATCCACCATCAGGATGTTGACCTTCTCATCCATCATTCACTCCGCAACCCAGGTAGCAAGAACGTCTGAAAAAAGAGTTATCTGTGCAACCACATGCGTAACGACGACAGCAATTGCTCCGTATTGACCGGCTTCGCCAAATATTCCGACGCTCCGGCCTCCAGACATTTCTCCCGGTCACCCTTCATCGCTTTTGCGGTGAGAGCAATGATCGGCAACCGTCCGAACTGGGCGTTCTGCCGAATCACTTGCATGGTTTGATAACCGTCCATCTCGGGCATCATGATGTCCATGAGCACGATCGCGACGTCAGCGGTGGATTCCAGTTTGGCAATCGCTTCCCGCCCTGTCCCAGCAGTGATCACTGTCATTCCCCTGCGTTCTAAAACACTGCTCAGAGCAAAAATGTTGCGGACGTCATCATCCACGACCAGCACTTTCTTGCCCACTAGAGCATCGTCAGAGCGATGCAACCTGTCGAGCATGCGCTGTTTCTCGGGCGGGAGATCGGTGACAACGCGATGCAGGAACAGCGCAGTTTCGTCCAGCAGACGCTCTGGCGACTCGACACCCTTTACTACAACGCTGCGCGCCAGCGAATGCAGACGGGCATCTTCCTCCGGCGAAAGTTCCTTACCGGTGAAGACGATGACGGGTAAATCACTTAGCGCCGGCCTATCTCGGAACTTTTCCAGCACTTCGAAGCCCGTTATATCCGGCAATCGAAGATCGAGCACCACGCAATCGAAACTGTCTTTATTGACCGCCGCCACAGCCTCAGCACCAGTGGAAACCACGGTCACATCAATGTCGTCGTAACCCAGCAACTCCTTGATGCTGAGCTGCTCGGCGGGATCGTCCTCCACGACCAGCAGGCGTTTCCGTCGGGGAGCGGCATATTCCTTGATTCGGCTCAGTGCCGTCTCCAGTCCTTCCGGCGTAGTGGGTTTGGTGACAAACGCAAATGCCCCGCGAGCCAGCCCATGGTGCCGATCTTCATCGAGAGTCAGCATCTGCACCGGAATGTGCCGGGTGGACGGCTCCTGCTTCAAATGATTCAGAACCGTCCAACCGAGCATGTCAGGCAGGAAAACATCCAGTGACACTGCCGTTGGATGGTACTCCTGCGCTAGCGCCAAGGCTTCGGCGCCGCGATTGGCGATGAGCACCTTGAAACCCTTGTCCCGCGATAGATCGCACATCACGCGCGCGTAGTGCAGATCGTCTTCGACAATGAGCAAAATTGCATCGTCAGGTTGCAGATTGCCACGGTCGTCCGCAATCCTCTCAGCG
>Ga0308309_10000854_pt1 | contig 18278 bp, 17 predicted proteins | sample HubBroMetageWFT5_FD_192491 | JGI IMG/M metagenome (GOLD analysis project Ga0308309, IMG submission 192491) | Warmed and freeze-thawed soil microbial communities from the Hubbard Brook experimental Forest, New Hampshire - Hubbard Brook CCASE Soil... | ecosystem: Environmental > Terrestrial >...
GAGCCCGGACGGCGGCAATTCGTACTTCTTGGCGCGTGATCTCGGCTACCGGCGCGCGCTCGAGCTGTACCTGCTGAACGACCGCATCGACGCCGACCGGGCATCGCAGCTCGGGCTGGTGAATCGCGTGACGCCACGCGGCGGGCTCGACGTGGCCGCCGAGAAGCTCGCGAGCACGCTCGCGGCCGGACCGTGGCGCGCCCAGGCGGCGGCCAAGCGCCTTCTGCGCCGGGCGGGAGACGCGTTGCTCGCCCGGCAGCTGGAGGACGAGGTTCGGATGTTTGCCGACAACACGCTCGAGCAGGATTTCGCCGAGGGGCTAAGCGCGTTTCTCGACAAGCGCGCACCGCGGTTCCGCACGGACAAGGGCGGCTGATGTTCAGCTCGGTGCTCGTCGCGAACCGCGGCGAGATCGCGGTACGCGTGATCCGCACGCTGAACGCGCTGGCGATCCGCTCGATCGCCGTCTACTCCGACGCCGACGCCGGCGCTCCCCACGTCGAGCTCGCCGATGAGGCGGTGCGGATCGGGCCCGCCGCCTCCGCCGAGTCCTATCTCTCGATCGAACGGATCCTCGGTGCGGCGAAGGAGGCCGCGGCCGACGCGATCCACCCGGGCTACGGCTTCCTGTCCGAGAGTCCCGCATTCGCCCGGGCATGTGCGGACGCCGGCGTCGTCTTCGTCGGGCCACCGCCGGAGGCGACCGAGCTGCTCGGCGACAAGGTCCGAGCCAAGCTCGCCGCACAAGAAGCGGGCGTGCCGATCCTCCCGGGTCTCCAGCGGCCGGGTCTGACCGACGAGGAGATCCTCCGGTTCGCTGAGGATCGGGATCGCCTGCCGCTGATGGTCAAGGCCGCGGCGGGCGGCGGTGGACGCGGGATGCGGATCGTGCGCGAGCTCGCTCAGCTGCCCGAAGCGCTGGCGGCGGCGCGCCGCGAGGCGCTGGCCGGATTCGGTGACGACGGCCTCCTGGTGGAGCGCTACGTCGAACGTGCCCGGCACATCGAGGTTCAGCTGCTGGCCGACGCGCACGGGACGGTCCTGCATCTCGGCGAGCGGGAGTGCAGCCTCCAGCGCCGGCACCAGAAGGTGCTCGAGGAGAGCCCGTCGCCGGCGGTCGGATCGGAGCTCCGCCGGCGCCTCGGAACCGCCGCGGTCGACATCGCCCGGCGGGCCGGGTACGTCGGCGCCGGAACCGCGGAGTTCCTCGTACCGTTCGACGACCCGGACGCGTTCGCGTTCCTCGAGGTCAACGCCCGTCTACAAGTCGAGCACCCGGTCACCGAGTCGGTGACGGGTCTCGATCTCGTCGAGCAGCAGCTCCGGATCGCCGCCGGTGAGGCGCTCGCGTTCGCTCAAGAGGACGTCTTGCTGACCGGACACTCGGTCGAGGTCCGCGTCTGCGCGGAAGACCCTGGCGTGGGCTTCCTGCCGGCCACCGGCCGGGTCATCGGCTATCGAGAGCCGCGCGGACCGGGAGTCCGGGTCGACAGCGGCATCCGCCTTGGCTCCGAGATCAGCGGCAGCTACGACTCGTTGTTGCTAAAGGTGATCGGGAGTGGCCACGATCGCGAGGAGGCGCTCGAACGCGTTCAGCGTGCGCTCAAGGATCTGCTCCTGCTCGGGGTCAAGACCAATGCGGGCTTTCTCGCGCGCCTGCTCGCGGCCCCCGAAGTGCGCAGCGGCGAGCTCGACACCGGCCTGCTCGAGCGCGGCATCATCGAGCCGCTCGCCCCCCCACGGGAGGCGCGCGAGGCGGCCGTCGCAGCCGCCGCGATCGAGACGCTGGCACTCGTGGACCGCGGCGCCGGCGGTGATCCATGGGATGCCCTGCCCGGCTGGCGCATGACCGGCGACGCCGGCGTGGTCTGGGATCTGGAGCCGGCCGGCGGCGGCGAGCAGATCTCGGTCCACGTGCTCGGGAGTCCTGACCAGGCACGCGTGCGGCTGGGCACCACGGAACTGGCGATGACGGCGTCGGATGCCGGGGGGGCCCGTGTGCGCGTGGAGCTCGATGGCCACGCGCGGCTCTGGGATCACGCCGTGCTCGGCGCCGAGCGATGGGTTGCCGCCGGCGCCGACGCGTTCGCCTTCAGCCTCACCGAGCTGGTGGTCGAGGGCTCCTGCGCTCAGGCAGACGGCGCCCTGGAGGCGCCGATGCCCGGGGCGGTCCTGGCGGTCCGGGTCAAGGCGGGCGACGAGGTCACCGAGGGAGATGTGCTCGTGGTCGTTGAGTCGATGAAGATGGAGTTGACGATCGTCGCCCCCTGGGACGCCACCGTGCGCGACGTGCGCGTGGCCGAGGGCGATCAGGTCGCCCAGGGCCAGTCGCTCGTCGAGCTCGAGGGGGCGGCAGCGTGAGCGTCGTGCTTCGCAGCCAAGCCAATCCTTCGAGTGAGGCGTTCCAGCAAAACCTGCGCGCCCACGCCGACCTCGCCGCCGACCTCGATCGCCAGTTCGACAGAGTCCTCGCCGGCGGCGGTCCCGAGGCCGCCGCCAAGCACTCGGGGCGCGGGAAGCTACTTCCCCGCGACCGCGTCGGCTGGCTGCTCGATCGCGGATCCGCGTTCCTCGAGCTGTCTCCATTGGCGGCGCACGGGATGTACGACGACCAGGCCCCCGGAGCCGGGATCATCACCGGGATCGGGCGCGTCGAGGGCCGCGAGGTGATGATCATCTGCAACGACGCGACGGTGAAGGGCGGGTCGTACTTCCCGATGACGGCTCGCAAGCACACCCGGGCGCAGGAGATCGCGCTGCAGAACCGGCTGCCCTGCATCTACCTGGTCGACTCCGGCGGCGGCTACCTCCCGCTTCAAGACGAGCTGTTCCCCGACGTGCGCGGATTTGGCCAGAGCTTCTACAACCAGGCGATCATGTCCTCCGAGGGCATCCCGCAGATCGCGGCGGTGCTGGGGTCGTGCACGGCCGGCGGCGCGTACCTCCCGGCGATGTCCGACGAGGTCGTGATCGTGCGCGAGCAGGGAACGATCTTCCTCGGCGGACCCCCGCTCGTGCAGGCCGCGACCGGCGAGGTCATATCCGCGGAGGAGCTCGGCGGCGGCGACCTGCACACGCGCCGCTCCGGAGTGGCCGACCACCTGGCCGCCAACGACGAGGACGCGCTGGCGATCGTGCGCTCGGTCGTCGCGACGCTGCCCCGGCGCGGCACGGCGCCTTGGGACGTGCGGCGTCCAGAGCCGCCCGCGGTCCCGATCGACACGCTACCGGGCGCGGTGCCGGCCGATCTGCGAGTCCCGTACGACCCGCGGGAAATAATCGCCCGGATCGTCGACGGGAGCCGTTTCCACGAGTTCAAGGCCAACTACGGCACGACGCTCGTGTGTGGATTTGCGCACCTGCACGGCCACCAGGTCGGGATCCTGGCCAACCAGGGCGTGATCTTCTCGCCCAGCGCCCTGAAGGGCGCCCACTTCATCGAATTGTGCGACCAGCGCGGGATCCCGCTGATCTTCCTCCAGAACATCACCGGGTTCATGGTCGGGCGGGACGCCGAGGCCGGGGGCATCGCCAAGGACGGCGCGAAGATGATCGCGGCCGTGTCGGTCACCCGCGTGCCGAAGCTGACGGTGATCGTCGGCGGCTCGTTTGGGGCCGGCAACTACGGCATGTGCGGCCGTCCGTATTTCCCGCGCTTCCTGTGGATGTGGCCCAACGCCCGCATCTCGGTGATGGGCGGCGAGCAGGCGGCGACCGTCCTCACGATGGTCGGCCGCGAGCGCGATCCGGAGGCCATCGAGGCGCGCAAGCGCGAGATCCGCGAGCAGTACGAGACGCAGGGCCACCCCTACTACGCCAGCGCTCGCCTGTGGGACGACGGAGTCATCCACCCGACGCGCACTCGCGACGTGCTCGGCCTGGCGCTGTCGGTGTGCGCCAACGCGCCGCTGGCCGAGCGCCGCAAGCCCGTCTTCCGCATGTGACGGCGGTACGCCATCACCGGCTCCGGGCGCACCAGCCAGCGCGCGTGATCCCGACCGCCCGGCCCGCCGGTCCGGATATCAGCTCGCTGCCGCCAGCCCGATCTCGGCCCGGGCGGCGGGCGCCCGCTGCGGCTCGCCCGCCGCGCGCGGCAGCAGCGACGCCGCGCCTCGGATCAGGGCGGCGGCGGCGCCGATGCTGAGCAGCGACATCAGCGTGACGAGCAGGGGCGTCGTGCCCTTCAGGTGGATCGCGATGATCGTCGGAGCCCCGGCGCCGAAGTTCGCCATGAAGAACGTGCACGGGAACAGGATGAACAGGCCGAGCAGGCCGACGGGGCCCTTGACACGATCGCGCAGGAACGCGGCGCCGACGGCGAAGCAGATCACCTGTGCGCTCTCGAGCGCGCCGATCACGAGCGGGTAGTGGAGGATCCGCAGCTCGTGCGGGCCCCAGTAGGTGTACGTGCCGAGGTTGATCCCGAGCATCTCGAACGCGCACGACATCAGCAGCGCGCCGCCGGCCCACACGTACAGGCCTCGCTGGGTGAGCGTGCCGAGCCTGATCTGGCGGGCGATGAACACCGTCGGCAGCGCGTAGAGGACCGCGTACCCGCTGTGCGTCCAGACCGGCTGCGGGACGTTGAACGCGGTGAAGAAGGTCTGCATTCCGTGGGTCGAGTAGAAGTAGAGCATGAACGCTTCGTCGTACAAGGGCTCGGCGAAGGCCGCGACCATGGCGGCGAGGACGACCAGCACGTAGAACGGCGTCCGCTCTCGCCGTCCCAGCTCGACGGCGACGGCGAGCAGGATGAACGTGATGCCCCAGCTGCCGAACGTCAGGACGTCCTGCGCGGTCAGGGCGAGATGATGGTGAATCGGAGCTGTGAGCATCGTCGATCAGGAGTAGGTGTTTGCACCGCGCCGAGCACCGCGCGCACGTGCGAGGCGGTGCTCGGCGGGATCGGCTTCGTCTGGGCGGTCAGCCCGCGACCAGGGTCGCCGGGTCGAAGTTGGCGTCCCAGTAGTGGGGGGTGAGAATCGGGAGTCCCAGCGCCTGGAAGACTGGATTGTCGTTGAAGTGGGTCGACTCCAGCACGATCTTGCCGTCGGCGTTGAACTGAAGGAAAGTCGAGCCCTTGGTCTCCAGGCGCCTGCCGTCGGCCGGGATCCCGCGGTAGTGACTTGCGCCCTCGACGGCGTAATCCCAATGGATGAGCCCGAAGCGCTCGTCGCCGATGAACTCGGTCACGGTGAACGTGTGCCTTCCGAGCCCGTTGTCGGGATCGTCGTTCGCCAGGCCACCGACGCGCGCGTGGATCGTCGCACGGTCGGTGATCGTGTCGTCCATGTGGTCGTCCACCATGTGCTGCTCGATCGCGAACTCCCCGTCTGGGGCGTACAGCTCGGCGTAGGCGTTGGTGTCGTTGCCGAGCGCCTCGGCCCACTGCTTGGCGTAGTCGAGATTCATCTCGAAGCCTCCTCAGACGCCCACAGCGGAGCGGGTCGGGGTAACTGTCTTCTCGGCGGTGAGTCCAAGCGCGCGGAGTACCTGGGCCGAGTCCCACCAGGAGGACTCCCGCACGATCTTCCCTTCTTCGTTGTAGACGTGGAATGTGTGGCCCTGGGTCCAGAACGGCTTGTCCTTGACGTCGAGCCCGAGGAACACGGCCGCCGAGATCGGCGTCCACTCCCACCGGATCAGCCCGCTCCGCTCGTCCCCGGTGTAGGAGCGAATGCGGAAGTTGTGGATCCCGATGCCGTTGTCCGGATCCTTGTTGGCATACGGCGCGAACACGCGGTGCAGGTCGTCCTTGTCCGTGATGCTCTGATCGAGCATCAGGTCCTCGAACAGAAAATCGTCCGCGTAGAGTGCGCACACCTCTTCGGGGCTGGTGCGGAAAGCCTTCAGCCACTTGATGGCAAAGGCGTAGTTCATGCGTGCTCTCCTCTGGTCGGTGAATGTTGCCGCTGCGATTGTGCGGTGACCGCCTCGGAGTCACCATGCCCCGGAGGGTGATCGCCGTCCGTCGTTAGGGGGAGCCTCCCGTGGACTCGGCGACGGCGATCCCCCTTACGGCATACCGTGATCACCCTCCGGTGCATGGCACGGCCCGCGGACGGGAGGAAGGATTACGAGCGTGGAGCGCTATGCCTGGGAGCCGACCCCCGAAGTGATCGCGCAAGCGAACGTGACGCGCCTGATGAGGGCGGCCGGCGTCGATACGCTCGATGAGCTTCGCCGCCGGTCGGTGCAGGACATCGACTGGTACTGGGATCTCGTCGTTAAGGATCTCGCCCTCCCGTTCGACGCGCCTTACACCCGCGTGCGTGACTCCTCGCGGGGGATCGAGCGGACGAGCTGGTTCATCGACGGCAGGCTGAACGTGACCACCGCCTGCGTCGAGCGCTGGCGAACCGACGAGGTTGTGGCCGACCTGGCGGCGGTCGTGTACGAAGACGAGACCGGCGCGATTGGGCGGCTCACCTACTCCGAGCTCGCCTCCGCCGTCGATCGGGTGGCGGCCGGCCTCCGTGCCGCCGGGATCGGCAAGGGCGACGCGGTCGCCGTGCTGTTGCCGATGTGCCCCGAGGCGGTCATCGCCGCCTACGCGATCGCAAAGGTCGGCGCGCTCTACGTGCCGCTGTTCTCCGGCTTCGCCGCGGCGGCGATCGCGTCGCGCATCAATGACGCGCAAGCCAAGCTCGTCTTCACCGCCGACTGGTCTTGGCGACGGGGCCGGCCGACGCCGCTCAAGGCGGTCCTGGACGAGGCTCTTCCCGCCTGCCCGACGGTCCGCACGGTCGTCGTCGCCGAGCGTGAAGGGATGCCGGGTTCCCGCGGTCCGATCGACGTCACGTGGTCCGATTTCGCCCCCCCGGTCAGCGGCCCCGTTCCGACCGAGCCGACGAGCACGGAGGACGTGCTCCTGCTCGGGTACACATCGGGCACGACGGGCAAGCCGAAGGGCGCCGTCCACACCCACGCCGGGTTCCTGGTCAAGGTGGCATCCGAGGTGGCGTACGAGTTCGACGTGCGCCGCGGAGACGTCTTCTTCTGGCTCACCGACATGGGCTGGGTGATGGGACCGCTCAGCACCTTCGGTACGCATGCGCTCGGCGCCACGCTGCTGCTTTATGAAGGTGCGCCCGACACTCCCGGCCCGGGGCGCGTGTGGGCGCTGGCGGCGCGACACAGCGTGACGATGCTCGGTGTGTCACCGACGCTGATTCGCGCGCTGAAGTCGCACGGGGACGACGTACCGGCTGCCAGCGACCTGTCATCCGTCCGCGTGTTCGGGTCGACCGGCGAGCCGTGGGACGAGGACTCCTACCTGTGGCTGAGCCGGGTGGTCGGGGGCGGCGCGGTGCCGATCATCAACTTCTCCGGGGGCACCGAGGTCGGCGGATCATTCCTCTCCCCGTACGTGGTCGAGCCGATCAAGGCGTGCTCGTTGGGTGGCCCGTCGCTGGGCATGGACGTCGAGGTGTTCGACCGCGACGGGAAGCCGGTGCGCGAGCAGCTCGGCGAGCTGGTCTGCCGTCAACCGTGGCCTGCCATGACCAGGGGTGTGTGGGGCGATTTCCAGCGCTACCACGATTCCTACTGGTCGATGTTCCCCGGCGTCTGGCGACACGGGGACTGGGCGAAGGTCGACATCGACGGCCAGTGGTTTCTGTACGGACGGTCGGACGAGGCGATCAACGTCGCCGGCAAGCGGGTCGGGCCGGCCGAAATCGAAGGCATCCTCGTGGCGCATCCCGCGGTGGCGGAGGCTGCCGCTGTCGGTGTTCCCGACCCAGTCAAGGGTGAGGCGATCTGGTGCTTCTGGACGCCGGTGGGCGACAGCGATCCAGACGTCTCCGAGGACCTCGCGACCGCCGTCGGTCATCAGCTCGGCAAGCCGTTCACGCCGGCGCGCGTGTTCCAGGTGCATGCGCTGCCCAAGACGCGCTCGGCGAAGATCCTGCGACGCGCGATCCGGGCGACGGCGATCGGAAGCGATCCCGGGGACTTGTCAGGTGCTGAGAATCCAGGCGCGCTCGAGCTCATCCGAGCCGCCGTCCAAACCAACGGGAGGAGCAAGACATGAGCACAACCGTTCAGCACCCTGCAGAGTCGAAAGCGGCCGTGCCTCGCGTCGCGAGCGGAAGGCGAGGACCCTCTCCCGATGAGTTCCGCGACATTATCGGTCGCTTCGCCAGCGGCGTGACCGTGATTACCGCCACCCACGCAGGAGAATCGAGAGGCTCGACCGCGAGCGCTGTCAGCTCGCTCTCGCTCGAGCCGCCGATGGTCCTGGTGTGCCTCAACAAGTCGTCCTCGACCGGGAGGACGGTGGCTGCGGCCGGACACTTCGCGATCAACATCCTCGCCGAGGACCAGGCCGAGGAGGCAATGCGCTTCGCCGGGAAGGCACGCGACAAGTTCGAGGGCCTTGAGGTCACGCTTGGCGAGTACGGCGATCCGCTGCTCTCGGGCGCGCTGGCGACGCTCGAGTGCCGCGTCGCCGAGGAGGTCACCGGAGGCACCCACTCGGTGTTCCTGGCCGAGGTCGAGCGTGCGTCCGGCAGAACCGGCACGCCGCTGGCGTATTTCCGAGGTCAGTTCGGCCGGCTCGAGCTCGCTCATGACGAGCAGGCGTTCCTCGAGCTCCGAGCGCGCGTTCTGAGCCGCGACATCGAGATCGGATCACCGCTCTGCCTCGACGCGCTGGCAAGGCGGTTTGATCTGCTTCGCACCCCCGTCTATCACGCCCTTACGAGGCTTACCGGGGAAGGGCTCGTGGCCCGCGACTTACAGGGATCTTTCGTGGTCACACCGCTCACCCTCGACGCGGTCGAGCAGGCATGGGATGCTCGCTGTGCGATCGAGCTCGGCGTCGCGACGCTGACGGTCGGCGCGATCTCGGACGACCGGCTTCGCGCGCTGCAAGAGCTCGGGGACGCCTCACGTCCGGCGGCGGCCGGCAAGTTCAGCCTGGAGAGCTGGCTACCGACGTACAACGCGTTCCACGAGGGGCTCGTGTCCCTCGCCGACAGCGCCCCGCTGCTCGACGCCTACCGCCGTGTGAACGCGCCGGCGATGATCCTCAGCCTTACGCAGAAGCGGATGGAGGAGCTGGGCCTCGACCGCGAGCAGTCGGCAACGGCGCACGAGCACATCGTCGAGCTGGTGGGCGCTTACGAGGCGGCTGACCTCGACGCGGCTAAGCGCGCGATCATCCGCCACGACGAGTTCGCCAGCGAAGTCGCGATCCGCTTCATGGATGCGCAGGGCGGGTCGATCTAGCGGGAGACCACTAGGCCGCTGTCACGCCGCGGCCTGGCGGCCGGTCCGGTCGGCGATGTCGGAGTCCTCTGCCGTCGAGACGAGCGCAGCTCCCTCGACGGCCAGCCCGCTCTGATGGGGTAGATCCCGTGCCGCGTCGACGCAGACCATCGCGGCAGCCATGGCCGACGCCGAAGAGGCCGTCAACGCGCCGTCCGCCGCCGGGATCCGTCCGAGGCCGACACCAGGCATGGCCAGGCGAGCCGGCTCAGCACGAGGACCTTCGCCTCGCCCTGCTCGAACTCCTCGACCACGGCGGCCAGCGCCTCGATCAGCGATTCGCCCAGGGCGTTCCGCGGCGGATCGCGCATCACCGCGTGCAGAACCCCAGCTCGGTCGTCGACGGTGATGGCAGGCGGCTGACTCATCGAATGACCGCCACCTTAGGCCGCTGAGGCTTCCTCGCCATCACCCCGGTGAGGGACTTGCGTCGCCCGGCGGGACCGTTCGTCGTTCGGCTGGGTGCGCGAGGTCACAGTAGTATGTGGCCGAGAGGAGACAGGGCATTTGGCTTCATCGACGTCGAGCCTGGTTGGCGAGAACGGTTCGGTGGCCAGCGTCGAAGCGACGCTCGCCGCGGTTCGCCGCGAACTGGCCCGGCCGCGAGGCGAGCGGCCCTCGGGTGCCGCCGGACTGGACGTCCGGCTGCGATGCCTCGGAGAGGAGCTTCGGGCGTCCGTGCGCGACGCTGCCCGCGGACGGCCCGACGTCCTGATCGAGAAGATCCAGCTTGTCTACGAGATCTCGGGCCTCCGCTCCGAGCTGCGGTCCCGCGAGCTGGTCGAGCGGCTCGGTGTGCTCGAGCGCATCCAGGAGAGCATGGAGCACCTGTATGAGCTCGACAGCCCGGAGGTGTTGATCGAGGCCGCCCCAGGAGAGTTATGCCGCTCGTGTGGCTTCAGCCGGGCGCTGATCTCCCAGATCCGGGGTTCGCACTGGGTGCCGCAGGTGTACGAGACCGTGCCAGGAGTCGACCCGGAGGAAGACGTGTTCCGCGAATGGCTTCAGAGCGTCGAGATCCCGCTCGAGCACATGCTGCTCGAGACGGAGCTCGTGCGGCGCCGGATGCCGGCGCTCGTGCCGGACCCACAGCACGATCCGCGCACGTTCAAGGGCATCGTCAACCGTGGGCGCACGGTTGCCTACGTCGTAGCTCCGATCATCCCGGCGGGCCGCGCGATCGGATTTCTGCACGCCGATCGCATCGGGCAGGAATCACAGGTGTCGCGCGACGATCGAGAGAACATCTGGAGCTTTGCCGAGCATTTCGCGTTCATCTACCACCGCGCCGTCCTGCTGGAACGTCTCGCCTCCCAGCACGATCAGCTACAGGAGGCGTTCCGGAGCGCCGAGGCGGCCTTCCAGGATCTGCGTGACGCCCAGATCGAGCTCGGCCGCACCGATAAGGCATCTCCCGAGGTACCCGCGACCGCTCTGTTCGCGCGCACAGAATCCCGTCTAGACGCGCTGCTGACACGGAGAGAACGTGAGGTGCTGGAGCTGATAACTAGTGGAGCGACCAACGTCCGGATCGCGGAGCAGCTCGTGATCTCGGAGGGCACAGTCAAGTCGCACGTCAAGCACATCCTGCGCAAGCTCCGCGTCAACAATCGTGCGGAGGCCGTGGCTCGATACCTGCAGCTGCTGCGCCGGGACCAAGAGCAGGCGGGCCGGTGAGCACGAGCGCCGTGCGCCCTGGGCAGTCGAGCGACGCCCGCCCAGTCGGGGAGCGGGAGCTCCAGCGGCGATTTGCCGAGTTCGTCGCCGATGCTCGAACCGCTCTCCACACCGACTTCTCCACGCCCGAGCTCAACGTGTCACAGCTGGACGCCGCCACCGCCGTCGTCGTGGCCGTGGCCCTGATGAGCCTCGAGCAGCTAGGGTCCCTTGGCGCTCGCAACAAACGTGTTCCAGTGTTGTGCGACCTCGCTCTGCGCGGCGCGGAGCTCGACGCCGACCTGCGCGACTACGATCTGACGCGCCGTAAGCGTGTCCTTGCCGGTGTCGAATCCGCGCTCGGACGCCTCCGCTGCATGGTGACCCCGGACGAGCTGGTCGAGTCCGTGTGCACGGAGGTGGTTCGGAGCTGCGGGTTCTCCCGCGCGATGCTCAGTCGCGTCGAGGACGAGACATGGATGCCGTGGATGGCGTACTTCCAGCACCGCGACGTCCGGGAGTCGGACCGGGAGTGGATGTCGACCGGACGGATTCCGCTTGCCAAGATGATGCTCGAGCGCAAGGTGTTGGAGGAGAGTCGGGCTGCCTTCGCCGTCGACGCCCACGCGGACCCCCGGACCTCGAGAGAGTTCGTCGAGGCGGTGGGGACCTCGTCATACGCGGTTGCGCCGATCGTCCCCGCCGTACGCGTGATCGGCTTTCTGCACGCCGATCACTATCCGTTGACGCGCCCGGTCGATGAGGTCGACTGCCACATCCTGGGGCACTTCGCGGAGGCGTTCGGCCGCATCTACGAGCGCGCCGTGCTGCTGGCGCGCCTCCACCGCCAGCGCGACCACGTACACGAGACCCTGAAGACCGCGGAGACGCTCATGGATAGTCTCAGTCATGCCGAGGTGGAGCTCGTCCGTAGTGCCGACCAGCGATCGTCGGCCGGCGCAGCGGCGACGCTGGTGCTTGCGGGCCAGTCGCCGGCCATCGATGAGTTGCTGACCACCCGCGAGCGCGAGGTCATCGCGCTGCTCGTGACCGGGCAGGCCAACAGTGCGATCGCCGAACGACTGGTCATCTCCGAGGGGACCGTCAAGTCCCACGTCAAGCAGATCCTCCGCAAGCTCGGCGCCGTCAACCGCTCCGAGGTGATCGCCCGTTACCTGGGGATGATCGGCGCGGGGTAGCGCCGATATCGCACACGACTGGCCGTCCGACCCAAGTGGCGTCCGTTGGGACGGTCCCGCCTCAACCGGCGGCCGGCAGGATGCTCCGGCAGGGGACAAATCTCCCACTTCGGAGGATTGGCGCCCGGCGTTTTCCGTCCTACGGTGGCATCTCCAATCAGATGCGCCCGATCTCGGGAGCGCACGGTCAGAGAGGAAGGACGATGGGCTACTTCAACGACGCAGACGAGGTCTATGAGTACATCGGTGGCGTGTTCCGGCAGGCCGGCGAGGACGCCGATGTGGGACCGAGGCTGCGGGCGGCCAACATCACGATGCAGCTCAACTACACCGATCCCGTCGCCCAGCTCACAGTCAGGTTCTGCGAGCCGTACGAGGTGATCGACGGCGGCAACGACGCGACCGCCGACGTGAAGATGACGATGCCGGCGGACATCGCGCACAAGTACTGGCGCGGTGAGTACAACTTCGCGGTCGGACTCGCCAAGGGACAGGTCAAGGCCAAGGGCCCGATCAACAAGATCCTGAAGCTCGTGCCGATCACCAAGCCGCTGTTTCCTCTCTACAAGGAGATGACGGATAGGCGCAACGGCGCGGCCGCGTCCGCATAGCGCCGCCGGGGAGGCTGCTTCGTCCATGCCGGTGAAGGTCAGGGAGGTCGGACCGCGGGACGGGTTCCAGAACGAGCCGGAGATGATCCCGACGGCCGACAAGGTCCGTCTGATCGAGGCACTCGCCGGCGCCGGCCTCACGCGAATCGAGGTGACGAGCTTCGTTCGCGCCGACGTCATCCCCCAGCTCGCGGACGGCCCCGAGGTGCTCGCCCGCATCGACGTCCCCGACGTGGTGCAGCTGAGCGTGCTGGTTCCCAACCCCCGCGGGTTGGAGCGAGCCCTGCGCGAGCGCGAGCGCTTCCACGAGGTCGGGGTGTTTGTGTCGGCCTCGGAGACGCACAACCGGCGCAACGTCACCCGATCGATCGAGCAGTCGATGGCCGAGCTCGAGCAGATGATCCCGGCCGTCGGCGCGGCGGGACTCCAATGTGAGGCGGTGATTGCGGTCGCGTTCGGCTGCCCGTACGAGGGTCACGTCCCGGCGGAGCATGTTCTGAGCCTGGCGTCACGGCTGGTCTCCTTCGGCGCGCACGAGATCGGCTTCGGCGACACCACCGGGATGGCCAATCCGCGGCAGGTGCGGGAGCTGTTCAGCGCGGCCCTGGACGCGCTCGATCAGGTCGAGCTGACCGCGCACTTCCACAACACGCGCGGGCAGGCGCTGGCGAACGTCCTCGCGGCCTACGACGTGGGGATTCGGAGCTTCGAGTCGAGCTTTGGTGAGCTCGGCGGATGTCCGGTGCCACCGGGTTCGACCGGCAACGTCGCGACCGAGGATCTTGTCTCGATGTTCCACGAGATGGGTGTTGACACGGGCGTTGACCTGGAGGCTCTGCTCGAGGCCGGCCGGGACGTGCAGGCGGTGCTTGGCCGGCCGCTCGGAAGCCACGTGCTGACCGCCGGGCCGGTGCGGTGGGAGGGCGTCGAGCGCGCCGGCTGACCGGGCTCACCCCAACGGAGGGGCAAGATCTTCCCGAGGGACGGTGGTGCTGACGGGGGTGGGGCGCGACGATCTTGCTCTTATCGCGGACGCCCATGTCGCCGCGGCCAGACACCGGAAAGCGAGGAGAGACGACGTGTCAACAGTCTCGGTGAAACACCATCAGATGCTGATCGACGGGGAGTGGGTGGACTCCGATGAGGCCTACGAGATCCGCAACCCGGCGACCGAGGAGATCGCCGGCACGGTCGCCAAGGGAACTGTCGAGCATGCCGACCGCGCGGTGGAGTCGGCCCAGCGCGCGTTCCTCGCCGGTGACTGGGCGGTCAAGTCTCCGGATGAGCGCTCGCAGATCATGGTCGCGATCGCCGAGCGTCTGTCGACTGACATCGAGGAGCTGCTCGAGCTCGAAACGGTGGCCAACGGCGCCACCGTCCGCCAAGCCACCGGCTTTCACGTCGGGCTCGCCTCACCGCACTTCATGTACTTCGCCGAGCTGGCGGCGAAGTACGCCTTCGAGGAGGCAACGCCGCCGCTGAGGTACCCCACCCTGTCGATCAACCAGATCCGGCGCGAGCCCATCGGCGTCTGTGCCGGGATCGTCCCCTGGAATTTTCCGCTCGTCCTCGGCATCTGGAAGATCGCGCCGGCGCTCGCGGCCGGCAACTCGATCGTCATCAAACCGGACGAGAAGACGCCGCTGAGCCTGATCGCCCTGGCCCGCATCGCGCTCGAATGCGGCGTGCCGCCGGGCGTGTTCAACATCGTCACGGGCGATGGGCCCGAGGTGGGCGCGCGCCTGGCGGCGCATCCCGATGTCGGCAAGGTGGCGTTCACCGGGTCGACCGAGGTCGGGCGGGAGATCATGCGCCTGGCGTCCGGAACGGTCAAGAAGGTGTCGCTCGAGCTCGGCGGGAAAGGCCCCGTGGTCGTGCTCGACGACGCCGATCTCGACGCCGCGGTCGACGCCGCGCTGTTCGGTGCGTGGCTGTACTGCGGCCAGATGTGCGAGTCCGGCACCCGGCTGATCCTTCCCGATTCGGTGCACGACGAGTTCGTGGCGCGGATGATCGAGCGGGCCAGGACGGTGACGCTCGGCGACCCGACGGACTTCGAGACCGACATGGGGCCGGTCATCTCCCGCGAGCAGCGCGACCGAATCCTCGCCTACATCGCGATCGGCGAAGCGGAAGGCGCCACGGTCGCCTTCGGGGGAGGCGTCCCCGAGGGCCCGGGATTCGAACGAGGCTTCTGGGTCTCGCCGACGATCCTGACCGACGTGACCAACGACATGCGCGTGGCCAGGGAGGAGATCTTCGGACCGGTCCTGTCGGTGATCCGCTGCTCGGACGAGGACGAGGCCGTCCAGATCGCCAACGACACCGTGTACGGCCTGTCCGCCGCCGTGTGGAGCTCGGATTACGAGCGTGCACTCGAAGTGGCCGGCCGCCTTCGGGCCGGGACCGTGTGGGTCAACGACGTCCATATGGTCAGCCCGGCGCATCCCTTCGGTGGCTACAAGCAGAGCGGTCTCGGCCGCGAGCTCGGCGCGCACGCGCTGGACGAGTACACCGAGGTCAAGCATGTCCACGTCGATCTAACCCAGCGGCGCGACGCGAGAGTGTACGACCTGCTGCTTTCTGAACCGCCGGCGCTGCGCCCTGCCGTGGTCGATTGAGCCGGTCTCGTGGGAATCACGCTCGGTCTCGGCGCGGCTCTGTCGTGGGGTCTGGCCGATTACTTCGTTGCCGTGGCAGCCCGCAGCGCCGGCGCTTTGCGGGTGGCGCTGGCATTCCATCTCGCGGCGTTGATTCCCCTGACGGCGTTGGTTCTCGCCACCGGCGCCCTTACGAACGTGACGTCGGGCGAGGTGCTGGTGTTCGCGCTGCTCGGCGCGGCCGGCTGGCTGTCGTACCTCGCCTTCTACCGGGCGCTCGCGATCGGGCCGATCTCGCTTCTGAGTCCCATCGTGTCGGGCTATTCCGCGGTCACCGTGGTCCTGGCGGTATTGATCGCCGGGGAACGCCTGTCCGCTGTCGAGGCCGGGGCCGTGCTCGTGACGATCGCCGGCGTGATCGTCGTCTCCGCGGACGTGCCCCGGATCGGCGCCCTGAGGATCGATCGCCGCTCTTTGCACGCAGTCGCGCTCGCGATCGCAGCGATGGTGCTATTCGGCGGTTTTGTGTTCGGCATCTCGTATGACCGCGAGCGAATCGGCTGGCTCGCCCCGATCTTTCTGGCCCGGGGGTTCACCGCCGCGTTCCTGATCCTGCACTCGGGGCGGCGCCGGACCCTGCGCTGGCGCGATCCCTCGCCGATCGTGGTGTTACTGATTGTCCTGATCGCCCTGCTCGATACCGGTGGCGACAGGCCGACATGCTCGAGTGCTCGTTCGGGTTTCGCCCCGAACGCTCGGCGCACGATGCGCTCCAGGTCGTCGTTGACGAATCCTGGAGGGGCAGGCGATGGGTGGCTGAGTCGGACATCGCTAACTGTTTTGAGGCGATCCCGCACGAGGCATTGATGTCGGCGATCAAGGAACGGATCGTTGACCGTCACCTGCTCAAGCTCTTGCGCGCGATGTTGCGCGGCGGAGTCCTGGAGCAGGGTGCGGTCAAGCGCACCGGTTCCGGTACTCCGCAGGGTGGGGTGATCTCACCCGTCCTGTGCAACGTCTACCTGCACCGGCTCGACCGGCAGTGGGCCAGACGCGGCACCGGGGTCCTGATCCGTTATGCGGACGATCTGCTGGTGATGTGCCGGACCGAGCGAGAAGCCAAGAGCGCTCTCCGGGCGCTCGCGGCGATCCTTGGCGAGCTCGGGCTTGAGCTCAAGCACGCCAAGACGAGGATCGTGCACCTGCGAGAAGGAGGCGAGGGGTTTGATTTCCTCGGGTTCCATCACCGCTACGTGCGCGGCAACACGGCACGGTCACAACACCTCACGTTCCTGGTCCGCTGGCCCTCACGCCAGGCTATGCAGCATGCTCGACAGCGCATCCGGGAGATCACCGCGCGTGAGCGGCTGCTGCTCCCCGTCGAAGAGATCGTCAGAGACCTCAACAGGTTCCTGGGCGGCTGGGCGGCCTACTTCCGCTACGGAAACTCCGCCCAGTTCTTCGACAAGATCAGCCTGCACGCGGTGAACCGGTTGTCGATATTCGTCGCCAACCACCACCAACGCAACCGGCGGTTCGGATGGTGGGCGGTCGCCCGCCAATCCCCTAACCACCTGGGGCTGATCGACCTCAACGGAATCATCGTCCCGCCGCGGCCGTCCCAGCCGCGGTACCGGGCACACTGAATGCCGACGGTGAAGAACGTCGGCGAGCCGTGTGCGGGAGAACCGCACGCACGGTTCGATGGGGGGCGGGAGGAAACCAGGCCAGTCGACTCAACCGGTGCGGCCGAGGCGCCTCCCGTCTACCCGACCACCCTCGCTCCGCGTGGAAAGGGGGCGTTGTGGTCGGCGCCCGTAGCCCGAGCGGAGCCGGTTGGCGGAGCGTTCCCCGAACGCCTCAGCCTGCGAAGGCGTGCGCGGTTAGCGCGGTGTCTTCGCTGCCGCGGAAGCGTGCGACCTTGCCGTCTCGAAGTTGCCAGTAGTGGTGCATGGTCATCGACGTCTCGCGCCCGTTCTCGATCGGTCGGAAGGTCCAGTCGACGAGGAGGTGGACGTCGTCGGCGCCGGCCGCGTAGCTGTGCGGCGTGAATGTCGTGATCTCGATGCTCGTGTTGATGTCGTTGAAGAAGCTGGCGACGCCTGGCTTGCCGGTGCGTGGTCCGTGCCACGGCGCCGCGTTCTCCGCGACCTCTGCAGTCCAGTCGACGTCGTCGGTGACGCGCTCGAGGATCGCGTCGACGTCTCCCCGAGCGACGGCGTCGTAGATCTCCTTGATGATGTGGATGTTGTCCTGCTGGCTCATCGTGAGTGCTCCTCTTCTGTTGGTGGTGATCACTGCGTGCTGGTGACAGCAGCGGGTCGCTCGCGTCGCCAGGGCGTGGCGGCTTCGATCTGTGCCGCGAGCGAGACGATCGTGGTCTCGCTGTTTGGTGGTCCGGCGAGCTGGATCGCGCGCGGGAGGCCATGGCCGTCGAAACCAGCCGGGATCGACGCGGCGGGTTGGCCGACGTAGCTCCAGGTCGGCGTGTAGCAGACGTATGCGCTGCCCTGGTTGAAGCTCCGAAGTGCGCCCGCGGTGCTTGAGATCTCCGCGCTGGGCGGCGGGGAGGCGGTGACCGGCGTCATCACCAGGTCGTACTCATCGAATACGGCGTTTAGGCGGTGGGCCACTGCGGATTCTCGCTCGATACTGCGCCTCAGAGCGCGTCCGCTGAGCCACCGACCGACCGTCGCCATCTGCCGTGTGCGTCGTTCGAGGTTGTCGCCGTGGGCGATCGTGTCGTCGCGTATGCCGGCAGCCCACCGGGGTGTAAACGTGGTCAGCAGCTGAGGATGTTCGAGTTCGTGCGTTTCGACCACGTGCCCCAATGACTGCAGCAGCCCGGTGATCTGCTCGATCGCGGCGATCGACTCGGGCGATGGCTTGACTCGTGGGATCGCCGGTTTCAGTGAGACGGCAATCCGCAGGCGTTGCGG
>Ga0308309_10000857_pt1 | contig 18265 bp, 22 predicted proteins | sample HubBroMetageWFT5_FD_192491 | JGI IMG/M metagenome (GOLD analysis project Ga0308309, IMG submission 192491) | Warmed and freeze-thawed soil microbial communities from the Hubbard Brook experimental Forest, New Hampshire - Hubbard Brook CCASE Soil... | ecosystem: Environmental > Terrestrial >...
CGCAGTTGAGCCAGTAACTTTATGCCGGGCATCGTTGGCAGGTCCCAATCGAGCACGGCAAGGTCGGCATCGACCGCGGTGGCAAGCGAGCCAAGCAGCGACGCGCCATCGCTGAAAGCGTGAACGGCAAAGCCTTGGCGTAACAGCTCTCCGGTCAGGACCTCGCGATAGTATTGGTCACTTTCGACGAGAACGACGCGGCGAAGCTCAGCCTGGCCAATGGCGGCCGGCGCTGCCGGCCGGGCCAGCGAGCGCGTGCCGTTTTGCCCGAGACTGACCGTGCTGTCCCGTTCGTCTAGTGCCAGCATGGCTGGCAATCGTTCTAGGGTTCCCACGGAGGAGTATCCACGCCCAAGGCGTGCATCACGCTGGTTCATCACCCACTCTCCCAAGCAATACCCTGATGCTGGTGAACGATACCCCTACCGTTCGGACATCAGGGCCTTCCCACACACGGCGTCTAAACCATCGGAATCCTGTGATGCCGACTGCTTCCGACGCTTCGATTGGATCCCAAATTCGAACCCTGCCGACAGGAACGAAGACCCTCGCTCCTGTCGGCTAGCCCCTTGCCTCGTCTTCAAGACGAAGCGCTTTCCCACACACCCAAAAAAAGTCCAGTCCCAGATAGTCCGATGCCCAGGACCCCTCCCGTGCATCGTGAAGTCTCCATACCTAGAGTTTGGTGCTAGGTAAATTAGATTCATGGTCCGCAACTCGCCACTGCTGCTGCTCAGGGTGGTTGCCTTTCAATGGGAACCCGAAAAGATAAGGCCGATCGCTGGGAACGACCGGCCTTTCTTAAGCAGTCCGCGTGGGAGTCTAATCGAAGCCTTGGGTGTGTGGGAAGGGGCTTCAACGAACGGCTTGGGAACCGTTGGCGGACTTGGGGTGCGCTGTTCATAGCATGCGCGACGGGCTCGTGGCCATGCAATGTCGCATATCTATCCTGACCGCAGTCGCCAATTTCTGAGCAGTTTTTAGTTCTGCTATTTAGAAACGAATATCTTGAGAATGCCGATCAAGCGCACGGCCTTGGCGATGACGCGCCGCAAGTCGCCCCTTCCAAGCGCCATTCCGGCCTCTAGGCCGGCACCATATGCTCCGCAAGGTTACCGTCACCAATGCCTTCAGGCCGTGAGCATGTGGCGGGTGCTGCTGGCGTGGTAGGGCTGCCCGGACGGCCCGAGATGTCCCAACGCGGCCAGCTCTGCGGCGATTGTTCGCGGGCTACGGCGCGGTTGAGAAGGCATTTCCACCCAACGCGCGCGAGTGGGGCCGCTAGCCGGCCAGCAATCGGTAACCTGGGCCGGCGCCCCGTGGTCACGACCTGCAAGGGGGCCACACGCCGCGTGCTTCCAACTCCTGGCCGATGGCTGCCAGCGTCGTTTGCCGGTGCGCCGGATCATCCCAACTATACCGCCCGACCTCGTGGCCCTATGGGGTTGGGGGAGCCCGAACTGGGACAATAGTTACCCAAGATGTTACCCAAGACGCGGGAAAAGCCAACGATTACCGCTTGATTTACATTTCGGCCGGAAAAGCGCGCCGTAGGTAGGCGAGCGTTTCCGCGCTGTCAAACAAGAGAGGGAGATGGCGTGGCGGGGGCACGCACCTGGATCCTCGATCAGCTCGACGCCGAGCGTAGCCGCTGGATGCTGTGGCTGCCGGTCGCGATGGGGCTTGGGCATCGCCATCTATTTCGAGCTGCCGAGCGAGCCCGCGCTGTGGCTGGGGCCGGTGCTGGCGGCGGCTGACCAGGTGCTGGTGGAGATCGATGGGCGGACTTTGGGCGCGTTCCGCACATCATAGGCGCCCGCTCTATGCCTGCGCCCAGTCCAAGGAATGCGAGATTGTAGGCGGCTTGGTCTCGCCTCAACCGTAAGGGACGGGGTGCAGCATGACGTGTGTCAGGAGCTAAGAAACAGATTGAGCGAACGCTGCACGGTCGAGATCAACTCTTTCATGAACAGATCGGATGAACTGAGGTTCCATATGACCGTCGAACTTCGTGTCGAAGTGTGTTCGTGCGTCCTCAAACTTCGCCGACTCGCACAGGTAGATCACCGGCTTGCCGAGCCCTTCGGCAAAGCCCGCTTCCCAGTAGGCGCCAGGATTGTCGTCAGTGAGATCAGCGAGGATGAACGCTGCGTCCCTGATTTGGGCGCGCATGATGTTGTCGATCACCCCGGCGGTCGCCACGTCGCGCATGTCGACCAGATCGAAGCCTAGAGTCTCACGCAGCCCAGGCTTCACGGTGTCATTTCAGCAAGCCGATCGAGCAACGGCGGCTTGTATCGGACACGTCGCCGGGCAAACGCAGCGTGACGCAGTGGTGCCCAGCTCCACCTGCTCCATAGGGACTCGTACTTTTGGTCACGGCGTTGGTCACGAACTCGGAAAAACGCCACGTCAGGGAAGGGGATAGGACAGCATGGCGCGCAATGGGAAGCTCAACAGAACCGACATAGAAGGCACTAGGAGGGACGGGGCGACACGACGCGCCTAGAATTTCATGACCGGCTGGCTTGCCGTCGACCTACAGGCTGCCCTACGCTCGGCCTCGTCAGCTCAGGGGCTGGCCAAAGCGGCCAGAGCCTAACGCATCGGCTGTACCGCTTCAGCGGGCAAGTCAGTTGGGGGGACATGACATGACCTACTATGATCTCGGTGCCTACTCCCGCCCGATTACGACCAAGTCTGCGGAGGCGCAGGTATGGTTCGATCGTGGCCTTAACTGGGTTTTCGGCTTCAACCACGCCGAGGCGATCAAGTGCTTCGGCAAGGCGCTGGGGCAGGATCCCGGCTGTGCCATGGCACAGTGGGGCATCTCCTACGCGGCCGGTCCGAACTACAACTTGCCTTGGCATCTCTACGATCCCGCTGGTAAGGCCCAAGCGCTCGCCGCTGCTTATGACGCGATGCAGGCGGCGCTGACCCTGGCTGACCGTGCGACGCCAGTCGAGCAAGCTCTGATCCGGGCCTTGCCGGCCCGTTATCCGCAGCGCGAACCGATCGAGGACCAATCCGAGTGGGACAAGGCCTACACGAAGGTGATGCGCAAGGTGTTCGCCGATTTCCGCGGCGACCTGGATGTCGCATGCGTCTTCGCCGAAGCCATCATGAACGAGACGCCGTGGAAGATGTGGGATTTGCCGACCGGCGGTGTAGCCGAAGGCGCCGGCACCAAGGAGGCGGTCGAGCTGCTCGAGGGCCAGTTCAAACAAGTCCCAACCTCGTGGGATCATCCAGGCTTGCTGCATCTGTACGTCCACCTGATGGAGATGTCTCCGTTCCCGCAGCGAGCGCTCAGGGCGGGCGACCGGCTGCGCGATCTGATGCCCGATGCCGGCCACCTGATCCACATGCCGACCCACATCGACGTGCTATGCGGCAACTACCGCGACGTCCTGGTCTACAATGAGAAGGCGATCGCCGTCGATCGCAAGTATCTGGCACGCGAAGGGGCGATGAACGTCTATTCGCTGTACCGCACGCACAACCATCACTTTGCGATCTATGGCGCGATGTTCCTTGGTCAATACACGCCCGCGCTCAAGGCGGCACAGGAGCTGATTGACACCACGCCAGAGGAGCTGCTGCGCATCCCCTCACCGCCGATGGCCGACTTCATCGAAGGTTACCTCCCGATGAAGCAGCATGTCCTGGTGCGCTTCGGCAAGTGGCGGGAGATCATCGACCAGGAGCTGCCCAAGGACCGCGACCTCTACTGCTCCACAACGGCGATGATGCTCTATGCCAAGGGGGTGGCGCATTCGATCCTGGGGGAGATTGCCGAGGCGGAGCGGGCGCGCACGGCATTCCGCGAGGCCAAGGCCCGCGTGCCCGAGACGCGACGCGTCCACAACAACAAGGTTGTCGACCTACTCGCGGTCGCCGACGAGATGCTGACCGGCGAGCTCCAATATCGGCGGGGCAACTTCGATATCGCCTTCGCTCATCTGCGACGCTCAGTCGAGCTCGACGACGCGCTACCCTACGACGAGCCGTGGGGCTGGATGCAGCCGACGCGGCATGCGCTCGGCGCCCTTCTGCTGGAGCAAAGCCGTGTCACCGAGGCGGAGGCGGTCTACCGCTCGGATCTCGGTTACGACGGCAAGCTCAGCCGAGCGTGCCAGCATCCAGAGAATGTCTGGAGCCTGCACGGTCTCCATGAATGCCTGACGCGCCGGGGCGACACGGTTGAAGCGCCGCTGATCAATGCGCGTCTCGATCTGGCGCTGGCCCGGGCGGAGGTGCCGGTGCGCGCCTCGTGCCTCTGCCGGCGCGAAGCCGCATAAGGTGACAGCGGGATCTCATTCCGAGGCGCTGATGGCAACGTTCAATGCCATCGCGCTGATGTCGACGAACCCATGGTCCTCGCGAGCGAGCATCTTCGTAATCTGAATCGCTATCCTTAGATCGCTTTCGGATTTGCTAAACCCTATGGTTCGCGCACAAAGCCTACGCGAGACCTGCTAGGGTCCGAATCGGGCCACGTGCGGCGGTGCTGCCACACTCGCGCCACGGAAGCGGGCTGGAGATAAGCCGACCCGCCGCGGAGGCCCTGACGGGGTCCTTGTGACCAGGAACTGCGTGAGCCGTGACAGCAATCCTAGAAGGTCACGGAGCAAGCATAGTAGAGTTTGACGTGCTGTACGCTCCAGCCTTGCTGAATGATTTGCCTGACCGGACTTAGTCAACCGTGCAAGAGCTGAAGTGGGCGGCGGTCATCGAGCCACAGCAGGATCAGAAGCCACGGATCGCCTCGCCTATGAGGATCGGCATTATTTCGGATACGCATGGTCTTCTTCGGCCTGAGGTCACCGAACGACTCGCGGGCGTCCACTACATCATTCATGCTGGCGATATTGGCCGCGCTGAGGTGATTTCAGGACTGCGCAAAATCGCTCCGGTAACGGCAATAAGAGGAAACATCGATAGGGGAGAGTGGGCGGCCCAGTACCCGGACACTGCACTCGTAAAGCTCGGCGGCCGGTCTTTCTACGTGCTTCACAACCTCAAAGAGCTGGACCTCGATCCGGCCGCGGCCGGAATCGATGTGGTTGTGTCAGGACATTCGCATCGGCCGAAAATCGAGACTGTTGGGGGCGTACTCTATTTCAATCCAGGGAGCGCCGGGCCACGCCGTTTCACCTTACCCATTGCACTCGCGACGCTTGAGCTAACCGGCGACGCGCTCCGGCCGTTCATCCATCACATTGGCAAGATGCCCTCTCGGAAATAGCGATTGTGCCGTGGCGAACGCCCGTGTCGAGCCAAACGGCAATGCCATCATCATCACGAAGCAGCCGTCCGGGTTCGCCAAGATCGATCCGCTGATGGCGGCGTTCAATACCATCGCGCTGATGTCTACGAATTCTTGGTCAACGCGACCGTGCATCTTTTTGATCTGAGCCGTTAGCCTTAAGACTACCTTCGCACCCATGTCTACTGTTCTCCTCGCAGCGGCCCAACAGCAGAAGTACTCGAGTCGTTGTATGCGACGATGTTGCATTCCGCACCCGTTAAGGCATGCAATTTCGTCAACGCATCCCGATCGGCGAACCACCATCAACGACAACAGTTTGCCCGGTCACGCTCTCCGCCTTGCAATAAGTGACGACCAACTCCGTAATGTCTTTCGCGCTTCCGGTTCTCCCAAGAACTGCCTGGGCGCGGGCCAGTTGCTTCATTTCCTCGGGCAGCCGCCCGGCCATCCGCGTTCCCTCAACCAGTCCTGGCGCGATGCAATTTACGGTCACGTCGGGCGCCAATGCGATTGCCAAGCAGTGGGTGAGATGGATCAAGGCAGCCTTACTGGCGGCGTATGCAATACCGCTGCCACCGGGGGCAATTCCGGCAAGTGATGCAATGTTGATGATACGGCCCATTCCGTTACGCCGAAGCCCTGGTGCGAACGCGCGCGACAGCAGGAATGGCCCGCGGAGGTTTGTCTCAAGGACACGATCCCAAATATCTGCCGTCAACGCGTCAAGCGCGGTGAACGGAATACCGATATTCCAAGCGGCATTATTGACGAGGATGTCGATCCGCCCGAAATTGCCGATTACCTTGTCGACGCAGGATGCGATCGATTTCGGATCACGTTGATCCAGTTGTACGGCGAGGCTTTGCCGGCCCAGTTTTTGTACCGCGTCGACCGCCGTACCCGCACGACCAGCTTCGCTCACATAGGAAACGGCGACATTTGCACCTGACGCGGCAAGAGCCCGCACAATCGCTCCGCCGATGTCGCCCGAACCCCCGGTTACGAAGGCGGCTTTTTCAGTGAGGTCCACAGCGCACCTCGAAGTCCAGAAACAGGCCTCAACGCCCTGGACGGATCATATCGCTTCCGGTTGTCCTCGACAGCGGAATCGGCGCACGTCCCAAAAGCAGCCCTGAGGGCCAGGGCGGCACTCCCGTCATGTCCCATGGGCTACAACATTGGCAGGGACAATCGCTGTCAGCTTGTGCCACTTAGGCACGAGTAGCCCGCGACGTCGGCCGACACGATGGCGGCAAGGCGGCGCTGCTCGGTCATTCGGGCCAACCAATCGCTAACCGTCGCACACGGCAGCCATTCGCGCATCGTGAATGCCTAGACGAATCGTGGCGCGCCCCGCTAATGCGCCGCCAACGATATTTCACCTGAGAGGTGCTCACGCTTCACATCAATGCGCAGTCTCGAGACGATAGCAGCGCCCACCACCGCGCACCCCGCGAGTAAGAGAAGGCCTATCGTAAAGTTGCCGGTCAAATCTTTTAGGTAGCCCATCGCGTAGGGGCCGGCGAAACCGGACAGATTGCCCAGTGAGTTAATTGCAGCGATTCCGGCGGCGGCCGACGCTCCGGTCAGGAAGCTCGCCGGCAGCGGCCAAAACATCGGGGGAACCGAGGAGACGCCGATCTGCGCAAAGCAAAGTAACGCCATGACGATGATAGGATCGGAAAGCAGACCCGCCAATCCGATCCCCACTGCGGCCATCAAGAGTGCCACGGCGACGTGGCCTTTTCGCTCCATGGTGCGGTCGGAATGACGACCGAGCAGCACCATGCCAATGCCGCCGAAAACGAAGGGCAACGCGGCCAGCAACCCGGTTTGTGCATCGCTCACGCCGAAGCCCTTGATGATCGTCGGCAGGAAGAAGGCAACACCATAGCTCGCTGCATTCAAACAGAAATACACAGCAGCACACAGCAAGATGCGGGCATCTGTCAGTGCCTGAAGCAGCGAAAGATGTTCGACTTTCTCCTTGTTCCTCTTCTCGGTTGCTTGCACGTCCTCCAACCAGGCAATTTCATCTTTTTGCAGCCAGCGGGCCTGACGCGGAAAATCGGTCAGATAGAGCAAAACGCCTATGCCCACTAGAATCGACGGTAACCCCTCAATGAGGAACAGCCACTGCCAACCATCCAGCCCCCAGCCCGTCAGGCCCAGCAGCATTCCCGAGATCGGTGAGCCAATGATGGATGAAATCGGGATTGCCAGCATGAACAAGCTTATGACCCGCGCGCGGTACGCCGCCGGAAACCACAGGGTCAGATAGAAAATGATACCGGGGAAAAACCCCGCCTCACATGCGCCAAGCAACAAACGAAGACTGTAGAAAACCCCTTCATTCGGAACTCCCGTCGCTGCAGATATCGATGGAATAAAAGCGAAAGCAGCCGAGACAATTCCCCAGGTGATCATGATGCGGGCGATCCAAACTCGCGCGCCAACCCGCTCCAAAAAGATATTGGAGGGCACTTCAAACAGGAAATACCCGATGAAGAACAAACCGGCGCCCAGTCCAAAGGCCGCCTCGCTGAGACCAACCGCCTGGTTCATATGCAGCGCGGCGAAGCTGACATTGACGCGGTCCAGATAAGCAACGAAATAGCACACGATCAGAAACGGGATCAGTCGCCGCATCACCTTGCCGATCACGCGCTTCTCTACGTCTTCCATGGCGTCCCCTCCCGTTCTGTCGGATATTGGGTTCCGTTTGAGAACTCCGGGCATGTTGTTGGTGTAACTATGACAGTCTCAAACTGTCGAGACCAACGGCTTTTGTTGCGCTTTCTATATGTCCTGCACACTGTCGCCAACCGTGCCGGGGATGCGGCCGCTAAGAGATATGATCGGGTCGTCGACGATGAGGCGATTGGTGGTGTCGGGTTCACCAGCGTCGCGGCGTGGTCCTGCTCCATATGCCGGATATGTGCTTCGATTGTCCGCCGCGAGGACCGCAATCAGTTTGCGCTTAAGTCGAGGCGCTTCCAGTCTATTCCTTCGACCTTGTCAGAGCTGGCCGCTTGGGCGGAGCAGCCAAACGGCCAGGATAGCCGCCGCTGCTCACGGCCCAGTGGAACTTCCCCGCGTTGCTGCGGCGGATCGTAGAAGGAGCTGAACAGCTAGGCAATCAAAGGGAAGGCCGAGATTCGACTATAGCTCGGGATTAACATCCAGTAGCCTCATGCTGCCCTGTTTTCTTCACCAAGGAGAGGGTCATGCCCACATATATCCTCTGTAGCTCGCTCACCGCGGAAGGCGGACAGACGCTCCACACCAACCCCGATCGGATGATCGAGGTCAATCGGGAGATCGCCGAATTTGGATGCAAGCTGGTGGGCCAATACGCCACTCTCGGCATCTACGATTTTGTTACAATCATCGAAGCGCCGGATAATGAGACGATCGCCCACTTGTCGATCGATCTAAGTTCACGCCGCACGGTCAAGATCATGACGCTTCCCGCGATTCCTGTGAGCGACCTAGTCGGGAAGCTGAAAGAAACTAAGCAAATAGGTCATGGTACCAAGCCGCCGAACAAGGCTCCTAAGTAGGAAGTGGAAGCGCGATTGACTCTGCACGCGTGATCGCCGGGGCAGCGCGACACCGACTCCGCCTGCGCCGGCCGCCGTAGCGTGCGAGTGCTGGCTCCAGGCACTCCTTGCGATGCTCGCGCAGGCGCGCCAGCGAGCCGCTCTCGTCGCGCCCCATGAGGCGGGAGTAGCCGACAACGTCTGCAGCAATGATTGCCGCCAGTTTGCGCTGCTCACGCGCCAACGGCATTTCCCCTGGATAATTATTGAAAGCGTAGGGGTACTAGGCTAGCCGGGCAACAGCCCTAACGGCGGACGTTTCGACATGGACTCGGGACCACGCGTCGAGATGAACGGCGGACGGCCTGCCATTACCCCTACTTCCGAGGACCACCCCGACGGGCGGGTTTTCGGGTTGGCATAGCTCTTTGCGGTCTGGCTGTTGTCGCGAGGGGTAACGGGAATGGGTATGGCCATGGTGGATCGGCGCCGCCAACGCGCGGCCGGCCAAATCGACGCGTGGGCCAGCAGTGCATGCAGGCGGCCCAACACCCTGTTTACACGAGTACTGCCATAGGTAACGATAGCAACTGCCGCGGTTACCCCAGGTTGCGAGGTTGATGTTGACATGATTGCTGGCGAGGCCGAGCCATTTGTGATCGTGGGATTAGCGTTAGTCTGTTTGTTATTGACCGGATTGGCACTCTACATGGCCGTCCCTGCCGGTTTTCATCTTGAGACGCGCCATTTCGTCTATGTTGGAATGACCGCAGTAGCCGCGTTGGTCTACAGTGCCGCTCTTACGGCGATCTACGACTCCAATCGCCAGGATTTTTGGAAGCACCTCGGCTTGTTCCTCGGGCCAGCATTGGTGGCGCTAGGGTGGGTCGTAACAAACGAGGTCAATGTTCTCAATTCAAGGAAACAGCATACGATCACCTTGATCATGCAATATTTCACCAACACCCAGCGCATTACAGATAAGGATTACGTCAACAAAAACTTGCCGTGGCCGGCCAAACTCGATGGGACAAAGATTGACTTCGACGATACAACCAACGAATTGTTGCGCACAGTCGCGCGCGAGCTGAACTATTTTGATTTTCTGGCCTCGGCGATCTTGAGACGGGAAATCCAAGATACGCTACTGCACCGCGTGTTTCAGAACGTCGTTCGGCACTATTACATCCAATTCGAGCCCTACATTCTTCACTGGCAGAAGAACAACCCCGAAACGTGGGCTGACCTTGCATTGCTATATGACAAATGGAAACTGCCTACTGATCCCGCTCGGGGCGCGCCGTCGACCTGATCGTGCAAATTCCCAAACATGTCGACGCCCTGCAATTCGCAGCCGATCAGCCAGCACTATCCGGTCTGTTCGCGCTGACACCTCCTGGCGGACGTGGACGCGCACCGCGAGTTCATCGATATGGACGTGGCAGCGACGGGGCCGTCTGGCCGCGCTGACGCGGACGCAGGAGCTGCGGCCCGGGGATGGGGTAACACCGGGGGCGGTCTTGATTTCGACTACCCTGGCCCGTCGCACGCCAATTCTCGCCGTGCTTGGCTTCAGGTAAGATATTCGTGGCTTCGACGTGGGGCGGTGGACCCGAAGAAAATATAGGAGGCTTTATCGTGGAACGCGACGATCGCGGACATTGGCTGCCGGGTCGCAGCGCCAATCCTGGCGGCAGGCCGGGCGTCCCAGAGGTGATCAAGGCCACGCTGCGCGAGCTGTCCCCGCGCGCGGTCGAGCGCCTGGGCCAACTGCTGGACAGCTCGGACGAGCGCATCCAGCTTGAGGCGGCGAAAGCAATTCTCGACCGCCACTTGGGCCGACCGGCAATCCAGGCAGACATCAGCCTCCATCGCGGTATCGCGGACGATCACCTTGAGGCGCTGATTGAAATGGCGCGGAAGAGAAGAGCCGAGCCGATAGACCTGGATGAGCGAGATGTCGTCGACATCACGCCGTGCGGGTCGGACCCGAAGTAGGCCGGCCTTTAACTGCTACATCCGTGGCGAGGATGTTAGCGCGGCTGTGATGGGCGTGGATCGTTTAGACGTGAACGAAGTCGATGAGGCGACGCATACAGGCCTCGAACGTGGGGAACATCGCGGCGAAGACCCCCCGGTGGGGGTAAAGGCGGGTGCGGTTTTGGTATTGCCATGTCCGCTTTACCCCTAGAAGCGGACCTCTCTCCGTGCCCTGGTGACGTCGGCTTTGTGCCAAACGCAGACATCAGCACGTTGCTATGGTGGGGAGGCGACATAGCGGCGCTGACGCACCAATCCCCGGCAGTAGTAGGTGAAGGTAAGCGTGACGACTACTAAGAGGATTCATTTCTACCGACGGATCTGGTACGTAGCGCTACCGCAAGGGACGCGTGGTGGCCGAGAGCTCACGAAATCTCGCTAGAAGACCGGCGAACAGCCGAGACTATCCGGCGATGGAACGGCGCTAGCCCATGACCACGCTGGATGTCGGCAGGGCGCATTCCAAATTTGGCGTGCTACTGACCGCCTCTCTCGTTTCGTCACTAATGATGCTGGATTCCAACATTGTTGCCGTGGCACTTCCCGCCATAGGGCGCTCTTTGCAGGCCAGTTTCACCAGCATTCAATGGATCATCAGCGCCTATGTCCTGACCTATGCAGCACTGCTGATGGCTGCTGGCAATTTCGCGGATTTGTACGGCCGCCGCCAAGCCATGATCTTCGGGCTTGTGGTTTTCGCTCTGGCGTCAGCAGTTTGCGGGATCGCACCGTCAGTGGTCGTCCTTAACCTTGCGAGGGCAATGCAGGGGGTCGGCGGCGCGTTGTTGGTGACGGCTTCGCTGGCCATAATCTCGCACGATTTTGCGGGAGAGGAACGGGCTGGCGCGTTTGCGTTCTGGGGCGCCGCGCTCGGCATCGCCCTCGCCGTCGGGCCGATCGTTGGAGGCGTCATTACCAATCTCATCGGCTGGCGCTGGATTTTCCTGGTCAATTTGCCGCTCTCGGCCGTGCTTGTAGTCGCGACCCTCAGGTTCGTTGAAGAGTCCCGGGATCCCTCTGCGAAGCGCCTCGATTTTGCGGGGATCGGTACGTTCAGCCTGGGTCTTGCCCTCCTGGTCTGGGCCCTGATCGACGGCAATGATGACGGCTGGACCTCGGCAAGCGTCTTGCTTCGCATCGCCGTCGCGTCTGCCGCTTTTGGCGGATTCATCGTCGTCGAGTCACGGCAACCCCGCCCGATGGTGGACTTCGCGCTCTTTCGGCGACGCACATTTCTGGGGTCCGTTCTGGCCATGATCGGATATGGCGCAAGCGCACAGGTCATGGTGTTCTTCCTGCCGTTCTTCCTGCAGAACGCCTACGGCTTCGATCCAATGACGGCAGGCTTCGCAATGCTTCCGTTCGCCATCCCCATGGTCCTCGCGCCCCGTATCACATCGTGGCTCGCGACGCGGTTTTCAGGACGCGCCCTGCTTACGGTCGGATTAGTAATAACCCTCGCGGCAAACCTCACATTCTGGACGATCGCGCGAGCCCACCTTCCGTATCAGGACTTCGTGGCCGCAATGATACTGGCGGGATGTGGAGCCGGCCTCTTGAACGGGCAAACCGTCAAGGTGTTGGGCGGTGCCGTACCGCCAGATAGGGCAGGTATGGCGTCGGGGCTGGCGAGTACGACAAGGTTCATCGGCATTCTGGTGAGCGTGGCTGGCATGGGAGCGATCCTCGCGCATGCCGTCGACGTGACCTTTACTGGGCCGGCTCGTGCCGCGGGGCTCGACGCCACGTCGGCAGCGGCGGCCGCGAAGAGTGTCACGGCCGGCGACCTTCCACACATGCTTCAGAGCGTCGCGCCGGGCGTTAGAGCAACCCTTGAGGCCGCGGGCCTGACCTCATTCGCAAGCGGCTTTGCAACCGCAACTCTTGCAGCAGCTGGAGTGGCCGTTGTTGCGGCGCTCTTTACTTTCTTTCTTGTGAGTGCCGCAGAGACGGCACCCTCGGACACGCACAAGAAGCGGCCGTGCAAGTTCGTGGACTGCCGCGATCCCTTGTGAGAGGGCACACAATCTAAGACGCTATGTTGCCGGTCGCTATGGCGGGATCGCGACGGCGCGGCCTATTCTTTCCTGATCGCCACGCAATCGATTTCGATGTCGAAGGGACCTGTCCACTGTGGCACGCAAAAGAAGATGCGCGCCGGCGGGTTCTTCGGAAAATAGCGCTTGTAGATCTCATTGAACACCCGGAAGCGCTCCGCCGAGATACATAGGACGTTGCACTTCATCACGTGATCGAGATCGGAGCCGGCGGTCTCAAGAACCGCCTTCAACTGCTCGAGAATGCGTTCGGCTTGCGTCTCAAACGGTGCATTCACCAGGAGCTCGCCGGTAGCGGGATCGAAAGGTGGCATGCCGGAGATGAAGATCAGGTCGCCGGCACGCGTGCAGGTGGATACCGGCGCCCCCCATTTCTCGAAATTGGTATCGAAGGGCTCGACGCGGATAATTTCTCGTTTCATGGCTTTTTCTCCTCAGATGACGGTAGGTGGATTGTCTTCTGCGGTTGCCTCGCTGGCTTGGACAAGAACCGGTCCCAGAAAAAAGGGCGACGTTGCATCCTGTCCCCGCCAGCAGGTGGATCGCACAGTCGAAAGTACCACCCGGTAATCCATGCGCAGAGGCGTTCGGTTGTGCACTGCTTCGTCGACTGTGGCCTGTATCCGCGGATAGTCGGCCGGATGCACGTGTGTTGTCATTGCGGAAAAGCCTAAGGGAAGTTTATGGCGACGTCTGTTGGCTGATTACCGTCTTCGCGCTTAGTCCGCTCGTGAAAACAGACTGAAGGATCCGCCGCCTTGAGCGCACCACTCGACAATCGTGGCCCGGAGAAAACGCACCGAAAGTTCCTGCTCGCCATTCTCACCACGGGCAGCGCCGAACCGTGGGCGCAGTGTCGCACGCTCTCGAAAAATGGCCTTACGGCCGGCCGGGTGGCCGACTCCACACTGAGACGCTAGCGGCGGACGCGCGGCTCGCCGTTCTTTAGTCCATGGCGGCCCTCGGCGTCATCCGGGTCTGAGTAGAAACGCGATTGTGCTCGGCGCGTCGGGCTCTCAAAAGCAGACATGGCGATTTTGCGGCCATGACGAACCCTTCTTGAAAGTGGCTGGGTGGCGGTTTTGCCGGTCAGCCAGCCGATGCCGGCTTGGACATCGCGCAAGGCAGTTCAGCGATCGGGCGCGGCGGGCCGGGTCAGGAAACGCTTCGCCGATACCGGCAGGGCTGGTTCCTCGACCGCCGCCGGGTCGGCATTCTTTTCCTCGATCAACAGCCGCAGCGCCGCGACCTCGCTCGTGATGTGCTCCCGGAATGGCGGGGCGAACTTGTCGAGGAATGCCCTGTCTTTCGGCTTGGGCTTCGCCACGCGAATCTCTACCCGCGTGCCGCCGCCAGCACTTTCGAAGAAGGCATAGGTCATGAGGACCTTGGGCGCATCCGGCATGGGCAGCAGAGTGGTGAGCGTCAGGTAGTCGAAGGGCCGCCAGTCGAGCACCTCCTCGATGATCGCGTCCTTGCCGTGCATGCAATGATTGGTGGTGCCGACGCCGCGCCGGCCGGCGGCCACGGTCTCGCGCACCTCGTCGGCGCCGCGCCATTTCGGCCTGAGCGCCGGCGAGGTGAAATACTCCCACACCGTCGGCCGCGGTGCGTCGATGTCGAACTCGATCACCATGGCGGCGTGGTCGCGCGGCACTTCTTGGCGCTTGCGATCGACTTCCGCCTGCCATGCCGCTTCGAGATCGCGCACCCAGCACGTCACGTCGCCGATGTCGTCGATCGACTCTTTGTGCTCGGCAAGGCCCTGCGCTGCGGGATCGACCTCCATTGCTTTTATGCAGGCGTCCGAATAGAGCGCATAGGCGTGGACGCCCAAGCGCTCGGCCACCGCGTTCTTCATCAGGCGGTGGACGACGATGACATCGCGACCGGCGAGTTCCTGGCGTCCGCCCATTTTTTGCCTGATGAACTCTCCGTGGTGGCAGACGAACTTGAGGTCGAGATCCCGCATCTTGCTGCAGGCCGCGCAATCGCAGGATGTCGCCCGCCTGATGTTGCGCAGCCGCCTGCGGAAGGCGAAGTAGGCGGACTCGATGGCGTCCTGGAGGAGCGATCCGTCCACCTTTTCGCCGACAGCATAGACGAAGACCGCATCACCCTCGAACTTGGCCAGCCGGAACGGCGGACGCAGGCACTTCAGCACGGTGTTCATCACGTCGGCAATAATGTCCTGGGCGTGGTCAAGCTCGACGCCGGCAAGAAAGCTGGTGTAGCCGGAGATGTCTCCGATCACGAAGCAGGCGGATTCAGGTTTGGGAAGCATACAGGCGCTCCTGCGGCCCGCCCGTTGTGCCACTCTTCCTGGACAGGGGGAAGTTGAAACGGTGCGCGTGCATGCGATCCGTTGCCATGTCCGCTTCGGGTCAGACTCGGAAGTGACAGCCAGTCCGCGTCAAGTCCGCTTTCCCCCTGGAAGCGGACATCTCTCCGTGCCCAAGTGACGTCGGCTTCGTGCCACTAGCGGACATTGACCGTGTTAGTGAATTGCCCCTACACGGAGCACCCCAAAGCGAGCTGCGTTCGCAGCCAATACGCTGAGCGCGAGAAGTCGTACCTGTTTCCTGGCTATGCCTTCGTCTGTCAGAAGGACTGAGGGTCGGTGGTCAGCGGTACGATTTCAGAAGGTGGACGATGGATGACCCGACACTAAATCGAGCTATCAAGAACTCGGGAATGCCCGTCTCTTCCCTCGTTCTCGCCACTGTACTTCACGTTTCCATCATTTTTGCTCTTCTTTGGTCCCCGTCAACGACGAGCACCCCATTGATGCCGGAGGACGCCATCGAACTGACGATTGAACGGCAGACCACATCCTTGGCCGCCATGATTCAATCGGTGGCTATCCCGGAACCTCCAGTCGATAGCCCTCCGATTCAACCGGCTCTACCCGTTCCGCGGCAACCGGTACCCCAAGTGGAATCCGCACAAACTCCAACTTTGGAGAACGCCGTCCCTGAACCGGAGCCTCCGCCGGAACCAACCTTGCGTGACTTTCCGAAGGTGGAACCGGTTGTCCGCAAGATGGAATCCGCACAAACTCCAACTTTGGAGAACGCCGTCCCTGAACCGGAGCCTACGCCGGAACTAACCTCGCGTGACTTTCCGAAGGTGGCACCGGTTGTCCGCAAGATGGAACAGAAAAAGCTAGCCCCCAAGTCTGATCCCAAGCCTGACTTGAACAAGGCTCTTGAGCCGCCGGGGGGGACATCACCAAATGCGCCGCCACCAACTCCGCTTCCGAACCGAGCGGATGTCGTCCAACCCAACAAAAAATCGAACGATTACCTGGCGCGGATGGGCATAAGGCCTTCGCACCAATCTACACTGACAGAGAAATCAGGAGATACCTGCCTTCGCGACCCTGTGCTCTACAATTTGGCAATAACTGACAATAAATTTACAGTGACAAACCAATATGGAAAAATGTTCAGCATCACAGTTCCGGCAAACGGAGAAATCTATCAGCATTACAAGCGTGTTCCGGTGACCGAGGATAGAAACCCGTTTAAGTTTGTGGAGTATCAAATGATAGGGAATGTGAAAACGGGAAAGCTGGAAATTTGGCTCGGTAACTGCGTCTACAAGCTCAACCTATATTGATAGGCGGCATCCAACTCACCGCGGGTGCTAAGCGCCACCGCTGCGCCGCCAATAAGAGTGATGAACTCGCGCCGTCTCATTGCCCCTCTCCATGGCCGTAGCGGCACAAACTAACACACTCGAATGGGACTGCCGATGTCGCTGTTGGGTCAAACGCGTCGGTTTCGTGATGGCCGCAGTATGTCCGGCCTACCCCAAACAGCGGACATTTCCGGACCCGGTCGGCACTTCGCATTTGTGCCAATGCGGAAGCGGTTCTTATTTGCGAACCGACAATCTCGGTGTCGCAGAAATATTGCCGTCTATTGTTGGCTCTTTCCGAAGCGCGGGCCGCGCCTTGGCAGCGCAAGGTGGTCGAGATCTATGTGCGGCCCAAGCTCGGCTGCTGCTATTATCTCCGCCGACACGAGGGAGATCGCCATGTCCGTTCAAACGACAGAACCGATCACGTACGTCGATTCCCGGAACGTAAGCTCGTTCGAGTTCGCCCCGGGCTCGCGCTGGAAGATCCTCTTTGAAGATCCGCAAACCGGCCAGCGCGCGATATTGGTCGAGTGGGAGCCGGGCTACCGGATGCGCGGGGTCGATCACCACGAGGCCGACGAGATCGTCTTCGTGCTGAGCGGCACCTTTGTTCAGGACGGCAAGGCCAGCGGCCCGGGCACCTACATCCACCATCGCGCCGGGTCTTCGCATCAGGCGTCCACGCCCGAGGGCTGCACGTTCTTCGAAATCATCACCGGTCACGGCGTGCGCAGTGGAGAGCCCACGGCCGAGCAGCTGGCGCGGTTCCAGAGCCTGCTCACCTGCAGGACCGGCGCAAGCGACGCACCGGCCTGATCTCGATTCGGCGGCTTCGTCGCCGAGGGCCGGCGTCAGGCCTGAACTGCAGGCGGCCTCACGTCGAATGCATGGGGAGCACGACCATGAAGCTCTACTATCTTGCCGGTTCATGCGCCCTCGCCCCGCACATTGCCCTTGAGCACAGTGGGCTGGCCTATGAGGCCGTACGCGTCGAGCGCGGTAAACAGTCGGACCCGAGCTATCTCGCCATCAATCCCCTCGGCCGTGTCCCCGCGCTCGTGACGGCAAGCCACGGCACGATCACGGAAGTCCCCGCCGTGCTTTCCTATATCGCTGATCTGGCTCCCGACCTTGGGCTGCTACCGGGTGCGGGAACGTGGGAACGATATGAAGCTTTGCGCTGGATGGCGTACCTCGCGAGCACTGTACATCCGGCCCTCGGCAGGCTCTGGCGAGCCGAGCGCTTTTCCAGTGAAGCCGCCTGCGTCGGCTCCGTCGAGCAGGCAGCGGCTGCCCAACTGGCCGGCGACTTCGCTTATATCGACAAGCAGATCGCCGACAGGGAGTGGGTTGCCGGAACAGCGCTCAGTGTCGCGGACCTCCATCTATTCGTTTTTGGGCGCCTGGGCCTCAGGCTGACGCCGAGCACGCAGGAGTTTCCGAACTTCTATCGGCATACGCTGTCGATCGTAGGCCTGGCAGCCACGACGCGTGCAATGGCGCAGCAAGGGATCAAACTGGAGGGTCCGAAGTCCGGCCCAGGTTAAGCAAGACGACTGCCTGATATCCGCCAAATGTCTCTTTTGGGTCACGTGTGGACGGCGCCGTGGCAAGGACATTCTGACGTTCGTGCAGCATTGGTCGGGTGCGGTCACGTGTCCGGCCTGTTGATGCGGCAGGTGTGGCCGCTGGCCCTAATGCTCTGCGCG
>Ga0308309_10000859_pt1 | contig 18240 bp, 15 predicted proteins | sample HubBroMetageWFT5_FD_192491 | JGI IMG/M metagenome (GOLD analysis project Ga0308309, IMG submission 192491) | Warmed and freeze-thawed soil microbial communities from the Hubbard Brook experimental Forest, New Hampshire - Hubbard Brook CCASE Soil... | ecosystem: Environmental > Terrestrial >...
GGAAATCAGAAACAACAAGGTCAAGGTGACCATCGTGGGTAAAGTCGCCAGTCGCGATCGACGCTACCGATCCAAGGGTCGCAATGTTGCCCGCACCAACCAGGCTGCCCTTGCCGTCGCCAAGAAATTCCAGGAGCGAACCATCGCCGTCTCCCACGATCACGTCGAGGTTGCCGTCTCCGTTGAAGTCGCCCACAACCAATGCGCGGGGATCCTCGCCGATCAGGTTATGCGCAGCCACGCTCTTGAATGTGCCATCGGCCTGCCCTAGCTGGACGGTAAGAAAATGCTCACCGGAGTCCTTGCCGTCCGGCAATGTCGCTTTCACCACATCGGCAATTCCATCCCGGTTGAAGTCCCCCGTCGCAATCACAACGGACGGTTCCTCGGGAATGTCCGCCGAGCCCGCAATGTTATCCAGCGATAGCCCGGCGTGGAGGAAGAGAGGATTCCCAGAGCCTGCGTGAGCTGACGCAGCCGTTATGGCGGCGATGATAGCGGCGCACAAATGCGGGGAACGGCTCAAAGAATGATCTCCAAAGGAAGGGCCGGTATCGGCCCCGGCGCGATTGCCATCCTGCCTTCCTGGTGCTGTCTATCGGGAAATTGACTCTCAGCATCAGTTTAGTCATGATATGTCGCCACAGCGAATCGAATCCAGTGAGCCGCTCGTCGCAAAATATTCTCCTAACCGCGAGACCTAACCTCTGTCCAAGGTGATGAATGCAGGAAAGCGATCATTCGGTTGTCCAGACCGTTCTGGCGGGGAACAAGGAAGCGTATGGGGCACTTGTCCGCGCTCACAGCACAACCGTCTTCCGAGTGGCGTTTCGGATCACCGGCAACGAAGCCGATGCGGAGGAGATTGTGCAGGAGGCGTTTTTGCGCGGGTATCAGAGACTGGAGAGCTTTCAGCAGCGTTCCGCTTTCGGGACCTGGATCTACCGGATCGCTGTGAACTGCGCCCTGAACCGGATCAGCCAGCCGGGCATTGAGGCAGAGTACCGGCATGGCGAGGAGAGTGACCCGGCGGAGAAGACGGTGCAGGTGGCGGCGCAGGATGCAGATCCGGAGCGGGCTCTGTTGAGCGGGGAGATCAGCGCAGCGCAAAAGATGGCGATGCAGAGGTTAACGGCAACGGAGAAGAGCGCATTCGTGCTGCGGCACCTCGAAGACCGCTCCATGAGTGAGATCGCCGAGGTGCTGGATATCGCCCCGAATGCGGCGAAACAGGCGGTATTTCGTGCCGTGCAGAAGTTGCGGCGGGAATTGGCCCCGCTGCGGGGGAACGCATGAAGCATCTGGGCGAAGAAGAGCTTGTCGAGCTGTATTACGGCGAGGCAGCGACCGAAACGAATACCCATCTGCGCGCGTGCCGGGAGTGCTCGGCGAGGTATGCCGAATTCAAGCAAAGTCTTGATGCGATTCGACCAGTAGCGGTTCCGCAGCGCGGCGCGGACTACCGGGAGCGTGTTTGGGAGACCCTGCGGCCACAGCTGATCCCGTATCAGAAAAAGACTGCTGCCTGGCGGCGATGGGCGCAGTGGAGAGTCACAGTGCTGGCGGCGAGCTGCGCGATGCTGCTGGCGGCAGCATTCCTCGGCGGCCGTTACTGGGAGCGGACTGCGACAAAGAAGGCCAGCGTTCCAGGTAATTCGCAAGCAACGCAGCGCGTGGTCCTGGTGGTGCTGACGGATCACCTGGATCGCACAGAACGGCTGCTGGTGCAGTTGGAGCATACGGATTCGACGGAGAGAGGGGAGAACGCGCAGTTGCAGTCGGAAGCGCGGGAACTGCTGGCGTCGAACCGGCTCTATCGCGTGACCGCGAGCAATGCCGGCGATCCGGCGCTGGCCGGGGCGCTGGACCGGCTGGAAGGAGTGCTGGCGGAGGTCGCGAATGATCCAAATCTGACTGGAGCGGATCTCGAGCGCGTGCGCAAAGAGATGAACACCAAGGGAATTCTGTTTGAGATTCGGGTACTGCTGGCACGCAGTCCTGATCAGGGAAGCGGGCCCAAATCCGCGAATGGAGCGTCGATCTAATGAAAGTCAAAGGATTTTTTGCGATTTTTCTTGCCGGTGCACTGATGGTTGCGCCCTGGCGTTTAAATGCTGAAGTGATGCAGCCTTTGCTGGTCGCGAACGGTGGAGGCGGGGGCGCCGACGAGGCGAGCCTGTATGCCGACGGGACACGGGCAATAGACGAGAACCGCTGGCCCGACGCGGTTGGGTTGTTCGATCGCGTGGCGCAGATGCATGGCGAGCACGCGGAGGGCGCGCTCTACTGGAAGGCCTATGCGGAAAATAAGGAAGGACAGTCGGCGAATGCGCTGAGCACATGCGGCGAACTGCGGAAGAGCTATCCGAAGAGCCGGTGGCTGGACGAGTGTGGCGCCCTGGAGATCGAAATCCGCGGCAAGAGCGGCCAGCCCGTATCGCCGCAGGCTGAGACCGACGAGAACCTCAAGCTCCTGGCGCTAAACGCGCTGATGCAGCAGGACCAGGCCCAGGCGGTGCCGATCCTGCAGAAAATCCTGAGTGGCAACCAGTCGGACGAGCTTAAGAGCCGGGCGCTGTTTGTGCTGGCGCAGAGTCAGTCGCCGCAGGCCCAGGCGCTGATCAGCCAGATCGCCCAGGGCCAGTCGGGGCCTGCTCTGCAGATCAAGGCGATTCGCATGTTGGCAACGCAGGGCAAGCGCGCCGACGACACCCTGGCATCGATCTATCAGCACAGCACCGACGTGCAAGTGAAGCGGGTGATCTTGCAGTCGTATCTGATCACGGGAGACTCGGCGAAGCTTCTGGAGGCGGCCCGGCAGGAGACGAATCCCGAACTGGTGAAGACGGCGATCCACACGCTGGGCGCGATGAGCGCGGGTCAGGACCTGCTAACGATGTATCGCGCGACGAACAACGCGCAGACAAAGGCGGACATCATCAATTCGCTCATCCCGGCCGGACACAACGGCGTGGCCCCTCTGACGGAGATTGCGCAGTCCGAACAGGATCCGGAACTGCGTCGGAAGGCGATTCGCAATCTGGGGATTGCGGGGGGAATGTCTGTGGCTCCCGCCCTGGTGGCGACCTACCAGAAGAATACGGATGTGGAAACAAAGCGCGCCGCGGCGCAGGCGCTGTTCCTGGCGAACGACGCGCAGGATCTGGTGACGCTCGCGCGCGCTGAGAAGGACGTCGAAATGAAGAAGTACCTGGTGCAGCAGCTGAGCCTGATGCATGACCAGGAAGCTACGAAATACATGCTGGAAATTCTGAACAAGTAGCGAGGAATCCCCATGAAACAAGATTGGTTTTTAGTAGCTGTACTCGGCGTGTCGATGCTGGCGATGGCGCAGCAGCAGCCGAAGGTGGTCAACGCGAAATTTAACACTGAGCCATCTGGCGCAGGACTGTCCGCGACGGTGAACCGATTTCAGCATTCAAATGGACCGCTCTGGCTGGGCTATGAGGTGGCAGCTGTTCCAGGATCGCATTTCTCTATGTGTTCGGGCGACACCGAGTCATCGATGGACGATGGATGTTGCGGTGTCTATCGATTAGAGGATTCGAACAATAACTTTCGATCGTCAAACGGGGATCAGGCAACAGAGACGAGGATTGCCGTCCTGGTGCGGATTGATCAGGCAGCGGTGGACAAGGTTCGTTTCATTGCGACCGGGTGCCGGCTGGATGCGGGAGGGTTGCCGTTCACCTGGCTGACGGATGTAAAGGCGGACGACAGCGTAGCGTGGCTATCGAGTTTGGTAACGGCGGACAACAAGCGGCACACGGACCAGGCACTGGCAACGATCGCGATGCACGAGACCGGGAAGGCGACAGCGGCGCTGGAGGGGTTTGCTTCGTCGGCGAATCCACTGTGGCTGCGGGATAAGGCGGGATTCTGGCTGGGCGCAGGCCGTGGGCACGATGGTTTGCTGGCATTGGAGAAACTGGCGAGCGACCCTGATCCGGAATTCCGCAAGAAGTTGGCCTTCGATATTTCGGTCAATCATGATCCGGCGGCGATCGATGCCTTGATCCGGATGGCGAAGTCGGATGCGGACACCGGCGTTCGCGAACAAGCGATCTTCTGGGTGGCGCAGAAAGCCGGCGCGAAGGCCGTGGCGACGCTCAAGGACGCAGTGGAGAACGATCCTGAGGTGGGGGTAAAGAAAAAGGCGGTGTTCGCGCTGAGCCAATTGCCGACGGACGAGGCAGTGCCGGAACTGCTGCACGTGGCGCAGACGAATCGTGATCCCGCGGTTCGCAAAGATTCGATTTTTTGGCTCGGGCAAACGCACGACCCGCGGGCACTCGCGTACTTCGAGCAGATTCTCGAACACTAGGGGTAGCACGGACAGCCCAACCAGCGGGCCCTCTTGTTTTTGTTTCCGACGCCGTCCTCATGATTGACCAGGGCGTGGGAATCCGAAAATTACCGAATTCGGGCCGAACATCACAAAATTACGGAATGGTTCGTCGCCTCGATGCCCTGCGGCGTATAAAGAGGTGATCAAGGAGGCGGCCCATTCCAGTGCCTGCATGTGCGAAAATCCGTCAGGCGGAAGAGACGACGCTTGGTCCACAGCTCTGTGAAGGCTCTCAATGATTGCATTGGTCAATTACGCCAAGGAGCCAGGTTCGGTTGAGCTTCGGGAGATTCCCGCCCCGCAAATCGGCGAGGAAGATGTCCTGTTGAGAGTGGATGCCGTCGGGATTTGCGGAAGCGATCTGCACCAGTATCACGGCAAGAACAGCTGGCGCGTCAATTATCCCGTGGTTCTGGGCCACGAATTTGCCGGCATGGTGGCGGAACTCGGCAGTCGCGTCTACGGATTCCGCGAGGGGGACCGCGTGGTGAGCGAAACCGCGGCGGTGCTCCCGCGCGATTCGGCGCTGATTCGGCAGGGCCTGTACAACCTCGAGCCGGGAAGGCTCGGGTTCGGCTACGGGGTCGACGGCGCGATGGCGACGTTCGTCAAGGTTCCGGCCCGCTGCCTTCACCATGTGCCTTCTGCATTGACTCAAGAAAAAGCTGCGCTGACCGAGCCCTGTTGCGTGGCTTACAACGCCGTCTGCGTGAATTCACATCTTCGCCCTGGCCAAAGTGTTGCCGTCATCGGCCCGGGCCCCATCGGACTGCTGTGCGCAGCCATTGCGAAGTTGGCGGGCGCGGGCCATCTTCTCGTCATCGGCACCCCGATCGATGCGAAGCGTCTCGCCGTCGCCCTTCAGATGGGCGCCGACACCGTCCTGGGCGCACACGGCGAAGATATTTCGGCGTGGATGAAGGGCTTCGGAGATGGATACGGAATTGACCTTGTCATTGACGCCGCCGGTGTCTCAGCATCTCTCAAGCTTGCCCTCGACATCGTGCGCCCGGCCGGACAGATCACCAAGGTGGGCTGGGGAGCGGAGCCCCTTGGCTTTTCGCTCGATCAGTTGGTGCAGAAAGCGGTGACCCTGCAAGGCAGTTTTTCCCACAACTGGCCGGTTTGGGAAGAAGTGCTTTCTCTGCTGGCGGCGGGTAAAATCGACCTCGCGCCGGTGCTCAACCAGGTCTCGCCGCTGACTGAATGGCGACAGGCGTTTGAAGCCATGCATGCGGGTGAGATCGTGAAAGGTGTGCTGAAGCCATGACTCCGCAGATTGGGTCGCAGGGCACGCGTCTGAAGGACAAAGTCATCCTGGTGACCGGATCGGGCACTGGGATTGGCGAAGGCATGGCGCGCCGATTCATTTCGGAAGGCGCTCGGGTAATGCTCCACGACATACGGGAAGACGCGCTGCCGGCTCTCGCGTTGGAGTTAGGAGAGGATGCGTCTTTTGTGGTCGGTGACCTTAAGGACCCCGCGATTCCCTCCAGGCTCATTGAACAAACGGTAGCTCATTTTGGAAGGATCGACGGTCTTGTCAATAATGCCGCGGTGAAGACGCGCGGGAGAATCGAAGATACCGATTACGCTGCTTTCGACCGGACCGTCAACGTCAACCTGAAGGCGCCATTCTTTCTCATTCGCGCGGCGATTCCGCACTTTCGCAAGCAGGGTGGCGGTCGTGTTCTGAACATCGGCTCGGTGAACGCCTACTGCGGGGAAGCCAGCCAGTGCATCTACTCGGCGTGCAAGGGCGCGCTGATGACTCTTACGCGCAACCTTGCAGATGCGCATGGGGCCGAGGGCATCCGGGTCAACCAGATCAACCCCGGCTGGACGCTCACGCCTAATGAGCGTGTGTTAAAGGCGACGGAAGGGTTGCCCGAGGATTGGCCCGCGCGCTTGCCCACGGCGTACGCACCCGGAGGTCGCCTCTTCTCGCCCGACGACGTCGCATGGGCCGCGTTGTACTTTCTCTCCGACGAAGCCGCCCTGGTCAATGGTGCGGTTCTGGACCTCGAGCAATATCCGATGATCGGACGCAATCCAGTCAAGGTCATCCCGTGGTGAAGCCGAGGCTCGCCGTATTTCCCAAATGCTTCATGGACCAGCTATGCGTCGATCACACCATGACCCTGTTCGAATGGATCGAACTCGCCGCCACGCTCGGTGTCGACGGGTTGGAATTCTATTCCGGCTTTCTGCCTGACGATCCGGTCTTCCTTCACCAGGTCAAGGGTGCGCTCGAGAGTCATCAACTGGCGATGCCCATGCTCTGCTGTTCTCCCGATTTCACGCAGCCGGATCCGGTTCTCCTCGCCGAAGAAATCGAACGCGAAAAACGAATGATCGAGTTGACGGCGTTCTTCGGCGGACGATATTGCCGGGTGCTTTCCGGCCAGCGCCGCCCCGGCCTCGATCGCGCCGCCGGAGTGGCGCAGGTCGTCGGGGTCATTAAAGATCTGCTGCCCTTTGCTGAACAAAATGGGGTTGTCCTGACCATGGAAAATCACTACAAGGACAACTACTGGGAGTACCCCGAATTCGCCCAGAAGATGGATGTTTTCATCGAGATCGTCGATCAGATCGATTCGCCGTGGTTCGGCGTCAACTTCGATCCCTCGAATACGCTCCTCGCTGGTGAAGAGCCTTTGGTCCTGCTCGAGCGGGAGAAGGACCGCGTCGTCACGATGCACGCGAGTGACCGTTTCCTCAAGAGCGGAACCATCGAGGATCTGCGTCGCGAAGAGAACGCGGCCGGGTATGCCGCCCGGCTCGCACACGGCGTCATTGGCAGGGGTCTGAACGATTACGACGCCATCTTCAGCGTGCTGCGCTCGGTCGGCTTCCGGTCGTGGATCTCGATTGAAGACGGAGTCAACGGCATGGATGAACTGCGCCAATCGGCGAGTTTTCTTCGCTCGAAGATAGATCTCCACTTCCCGGAGTCCCAGGAGCGGCAATGAATACCATCGTCCAGATTTCGCTCGATCTTACCTCCATCCCGGAAGCGATCGACACGGCCCATCTCGCCATCCGCGGCGGCGTAGATTGGCTCGAAGCCGGGACCCCGCTCATCATCGCCGAAGGCATGAACGGGGTTCGCGCCTTGCGGTCAGAGTTTCCCGGCGTGCCCATTGTGGCGGACCTCAAAACGATGGACGGGGGATGGCTGGAGGCGCGATTGATGGCGGCTGCCGGCGCCACGCACGTGGTGGTGATGGAACGCGCCCACGCCGAGACGGTGAAAATGGTTGTGCAGGCGGGAAAGGACTTCGGGGTAAAGGTCATGGGCGACAACCTCGGAGCGGAAGACAAACTCGCAGCCGCCAGGCGGCTCGAGGATCTCGGTTGCGAATTCATCATTCACCACATCGGGTACGATGAGCGCCGCGGCCTGGCGGCAGCCGGCCAACCGGTCCCAAGCCCGCTCGATCAGTTGCGCGATATCGTCAACGCGGTTCGCGTTCCGGTCCAAGCCGTCGGAGGCCTTTCCGTCGAACAAGCCATTCGCACCCCTGAATATGGAGCGCCTCTCGTGGTTCTCGGCGCACCGCTCACCATCGATCCCGAATCGTTCAAGACAGCCTCGGGAGATCTCGAATCGATGCTGCGGGTGATCTGCGACCGTGTTCATGCCCATCCCGGCACCGCCGATGCATCACGGCGAACTTGAGTTTCCTGACTTGGATGATGACAAAGTGGCTCTAAAACCATGTCCCCGGGGCGCGTAGATCGCCAAATCGCAGGTTTCGGTCGCATGATCGTCGGTTCGGATGCTATTTTGTTTACGCCGAGTCGGCGACTCTCCGCGGTTACTGCTCAAGAGTCGACATCGCGTTCAGAATTCAGAGCCGAATGAACTCTGGGCGATTCCCTGATCGAGCAAATCATTCAGGACCAAACCAGACTGGATTGCCTGGCCAACCCATCAATCACCAATATTGGATTCGACAATGAATGATCAGCAGATGCCAAACTTCAAGGTCGGATTTCCGCTCAAGAATCTCTCGGAGGGCCAACCTGTCGCAGGCAAGGTTGATGCGGATGACGTCATTCTTGTAAGGCGCGGCTCGAGTATATTCGCGGTGGGCGCGTTCTGCACTCACTATCATGGCTCGCTGGCGGATGGTCTCGTCGTCGACGACACGGTGCGCTGTCCTTTGCACCACGCCTGCTTTAGCTTGCGCACCGGGGAAGCTTTGCGCGCACCGGCCTTTGACAAGATCGACTGCTGGCGAACCGACCAGGTCGGAGATACGGTATTTGTCAGGGAAAAATTGATCCAGCCGGAGACGAGCCCGAGTGGCGCAAGCGCCGACCTGGAATCTATCGTCGTCATTGGCGGAGGTGCCGCCGCACTCGCAGCAGCAGAAATGCTGCGTCGTGAGCGATACGATGGGCGACTGGTGATGATCAGCGCCGACGATTCGGCACCATATGATCGACCCAATCTATCGAAGGATTTTCTTGCTGGCACCGCTCCGGCGGACTGGATCCCGCTCCGATCGCCTGATTTTTATACCGGGCACAAGATCGAGTTATTGCTCAATGCTCGCGTTGCCGCGATCCACGCGCAAGAAAAAGAAGTCGTCCTCGACGATGGAACGACCTACAACTATGACTCTCTACTGCTGGCTACCGGCGCCGATCCCGTTCATCTATCCATTCCCGGTGCGGCAGCATCGCGCGTGCACTACCTCCGTTCGTTCGCCGACAGCAAGGCGATTGCCGACAAGGTGTCCTCGGCGAAGCGCGTTCTAGTGATAGGGGCCAGCTTTATCGGACTTGAGGTTGCGGCATCCCTGCGCGGAAGGGACATCGAGGTTCACGTCGTCGCGCCTGAACTACAACCGTTAGAGAAAGTTCTTGGGGGTGAGGTCGGAGCATTTCTTCGCAAACTCCACGAGTCGCACGGAGTCGTGTTCCATATGGGCCGGACGGTCGATCACGTGAGCGATTCGGAGGTAGTCCTTAGCGATGGGGCAATTCTGGATGCTGATTTCATCGTCGTCGGAGCGGGAGTCATGCCCTCTCTGACTCTCGCAAACGGAACTGGGCTTACCGTCGATCGAGGCGTTGTTGTGAACCAGTATCTGGAAACGACCCATGCGGGCATTTACGCTGCTGGCGACACTGCCCGATGGCCCGATCTGCGTTCCGGGCAGGCCATTCGCGTTGAACACTGGGTGGTTGCCGAGCGACAGGGACAAGTCGCAGCGAAGAACATGCTGGGTCAGAGGGAGGCATTCAACGCCGTGCCATTCTTTTGGAGCCAGCACTACGACGTAACCGTGAACTACGTCGGCTACGCTGAGCAATGGGATGAGGTACACATAGACGGATCCCTCGAAGAACACGATTGCACCATCGATTTCCTCCTGGAAGGAAATACTGTCGCAGTCGCTACGATCGGCCGAGACCTTGCCAGTCTGCGGGCCGAGCTATCGATGGAGCGAGGGACTTTGTAGGAAACGGCCAGAGGAGGGCATGTTCGTTCACGCCGGAGATAAATGACGTTCCAGAGTTTTCTTGTATTTCTATATTGAATTTGCCAATCAACAATCTGCTGACGTATGGTAGTCGGGCGTTCGAATGAACCAGGAGTGGAGGAAATAATGGTCAAACTCGAAGATGCCCGCAGAGTGATTTCCGCGGCGGAGGCGAAAGCAAAGGAAATTGGACAACCAATGAACATAGCCGTCGCAGATGCCGGGGGCAACTTGGTCTCTCATGTCCGGATGGATGGCGCATGGCTGGGCAGTATCGACATCTCCATCAAGAAGGCATATACCTCACGCGCTTTCGATATCGCAACGAAGGATCTGGCGACGCATTCGCAGTCGGGAGGCCAGTTCTTTGGCATTCATGCCTCCAATGACGGGAAGATCATGATCTTTGCCGGCGGCATTCCGCTGAAGAGAGACGGCAAGGTCGTTGGAGCCATCGGAGTCAGCGGCGGGTCCGGGGACCAGGATCATGCGGTCGCCGAGGCAGGCGCGGCCGCGTTCTGAATCGAAAAGGAGCAATTGACATGGCTAATAATCACGGTGTCGTATATCTCGGACCAAATAGTGTCGAGGTGCAATCGATCGACTATCCGAAGCTTGAGAACCCCGCAGGCAAGAAGATCGAACACGCGGTGATTCTGAAAGTAGTGACGACCAACATTTGCGGTTCCGATCAGCATATGGTTCGGGGCCGCACGACTGCGCCAAAAGGCCTGGTGCTCGGTCACGAAATCACGGGCGAGATCATCGAAAAAGGGAAGGATGTCGAATACCTAGAAATTGGCGATCTGGTGACTGTGCCGTTCAACGTGGCTTGCGGACGGTGCCGGACCTGCAGAGAGCAGCAGACAGGGGTCTGCCTCAATGTCAATCCAAGCCGGGCCGGCGGAGCCTATGGCTATGTCGATATGGGAGGCTGGGTCGGCGGGCAAGCTGATTATGTGATGGTCCCCTATGCCGATTTCAATCTGATCAAGTTTCCGGACAAAGCACAGGCGATGGAGAAGATCCGCGACTTGACGATGTTATCCGATATTCTCCCAACTGGTTTCCACGGTGCGGTCAGCGCCGGAGTCGGTGTCGGTTCTACTGTTTATATCGCGGGCGCGGGGCCGGTTGGGCTCGCGGCAGCTGCCTCAGCCCAGATACTGGGAGCAGCCGTGGTCTTGATTGGTGATATGAATCAGGAACGGCTCGCGCATGCAAAGTCGGTGGGCTTTGAGCCGATTGATCTGAGCAAGAGCGACAGGCTTGGAGAGCTGGTTGAAGCGGTGCTGGGAGTTCCAGAAGTCGATGCCGCGGTGGACGCGGTGGGCTTTGAAGCCAGGGGACATGGAGCGCAGCATATGGTCGAAGCTCCGGCAACCGTGCTCAATGCTCTGATGACGATCACCCGTGCCGCCGGTGGCATTGGTATTCCCGGACTTTACGTGACCGAGGACCCGGGATCGAAGGACAAAGCTGCGCAACTCGGCGCACTGAGTATGCGTTTGGGTTTGGGATGGGCCAAGTCTCACCGCTTCTACACCGGACAGACTCCGGTGCTTAAGTACAACCGTGCCTTGATGCAGGCGATCCTCTATGATCGTCTTCCGATCGCGAAGATCGTTAACGCTACCGTCATCTCGCTAAATGACGCGCCGCAAGGCTATCGAGACTTTGATTCAGGCGTTGCGAAGAAGTTCGTTCTGGATCCACACGGCCTTTTCAAAAAAGCCGCGTAATTCAACAAGACACGTTCGTCGGACGAAATATCCAGACGATTTGTGGAGAATTCTTGCTGGCCGCCGGCACAGCCGGACAGCCTTAGCGAGGGTGCTCGCGGCCTGCAAGTGGGAACCGAACCTGACCGGGAGGCGCCTCAGTATTCAGGCCGGCGCAGTTTAGAAGTGTTTCATTATTCGCTTAAATTCTTCGATGTTTGCTTTCTTCCCGTCTCAAGTGAGAGACCTTCCTTGGGCGCTCTTCGTGGAGTTCTTTGTAAAGTTCGTCGACCTTTTCTCTTGCTTGTTCCAGAGCCTTCTTACCCGGCTTGGTCAGCTTGTAGACGCGCCGTCTCCGTCCGCCCACATTCATTAATTCTGAGATAAGGAGCCCGTTGCGTTCCATACCGTGCAGGAGCGGGTAGAGCGTTCCTGGACCTATTCGATAGCCATGAAGTTTCAGTTCTTCCATCATGGCTAAGCCAAACAGGGGTTCCTGCGCGGCGCGAAGCAGCACATGAATGCGAATCAAACCCGCAAAGAATTCCCGTTGGTGTGTTGACGCAGGCAAAGGATACCCCGACTCCACGGACTTCATCATAGTATCGGATTTCGATACTATGATTTTCAATCATTGGCAGCGTTCGTTTTGGCCAGGAGTTGTGGTGCTCTCTATGCGTAGACCTTGTCTCGCCCTACTCTGGGCACTTGGCTCGGCGCTGGTAACGTCATTTCCTGCGCCCGCTCAGTCGACGGTACAGACGACCTCCGAGCCTTTGACACTCGAACAGGTCATCGCGACTGCGACTGCCAACTATCCCACCATCAGGGCCGCTGAGGCTCAGCAAAGGGCTGCGAAGGGAGCAATCGAGGTTGCCAGGACCGCATTCCTTCCACGCGTGGACATTCTTTGGCAGACGGATCGAGCGACGGCCAATAATGTCCTGGGTCTTACTCTTCCTCAGTCGGTTGTTCCGAGCGTAACGGGATCGATCCTACCTGCGGATGCGACGCGGAGTGCGTGAAACAGCACTGGAGGCGCTCTCGTGAATTGGCAGCCCTTCGACTTTGGCGCGCGCGGCGCAAAAGTCGAAGTTGCCCGCCAGGGAAGCGAGGCCGCAAAGCAGGCTTCCACGCTGACGCAACTCCAGGTAAGCGCGAACGCCGGAAGCGCTTTCTTTGACCTCGCAGCAGCCGAGCAACTGGTCACCGTGTCACAGGCGAACGTTCGACGCCTCGAGTCCTTCGCCAAGGTTGTGCACGTGTTGGTCGACAACACGCTTTGTCCGGGAGCGGATGCCTCGCAAGCCGATGCGCAACTGGCGCTGGCACGTAACCAACTGATTCAGGCCGAGACGCAAGTCGCCGTCGATCGCGCTGCGCTCACCGAGTACCTGCAGACCAAAGACGGGCAGGCTGAAGTCGATGCTTCCGCTCTGCTCTCGGCTCCGCCCGCGGCGGATCTTGCTGCCGCGGCCATGGCGAGTCACCCGTTCGTCCTGGAGGAGCATGCGCTGACCCTCGAGCATGAGGCTCAACTGCGATTCCTCGATCGTAGCTACGTCCCTGTCTTCAGCACATCGGACGTTGTCTTCGGAAGAGGCGCAGGGACGAGCACCACAGCGTCCTTTCCAGGGGGAACTGCTGGCCTTGCTCCTGACATCCTCAATTGGGCGGCGGGCGTCCAGGTGACCTTTGCAGCCTTCGACTTCTTCAATCTGCGGGATCAACGTCGCGTGGAGCAGGCAAATGTGCAGGCCGAGCATGCGCGCATGGAGCAGGCATCCAACGATGTCACGACGGCGGTGCAGCAGGCCCAGGCGACGCTTGAAGGGGCCCGCAAGCTGGCGGCCAACACCCCGATCGAACTCGCGGCTGCCCAGGTGAGCGAGCAGCAGCAACAGGCACGTTATCGGTCTGGACTCGCGACTGTGGTTGACATTGCTGCTGCCGAGAGCGTGCTGGCGCAGGCCCAGGGCGACGACGCGATTGCCCGGCTTGGGGTCTGGCGAGCGGAACTTGGGGTCGCTGTCGCGCAAGGCGATCTGCGGCCGTTTCTGCAACTGATGCAAAGCCGGGCGGAAGGAAAATAGAGCGCATGTGGCTTATTCATATAGCCCTTCGGCGGCCCATCACTATCCTTGTCCTGGTTGTCGCTCTCGCGCTTTCGTCCGTGTTGGCTATCATGAGGACCCGGGTCGATATCTTTCCCAATCTTGATCTGCCGGTGATCTATGTCACACAGCCCTACGGCGGCATGAGCCCACAGCAGATGGAGGGCTTCGTCTCGTACTACTACGAGTATCACTTCCTCTACATCAACGGCATCGAGAGCGTAGAAGCGAAGTCCATTCAAGGGACTGCGCTTCTTCGGCTCTCGTTTTATCCCGGAACGAACATGAGTGACGCGCTCGCGCAGACGATCTCTTATGTAAACCGGGCCCGGGCGTCTATGCCTCCCGGCACGGTTTCGCCGTTCGTGATTCGATACGACACCGGCACATTGCCGGTGGGCTACATGGTCTTCTCCAGTCCGTCTCGGACGCTCGCTGAGATTCAGGACCTCGCTCTGAATCTAGTGCGTCCGGTCTTTGCGACCTTGCCGGGCGTCTCGTCTCCGCCTCCTTTCGGCGGTAACCAGAGGACGATCGTCATCAATGTCGATCCGCAGAAGCTGCAGGCCTATGGGCTGTCGCCGGAAAAGGTCGTCCAGGCGCTGACGAGCGGCAACAGTATTCAGCCGGCTGGCAATGCCGACATCGGAACCACGCACACGCTCGTTACGACAGACTCGACTGTCACGCAGATTACGGATCTACTCAACATCCCGCTGAAGCTGGGTTCTGGGGTCTCGGTTTACATCCGCGACATCGGAAGTGTCGCGGATTCGTCGGACCTGCTGGCTGGATATGCACTGCTGAATGGGAAACGCACCATCTACATCCCAGTCACCAAAAGGCTCGACGCTTCGACGCTTACTGTTGTTCAGGAGGTCCGGGAGAACCTCGGGCGCTTCCAGTCTCTCATTCCCGAAGACATCAAGATCACCTATGAGTTTGATCAATCCGCTTACGTTCGCAGCGCACTCATGGCTGTGCTGCGCGAAGCCATCATCGGGGCGCTGCTGACTGGACTGGCTTTGCTGCTCTTCTTGCGCGACTGGCGTTCTTCGTTGATCGTGGTGATCACGATTCCATTTGCGCTGCTCACAGCAGTTGTTCTTCTCAACCTCACGGGGCAAACGATCAACATCATGACGCTAGGAGGGCTCGCCCTGTCGGTCGGTGTCCTCGTCGATGAAGGAACCGTCCTTCTTGAGAACATCCACGTTCATTTGGATAACGGCCAAAATGTAGCAAGAGCGGTTTTTCTGGCGAGTCGCGAGGTTGCTTTGCCGCGATTGCTTGCCATGCTTTCTGTCATGGCGGTCTTTATCCCGTCTTTCTTTATGACAGGTCCAGCACGATCGCTGTTTCTGCCACTGTCACTCGCAGTAGGATTTGCGATGGGCGCCTCGTACCTGCTCTCCAGTTCCCTCGTTCCGATCCTGGCAAATTGGATGTTGAAGTCCAAGACCGAAGAAGCAAAGGGCAGGCCGCATGTCGAAGGCAGCTTTGATCGCTTTCGTCATCGGTTTGAGCGCACGCTTCAGAAGGCAATGGGCATTCCCTGGATTCTGCTCAGCGCCTATGCGATGCTCGCTGTCCTTCTTCTGCTGTTGGTCACGCCACGCATAGAAGAAGAGATCTTCCCGTCGGCTGCTTCTACGCAATTCCGTCTTCGCATCGAAGCACCTGACGGAACGCGCGTGGCGGTAACGGAGGACCTCGTCAAGCGAGTTATTTCTTCGATCCATGACACGGCAGGCGATAAAAATCTTGATCTCAGCCTGGGTTACGTGGGAACTCAAGGGTCTTCCTATCCAATCGATGCCGTCTTTCTATGGACCAGCGGTCCTCAGCAAGCGATCATCAACGTAGGTCTCAAGCCAGACAGTTCTCTCAATGCCGCCGAGCTGGAGGAGCAGCTTCGCAAGAAGCTGCCCCAGCAATTTCCAGATGCGAAGTTCTCTTTTGATCCCGGCGACCTTATCAGCCAGATTCTGAGCTTTGGTTCTTCCTCTTTGGCTGAAGTGACGGTGATGGGCCCGCAATACGCGGACGTGGCCAGCTACGCGGAACGCGTTCGCCAAAAGCTCGGTGCGGTCGCTGAACTCAGAGATCTCGAATATGAGGAACCGCAGCATTACCCGACCGTAGACATCAAGGTGAACCGGGCGATGGCTGGTCAGCTCGGCACCACTGCCGATGCGGTGGGTTCCGCGGTGGTCGCAGCAACGGCTTCGAGCCGCTTTGTCGCGCCGAGTTACTGGCGCGATCCGAAGTCGGGAGTCAGCTACCAGGTCCAGGTGCAGGTGCCGCAAGTAAAGATGACCTCGCAGGAAGACATCGGCAACATACCGGTTGGAAGCACAACGGGGGCCCAGCCACTCGTCAACCAGCTTGCAGACTTGCGCACCAGCACAGTGCCTGGGGATTTGGATCGTCAGAACGGACACTGGATGCTCGCGCTCTCGGCCAACCTCGGTGGCCGTGATCTTCGGCTTGCGAACAAGGCTATTCAGAAAGCAATCAAAGATGCGGGAACGCCTCCGCGCGGCGTGACGACGGCAGTACGTGGACAGGTAAGCGCCCTACGTCAGATCTTCGGCGAACTCGGCATCGGTTTGCTGGCCGCGATAGTTGTCATCCTTCTGTTGCTGACCGCAAACTTCCAATCCTTGAAGCTCGCCCTAGTGGTGGTCTCGACTGCCCCCGCGGTGCTGGCCGGCTCGGTGCTCATGCTATTAATCACCGGCACGACGCTCAATCTGGAGAGTTTTATGGGAACGATCATGGCGATAGGTGTGGCCATGGCGAATGCCATCCTCCTCGTCACCTTTGCGGAGCAAAATCGGTCGAAGGGTGCGACCGCACCGGAGGCGGCGCGTGCGGCAGCCGCGGAACGGCTTCGTCCTGTGTTAATGACGAGCCTTGCCATGATCACCGGCATGATTCCGATGGCCCTCGCCTTCGGTCAGGGCAGCGAACAAACGGCTCCGCTAGGGCGAGCCGTTATCGGCGGTCTTTCCGCTGCAACCGGCGCCACGCTCTTTCTGCTGCCGATGGTCTTCGGCATCGTGCAGCGCAATGTTTCAACAGGTAGCCGGTCGCTCGATCCTCAAGATCGCGAAAGCAAATGGTATGAACAGTCCCCGGAGGTTGTGCGATGAAAGGCCGGCTCATTGCTTCCACCGTTTTTATGGTCGTTACAGCGGGATGCAACTCGGGGACCTCCGACAAGGGCGCGCTTGCGACCGCTGCTTCCGGACCCGATGCGCCCACTACCGTCAGCACCGTCGTGGTCGCTTCAAAAAAGTTGCGAACGACAATTTCGTTGCCGGCTCAGCTCACACCGTACGAACAGGTTGAAATCTATCCCAAGGTGACTGGTTTCGTGGAGACGGTGACGGTGGACCGCGGATCGCGAGTTCACCGTGGACAGTTGTTGGTCAAGCTCACGGCCCCGGAACTGGCGAGTCAGCGGGCGCAGGCAGAAGCGGCGGTCAAAGCGGCGCAATCGCAACTCGAAACGGCACAGGCAAAGCTGGCGTCCGACAACGGCACGTATCTCCACATGGTCGAGGCCGCCAAGACTCCTGGTGTGCTTGCCGAGAATGATGTGCTTGTTGCCGGACAGACTGTATCGGTTGACAAGGGGCTGGTCGATGCCGCCGATCAGAATGTCTCAGCAGCCAAAGAAGCACTGCGAAGCAGCAGCGAGACAGAATCGTATCTGACGATCACCGCACCGTTTGATGGCGTAGTCACAACGCGCAACCTTCTTCCTGGCGCCCTTATCGGGCCTGCCTCCGGTGCGGGAGGAACACAGCCGATCCTGCAGATCGTGGATGACAGCATCTTCGTCTCGCTGTTCCCATCCCAGAGGCCCAAGTCGGGGCGATGAAGACTGGCCAACTCGTCGCCTTCACTGTGCCCGCGTATCCGGGAGAGATGTTCAAAGCACCGATTGAGCGCATCTCGCGCGAAGTGGATGAAAAGTCGCGCACGATGCCCGTAGAACTGGATGTCAAGAATGCCGATGGGCGCCTGTCACCGGGCAGCTTTACCATTGTCTCCTGGCCACTCGAGCGTGGCTATCCAACGCTCTTCGTTCCGACGACATCGGTCACCAGCGACCAGCAGCATACCTTCGTGATTCGGGTGCGCAATGGCAAGGCAGAATGGGTAGCGGTGCAGACGGGACAGACCGTCAATGGCAATATCGAAGTCTTTGGGGATTTGAGCGCCGGAGATGAGGTCGTTAAGACCGCGTCGGACGCGATTCACTCGGGAGATGCGATTCGGGTTGAGAATCAGCCGTCGTCCTCGAAGTGAGATTGAGATAAATCAAATCGACGGCCTGAATTCGATAGGCGCATTCTACTGGCCAGCGCCATCTCGAAGATCGACGCCTGCATGCGGCGCCGGCCTGGCACTATTTGGTTCGCATGCGAGACGATCCAAAATCCATCGCGCTGGAACCTTCCGTGCCGTTGTTCATTTCCAGCGTGTCTGGAAGCCGTTCAAGGAAGAGCGGGAGATTGCTGCGC
>Ga0308309_10000863_pt1 | contig 18214 bp, 14 predicted proteins | sample HubBroMetageWFT5_FD_192491 | JGI IMG/M metagenome (GOLD analysis project Ga0308309, IMG submission 192491) | Warmed and freeze-thawed soil microbial communities from the Hubbard Brook experimental Forest, New Hampshire - Hubbard Brook CCASE Soil... | ecosystem: Environmental > Terrestrial >...
GACATTCTATACCTGTCGCGACTGTTCGCAAGGCAGCGTTATAATTATTATCTGCCCGGTGGGGGAGTCTAAAAACCGGACTCGGGAGTGATGCCCTTCGCTTCGACGCAATCGTAGACCCGACCAGCTGCCAGATTTTTGTACTCCTCGGATCTGCCGCTTGGCCACTGAATCACCACGCGATCAATGGCCTGGCGTTTGCCCAGGCCGAATGTGACGGGGAGCTCGGATTGCGACAAGTAGCTCGAGCCACCTTTCACAAGCCGCGACTGCCCGGATGAACCGGTGAAAATCTGGACGAGTGCGCCGATGGCGTCGCGATTCGATTTCGTGCCCACGAGGCGAAAGCGAATGCTTCGATTTCCGGATTGCAGGTCGTTGCGGAAGAGATAGGCGGGGCCGTTGTTGGTGGTCATCAGGAGATCCAGGTCTCCATCGCGATCGAAATCGGCGTAGCAAAGGCCGCGGCCGACTTTGGGCTGGCTGAATGATTCATCCATCACAGAGGCAACATCGCGAAAAATGCCGTGGCCGTCGTTGAGGAATAGCTGTGGCGGCTGGGCGTAGCCAACGTTGCCGCGAATATTGCGGACGGTCTCATCAATGTGGCCGTTCGCAACCGCGAGATCCACGGAGCCATCGAGATCAAGGTCGGCGAAGACACATCCGAAGCCGAGCGTGTTGATGGAGGCGGCGCCGACCCCCGATTGTGCGGCAACATCCTGATAAATGCCGCGGCCAAGCGGGCGATAGAGGCCGATCATTTCGTTGTCGAAATTGGTGACGGCGATGCTGGCATTGCCGGAGCCGTCGAAATCGGCACCATCCACGCCCATGCCTGCGCGGGCTTTTCCTTCGGCGCTGAATGCGACTCCCGCTTCAACAGCGACATCTTTGAACGTGCCGTCATGCTGATTGCGATAGAGCTTGTTGGGCTGTGTGTCGTTGGCGACGAAGAGGTCGGGCCAACCGTCGCGATCGTAATCGAGCATGGCGACGCCGAGCGATTTCGAACTCGAATCAAAAATGCCGCTTTTCGCGGTGACGTCCTCGAAAGTTCCGTTGCCGCGATTGTGGAAAAGCCAGCAGGTCTCGCCGCGGTAGGCTTCCGGCGTGCAGTAGGATTTCTGCTTTCCGTCGAGACTGCAGAAGACATCGTGCTCGGGAGACCACTTTACATAATTGCAGATGAAGAGATCGAGAAGACCGTCGCCATCGTAATCGAACCATAGCGCTGAGGTGCTCAGCGCCTGGCGGCCGCCAAGGCCGCTGGACTTCGTGACGTCTGTGAAAGTTCCCTTCCCCGTATTTTTGAAGAGGCGATTCTGGCCCACACACGTGATGAGAATGTCGGGAAAGCCGTCGTTGTTGAAATCCCCAACGGCTGCGCCCATGCCATACATTTCGAGATCGAGCCCGGCGGCCCGCGTCACGTCGGTGAATGTGCCGTTGCGATTATTGCGATAGAGGCGAAGCGTGGAGCGCTGACGTTTGTGTGCGGGCCAATCCATGCCGTTGACGAGAAGAATGTCCTGCCAGCCGTCGGAATCGTAATCGAGGAAGGCGCAGCCGGAGCCAAGAGTTTCGGGGAGGAGCTTGCCTCCGTAAGCCCCGCTATTGTGACGAAATTGTATGCCCGCTTGCGCGGCGACGTCGAGCAGGCGAAATCCCGGCGACGAGGGCGGATACGATCGCGGCGCTGAAAGCCCGAATGCGTCGAGCAATCCGAAACTCGATGCATGGGACGGAAGCGCGAGACCGGAAGAAGAAGCGACCCCCGCCAATCCGAAGAGGAACGAGCGGCGATTCACGAAATGTTCACCAGCCCGTTGCGGATTGCGTACACGACAAGCTCGGCGGTCTTATGGATGCCGAGCGCGTCCATAATATTGGCGCGATGGACGGCGACGGTGTTGACCGACAGGTCGAGCTGGTCGGCAATTTCCTTGTTCGATTTACCGTCCACGATGTGCTGGAGGATTTCGAGCTCGCGGGGAGTGAGGCCTGCGTTGCGTTCACCCTTGAGCGCTGCAGGACGCGCGAGCTGGGGCGCGAGGACGACTTCTCCGGCGGCGACGCGGCGGACGGCCGTGGCAAGTTCGAGGTCCACGGCATTCTTGAGCATGTAGCCGCGCGCGCCCGCATCGAGCGACTGGCGCACGAGCGTGTCTTCGGAATGCATGCTCAGCATGAGGATGGCGGCTTGCGGAGAATGTTCCAGGATGCGCCGCGCGGCCACCAGGCCGCTCACGCCGGGGAGAGCGCAATCCATCACAATCACCTGGGGCTTCAACTCGCGCGCCAGCTTTACGGCTTCATCGCCGTCGCCAGCTTCGCCTGCGACGATAATGTCCGGCTCGTCTTCGAGCATTCGGCGGAAGCCGCGGCGAACCAGGGCGTGATCGTCAACCAGAAGAACAGAAATCTTACTCGGCATGCGGCTCCTGCTTTTCCCGCTGCACTTTCAGGCGGACCAAAGTTCCTCCTAGCGCGGGGCGCGTGAACGAAAGCGTCCCTCCCAGCAACTCGGCGCGTTCGCGCATCGCCACCAGCCCGATTGCAGGCTTTGTGGACGGGGCTGCAAAACCCTTGCCGTGGTCTTCGATTTCCAATTCAAGCGCGCTTTCCAGAAATCGCAAGCGCACCCAGGCCTCAGCGGATTCCGAGTGGCGCGCGACGTTGTTGAGCGCTTCCTGAAGTATGCGATACATGTGGATGCCCGTGCCACCATTCACAGGATACGAAGCGCCGGATTTTTCGTAATGGATGGCGATGCCGGTTTGCTTTTCCACGGTGGGAACGTACCAGTCCACGGTGCCCTCGAATCCCGCTTCGTCGAGCATGACGGGATGAAGCGCCTGCGAAAGCGTGCGGATATTGTCGAGCGTGGTCTGGGCGATTTCATTCACTTCGCGCAGTTCCGTGCGAAGCGGTGATCCCTCCGGCGCGTGTTTTTCCGCGCGGCCCAGCATCGAGCCGACGGCCGTGAGAATCTGGCCGAACTCGTCGTGAAGCTCGCGGGAAATATAGCGCAACGTGGATTCCTGCGTGGAGATGAGTTGCTGCGCGAGTTCGCTGCGCTGGTTCGATAGCGCGGCGAGCTGCGCAAACAGGCGGCGATTCGAACGAATTATGTAAAGGCTTGTCAGCAGAATAGCCGTGAGTGTGGCCGCAAGAAAAATATAAGCCTGGCGCTGAACGCGGTCGTAAATTTGGCCCACTTGTTGCGCGGCCTGCTCTTCGCTCGCGTTGTTTTCCACCAGCAGGCGCGCCACGGCTGTGCTTAGGGCGGCCTGGCGCGCCTGCAGCGAAAGACGGATTTCATCGCGCGCATCTTTATTTTTTCCGTCGCGCACCAGCGAAAAAATGCGATCCGTGGCGTCCCAGAATTGTGAGAGCTGGGTTTCCAGGAATTTGCTCTGCTCCGTGGTGCGTGGCGTTATGGCGAGCTGCTGTTCGCGCTGGAGCGCGTCGTCCAGATCAGTACGCGTGCGCTGGAATTGCGCGGACCACGCGGTGATCGGGTAGGGCTCGTCGTTGTCGAGCATGTCGCGCATGGAAAGCGCGAGCGAGTTCAGATCGTTTTGAATTCGCAGAAGTTGAAGTGAATCCCTGCGATTGCGGTCCACCAGATTGCTTTGTAGTTCGCGCAGCCCGGAGACTTGCAGCGTGACGTACCAGGAATAGGCCACCACGGCAGCTAGCGTAATGATGAGTCCCAGGAAGAGGCCGGGAGTGGGAGTGCGGCCTGGCGCGCGTTGCATCATAGGAGGATACAACCGCCAGACGAGAAGTTCCAACCAGTGGATAGATTCGAAAGCGGCGGGGCTTTAAAAAACAGCCGGTGAGGCACAACCCCGAATGGAAATGGGGTTGTGCCCCGCCGGATTATAGTGACTCGACCGCCTGAGGGCGGAAAGCGTCGGAGGTCAAGTCACCGAGCAGCTTGTGCCACGGGTGCCTTTCGTTCCGTTCCACTTGCGCCACCATTTCCTTCATCTTGGTCAGCACTTCTGGTGCTTCCTCGTCGTAGACGTCGCCTTGCAGAAGCTTCAGAACGTCCAGGCGGTATTTCTTCTCGTTGACGAAGTAGGTGAAGAGCACGTTGAGCCGGTAGTAGACGTTGATGAATTCGTACCAGTTCTTGGTGCCGCGGCGAAGCGTGGTTTCGAAGTTCGAGAAAGCTGGGCGGGAGAAATCGCCCTTCTCGAGAGCTGCGAGAACGTCGTCCTTCGCAAAGCGCGAGCTATTCAACGCGATGCTCACGCCGGTGGAGAAAATCGGATCCACGAAACGCCCTGCGTCGCCGAGCAGCATCCAACGATCCCCGCAGAGCTGCTTCATCGCGTAGCTGTAGTCGCCTTCGTCCTTCAACGGGTTGACCTGCCGCGCCTTGCGCAAGCCATCGTGAAGTTCGGGGCGGCTGTTCAGCGTATCCCAGAAGAACTTCTCGCGCTCGTCCTTCGATTTCGCGAAATTCTTCTTCTGTGTCACCACGCCGATGCTCGTGACAGTGTTCGAGATGGGAATCTGCCACACCCAGGTGTTGGAGATGGGCAGGAAGTGAATGAAGATGTAGTCTCCCTGCGCATCGCCCTTGGCAAAAATCCCGCGGTCGTAATTGTCGAACCAGGTGTGAATGGCGTACTGGTCGAACATTGGATCCTGGATTTTCAGTTTCAGCTGATTGCCCAGAAACGTCTTACGGCCGCTGGCATCAATCACCATGTTCACGCTGACGCCCATTTCTTTCTGGCCCATCTTGAAATGGATGACGGGATTCTTCGGTTCGAAATCTACACGCGTGACGCGGACACCTTCGTAAACCGAGGCGCCTAGTTTTTGCGCGTGTTGGAGAAGCAGCATGTCAAACTTGCCGCGGTCCACGTGGTACGTATAGATTCTGTCCACGCCCTCTTGCTTGCGTTCTTCGAAGCGGAATTCGGCGTGAGTGTCCGGGGCCATTGTGCTGGGCTCGTCGCTCTTGCTCTGGCCGTTGCCGCTGCCGTTGGCCTTGTCGGCATCGCGCCAGGCGTCGAGGTCGTGCCAGTCCATGTTGTACGCGCCCTTGGTGGAAGCTGCAGTCCAGGCAGCGCCATACTTGTGCGGAAACTTAGCTTCCTCCATCACCGGAAGGAAATCGAGGTCTTTGAAGACCCTGCCGGACGATGGGACGAGCGATTCGCCGACGTGAGGGCGCGGGAACAATTCGCCCTCGAAAACGACGACGCTCACTCCAGCCTTGGCCAGGTAACATGCCATCGAGGCGCCCGCGGGTCCTCCTCCGATAATTCCAACTTGAAAATCAGGCTTCGAGACTTCCATTGGTCCTCCTTGGGGTTGTGCCGCTTGATTCTCTAAAGTGATCTCGTGATTCGTAATTTCCGCTTTCCTTTTCCAAATCAAAAGTCATGCGCCGCGATCCGCGCGCGCGTTCTCCGCTTTGCGCTGCGAATCCGCCTTTTCTCCAAACGGCTTCACGTAAGGCCGCAACAGTTTGTTAATCGGGCTACTGAGAAACGGCCCGCATGCAAAAAGGCCCGGAAGAAGAGTGGACTTGTTGTTGAAAGCGGGGCGCGAATCCGGCAGAAATTGCACCACGCCGCCTGCCGCTTCCACCAACGCAACACCGGCTGCAATGTCCCACTCATTTTTCGGAGTCAGCGTCCACGTGGCGTCCGCCAGTCCCGAGGCGATCAAAGCGAGCTTGTAGGCCACAGAGCCCATCGGCCGGAAAATGAACGGTGCATCATCGAAGCGCGCCCAATCGCCGCGGCGCACCTCGCTGCGGCTGGCCAGCACCATGGCGCCATCGAGCGTATTCTTGCGGCTGGCCTGCGCGCCGCAGCCGTTGTAGGTGATCCCTGTTTCGCGCGAGCCAAGAAAAGTTTCCTTCGTTGCGGGATTGCAGATTCCGCCGGCGATGGCGCGCCCGTTTTCCACCATCGCAACGGAAACACACCACTCGGGAATTCCCGCGACGAATTCTTTCGTGCCGTCCAACGGATCCACCACCCAGACGCGGTTTTTCTTCAAGCGCTCGGGGTCATCAATCGTTTCCTCGGAGAGCCAGCCTTCGCCTTCGCGTAGCAGAGCCTCGTGCAGGACGCGATTTACCGCGCGATCCGCTTCCGTCACCGGGCCGCGGTCATCTGACTTCTGCTCGGCCTTCACGTTCCCCGAAACAAAAGGAGTGAGCGCCTGCACGGCCGCCTCGAGCGCGTGATTGATGCGTTCCACGATTTCGATACTGGATTGCACTTTGTTAAATCCGCCCTTTATTTGCCCGGCGCCACGATCTTCCTTGTTGGCGCCGGGCGGTTCATCCTCGGCAATTCTGATTCAGCGAATTAGTGAGTGCCGTTGCGGCCGGCCGCTGCGCCAACAAATCCTTCGCGTTGGAGGTAGAGAATGATTTGCTGCGCCGCTTCCTCGGGGCTCAACCCGGTCGTGTCAATCACCACTTCCGCGTCCACAGGCGCCTCGTAGGGATCGGAAATGCCGGTGAACTGTTTCACGATTCCCGCGCGAGCCTTGGCGTACAAGCCTTTGCGGTCGCGCGATTCGCAAGTCTCGAGCGAAGTGGCCAGGTGCACCAGCACGAATCCACCGTGGGGCTGAATCATGCCGCGCACATCCTTGCGCACCGAATCATAAGGTGCGATGGGGGCGCAAATCGCGATCCCACCGTTCTTCGTGATTTCGGAAGCAACATAACCGATGCGCTTGATGTTCAGATCGCGGTGCTCCTTGGAAAAGCCGAGCTCGGAGGAGAGATGTTTGCGGACGAGGTCGCCATCGAGAAGCGTGACTGGACGGCCACCCATCTCTAGAAACTTGACGTTGAGCACATTGGCAATCGTGGATTTTCCCGAGCCCGAGAGGCCGGTGAAGAAAACCGTGAAGCCCTGGCCGCCGCGCGCGGGATAGCTGCGCTGCAATTCTTTCGCGACTTCCGGATAAGTAAACCAACCGGGAAGATCGCGGCCTTCCGAGAGGCGGTTGCGAAGCTCCGTTCCCGAAATGCTCAGAGTTTTCGCGCCCGCGGGAACTTGATTATCTTCAACGTAAACGTCCTGGTCCTGCACGTAGACCATATTGTTGAAGGGGACGGCGTCGATGCCGAGTTCCTTCTGATGCGCGAGAACCATTTCCTGAGCTTCGTAGGAACCGTAGAAGGGCTTGCCGCTCTTGTCTGCACCTGGGCCAGCATGATCGCGGCCCACAATGAAATGGCTGCAGCCATAATTCTTGCGGATAATCGCGTGCCACACGGCCTCGCGTGGACCTCCCATGCGCATGGCGAGAGGAAGCAGCGAAAGCTTCACTGTGCCTTTCGGATAGCGATCGAGAAACGCCTGGTAGCAACGGACGCGAACGTAATATTCGACGTCGCCGGGCTTGGTCATGCCCACACTCGGCTGGATCAAGAGGTTCGCTTCCGCTTGCTTCGCGGCGCGGAAGGTAAGCTCCTGATGGGCGCGGTGCATCGGATTGCGGGTTTGGAACGCGACGATCCGGTTCCATCCCATGTTTGAAAATTCCGCGCGCAACTCGGCGGGCGTTGGGCGAAGGGCATTGAAATCATAATGCGAGGGGAGCTGAATACCTTCCAGTTTTCCGCTCACGTAGAAAGGATGCGTGCGGTTCAGCAGGTAATCGCTCCCTGGATGCGACGTGTCGGCCGTGCCGTAAACCGCGACTGCCTCGGCGGTACGGTCCGGCTGCCAGATTTCCTCGACGTGCAGCGCGGCAAGCATCACGCCTTCGGGATCGCGAAGCGCAATCGTCTTGCCGGGAGCGATGGTTTGCGCAAAAGCCTCGGGGATATCAAGAACTACGGGAATCGGCCAGATCGTCCCGTCGGCCAGGCGCATCTTGGAGCAGACACTCTCGTAATCCTTGCGCGAAAGGAAAGAGCGCAGCGGCGAAAATCCGCCGTTGAGAAGCAGTTCAAGATCGCAAAGCTGCCGCGCGGTAAGATCCCACGACGGCCAATCCTTTGAGTGCGACTGCAACTCCGCGGCGCGTCCCTGCGGTACGACCAAATTGACTAATTCACCGCCGTGCGGCAGGTTCAAGTGGTTCTGCATGGTCCCTAGGCTCCCTTGGTCTGACTTCATCTGTGGATTTCGCTCCTCAAACTAATTTCCCGGCAATCACTTGCCGAATTTCTATGCCCGAATCTGCCCCGTTCCAAAAATCTGGTATTTCGTGGTGGTCAGCTCCCGCAGGCCGAACGGGCCCCGGCAATGGAGTTTTTGCGTGCTGATTCCCATTTCGCTGCCGTATCCGAATTCGCCGCCGTCGGTGAAGCGCGTGGAGGCGTTCCAGTACACCGCTGCAGAATCAATTTTTTGGAGAAACCGCGCGGCGTGTTCCGCATTTTCAGTGACGATTGCTTCGGAATGCTTCGTGGAGTAGCGATTGATGTGAGCGATGGCATCGTCGAGGCTTGCGACCACGGCGATGGCAATTTTGAGATCCGAATACTCGGTGGACCAATCCTCGGCATTCGCCGCGCGAACGTCCTGCGCAGGCGCAAGCCGCATGACTTCGGCGTCGCCGCGGACTTCAACTCCAGCTGCGATTAATTCCTTCACGATTCGTGGAACGTATTGCTCGGCGATACCCCGGTGAATCAAAACTTTTTCGGCGGCGTTGCACACCGATGGACGGTCCGTTTTTGCGTTCACGATGATGCGATTGGCCATTTCGAGATTTGCGGAGTCGTCCACGTAAACGTGGCAATTCCCCGCGCCGGTTTCGATCACCGGGACCGTCGCTTCCCTCATCACATGTTCGATTAGATCAAGGCCCCCGCGCGGAATCACCACGTCCACCAGGCCTCGGCTGGTGATGAGTTCACGTACCGATTCGCGAGAACTCGAATCCAGAAGCTCGATCGCTCCCTCAGGAACGCCCTGAACACTCGAGAGAATTTCGACAAGAGCTTCGTTGGTGCGCGCGGCTTCCCTGCCACCGCGCAAGACCACAGCATTGCCGGCTTTGAATGAAAGCACCGCGGCATCTACCGTCACATTGGGGCGCGCTTCGAAAACGATGCCAACTACTCCCAGGGGAACGCGAAGCTTGCGAATCCTCATGCCGTTTGCATGAACCGTTTCCGAAATGGTCTTGCCGACGGGATCTGGCAACGCCACAATTGCATGAATGCCCTTCACGATTTCGGCAATGCGTTTGGGGTTGAGCGTCAAGCGGTCTGTGATGGACGCGCGCAGATTGGACGACGCCAAATCTTCGGCGTTGGCGGAGAGAATTTTCTCCTGATTTGCTTCCAGCGCCGTCGCCATCGCGCGCAGAATCGCGTTCTTCTGATCAGTGGACAACTCAGCCAGGATCGAAGCAGCCGCGATGGCGCGCTGCAGCTTCGCGCGCGTCGCAACTTGAGTTGTGGCTGTGGAAATCATGGTCTCTTGAATCAACCCCTGGCCCGCTGCGCCGGGAAGTAAGTTCCCAAGCGGTGCTTCAGGACGAGCGGGATAACGTTCGGATGATTTCCGTTAGCGATGGCGACATGAACTCCCGCTTTCATTGCCACACCCGCGGCCCGAAGTTTAGAACTCATTCCGCCTCGGCCGAGCTTTCCGTTGCCGTTGCAAGCGGCTTCCATTGCGGGGGTCACGCGCCGCACGGTGCCCAAAACGCTTGGCGTCGCGTGGCCGTTCTGCCGGTAAAATCCGTCCACGTCGGTTAGCAGGATCAGCCAATCCGCCTTTACCGCTTTTGCAACCAGCGCGCTCAGTTCGTCGTTGTCGCCGAATGAGCCTTCGATTTCGCGCACGGAAACACTGTCGTTTTCGTTGATGATCGGAAGCACGTTCAACTCAAGCAAGCGCCGCAGCGTGTTACAAAAATTCTGATAGCGCCCTGCAGAGGAAAAATCGTCGCTCGATACCAGGAGCTGCGCCACGATCTTCTTCCCAAAGAAAAGCTGCTCGTAGGTGTGCATCAACTGGCTCTGCCCCACTGCCGCAGAGGCCTGCATCAATGCAATCTCGGTGGGCCGCTCGGACAGGCCTAGGCACGACATGCCACCGGCCACTGCCCCCGAAGTTACAAGGATGTACTCGTGTTGGCGCAGGTCAAGTTGGTCAACCAGAAGGCGCATCCGTGCGACGTCAATCCGGCCGCCGGGCGCGATAACGCTGGTGCCGATTTTTACCACTAGCCTCAAAACTGACCCCATTTCCCAGTTATTTCAGTGCAACTACTTTATTTACTTAACCTTAGAATCCCAAGCGTTTCGAAAATGGCATTTCCGCCAGCATTTCAACTCAAATCGGGCACACCCACCGGCCACCTGTGGACACAAGACGCTACAGTGCCAGTGCAATCTGATGCCCGGTTTGGCGAGGCCTTTCCGTCACCCTGTATATGTTGTATCTAATTGAAATATAACAGCTTACAAAAATACGGACCCGCCGCGATTGAGGTCTGAATTACCCTTCGAGTGAAAAACACCGGATATCGGCTCGATTGAAGGGAAAGGATTTGCACCAGATATTAGGACGGCGCCCCTGCCTCAGTGAGTCCGGGGTTGCCGTTAGACTTGGCGGACTTCCTCGAAAAAATGTTCTCCGGGGGCTCCATCCGGCTGGGAGGAGTAGGCGTTCATAACGTACTGAGCCACCATCCTTTGCGTGTTGAAGAATGAGCCATTGAGGGCGATTGTGGAGCGCATAACTTCCGCGTAAGCGTCTTTTGCGCCGTAAAACATGGGCAGTATGGCATGCTCCAACTTGTCGTAAAGCGATGCTGCCTCTTCCGCGGGCGAGTCATGCAGCTCGCTGTGGCCAATGCTCCACCCTGTGGCCCCCTCGACGTGGCCTTCGTGCCACCAGCCGTCGGGAACGCTCAGGCTTGGCACACCGTTCAAGGCGGCCTTCATGCCGCTGGTCCCGGAAGCTTCATATGGTTTGAGTGGGGTGTTGAGCCAGAGATCTACGCCGCTGGTCATCAGGCCTCCCCAGCGCATGGCGTAATTCTGCAGATAAACGATTCGAACCGTGCCCTTCAGCGCATTGATTGCCTTGAAGACGCGGCGAATCATCGCCTTACTCGGCTCGTCGGCGGGATGGGCCTTCCCCGCGAAGATCACCTGGAAATGGCCCACATGTTCGGCAATCCATTTCAGGCGCTCTTGGTTTGAAAAAAGGAAATCGAGCCGCTTATAAAGGGCCGCGCGGCGGGCGAAGCCAATGGTCATCACCGATTCATCGAGCATGATGCCGGTGGTCTTGAAGATATTCTCGATCAATTCGTGCTTGGCGCGGGCGTGAGCTTCGCGAATCTCATTCACCGGAATTCCGATGGCATACCGCAGGTACAAATTGTCGCGCCGCCATTCCGGGATGTGCTTGTCAAACAGCTCCTGGAAGGGTTTCGAAGTCCACGTGCCGGCGTGAACGCCGTTCGTGATGGCCCGCACCGAATAATCGGGAAACATCTCGCGCGATACAGCCCCGTGCTGCATGGCAACGCCGTTTACATAGCGCGAGGCCGCGAGCGCGACGTGCGTCATATTCAGCACGTTGTCTGTTATCGCGTCCATCTTTTCGAGCAGCCTTACGCGGTGTTCGCCCAAAACCCCGTAAACCATGTCCCGGGGAAACTGGTCGTGCCCTGCGGGGACGGGCGTGTGTGTGGTGAACACGCATTTCGAACGGAGGTAATCCAAATCTTCCTTCGTCACTTCCTCTGCGCGTCTTTCGGCCATCCTTTCTTCCAGCAGGGCTACGGCCAGTAGCGACGCGTGACCTTCGTTCATGTGGTAGTTCAGAATATCGTACCGCCCCAACTTTCGCAGGAGTGCGACGCCGCCCATCCCCAGTACGGCTTCCTGGCACAGGCGATAGTGGCTGTCGCCGGCGTAGAGATTGTCCGTCAGGGTCTGGTCGAATGCGGAGTTCTCGGGCAGAGCAGTATCGAGCAGAAAGACAGGCACAATATGTCCGCCATATCCTCGTACGGAATATTGCCATGCGCGGACTTCGACCCTGCGCCCTTCAATCGTGATGGCCGCCCGTGCGTCCTTTTGCTCCAGCAACTCCTCGGGGTGCCACAGGGTAGGTGACTCTGATTGAGTTCCGCGCGCGTCGAGATGCTGCTCGAAGTAGCCCTTGCGGTAGAGCAGCGTTACTCCTACCACGGGCAAACTCATATCGGCCGCCGAGCGAAGCGTATCCCCCGCAAGGATGCCCAGGCCGCCGGAATAAGTCGGTATACCGGCGTCCAGCGCAATCTCCATGGAAAAGTAGGCAGCTCTGAGCGTCTCTGAGTTGGTAGTCATTTCCCTTAAGATGCTACAACACTACTCCGGCTTCATGGAACATCGAGAATACGGACCGATTTCCATGCGCGAACAGCACAGGCGGACATGAAATTACTGCTTCGAGGACGAGTTTACCAATCGCGCGGGACTTTGATGTAGGACGAATTCAATTCCGCCGACGAGGCGCAGCCCAGTAGACGCATCGTCCGCTCCACATCCGCGCGCAGTATTTCGATCGCGCGCGCCACTCCCGCTAGTCCAGCAGCGCCAAGCCCGTAAGCGTAGGCGCGTCCCACGAGCACGGCGCGCGCCCCCAGGCAAATCGCCTTCACAATATCCCCACCGCGGCGAATCCCTCCATCCATCAACACTTCCGCCTGCCCATTCACGGCTGCAACGATTTCCGGCAGCGCACGCACCGTGGAGGAAACGCCATCAAACTGACGCCCGCCATGGTTCGACACCACAACCGCCGCCGCGCCTTCGTCCACGGCGCGCCGTGCGTCATCGCCCGTAAGAATTCCCTTCACGATGATGGTCCCGGCCCAGGCTTTACGAATCCATCGCAGGTCATCCCAGACGATCACGGACCGCGCGAGGGCGGAGGTAACGTCCATCATCGTCATCGCCCCCCGGCCGGGGATGACGATGTTTTCAAGCTTGGGCACGCCGCCGTCGAGCAGAAACGAAACCAGCCATCCCGGATGCGTCAGAATATTAGGCAGGAAGGGAATTTTTTCAAGTGTCGAACCGCTCAGCAGCGCTTTCATGCCGTTGCGATGATCGCGTTCGCGCATTCCGGGAACCGGCGTATCAATCGTGAGAACGAGCGCGGAAAATCCAGCCCGATGCGCGCGGTCTAGCGCGGCTTCGGCGGCGGGGCGCCCCCCCACCAAATAGAGTTGGTACCACACGGGTCCGGTGGAAGCAGCCTTCACTTTTTCCAGCTTGTGCCCCGAAATCGTGGAGAGAATGAATCCGGTTCCAGCAGCGCCCGCGGCACGAGCGGCCGCCACCTCGCCTTCCGGATGGAAAAGGCGGCTGTAGCCTACGGGAGCGAGCATCGCGGGAAAAGACAGTTCCTCTCCAAGAACACTCACGCGTGTGTCGCAATTTTCTACGGCGACGCCCTGGCGTGGGCGGAACGTAACCTGTTCGAATGCCCGGCAATTTTCGCGAAGGGTGACTTCGCCTTCCGCCCCTCCATCAATGTAATCAAACACCACTCGGGGCAGACGGCGGCGCGCCAGCCGCCTGAGATCTTCGATATTGACAACGCGGGGCGAAGAAACGGAAGGCATCGCGCGAGTCAGCTCCCGCTTTCCAACTTGAAGATCCGGTCCATGAGCATCCATTTTTCGCCGGGGCGCGCCGCAGCCAGCGGCTTCTGAAATTTCCACATCAGCGTCTCCCAATCCTGAACGCGCGGGTTGGTCCGATCGGCCTCGGACTTTCGCTCAAAGGAAAAATTTTCGCTCACTTCCATGATCATGAACATCCGCGTTCCGTGAAGATAAATTTCCATGTCTTCGATTCCCGCTTCGCGAATGCTTTTCGTGATTTCGGGCCAGATTTTTTCGTGATGGAGCTTGTATTCGGCGATCAACCCGGGATCGTCTTTCAAATCGAGTGTTAGGCAATAGCGTCTATTCATGGCGCTTCTTCGCCGTGCGAACCAGCCGCCGGCTTCCCACTGCATGGCGCGGAGCGCTTGCCATTTCTCGCCTCGATTACGTAAGCGCGCGATCCAAATGCGTGTAGCCGCCATCGACGTACACGTGCTGGGCGGTGATATGGCTGGCCTGGTCGGAAATGAGAAAAACTACCATGGACGCAATTTCTTCCGGCCTTGTCATCCGCTTACCCAAAGGAATTTTGGAAATGATCCGATTCAGTTTCGCTTCCGGATCGGGGAATGTGGAAACCCATTGCTGATAAAGAGGTGTCATCACCTCGGCGGGGACCATGGCGTTCACGCGAATGCCGTAGGGAAGAAGCTCGGCGGCCCAATCGCGCGTCAGGCCCAATATCGCGGCCTTCGCTGCAACGTATCCGGAAGTCCCACCTTGCCCGGTCACCGCCGTCTTCGAGCTGATGTTGACGATGGATCCGCGCGACGTTTTCAATGCGGGCAGCGCATGATGCGCCATCGCGTAATAATGAAAAAGATTGCGTTCCATAGAAAGGATGAATTTTTCGGGCGTGCCGTGTTCGAGCCCGACGTTGTCATTCACTCCGACGTTGTTGACCAATGCATCCAGGCGGCCAAATTTGCGGAGAGTTTGTTCCACGATGCCGGCACACGCGTCGAGAGAGGTTACTTCGGCAATGATCGCTTCATGCTCGCTGGAATTGGCGCGCAATTCCGCCTGAATTTTCTCGAGCGCATCCGTATCGCGATCAACGATCACGGGAATCGCTCCTTCCCCGGCGCTGGCGCGGACGATCGCCGCGCCGATTCCCTTCGCGCTGCCAGTAATCAGAACTACCTTGCCTTTAAGTCCCAGGTCCATAGATTTAGCCGTGAAGGTTCATGAAGCCGCCATCGAGCGGATAATCCACGCCCGTGATGAATCCGGCTTCGGTGGAGCACAGGAAAAGAGCGAGCGATGCAACTTCCTCCGGCTCGCCCATCCGCCCGATCGGCTGCGTTCTCGAAAGCTTTTCGTACATTTCTTTTTCTCTCCCGGGGTAGTTTTTGCGCAGGTAGTCGTCCACGAAGGGCGTATGAACGCGCGCGGGCGAAATGCAATTGCAGCGAATGTTGTGCGGCAGATAATCGCGGGCCACGGAATACGTCATCGCGATCACTGCGCCCTTGGTGGTCGAATAGGCGAAGCGGTCGGCCAGGCCAACAGACCCGGCAATCGAAGCCATGTTGAGAATCACGCCGCCGCCTTTTTCCTTCATGTGCCCGATGGTCGCGAGCATGCAATTGAAATAGCCCTTTACGTTGACGCGATAGAGGCGGTCGAAATCGGCTTCGGTGGTGTTTTCGAGCGAGCCCACGTGCGAAACTCCCGCGTTGTTGACCAGAATCTCCACGCGCCCTTGCGTGAAAATTTTCCGGAATGTCTTTTGGACTTGCTCCGCGTCCGTAACATCGCACGCATAGGGTGAAGCGCTTCCGCCGGCCTTGGCGATTCGTTGAGCGGTCTCCTTCGCATCCGCAGGGTTGCGGTCGAGAATGCGAACCGCCGCGCCGCTTGCGGCAAACCGCAGCGAGATGGCGCGGCCGATCCCGCTGCCCCCGCCGGTGACGACGGCCACCTTGCCGTCCAATCGAAAATTCTGCTTCGTCTCTTTCGCGACTTTCAGAGGGATACGCCTCGTTTCCAGGGAATGAAATCCTCCTGCCCCTTCCCTTCCGCTTTGGTACGAACCTCACCGCCGGCCACGCGAATCACAAAATCCAAAATCTTCTCGCCCATCTGCGCGATCGAAGTATCGCCTGAAATCACGCCTCCGGTATCAATATCAATGATGTCGTGCATGCGCTGGTCGAGTGAACTATTCGTGGAGAGTTTTACCACGGGAGCAATGGGATTGCCCGTCGGCGTCCCGAGGCCCGTGGTGAACAAAACCACATTCGCTCCCGCCCCCACTTGCGCCGTCACGCATTCTACGTCGTTGCCGGGGGTGCATTGCAGATTCAGCCCCGGCTCGGTGGAATATTCCGGGTAATCGAGTACTGCGGTGACGGGAGAATTTCCGCCCTTCTTCGCGGCGCCTGCGGATTTCATCGCGTCGGTCAAAAGTCCATCGCGTATATTTCCGGGGCTGGGATTCATTTCGAAACCGGAGCCGACAGCTTTTGCGCGCGCGTTGTAGCTCCGCATCAAATGGATGAAGCGGCCGGAGACTTCCGTGCTCGTGCTGCGATTGATCAGCTCCTGCTCCACGCCGCAAAGCTCGGGAAATTCGGAGAGGATCGTTCGGCCGCCCAGCGCGGCAAGCAGGTCCGAGGTGTGCCCGATAGCAGGGTTTGCCGATAGCCCGGAAAAGCCGTCGGAGCCGCCGCATTTCAGGCCCACGCACAATTTCGAAAGCGGCTCAGGCGTTCGCGCAACCTTGTTGGCTTCGACGAGGCCAAGAAATGTGTTGCGGATGGCTTGCGTAAGCATCGCCGCTTCGGTCCCGCTTTTTTGCTGCTCCAGGATCACCAGGCGCTTATCCAGATTCGGACTGCGCTTGCGAAGCTCTTCCTGGAGTATGGGAATTTGCGCATGCTGGCAGCCAAGACTCAGAACCGTCGCTCCGGCAACATTGGGATGATGAATGTATCCCGCGATCAGGCCGCAAAGATTTTGCGCGTCTTCGCGCGTGCCCCCGCAGCCGCCTTCATGAATCAGAAATTTGATCCCATCAATATTTTCAAAGAGCCTTGCGCGCGGTGGATCGGCATTCGCTGCTGACTCCGCGCGCGACTTCAATTCCTCTGTTTTCCCTTCGCGGTAGAGCTGCGCAAGCTCAGCCACCTGGCGCTTGTAAATTTGCGGTGCGGCGAATCCCAACTCCTCCTCAAACGCCTGTTTCAGGACGGCGATGTTTCTGCTCTCACAGAAAACCAGCGGAACGACGAGCCAATAATTGCGCGTTCCCACCTGGCCATCCGACCTGCGGTAGCCAAGAAAGGTGCGGTCGCGCCAGGCGGACACATCCGGGGGCGTCCATTTCACCTCGGCGGTTTTTTCGTGGAATGCAGCCGCATCATGATGGACGTTTCGCGTCGTCAGCAGCTCACCCTTTCGAATAGGCTCGGTTGCATCGCCGACCAGCACTCCGTACATGATGATATTTGCGCCAACGGGCAAATCTTCAGTCGCGAATTTGTGCTTCGCCGGAACATCCGAAACCAACCGGAGAGAGTGCGCCGCGAACGCAACTTCCTCGCCGTTGGAAAGATTAGCGAGCGCGATCAGGACGTTATCGCGCGGATCGAGTTTGAGGACTCTGTTTTTCATCTGCGTGGCGCCGATTGCCCAATGCGTGGCTGGCAAAACGACATTGTAAAACAGGCGCCTCGAATAGTCGCGCTATTGCTGTGCGCCAACTGAAAGACCATAGAAAGCCGCGGCATTCCGGCCCAGCACCGCTTCTTGCACTTCCACTGGAAAACGGCGGGCGTAATTTTCGATCCCCTGAAAAACGCGCGAATATGATCCGGCCACGGTGCAAACGGGCCAGTCTGAGCCGAACATCACGCGGCCTGGTCCAAAACAATCGAACGCTACGTCTAGATAAGGCGCGAGCTGATCCGGCGTCCACGCCTGCCAATCCGCTTCTGTCACCAGTCCTGAAAGCTTGCAATAAACATTGGGAAATTTTGCCAGTTCGCGAATTTCTGCTTCCCATGGTTGCACGATCGCATGCTTGATGAAGGGTTTCGCGAGGTGGTCGAGCACGAAGCGCTGGCGCGGAAAGCGGCCGACGAATTCAGCGGCAACTGAAAGATGCTTCGGATAAATCAAAATATCGTAAGCGAGGTTGAATTCTTCGAGCAGCGATATGCCCCGAAGGAAATCCGGCTGCGAGAGGAAGCGGTCATCGGCCTCGCTCTGAACGATGTGGCGAACGCCGACCAGCTTTGGATTTTTCGCGAGCGTTTTGAGCTGGGCGCTCAAATCCGGCGCGCGCAAATCAACCCAGCCGACTACACCCAGGATAAAAGTTGCACGCTCTGCCAGTTCGAGCAGCCAATGAGTTTCGTCGAGCGACTGCCGCGCCTGAACGGCGACGCACCCATGAAAATCGTGCCGTCGTAATTCCGGCTGCAGATCGTCGGGCAGGAAATTTCGGCGAAGCGACGCGATAGATTCGTCGATCCACTCATATTCGCGCGCGTCATAAATCCAAAAATGCTGGTGAGCGTCAATGCGCATGTTGATTCGATGGCGCGGAAATGAACAAGATCGCGAT
>Ga0308309_10000864_pt1 | contig 18210 bp, 13 predicted proteins | sample HubBroMetageWFT5_FD_192491 | JGI IMG/M metagenome (GOLD analysis project Ga0308309, IMG submission 192491) | Warmed and freeze-thawed soil microbial communities from the Hubbard Brook experimental Forest, New Hampshire - Hubbard Brook CCASE Soil... | ecosystem: Environmental > Terrestrial >...
GGAGTTACAACATCTTCAAGGATTGTCATCTCCCGGTCCGTCAGAGAGCCATGAACCCGCATAGAGATTGGAAGGACAGAGTTGTTTACTAGGCGAAGCCATAGCCCTTGGGATGGTTCATCTGGTCTTAGTGGCTGACGTGGGCCGGTGCGGTCAAATTTGCCGTAAACGAACGGTTTTGTGCCGTCGAGTGCCAGCTTGGGGCGAGTCTCACGTTGTGCTACGGTACAGTTGAATGCGCTAAGAAGGGCAAGAGCACACCACACATGCCTGACTTTCATGATTGAGTTCCCCCCGACAAATCCAGCCTGTGGTGATTAGACACCAAATCGAGCGAAGCAGGCTGCGAATCAAACGTGTGACGGCAAGGTCCTGGTAAACGCTCTTATCGTCCATGTGGATTTCAGTGGTTTTCGCATGTCCGACCCCCGATGACGTGAGGCCAGAGTTCTGGGACGGGATGGGAATCATATTTTCGCCCGGCCAAAAAGGAGTGCCAATCACAGCGCCAAAATAGTTTCCAGGATTCTTATTTTTCCCCCGCTTGCTGTATCTCCAGCAAGGGTTCCGTCCCAAATGAGACTCCCAGCAGGCAAGTTCCACCTCACGCCCTAATCGGACACCATGTGGAAGATGTATTACCATGCAAGAAGTTCGAGTGGTCGCTCAGTTTGTGGGACAGCGAATCAATCAAAACATAAGACTATGGCAGAATCAGTGAGTTTGCCGGATATGCCTATTCAGAAGTGTCCATTGTGCCTTGATACTAAAAACGTGGTCTCCAGTCACCTGATGCCTGCCGCCCTGTATGAGTTTTGCACCCCGCCTGGCGGACACCCCGTCGCGGTGACTCACGAAATAGCTCTTGAGAGCGACCGGCAGCTTCAACATGACCTGCTTTGTGTGGACTGCGAGAAATGTTTGAACCGAGGCGGCGAAAGCTGGCTCTTGCCCCTCCTTGCGCGTCTGGACGGACCCTTCGCCTTTCACGACATGCTGGTAACCGTTCAGCCTGATATCGTTGACGGGGATGTAAAAGCCTACGCGGCCGCCAAGAACCCAAAGATTGAGGTTGATAAACTCGTCCACTTTGCAATGGGAGTGTTCTTCAAGGCGGGGGTTCATTCCTGGAGCGGCTCGCGCACGGAGCCATTGATTGACTTCGGACCCTATACCGAGTCGATACGTACTTTTCTTCTGGGCGAGTCCGGATTTCCACAACGGATGGTTTTGATGGTCGGGGTTCTTCCACCTCCCGTCAAAGACATCTCATTCTGCTACCCTTATCGGGGCTCGAATACGAAATGGTTCAACTACCTCTTTTACGCCTGTGGAATGGAATTCGCACTCGGTCTCGGGAAAGGACTGACTAGGGAAGCGCGGCAGTCCTGTATTGCCTCGAATCCTCTCCATCCCATCCTCGTAGTGGATTTCACGGAAGTTATTCACATGAATTTTGGCGAAGCCTTAATCAACGCGCGTAAGGCCAAGAACGTCGAGAAGTGGCTGAAAAAGCTATAGCTCTGCTGCGGTTCACGGACCTTGTAGTCACTTCAGCCTCGCGTATTCGGACTTGGCGGCGATGAGGATGGGAATGTCGGGGTCTGCATCTTTCCAGAGCGTCAGGAAATCCTGATAGGCCGCCTTGGCTTTGGCGGTGTCGCCTTGCATGGCATAGGCCCTGCCGATTTGAAGATGCGCAAGTGCGCCGATGGGTTCGTTGAGCACAATGCTGCGATGGTCTAGAATTTTCTGGAACTCGGCGGCGGCTTCGTTGCCCTGATGGGCGGCTAGATAGGCTTCGCCGCGCACATACACCGGATACAAGCTTGCGAAGTTGAAAATTGCACCGGCTACACCCAGTTCGGTAGGAGTGGCATCCTGAAGAGCCTCGATAGCCTTCGAAGAATCGCTGCGGTTGAGTGCAAGCTGAGCGTGAATCGTCGGCAGGTAGTTGAACTGCGCCACCGTGTCCTCAGGAAAGCGCGTGCCTAAGTCGTCCGCCAATGCCTGCCCGTGGGCCGCGTCCCCTACGAAGGCCAACGCCAGCGCCGCTCCGTACTGCACATCCCGGCCTGTCGAAAGGCTGAGCGCCGCAGCAACTCGCTGCCGGGCTTCGGCGGCATTGCCGAAGAGGGCTTCCCGTAGGGCCGCGTCAGCCTCGTAGCTTGCTGCTATCTCCCTTTCCTCCGCTCGTAGAGCTGACGCCGATGCCTGACGGGTAGTCTCCCGCGCCTTCATGAGCCGCCCGGAGTATGCGGCTGTATCGGCTTCCAAGCCCAGTAGTTGGTCTTCTATTCCCGACTTGCCTGCTGACCATGCTACCTGTTGTGCCATTTCTCCCGCATCGTTCTGCAGGAAAGCAGCCCGATATAGAAGAATCTGAATCGTTGGAGAATCGAAGTGTTTCCTCTGCGCCTCTTCAACCGTAGCCAGGGCATCGACCAAGCGATTCAGAAATAAATACGCTTGAACGAGATTGCCATGAATTAATCCGCTTGAGGGATAGAGGCGATGGGCTTCGCTGTACTCCACCAGGGATTTGTCATATTGGCCAAGTTGAGCATATAGGTCACCCAGTTCGTTGCGAGGTGGCCAATCTCTCGGGAACGTCTGCGCCCAGAGTTCAAAGGATTGGCGGGTCTTTCCCAGGTCCCCTGTGACAAACCACTCGTAGTGGGATTCGATGAAAAACCTTTCCCTCTCACTCACACGTTCGCGGAGTTGGTAAGCCTTCCGCATGTTCTCAATGGCAAGGCCACTGTCTCCAAGATTCGTATAGTTGATTGCGAGCATGGCATAAGCCATTGCGAAGTTCGGGTCGAGGGCTATTGCTCGCTTGTAGAGGGGGACGCCTGAGGCAAAATCGTCTTTCGCTGCTCCGGCTTTCCATGCCAGGCTGAAAGCCTGCAGGGCTTCCAACGAGGGAGTCGTGGCCTGCTCAACGGGCGTATCGAACTTCTGCACCGTGTTGAGCGATTCACCCAATTTCTCTCGCAGCGATGCGGCGGCCCGACTTAGGGCATCGAGCACTTTTTCCTTACCCACCGCCTGCACCTGCTCATGGGAAAGCGAATCCCCCGTTGCGCACGTCACAGCTTGGAGACCAATCACGTAATCCTGGCCCAGGTTGGTAATCGAGCCTTCGATGTAAGCCTTGCTTCCTACACGCTGGCAAAGGTCCCGGGCGACCTCTGGCGTGAGCGTCGCGTCAGGCGATTGCCCCATCAATCGCAGCGTCTGCTGGATGCGCTCATCGGAAATGAGGCTGAGGAAGGGCGATTGTTCCAGCTGTACGGAAAGCCCCTGTCGGAGAGTGCCATCAAAGACCGGGTCGCCCGTCGTATTCGTGAAATCAGCGAGGACGATGGTGTCCTTGTCGGTGAGTTTCAGCGTGCGGTGGAAATAGAAGTAAGTGCCAGCGGCAAGCCCGGCAACCAATAGAGTAGCCGGGACAAGTACCTTCCACGGGATTCCCCTTTTCTCCCACAAGGCGGCCGCCGCACCCGTCGTTGCAGGCACCCTCGCTGACTCTGTATCGCGTTTCAATCGCTGCAAGTCGGTCCGAATGTCAGCAGCACTTTGGTATCGCAGCTTCCGGTCCTTCTCCAGTGCCTTGTTGATGATTTCTTCTAGTTTCGACGGGAGTTCCGGCTTCAACCGTTCCACAGGAACGGGCGCTCGATTCAAAATCGCCTCGTGTATGATGGCTGCGGTGTCACCCGGAAAAGCCATCCGTCCTGTCGCCATCTCATAAAGAACCGCGCCGAAAGAGAACAAGTCTGTCCGTGCATCCAGTTCTTCGCCCCGCGCCTGCTCAGGAGACATATACGCGATGGTGCCCACGGCAGAACCGGGACTAGTCAGCAGTTGTTCTGCTGTTGCCGTCGGCATAGCAGAAATACCGACTCCGTTGGCACCAGGAGTGAGCTTCGCTAGACCAAAGTCTAAGATCTTGGCGTGTCCGCGCTTGGTCACAAAGATGTTTGTTGGTTTGATGTCGCGATGAACGATGCCTTCGGCGTGGGCCGCACCGAGTGCGTCCGCAATCTTAATGCCCCATTCCACCACTTCCTCAAGCGGCAGCGGCTTGCCGGAAATGCGGTGCTTGAGCGTCTGGCCGTCCAGAAACTCCATGGCGATGAAGGCCTGCCCGTCCTGCTCGCCAATGTCGTGAATCGTGCAGATGTTCGGGTGATTCAGTGCGGAGGCGGCTTGCGCTTCGCGTTCGAAACGGGCGAGAGCCTGCGGGTCACCGGCAACTTCCAGCGGCAAGAATTTCAGCGCCACGAAGCGATGAAGCCGGGTGTCCTCTGCCTTATAGACCACGCCCATACCACCGCCGCCGAGTTTTTCGATGATGCGGTAATGCGAGATGGACTGACCAATCATGTTTGGGAAGACTGTATTTGGGACGGATGTTAGGCTGCGTCCTGAGGCAAGTCAATCGCGGCTGATTGAATGACCTATCCGGGCAGCGACGAGAAACCCAGCAGAATTCTGCTTCGCGACCAGGATTATTTCTGGCTCAGAAGATAGAGGTCGGCGTGGCCGCTGGGGCGAGCGTAGACTATCGTGGAGAGGTCTCTCGAAAAATCGTAGGCGTTACCGCCAGCGCCAGCATGTAGCAAGGGAAAGGCAAAGGGGACCTTCAAAGCAACCTGGGGCACTCCGATGAGTTTACCGTCGCTCCAGAGCTGACGGAAAATCGTGACTTCACTGCGTGAAGCAACTGCGTACAAGAATGACTTGCCATCACGAGCCAAGATAACGCCATGCGTGGCGGCGCCTGGAACCAACGGGATGCATTTCCTATCGGAGACGGAGACCTCATAGATTCCGCTCTTTTCTCCAAACAAGACGACGCTGAGCAGGTACCGCCCGCTGGCGTCTATGTCGGAAACGACGCCACAGTTGTCCACAAACTTCTCCGGATTCGAGCCGTCCGCGTTCACTCTCCAAACGATATCTAACGTTCCCCCCTTCTCTGCGTCAGTCACATAAAGGAATCTCTGGTCAGCGCTCCATACCGTATTCGCGACAATATCTACCGTCCGTGGGAGCTGACGAAGACCGCTGCCATCAGCCCCTACGATGTAGTCTTTGGACGCACCGCTGGTTGGGGACTCATCAAAAGCCAGATGAAAACTGTCCGGCGCCCAACTCCCCGTGTCCAGATGTCCTCCGGTGGCAATTTCCACTTTATTGCCCCCATCAATGTCCGTCACCCAGATTGCCTGCTTCTGGGGTGCAGGGAACGTGACGTACATCACGCGCCTTCCGTCCGGCGAGATGACGGGCTGAGTTGCGTCCTCCAACACGATGTCCGTCGATTCCTTTGAATGAACATGGTAAGCAGTCAGGAACCCGGAGGCCTTGCCATTCACGTAGTAAATCCCTTTTCCTCCCGGGTCTGGCATGGGCGAGTAGTCCGGTCCCGTTCCGAAAGTAATTTGCGTCAGATTCCGGTCCTTCAAGCTGTAACTCCAGATGTTCGTCAGCCCGTTTACGTTCCGGCTAAATAACACGGTGTTCCCCGGTTCGGCCCACACGACGTCATGATTCCCGGACACCTCACCTAAATCAACCGCCTCATGGCTGGCCACGTTTATTCTGAAAAAACGGAAGTTCGGCGAGCCCCTTCGGACACCAGCAGCGAGCAGGTCGTTGCCGCCGGGAAATAGCAGCACCGGGACGACCCCCAAGTCAGCGCTTTGGGAGCTGTACACCGACTCTTCACCTATTCCAGATTTTCCCGCGCGGTAGATTTCGGACCTATCCGACTTCGCATAAAAGACGGAAGCGCCATCCGGCGAAGGGACCAGATAGCGGGCAGATACGACACGGCTTGGTTTTCCTCCGAGTGAAGGCACGGCCCACACTTCGTCGTTGCCGAGAATCCTCTGGTAATAGACCTCTCTGCCGTCGGGCGAAAATGCAGTTACAAACTTGTCGCCTTCGTCATTCGTGAGTTGAAGAGGCTCGCCACCAGACGTGAGCATGAGGAATACTTGCGCGACGCCGCCTACCGGCGAGTCGAACGCTACAGCGTGGCCGTCGGGAGAAAGCCTCGCGTGGTTCATCGCCTTATTCCACTGGCTGATTTGCGTAATCTTTGCGGGGCCGCTCGGAATGTTCGAGCGGGGCCAGAAGTGATACGCCGCTAAAGCTGCTGCTAGCAGTACGACACAAACGGCCAAAACAGCATATCGCTTCCGTGCAAGCCCCGCTGACGGCTGAGCCGCAGCAACCGAGAGAGTTTGAGGCTCTGCAGTGAGTTCCTGAACTGCCCCGCTCCCTGATGATGAAATTCGGCTCGAATCCGTGTCGCGTTTCAGCCGTTTCAACTCAGCTCGAATGTCCGAGGCGTGCTGATAACGGAGTCCTCGGTCCTTGTCGAGCGCTCGGTTAGTGATTCGCTCTAACTCCGCTGGAACATTGGGATTCAGCCGTACAGGAGGGACAGGGGCGCGGTTCAGAATTGTGTCAATGACCACTCCCGATGTGTCCCCGCGAAAGGGAAGAGCACCTGTCGCCATCTCATACAACACCACACCAAACGAGAACAAGTCGGTCCGCGCATCCAACTCTTTTCCGCGCACCTGCTCAGGCGACATATACGCCACCGTGCCGACTGCTGTACCAGGGCTCGTCAGCAGTTCTTCCGCCGTGGCCGTTGGCATTGCGGAAGCACCGACACCCGTCGCCACAGGAGTGAGCTTATGACGATAGTCCGCAGCTTTTCGAAAGCCATTTGTCGCGAATCCTAGTATCTTTTTGACAAGCGGCGAGTGATCATTTGGCGACCTTTACTTTGAAGGTCACCGTGTTGGCCCCGCCGGCGTTCGTGATGACGAACTTGTACTGCCCGTCCTCCGTCGGCGTGACCTTAACCGAACACTTCGGTCCGGGCGAGTCGTCCTTGGCGACTTCCGCGCCGGAGGAGTCGTAGACGAAAAGGTGCACGTCGGTATTCTTCACGCCGTCCGTGGTGGCCTCGAACTCTTTCCCCGCGGTGAAAGACAGGAGGTAAGCGACCTCTCCCTTGTCCTTCATCTCGATCTTCTTGCCATTGAACGCCGCCCTCCTGCCTAGGTCGGCCGGCTTCACGTCCTGCGCGGAACACAGGGTGGCGACCGCGAACATAACTGCCACGACCGCTGTGACTAACCGAGTAATCGATTTCATTGGTGTTTCCTCCAGAGTCGAATCAGATCAGTTACTTGTGGAAACCTCTTATCGGAGTCTGCGTCAGTTCTTTAACGTCCAGTTTCCCCTCCTTTTTCTTATCCAGCCTGTCGAATTCGGCTTCCATAAAACTCATGAATTCTTGCCTAGAGACCTTGCCATCGTTGTCGGTATCCATGAGGAGAAGCAACTTCTTTACCTCGGGCTCCGCCTTTGCCAGCTTATCCTGCGACGGCGGCGTCGACGCTTGTTGTGCAAGCGCCGTACCCAACATGGCCGCGATCGCGATCAAAACTGCCGCCATAAGTACGGTGACCCATACGACGCTCGTTCGCTTCAACATGTTCGACTCCCGTTTGACCAATAAAAAGGTACGCCACGATGCATTAGGAAGGCCTGAGGGTTTCGTAAATTTTTTACAAAGTTCGTCGCGCCTGGAGGGACTGACTAAGGCCGAACCGACAACTGGCTGGGAGGAAAAAGCGGAACACGCAGTCTACCCAGAATCGGCGATTTTGAAAGTCGTGCGAAGGATCACCGGCAGAACGTCATCGGCTAAGTGCTGCATGTATTGACTCACCGGAACGCTGCGCAAGTTTGCGAAGTCCCCCCACCTGTACAACCAATCACGACAAATCAAAAAGCGGCAAGCGGTAGTTCCAACAGCGCCAATCTATTTCTTCTTCTGCGCCTCTTTTTCCAGCGCCTCCAGTTCCCGGGTCAGTTGCTCGGCCTGTTCTCGAAGACGCCTGAGGCGCTCAGCGAGTGCAGGCAAGTTCTGTCCGGTGGCCGCCAAGCCCGGAGCAGCCACCGGAGCAGCAGCAGGAAGGGCGGAACCCGGAGGCGTGCTACCCGTAAGCTCGGCCAAGGCCTCAACGAAAGTATCCCGGTAAATCAACCGGTCACCCATGGCCAGTACGACCTTTTTGAGCTGCGGCATACGGGCTTCGCCGGCCTGGATGTAGATGGACTCGACGTAGAGGAATCCGTCACTGACGGGCAGAGCAATAATGTTCCCGCGCAGGACGTGCGAACCCTGTTGGTTCCACAAGGTCAGATCCTTGGAGATGTTCTGGTCCTGGTCAATGCGCGATTCAATCTGCATCGGGCCGTACATCAGTTGCTGTTTCGAGAGTTGAAAATAAACCACTTCCCCTAATCGATCTCCGTCGCAGCGCGCAGCCATCCACCCGATCAGATTATCTTTGCCTCGAGGGGTGAAAGGCAGGATCAGCAGGAACTCGGGATCTTTCTCTCCAGGCAGGCTGGCCACCACGTAGGTGGGCTGCATGGATTCGGGCTGTCCAGACTGGCCCGATAGGGTATGCGCGACCTCCCATATGTCTTCCTTGTTGTAGAAGACTTGCGGATCGCGCATGTGAAAAATGCGATAAGCCTCGGCCTGTGCGCGAAAGAGAACTTCAGGGTAGCGGGCATGCCGGCGCAGGTCCGGGGGCATCTCGGAAGCGGGCCGGAATAGTTTCGGGAACAAATTCTCATAAACCTGGATGATGGGGTCGCTCGGATCGAATACGTACAAAGCTACGTTCCCGGTGTAGGCGTCCACCGTGGCCTTTACCGTATTGCGAATGTAGTTGGCACCTTCGTTCACCCCGGTCACGGGGAGCGTCGCCGAGTACGGATACGAGAGAGAAGTCGTGTAGCCGTCCACCATCCATACCAACCTGCCGTCATCGGTAACCACCAAGTAGGGGTCGGGGTCCCAATTCACGAAGGGGGCCAGATGCGCCAGTCTTCCCCGCACCTTCCGGTAGATCATCATGCGGCTCTGTCCGGTGAGATAGCTCGTGAAAATCATGTTTAGCTCGCCCTGGGATATCGCGGCGGCGGTCTTTAGTAAGAAGGAGCCAATCGGAAATCCTCCAGTGCCCTGATATGTCGAATACTTGTTCTGGTCACCGGAAGGATAATCAAACTCCTCGCGGGCGGTGTGAACGAATACCGGATCCTGGGTGCTCTCACCGTAGTAGATCTCCGGCCGGGTGAGCTGGAAGCCTGGGGATTTGATTTCCGGCGGGGCGTTTTCGATGAGTAGGACAGGTAGGCCGTCGGGCGTAATCTTGTTGACGTCTGATACGACCGCGCCAAAGCCATGGGTATAAATGAATCGCGGATTTACCCAGCTCTGACTGGCCTCGGCGGACAACTGGTTCACATCGATTTCGCGGGGAGACAACATTACCTGCTCGATGTGGTCGTTGGGGAAGTAGCGGTCAACGTCGGTGTTGGGGAAGATGTAATAGGGGCGCAGCGCCTGGATCTGCGTGATCGTGGCACTGTAGGCGCGCAGGTCCCAAAGTCGAATATTTTTGAGTAGCGTCGCGTCTTGCACGGCATCGACCGTCTGTTGTCCGCTAGCGGTGAACGGGCGCTCGGTGGCGTTCCGATTCAGGCCGAAGGCAGCAGCAGTAGCCTGAATATGGCGCTCGATATACGGCCGTTCGATAGAGATCTCATTCGGTCGTACATACACGGCGCTAACGATGGCCGGAAGAGCCAGCTGCAGGATAAAAAACGTGAGCACCAGGACCGTCGCCTTCTTGTATCTCGATGTCCACGCGAGCGGGAGCGCCGCTAAGACAGCAATAATGAGGAGCCAGCGCAAAGGGAGCGTAATCTTTGTATCGACATAATCTGCGCCAGTCATGAAAGCGTGGGAATTGAACAGAAGAGCGTAGTTGCCGAGAAAAACCCAGGTAGCAAGACCAAACAAAAGAATTACTGCGATTGCGCGGACGAAGCCGGTACGGGTGGCGCCCGGTAGCAGCAACGCATGCCCCAGATCAAGAGTTCTCGGTGACCCGCCCCGCAGCCACAACTGCCATCCCCGGGCCGTGGCCCAAAAGACTAGGGCGCAAAGAATGGCCAGCACAAACACAAACCCGAGTACTTCCGAATAGAAAGGGAGGTCGAACAGGTAAAACGGAAGGGCGTGCGAAAAAACTTGATCTCTCCAAGCGTCGGGAGGCAGCGTAAGCCCCCGCGACCCGAAGAAGCGCATGATCGTCCAGTAGTCAATCGAGGCCGAGGCGAACAATAGCGCCACTACGGCCAGACCCACTCGAACCAGCCGGGAGTACAGGCGGAAATCCCGTCGGCGGACGCCGGCGAAGTGCAGCCCCCGCGCATGAGCCATCCACAAGGCGATGAAGGCCACCAGCGCGCCCGCCACGAAGGGGGTGATGCTGTACCACAGCATGCTGATCCAGGTCCCAACTTGTCCGACCTCTCTCCACCAGTTGTACTCGATGATGAAATTGGCGGCAGTCGTGATCGCCCAAAGGCTGAGCGCCAACATTGCCACTAGCATTATCAGATTTTGAAACTTTGAAGGATGCATAAGAGATCGGCGGACCTTGAACAGCGGAGGCGACTCCATGCAAAGAAAGCACGCTAGAGTTCGAGGTCGATCGTGATCCTATCACAGGCTCGGTGCCAAGCCTGAAGCGGGTCCTACCACCGCAGTCGCTACCGTGATCCCGGTCGAAAATAACAACGCTGCGATGACCACGACGACCACTGTGATGTTCGTTCGGCTCAGCATGATTGACTCCTACGACAGCGCCTACTGCCGCGCGATAGAATCGAACCAATTCGTCCGTTAGGGCACGAAGTCGTAATCAAACTCTACTCCGCCATGCCTTAGGAAGGCATGAAGAATTCCTAATGTTCTTATAAGACCGCCGCGACCAACGGTCACGTTCATGGGATTCACGGTGCAAGTGGGAAGAGTTTCATCACATTCTACGCGCGTCGAACTTCAAATTCAGATCATCGTCTTTTGCTAGAGGAGAAGCTTAGAGCGACTTGTGAAATGCGCGGGGAGAACGGGCGGCGGTTGACGGGCATGGGAAGCCCGAGACTAATCTAGCCGCCGAGGGGATTGCAAGGTATGACTAATCCTCGGAGCCCAAGGATCGAGCCAGTCGATATAGTCTTCCATTCTAGCTTGGTAGTACATCATTGGGACCTCGTAGGCAGCCAATACCGACGCCACCAAATCGCACGACTGGCGCATTGAGTAACTCGACCGCATGGCCAAGATGCTGAACGAGAACAATGAGGCTTTTCAGGAGGCGGTCAGCAAAGATTTCGAAACCACGTCAGAAGAGAACTCTTTGAGGTTGCGACTCTTGCTGGGACCGGACTTTCCGGAGATGGTGAGGAAGTTTCGGCGAAATCTCGAGGAAGAACGAGGTGGTGTCGTCCAAGGCCTATTCCAGCGCGTTTCGCAGGTCACTCGGGCTGGTCAATCGAATCTTGCTGCCATCAAAAGCCCTAAGTTGTGAAACCCGTTCATCGGGTTTTTCGTGAGAAATGGGTCCCACTTGTCTTCTCAAACCCAGCTTTATTAATACCTTATGGAATCCTCATGCGCAATTCATCTAATTTCGTGTCAGATAGGGCCAAGGGTCCAGGGGCATGACGTACAACACACTTCTCTTGGTGGACGACGAACCGCAGATACGCCGGGTGCTACAAACAACTCTTGCCCAAGCGGGTTATGGTGTCATCTTGGCAAAGAATGGACATGAGGGCTTCGAAGCGGTTGTTCGGGAGCACCCCGACCTGGTCTTGTTGGACATAAACTTGCCGGACACGAGCGGATTTGACGCCTGCAAAATGATTCGCGTGTCTTTTGCAGGTCCCATTCTTATGGTAAGCGTGCGCGGTTCAGTTCGTGACAAGATTGATGCTCTGAATGCCGGGGCGGACGATTACATCGTAAAGCCATTTGCCATGGGAGAGTTACTGGCGCGTGTTCAAGCCGCTCTGCGGCGTTCCAGTGCCGAGCACCCCCTTCCAAGAATTGAGACGTCAGAGTTGACGGTCGATCTCGAGATGCGAATGGTTAATGTTCGTGGCGACCGTGTCCACTTGACGCCGAAAGAGTTTGATGTCCTGCGTTTACTTGTCATTCACCAAGGAAAACCGGTTACGCACAGAAAAATCTTACAAATAATCTGGGGACCCGAATATGGGGAAGAAACGGACCTTGTTCGCGTAGTCGTAAAGGAGATACGTAAGAAAATCGAGAAAGATCCTGCGCACCCACGCTACATTGTGACCGAACCCCGGATCGGTTATATGTTTCAATTGCTGTCTCAAATGGTTGAAAAACGGCCTCCCCGCAAGGTTTGACGTTTCTGTCCGCGAACTGCCCCCTTATCGATGTTAACTGCTTGATGTGTCTGCCCTGTGAATCGCTGCCCAGCAGCACACTTCCAAAGACCAATGGGAACGTTGCGAATCTTTACGGACGCCTTATAAACCCATCCGGCCTTCTACACATAGATACCAATAGAGTCTCTCCAGCAGAGAGTCTGAATTCCTAAGAACCAAGAACCGCTCTCTTGCGGAGGAAAAGACATGCATAGGACGTTGGTAGCCATCGTAGTGTCTTTTATGTGCGCGGTTTGGCCGGTTGCCGGGCAGTCGACCTTCGGCAGTATCGTCGGTGTCGTGCGTGACCCGTCGCAGGCGCCTGTGGCTGGCGCGTCAGTCGAGATACGAAGTTTGGAAGACAACAGCACTCACTCAATGACATCCGACGAGAACGGAGCGTTTGAATTCGTGAACCTAAAACCGGGCAATTATGCGGTTTCGATTCAGGCCCCGGGATTTGCCGATTTCAAAGTTCCGTCAGCCCAATTGGTCGCGCGGCAGGCGCTGCGGATTGATGCCGACTTGAGTCTGCAAAGCCAATCGCAGACCGTGGAAGTGACGGACACCGCACCCCCGATCAATACCGAGAACGGGGTCATCAGCGATGCGAAGAGCGCTTCCCAAATCACGCAGTTGCCATTGAACTTCCGAGCTGCGACGACAAGTCCTCTGGCTTCGATGTCCACCTCTCCAAGCGTCGAACAGGACAGTCAAGGCAACATAGCGGTCGGCGGTGCGACGGCAAATATGGTCGGGTACTCCGTCGACGGAATCTCAACTGCAAACGTCTTCCTAAGTGCAGCTGGAGCGAATCCGTATCCCTCTTCCGAAGGGATCGCGGAGCTTCAGGTAACGGCCTTCGACAATAACGCGGAGTTCTCCCAGGTCGGTGACGTCACGTTTACCACCAAGCCCGGAACGAACACCTTTCACGGAAGCCTGTTCGAATATCTGCAAAATGATGCACTCGATGCCAAGGTTCTCAACTTCAGCGTGAAAGCACCGAAGAGCTTCAACACCTTCGGTGGAAGCTTGGGCGGCCCGGTGTTGATTCCCAAGCTCTACAACGGACACAACAAAACCTTCTTCTTCTTTGACTATGAAGGGAACCGCAGGAGAACCTCTCAGGCCGAGCAGTTCTTGGTTCCGACGCAAGCGGAAAGGAACGGTGATTTCAGTGGATTCGTCAGCCCGAGCAATCCAACACCCTTCACAAACCCTACGACCGGGCAGCCGAGCGCGGTTTTGATCAATCCCATGACCGGTCAGCCGTTTCCCAATAATACCATTCCGACCTCCATGCTGAATCAGTCCGCGTTAACGCTGCTGAATAACAATTATCCGCTGCCGAACGTGCCGAACGCCACGGCAGCGTCCAGCTTTAACTTTGAAAACCTTCAGTCAATTCCTTCCAATACGAATGGAATCGACAGCAGGATCGACCACACAATCAACTCGAAACAGCAAGTGTACGCGCGCTTCAATTGGAAGAATCAAGTGGCTGACGTGGCAAATCCGCTGTTGCCCAATGACGTTGACACTGAACATGACCGGAGTTTTCTGGTTTCTCACAACTATGTCATTACCCCGAACCTATTGAACGAATTCCGCTTTGGATTCACTCACACTCTGCTTTCTCCGAACTTCCCTATAGAGGGAGCTGCTGCCATCGGGCAACTCGGCCTTCTGGACGTAAATGTTTCAAATCATCCGACTGACGGTGGCTTTCCCAGCATCAACTTCTCGGAGGGCACCGGTTTCACACCCATCGGAAGGGACCACGTGGGACCAACGCTATCGAGCACTAACCAGATAGCCGACAACGTTACCTTTACTAAGGGCAATGACACTTTTCGTGCAGGAGTGGACCTTCGGTGGGTGCGTTTTGCGGTTCCGGAGATAGAGACGCCATCCGATGATTACGGCCTCTTCACTTTCAACCAGGGCGTATTTACAGGCAGTGCCTTCGGCGACCTTCTGCTCGGGCTTCCGACTACCTCGTTTTTCGCAGTGACAGGCCCGAGAAATAATGCGGGCGGTTTGGATACCGGTTTTTACGCGCAGGATGAATGGCGCGTCACCGATCGCCTGACGGTCAATCTCGGTCTGCGCTGGGAATTGCTGCCTCCTTTCGTAGATGAGCACGGGATTCAAGCCAATTTTGATCCGAAGACAAATGCAGTCATCGTCAACGACGTCCTGTACCGCACGCTAGGTGGGCCGGTTCCCGCCTTTTTACAGTCGTTTAATGCCTGTAATGCGGCGCCTCCAGGATTCTCTGCTCCTGCAGATGCAGGGTATGCTCCTTCGTCCTCGTTGCCGTGCACTCGCGTCGTTTCAAGCAGCCAGGAAGGGTTGGCGGAGGGCCTGCGGCAATTCTATCTTCGCAATCTTGATCCGCGTATCAGCATTGCCTATCGTCCCTTCAAAAATGACAAGACCGTGGTGCGCGCGGGCTTTGGGATCTACACAGTGACCAATTTGGGGCAACTCCAGAACAACAATGAGAGCAATCCGCAAGCGTCGGTCCACACCTATTCGAATGGACTCGGCCCCAATGGCACACCGCTAATTCAGTTCCCGCATACCATTGCGGCAAGCCAGCTCGTACAGATCGGTGGCGGCACGCTTCAACAGGCTACCGATCCTTTTTATCGCGATCCGCAGTCCGCGCAATGGAATGTAACGATAGAACGGCAACTGCCGTTCGAAACAGCCCTGCGCGTGAGCTACATAGGCATGAGCTCGTATCGCTTGAACGTAAGTGAAAACTTGAATCAAACGCCGCCGAGTGCGCTTCCCTTTAATCCGGCACTGGCCCCGTTCCCAAACTGGGGAATCATCTACTCCACGGAAAACGCTGGGAATCAGAGCTACCAGGCCCTGCAGGTGGAAGCCACTCACAAGGGCGGTCATGGCCTGTTCTTTCAGGCGGACTACACCTGGGCTCATGACATCAGTGACGCGCAAGGCGATGCTCCGGCTGGCTACGGAGGTGAAACCAACTACGGTCTTTCTGTTGTAGATCGCTTTGACATTGGGTTGGACCGGGGCAACGTTGCCGGTGCACGTCAGCAAAGGTTTCTGTTGACCGGTACTTACAATCTGCCATTCGGGCAAGGCCGTCTATGGTCGAGTTCCTTCAGGGCTGTGAATGCAGTTTTTGGCGGTTGGAGTATCAACACTGTAACGCTCCTGGAAACCGGTCCGTACTTGACCCCGACTATCAGCTGCAGCTTCGACCAAACCAATACCGACCCCGTGGCTTCCGGGTCCGTCTGTCGTCCTGATCTGGTTGGCAACCCAATTCCTGCCAATCGGACGCAAAGCAACTACTTCAACATCACTGCTTTTGCCCCAACGCCCTTGGGTGCCGCGCGCATTGGCAATGCGGGCGTGGGCCGTCTGGAAGGCCCGGGAACCATCGCCGTGAATGCCGGCCTCTCGAAAGCAATGCAACTCCGTGAAAACTTGCGGCTCCGCTTTGAAGCCACTTTCACAAATGTCCTTAACCATACGAACTTTGCGCCTCCAGCTACGAACGTGAGCAACCCGAGCACCTTCGGAATCCTGCAGTCCGCGCAGACCGCGGAGTACGGCGGAAATCGGACCGGACAACTGGCACTGCGGCTGGAGTTCTAATTCGGAGCGGCGACGGGAATGGGATCGCCTTGGTTCCTCTGGCGATCCCAGATCCGTTCCGAGGAGCTAGTTTGTGTAACAGCAATCGAAGACGCTGATTTCGCACCAGGTCTGTGGGGTGCCTACCGACAACTTTCCTCAACACTTATACAACGAAGGTCTACCAACGAAAGGAGGCTTATACATGGCCACAATTTACATATATTACCAAGGTGATTATCTTATCGGCGATAGTGATCTTTTTAACGTCCATCGCGATTTGCGCTTTGGGAGGCAATGCGGTTGCCCAGAAGGATTCCGTACCGAAGCCGCAGGATACAGTTGCACTCGGACAGAATGAGGCCGAGCAATTGTTGCTTCTCATTGATTCGGACAAGACTGGCAAGATCACAAAGCAAGAATGGATGAAGTTTATGGCAGAAGAGTTCGACAGACTAGATAAGAACAAGAGCGGAGAGATCGACGCTAAGGAGCTGGCGCGATCAAGATTGCGGGCAAGACCGTTCGCAAACGTGGGGAAATAACGCTCTCCCAAAGCAGGGTTAGCTCAGCGGTCGGAGCTAACGAAGCAGATGCGACATCATCTCTTATATCACCATTCCAATCTCGATCTCCCCTTGTGTAGGCAGGACGTTCACACTTATACCCTGCGCGTGCTCACTCGGGCAAAAAACCAGAGAGAAATCAGTTCAGATGCAGGTCTTGATAGCATGGCAGACTTTTTTGAGAGCACGCTTGCTGGGATTAGGATCGCGGCCAAAGCGGGCAAGAGTCGCCGCTCACCTCGAAATATGGCAGCCTTTGCGTCAAGAGCGTACATAGCATCGGATTCCCGAACAGCTGCCGAACGACGGGCAAGTCGGAGACTATCGATTCGTCCAAGGCGCGTCCGACGATAACTTCCGTGTAGCCGCCGAGGACTAAGCCGCTGGCGCGGCGGACGCTACGCGTGGGGTGAGCGGAAAAGTTGGGGAGCTGACGTAGTGTGGGTCACGGAGAAAGGAGACTCCTGTGACCCGTTTATGCAAGATGATGTTGGAGGAACTCCAACGTCGCAACTACTCGACCATCACGACGCGTAATTACCTGCGAGTCGTGGCCGACTTCGCTAAGTATTTTGGCAAGTCCCCCGACAAGCTTGGCCACAACGAACTTCGGACCTATCAAGCCTATCTGTTGCAAGACCGCAAGCTGACACCCGGCACGGTGGTCAACTGGGTCGCGGCCCTGCGATTCTTTATCTACTTGTAAGGATGCAGCACGCTCATTTGCCAATGCTGCCCGTTCATTGGCTTTCGCTATGATGTCAGATATAACGCAGTCACTTTGATGATGCAGTCTGTCTCCTCCGCATGGCGCTCCGATTGGGTAACGACAGCACGTTCGGAAGTCACTGGAAAGAAGCAGTTGACAATGTACGTCATTTGCGTAAATATTTACGTGTTATGCGTACGTCACGTATTCTCGACGCGCTCTTTCCTGCGACCCGGCAAAAGCTCCTAGCGGCTGTGCTCCTGTCTCCTGAAAAATGGTGGTACTTGTCTGAACTTGCTTCTCATCTCGGAACTTCTCCCTCAAGCCTACAACGGGAGCTCGATTCACTGACAGAGGGCGGCGTTTTGGAGCGAAAACAGGACGGGAGGAGAATCTACTACAAAGCCCAAGCGAATTCTCCTGTCTTCAACGCGCTTCGAGAGCTGCTCTCAAAGACAGTGGGCCTTATCCCCGCGCTGCAATCCGAGATCGCAAAGTTCCACGGCAGGATCAGGTGGGCAGCAGTTTATGGCTCAGTTGCGCGTGGCGAAGAAGGATCTGACAGTGACATCGATCTCTTGTTGGTGGGTGACGTGGCGACTGTCGATCTGCTTCCCGTGCTGCGGCGGATCGAAAGGCGCTTCGGTCGCGAGGTGAATCTCACCCGCTACTCGGAAAAGGAATTCAGAGATAAGATTCGCGACGGCGATCACTTTCTGAAATCGGTGACCAAAGATAAATTTGCAATGCTAATAGGTTCTCTGGATGATCTGGAAAAAACTACTAGCAGAACATAAAGTTCACACGCACAACACCAGCAAGAAGGAGCTTGATGCCCTCCGCGCCGTCATCACGCGAGACCTATCAGATGCAGCGGTCAAGGGATTGTCGGAAGACCGCAGATTCGCGACCGCGTATAACGCAGCCCTTCAAGCAGCC
>Ga0308309_10000866_pt1 | contig 18156 bp, 18 predicted proteins | sample HubBroMetageWFT5_FD_192491 | JGI IMG/M metagenome (GOLD analysis project Ga0308309, IMG submission 192491) | Warmed and freeze-thawed soil microbial communities from the Hubbard Brook experimental Forest, New Hampshire - Hubbard Brook CCASE Soil... | ecosystem: Environmental > Terrestrial >...
CTCCCGGATCTGGCACACGGTCGAAATCGCGTCCTGGAGCGTCGAAGGCTCCGGGTTCACCGGGACGGCCGCCGGCACATCCGAATGGGGCACGCCGCGGCGCCATGCCGGACTGCTGCTGCACGACGCGCTGAACAGTGCGACGCCACAGATCTACGACACCGTCATCGAGGACGGCGTCGAGCGCCGCGTCCTCAACATCGAGGCGACCGAGGCCGCCAAAGAAAAGCTCGGGCAGATCAAGCAGGCCTTTACCCAATGGGTCTGGACGGACCCCGACCGAGCCGACCGGCTGGCGCGGATCTACAACGACCGGTTCAACAATCTCGTGCCCCGGCATTTCGACGGCAGCCACCTGACCCTGCCCGGCGCCAGCAACGTCATCCGCCTCTACGGGCACCAGAAGCGCGTTATCTGGCGCATCATTGCCGCGGGCAGCACCTACATCGCGCACACGGTCGGGGCCGGGAAGACCTTCTCGATCGCCGCCGCGGTCATGGAACAGAAGCGCCTCGGTCTGATCACCAAGGCGATGTGGGTCGTGCCCGGCCACTGCCTGGCGCAGGCCGCGCGCGAGTTCCTGCAGCTCTACCCGACCGCCCGGATCCTGGTCGCCGACGAGGCGAATTTCGCGAAGGAGAAGCGGGCGCGCTTTCTCGCGCGCGCTGCCACATCCCACTGGGACGCGATCATCATCACCCATTCGGCGTTCCGCTTCATCGCGGTGCCGGCGGCCTTCGAGCGGCAGATCATCGAGGACCAGATCGCGATGCACGAAGCGCTTCACCTCTCCTGCGATGACGGCGACCGCACGACGCGCAAGCGCATCGAAGCAATCAAGGAACGCCTTTCCGATCGGCTGGAAAGCGTCAAGGGCCGCCGTGACGACATGGTCACGATCGAGGAGATCGGCATCGACCAGGTCATCGTCGACGAGGCCCAGGAGTTTCGAAAGCTCTCCTTCGCAACCAACCGCGTCAACCTGAAGGGGGTCGATCCGGAGGGCTCGCAGCGTGCCTGGGACCTCTATGTCAAGTCGCGCTTCATCGACCAGAAGAACCCGCGCCGGGCGCTCGTCCAGGCCTCGGGAACGCCGATCACCAATACATTGGGGGAGATGTACACGCTGCTGCGCTTCCAGTCGCCGGACGCACTGTTCGAGCGCGGCGTCCACGAATTCGACGCCTGGGCGTCCGCCTTCGGCGATACGCGCATCGAGCTCGAATTGCAGCCCTCGGGCACCTACAAGCCCGTCGAGCGGTTCTGCGAGTTCATCAACGTCCCCGAACTGATCGAAATGTTCCGATCGGTCGCCGACGTCGTGCTCAAAGACGATCTGCGTTTTTGCTTGACACTGCCGCGGATCAAGGGCGGCCAGCGGCTGCTGATCACCGCCGAAGCCAGCGAAGCATTCCGCGACTACCAACATGCCTTGGCAGAGCGCATCGAAGCGATCGAGAACCGCACAGGGCGTGTGCAGAAGGGCGACGACATCCTGCTGTCGGTCATTACCGACGGGCGGCACAGCGCCATCGACATGCGGCTCGTCTGGCCGGGCAACGACAACGAGCCGGGCAACAAGCTCAACAAGCTGATCGCAAAAGTCCACCGGATCTGGCTCGAGACGGCGGACCACCGCTACAGACGGCCTGACGAAACACCGTTCCCGATCCCGGGCGCCGGCCAGCTGATCTTCTCCGACCTCGGGACGATCGGCGTCGAAGCCAAACGCGGCTTCTCCGCCTATCGCTGGATCAAGCACGAGCTCGTCCGGCTCGGCGTGCCCGCCGCGGAGATCGCCTTCATGCAGGAGTTCAAGCGCTCGGCCGACAAGCAGCGCCTGTTTAACGAGTTCAACGCCGGACGCGTACGCATCCTGATCGGCTCGTCCGACACAATGGGCACTGGCGTCAATGTGCAATTGCGCCTCAAAGCTCTGCACCATCTCGACGTGCCCTGGCTGCCGTCGCAGATCGAGCAGCGCGAAGGGCGCATCGAGCGGCAGGGCAATCAGAACGGCGAGATCGAAATCTACGCCTACGCCACACTGGGCTCGATGGACGCCACAATGTGGCAGACCAACGAGCGCAAAGCGCGCTTCATCGCCGCCGCACTCTCAGGCGATCGCAGCACCCGTACGCTCGAAGACGCGGACCACCAGGCCAACCAATTTGCGCTCGCCAAGGCGATCGCCTCGGGCGACGCGCGACTGATCCAGAAGGCGGGCCTCGAAAGCGAGATCGGGCGCCTGGAACGGCAGCGCGCCGCGCACTTCGACGACCAGCTCAACATCCGGCGGCAGATCCAGAACGCGCGACACGATCGCCACACTGCCGAACAGAGGATTGCCGCCATCCGTCAGGACCTGTCGCGGCGCATGCCGACAAGAGGCGAGGCATTCGCATTGGAAGGGGAGGGGAGAGTGATCACCGAGCGCAAGACGGCCGGCGCTCTCCTCCTCTCCAAGCTGCGTCTTGCCGAGCGTTCGCGCGCCAAGGGGGAGTGGAGTATCGGACGCCTCGGCGGCTTCGACATCGCCTGCAAGGCCCATGCGGCCCTCGCTGGAGCCTTCCGGGTCGCACTGGTCCTGCAGCGCGCTGCGTGCGACCAGCAGATCACTGTCGAGCCCGACCTGACCCCGCTCGGGCTGATTTCTCGCCTGGAGCACATCTTGGAGCGGTTCGAGCTGGATCTTCAGGAGCAGCAACGGCTGGCACTGGATGCATCCCGTCGGCTTGCCGATTACGAGGCGCGACTGGGCGAGGGATTTCCCCTCCAAGCCGAGCTTGATGCCAAGCGCGCCGAGCTGACACGCATTGAGGCGGAGCTCGCTGACAGGAGTAGGAATGTACGAAGCACTGCGAAGTTCATCTCGAGAGGACGCAAGTGGCGGATTGACCGCGTCATGCATCCCGGACGCCCTCTACAACCGTGATCCGGCCGCCCCCAACGGTCCGCAGCGATTACTGTCTTCGCGATGTCGACAGCCAGTGTCCATCCTCAGTCCACTTTCGCCGAACCCACCGACATAAACCCTCCTTATTGTGCTTCCGCCATCTCCCCTCGGAATGCGAGCGGTTTTAGGCCGCGCGGCGGCCGCCGCGGAAAGGGTGGGTCCTCGTCATGCTCGGCCGCGTGCGCCCTGCGCGTGGCTCCGGTCCCGCTTCGCGCCTTTCGCGCGGCCCGCCTATCGCCCGGCCGCGTCGCACCGCACCCCGAGGGAAACACGGAAGCCGTCAAATGGAGGGTTTATATGTGCAACATTCTCAACAAGCACGCGGCGGGCAGCCACGCCGATGCGGTCTACATCGGACGCGGCAGCAAATGGGGTAATCCGTTCCGGATCGGGATCGACGGCGATCGCGCAGCCGGCATCGCCCAGTACGAGCGGTGGCTGCGCAATCAGCACCATCTGCTGCGCGCGCTTGATGAATTGCGCGGCCACGATCTGTTGTGCTTCTGCGCGCCCAAAGCCTGTCATGGCGATCTGCTGCTGCGGCTCGCCAACGCTTCGCGTGAGGAGCGTATCGCGTGGTGGCGCTCAGATGCCGCATGATCGTGATCGGCTCGCGCCAAGCGCCAGCCTGAGGTCGCGGCGAGGCCGAAGACCCGTCAGCTAGAAGGCCCGCGACCTCTTTCCACCGAAAGGGCACCGCGGGCCGCGATCCGGCGCACGAAATGTGCCCTGCTCCGGCTAGAGCGCTATAGGAGGGGCGCCCCGCACCCGCAGTAAAGGTCTCGCGAATTAAGTCGGGACGCGCCTCCGAATCCGCAGAGCGGAACCGATAAAACCGCTCACGCTAATTCCGCAGCACAGACGCGAAAGATCGTGCCGCATCACCTGCGGCCGCCGCAAGGGTCCGCCGCGCGATTGCGCGCCGGCCCGGCTTTGCCGGCTTCGCCCTTGCCCCGGCCGTCCGGGATGCGACTGCGGACCGGGGTCTCCCCAAAACAGAAGGGAGATGCAAACCCATAGATCCAGGAGCCAATCATGGCGGAACTCCGCAGCGTCGATCCACGCATCCTCCAACCGAACCCCGACAATCCAAGGCACACTCCCGTCTCACCGGCGATGGACGAGCAGTTGCTCGCGTCGATCAAGGCGATCGGAATCATCCAACCGCCCATTGTTGTCGAAAAAGACGGCGCGCTCGTGATCAATGCCGGCAATCGCCGAGTGAAGCAGGCTATCAAGGCCGACTTCGCTACAATCGATGTGCTCGTCTGCGACGCCGACGAGGCGCGCGACCTGATGCGGTCGCTCGCGGAGAACCTCATTCGCGCCTCGATGAACAGCGTCGACATCTGGCGCGGCATCGACACCCTCGAGAAGAAGGGCTGGAACGAGCAGGCCATTGCCGACGCGCTCGCCCTGCCCCTGCGCACAGTGAAGCGCCTCAAGCTGCTGGCTCATCTGCATTCGCCGATGCTGGACGCCATAGCTGCCGGAAGTGCGCCAAGCGAGGATCAGCTGCGCACCATCGCCGCGGCAAGCCGCGACGAGCAGGCGCAGGTCTGGAAGAAGCACAAGCCCAAGAAAGGGTATGAGGCCAGCTGGTATGAGATCGCCCGCGCGCTTGCCAAGCGGCGCATTCCATTCTCGGCCGCAAAGTTTGGCGATGATCTCGCGCAGGCCTACGGCGTGGTCTGGGAAGACGATCTCTTCGCGCCCGCCGACGAGGACGGCCGCTACACGACCAACGTCGACGGTTTCTTTGGGGCGCAGCAGGAGTGGCTGCAGAACAACCTGCCCGAACGCGGGACCCTGCTGCCGCAGGACGAGTACGGACGGCCACAGCTGCCGAAGAAAGCCGAAAACGTCTACGGCACGCCAGGCAAAAATGACCGGATCGGACATTACCTCGACCCCTATTCGGGCGCGGTAAAGACCCTCGTCTATCGCCTCCGGGATAGCAGGAAAGCGAAGACCGGCAACGAACCTGCGGGAACGGCGCCGGACCCGGGTGCGCCGCAGCCCAAGACTCGGCCGGACGTGACCCAGAAGGGTCTCGCAATGATCGGGGACTTCCGCACCGACGCGCTCCACCAGGCGCTGCGCGAAAGCCGGATCGAGGACACTACGCTGCTCGGGCTGCTGGTATTGGCACTCGCCGGCAAGAACGTTTCCATACAAAGCGGCGCTGACATGAGCCCCTTCGACCGCGAGAGGATCGCCGCCACGATCACCGAAGGCGGCGTCCTCACCTCGGACTTCGGGCTGATCCGCACCGCTGCCCGGAGCATGCTGGTCGCCGCCCTCTCGTGCCGCGACAACATGTCCAACAGCGGCCCAGGAGCGCGCATCGCCGGAGAGGCGATCGGCGCGTCCCTGTACCTGCCGACGATGGCTACCGACGAGTTCCTCTCCTGCCTCTCGCGGCAGGCGCTGGAGAAGGCGGCCACGACGGAAGGCGTGCGGCCGGAGGTCCGCGTGCGCGACGCCCGCGGCCGGTTCATCGAGCGCTTCACGGATACGCGCTACGTCTACCCGGGCGCCCTCTTCCAGGTCACTCCGGAAGAGATCGCCGCCGCGGCGACGCCCTCGCCGAGCCACCTCGTGCGCTGGCCCAGCGAGGTCAGGAATGACGGCTTCGACGGCAATACCCCAACAGGCGAGGACATCGTGAGCGACACTGATGCACTCGCGGCCTCAGCCAACGCCGATACGCCGCCCGTGGACTGAGCTTGAAGCCTCCCGGCCGGGGCTCGTTCCGGGGTTGATCCCGGAGAGCTCCGGCCGCACACCCGCGATTCGAGAGGACCCATCCATGACCCACCCTACACCAGGCGGGGCTGGCCACTGCATTGCGCGGGCGATGCCGAGCTCGACTCCGCTCTCCCGACACCACCTCGACCGGAACATTCTGCGGCACGGTATCGCCGCGCGCCGCCACCGCCTCGCCGAACTCGAGACTTCAATGGCGGAGGCCTGCGAGCGTGCCGCCATGCGCGGCGCATGCCGCAATGTCCGAATGGACGACTGCAAGACATGGGACAAGGCGACCTGGCAGCGCTACCTCGAGGTCGCCGCGCGACTCGAACCGGATTATCTGCCCCGGATGCGCAGACTGCTCCGGGACATCGACAGATTCGAGCGGCTGCTCGCTTTGCCAATGGCAGCCGAGCCTACTGCATGACCGAACAGACCACGGGCATTTGCCTCAGCAGTACTGGATCCGTCAGATCACCGACCGCGCGATCATGCGCCGCGGCTCAATGACACGGTTCCAGTAATAGGCATTCGTCTGCACGACCCCCGCGCGAGCGGAGAGCATCGGGGCACGGGTCGGGCAGAACAGAGCGAGCTCGCGCAGCAGTTGGGCCACTATTGGAAATCCTCCGAACCTCGTCCACAACGACAGATCTGACGAGAGCCGCCGGACCACGCGCGCGACCGCCATTCCGAAGAGGCTCCAGGAACACCGAAACGAAGGCAACGGCAGCCAGCGGGGTGAAATCAAATCGATGAAACCCGCGCACTGCTTCGAGCGAATACAACTTGCGCTCCTCGCCGTCGTCCTCCGGTTCCCTCGGGCACTCGCGGTCTAGACCGGTTTCCGTCCCGCTCCCGCATCCCCGCTTTGGCTTAGGCCAAGCGCCTCCGGCTCGCGCGCTCCCGTGTCGCTGCGCTCCCGCGCCAGTCGCGGCGCTCGGGGGCGGGCGGTCCTGATCCCGGTCTCCGTCGACCGCACCCGAGGGAACGATGCCGGCGCGGTGCGGGCGGCCTTCCCGAGAGGATGGATAAAGGAAGGAATTGGGACATGTCCGGCTATCTCAACCGCGTGCAGCTGATCGGCAACCTCGGCCGCGACCCCGAGGTGCGCTCTACCCAAACCGGCAAGACAGTCGTCACACTGGTCATTGCCACCAGCGAGAGCTGGAAAGACGAGCGCGGCAACCGCGTCGAACGCACCGAATGGCACCGCATCGTCATCTTCAGCGAAGGCCTCGGCCAAATCGCAGAAAAATACCTTGAGAAAGGTTCCAAGGTTTACCTCGAAGGCAAGCTCTGCACCCGCAAATGGCAGGACCAGTCGGGCGCAGACCGCTACAGCACCGAGATCCATCTGACGCCCTACAATGGGGTGCTGATCTTCCTCGACAGCAGGCGGGACGGCGATCCCGCGGCTGCCACGACTACAAGCGACCGCCGCGGTGGAGCCACCGGAGGGACGGGCGGGGCGAGCAATCTCGACGACGAGATCCCCTTCTAGCTCGATCACTGCGCGGCGGCGACTGTCCCGCCGCGCAGCCCTCCCAACAACAAAGCGGGACTCCGGCACGCCTCAGCGGCTGCGGCGGGCCGATTGGTGCCCTCGCCGATGATCGTCATCCATTGCGGCCAATCCCAAGGCCGCCACGAGACACACCTCGCAGCACTGACTGTCGGTAGCGCGATCCGAGCGGAGCACGTCGGCTCGGCCTGATCGCAGCCGCGCCAGTTCTACGACGCCGGCGTCCGTTTCGCAGGCGCTTCCGTCATCACCTCAATCCTGAAGGAGGGATCGGCGATGCCGACCACCGTCTACACGCTCCTTTGCCAGACCGATCGTACCGGGCAGGTGCTCGGCGTCTTTGCGGATCGTGTGCATGCCGCCGAGATTGCCCGTTCCTGCGCCGCGACGCATGCCGAAAAACTCCGGCGGCAGGACCAACACACCTTCAAAGCGCCCGTCGCGGCCGATATCTACCAGGTCCATGTCGAAGACCTGCACTCGAACGTCACCGTCTCGATCCGCCACCGCTTCCTTGATGAGCCGGAGTCATACCGCTGGCTGGTCCACGGGTTCGAGATCGTCCCGAATCAGGAGTGAAGAGCCAGTCCAGCGCAGGGTCCGACCCTCAGGCGCTGCAACGCCAATGAACCATACACCCGGGCCGGCTCGGCGCCGGCCGTCCTCGGCGACTGCAACAGGAAGACAGATTAATGACTGCGAACGCTCCGATAGATACCCATGCCCAGTTTTTGCACCGTGCAATGGCATGGATCGGGGACGAGCCGGCTCACACCGCCCGGGAAGCGCTACCGCGGCGGTATATATTTGCCAGCGACCACAGCAACGACGGTGTCGCTGGAAGCGCAGAGCAGCGGGGGCTTATGACAGGTAAAGCGGACAGCGATTCAACTCGCATATGCACGCTGAACGATGAGCTCCGGCGCTTCGGCCGCGGTGGTCGGATCATAATGACGCTGGGGATCCAAGCATTGGGCGTCGAAGGCGTTGCACGTGTCTTCTCTGCAGTGGCGGCATTCGATGCATTCACCAGGAACAATGACCCTTACGGCGAGCACGACTGCGCGGTCCTAGCCGTAGACGGCATCGAGGTCCTGTTCAAGATCGATTACTACGACCGTGATCTCGTCTATCACTCGCCGGACGCGAGCGATCCGACCGTCACGCGGCGGGTCATGGTCGTGATGCTCGCCAGCGAATACTGACCGCCGCCACGCCGTGAGTCGTGCTGCCGGCGCCTGGTCGGGTTCAAGACCGATAGGTAGTTGCGGCGCGAGCGTCCCGCCGGCGAGCCACTGAAAACCAACCAATCCCTCGAGCGGGCAGATTGAGCTGAGCCCTACCCTGACGTGCCAGTGCCGCGTGCGCGCGGGGGTGAGGTTCTGAGGCGTGCCGCTCAGCTGGAAACACCCATTGGCTGATTTCGAGACTGCCGATCACCGGCCGTCGGATCAAGCCGATGAGCCAACCCATCCAAAGCGGGGTCGACGAGAAGCCCCTATCCGAGCCCTGGCAGTGGCTCGACAGAGACTTTGAGTGGACACCTGCTGCACCGCGCGCGGCCTCCACCGCGGCAATCCCACTGTGAAAGGAGAGCACTGAATGTTGATCATCGAGAACCAGGAGCACTTCGACAAAGTGCGCGAGTTTGCCCGCTCTGTCGGAGCCGACGCCGAGCTGCAGAAACGCCTCGATTTCCTCGCCGGTTTCGGCGGGGATCCCGCCAAAGTGCGCTGTCGCCTCTATAGCGACTTTGCACCCCACAGCTTCTTCTGGCGGATTGAATACAGCTCGCTCGAAGGCTGGAAACCCGGGCTTGTCGGCGGCCTGATCTATTCCGGCCCTGGTGCGCCGAGCGACGGCTCCGCGCCGTCCGTCAGCGTCAGCCTGAACCCCGATGCGGCGACCGGCCGAAAGCATACGTGGTCCATCCACACCTGAGCCAAAGCAGCTCCGCGCCATGGGCGAGTGACGCCGGAAAACATGATCGATGCACCATACCCTCCGACCCGCTTCGACGGGTGCGCGATGGCCATCTACCAGCATGAGGCGACCCAGCCTTTCCCGTCGTTCGCCAATTGGCGCCGTCCGGGACGGCCCGGGATCCGCTGTCGCATGGTGGACCACATCATCCACGAGAGCGGCGCCAAGATGGGCATGACGTCGTCCAATCCGCCTCGCTCCCGAGCGGCTCAGACGTATTCCTCACCCGCCAAGTTCGCCGCCACGCCGCTGCGCGGCGGCTCGCGGGCGCAAAACACGATGCTATCGGGAGAACCCCTTATGGACGTCTCCGCAAACGGATTTACGAGCGAAAGCCACTACGACGGCGGCGATCTGCCGAAGGGTCCCATTGCCGAAGGTGGCGGTGAAGCCGACGCTCCGCAGCACTGTGACGGATGCGGGCAGTTCCTTGGAAATCCGCTAACCGTCGATGGCCTGATCTCCGTTGAAAATATGATCCGCGACTACCTGAGGACCAGGAAAGTCAGCGGCGCGGCCGCTGACGCAGTAATCGAATGGGCGGACTCCTACAAAGACGAGCTCGACTTCCGCCGGATCGTCCTCGAAGCCCTGAAGGAGTGACCGCCCGAGCGTGGACGACCAGCTGCTCGCCGGCGTTCGGCTTCGACAGCATTCCGCGGCCCGATCGACATTAGGCTCCGAGCGGCGGCCGGCTCGACCGGCACGCATCGGACCAGCTGATCAAGCGCCCGTCTGTGTCGAACCGCCATAATCTCGACAGCCTGACCGACGGCAAGCCCGGCGACGGCTTGACGCCGGGATCAGCTCCGCATTGCCGCAATTCAGCCTGCGCCAGGCGCGAAGCGGAAGAGCTCCTCGGCCTCTCTACGCACGTCATGCGGCCTCCAGGCCTCGCCGCTACGGGCGAGCCCGACCGCCCGCGCCACGCCTTCGGCCTCCTCGGCCCGCATATGCGCGATCATCATCAGCTCGGCCGCGCGCCAGGTCAGCGCCGCCGCGCGCTCCTGCAGCGAATCAATCCGGAAATACCCGGCGCGCCGCGCTCTCCGCAGCGTCTCCTCAGCCGCAGCTGCGCCGGCCCAGGCGTCATGCGCTTCGCGGCATGACGCAATCGCCCCGGCGACCACCGGCTCGAACAGCTCGCACAGCATCGCCTCTCGCGCAGCGCCGCCCGCGGGGACCTGATTTGCGATGTGCTCGGCTGTCGCAGCATCCACCCGCTCTCGCAGGTCCGGCACAGGCATCGCCATCCCGAAAGCCTCGGCGACATTGAGCACTTCGCGGACATCCGGGGCTACGCCGCGCAGCAGCTCCAGCATCGGCCGAGTGCGGCGCTCGACCGGGAACCGAACCACGTTTGTCATGCCGGGCAACAGCTCGACCCGCATAACCGCCCTCCTCACATGTTGCTGCTAACATACTACAATTCGGGGTGCACAAGCAATGGACGCTACCTATTGATTTTCTTTGCCCCCCCGCTGCCGCGCACCCGGCGCGGCCAAGTAGGGGTGCCCAGTCTTCTCCCAGAAGCCGCTTACCACGGCAGAGTAACGGAAACCGGAAGCCAGCGAGCGAACCGCTCCCGCCGCAGTGTTACGAGCAGCCGCGAACCGTTCTTTCCAGACGACACCGTGCCGGCCGTTAGTTCGACCGGCTGTCAATGTAATTGCCCCTTCGCTCGTAATTTGCGGCAAGGTGAAGCAGCTCTCGCCGCGCGTATGGGAAGCGACATTGCCGTGCAACTTCCCGCAGCTTTCCGGCGATCTCCCGGTAATGTTCACCGTTCGGATATTGCGGACCCGCCGGCAATCCGCTCTCGGGCGGCGGCGCAGGAGTGTCTCGATCCGGCGATGTCCAGCACAGCCGCACAGAGCTGGCACCCGCAGCGTCTGCGATCGCTTGGACGAAGACCGGATTTCTCATAAGTATTTAGGGAACCAGATTACCAGATTGCTGCTTTGGACGACAATGCAACCCAAAATTAGCTCGTATTTGTAAGAAGTCCTACGCAGGAAGATCCTTAACGGGACAATAATCGTGGTGAACAGTCAGAAACGGTTTGTCCACGGCTGAATTGCCGGGATGGCGGAATCGCACCCAATCCGAAAAATTTCGCATGGTGACCGTGCCCCGCGCGCTTTTCTTGTCGGTGCCGACTGGCTCGCGTCTCAGGGTCAGTGGCCGTCTCCCAGTTTCTTAAGACCGCCCCGAGTCTTGACGACCGGTGGGGTGCGGCCGCACGCCGGGCCATCGGGTAGGGAACTGTGGGGCGGCAAGGCGCGGTCCTGCGACCCCCGCCCGGACCGTCTCGCCCGAAGGCGGCGATCTCGGCTTCCGCCGCCTGGCGGCCGACAGTGCCGGGCCGGCGACCAGCGGCTCCATAGCGTTTCCATTTCTCGCCGATGATGTCGCTGTAGGCGTCGACCACGCCCGCGGCCGCCAGCCATCAGAGTGTAGGCGGTGAGGACCGCTTCCGCGGCGAACCGGACGGGCGCGGGCGACAGGCTCTCAAAACCGTAAACACCCGGCCGCACTTGGCGCGGTCGTCGTTGGCGAGCTTGGAGGTGAGGTCGCGGGCCTGCGTGACCTTGCCACCGTAGAACTGGGCGGCCCGACAGACCGAACCGACGAGCGCACGAACCAACGAACGGATCAGGTCGCGCGGTCGGACGCTGAACCGCACCCAGGCAGGACGGCCGAGTGCTGTCCCGCACGCCTCGCGCTGCATCGTCCAGAGATCAATCCCGGCGCCGCAGAGCTCATCAGCCGGACAGGAGCCCGACTGTGGCCGGCAACCGTTTTCCGAGTGATCGCCTGGCGGGGCGGCCGGGCGCAGAGCTTGGGTATTCGGCGTTCTGCCAAGCAGCCTCGAAGGCCGACCCGGATCAGCCTCTCAAAGCACCAAAGGCCACGAACACGGTGTCCGCGTCTTTCCCCTCGGCGTGCGTGCGGTTTTAGGCCGGGCGGCGAGCGGCAGCAAATGCCAACTACGGCAAGGCCGAGCCGCGTCACGCGCAGAGCCAAGCCAGTGCCGAAAGAGAAGCACGGCGCCACACACCAAGGGCCCCATCGCTTGCCGCTCCGCGCGTGCCGCAACTCGGCCCCGCTCGCCGGCATTTGCGCCGCCCGCCTGGTGCCCGGCCTAGCCAAACCGCACCCGAGGGGAAAGACGCGGGCACAGGGTTCGCGAATCTCTCGGGCAAATGAGAGAGATCAGATCATGGCGACAAAGACTGCTCAGAAGAACGCTTCGAACACCATCCTCCGCAGCCTGCCGTCCCGCCAGGCGATCACCCTCGAGCTGGTCGCCGCTCACGCGCCGTCGCACGCTCTCGTCGGCAGGCTCTGCAGCACCTTCGGGCTCGACCCCGTCGACTACGACGGCATTCGCGAGGCGACCAAGGATCAGATCGGCCTCTCTACCCAAGCGCTGCAGCCCACAGTCAATGAGACGGCCATGAAGATCCACCTCCAGCGGGTGGTCGGCAGCTTCGTCAGCTCGGCCCATGGGGCCGCCCAGTTCTACGGCGGCAAGGTCACGCAGGCCCGCGATCTCACCTCCAAGCTCGCCAACGACGACCGCGACGAGGACCGCGAGGGGGTTTATGGGTTTGAGAGCCGCGCCGCCCGCGCCCGCCAGTTCGCCGCCGAAGCTGGCCTGACCGCCTACGCGCTGATGGCCGCGGCCGAGGGTGCGGTCGATGCCTACGCCCACATCACCGGCGACAAGTGGAAGCCGTACGAGCCGCCGGTCGCCGGCCCCGCCACCGTCGGCCGCCAGGCGGCGGAAGCCGAGATCGCCGCCTTCGGGTGAGATGGTCCGGGCGGGGGTCGCGAGACCCCCGCCTTGCTTCGCCACCGCGCTCCTCGACGGCCCTCGACACGGGGGGCGGCAGCCCGGCTGCTCCTCCGAGCCTGGCGGCCTCGGAAAACCAGGCGGGTCGGCGATAACGGGTGTTCACCACGCGCTCGGGTGGGGAGCGTCAGGATAGTGAGGTGGTCCAACATAGCGGCGATAGGCGGCGATCCAGTCTGTCGCAATCGCCTGCTGGGCCTCCCGCAGTAGCAGACGCCCCGAGCAGACGAGCTGATTGAGCGCAAACTCCAGCTCGTCCTTGCGGTCCGCTCCCCAGCCGTCGGGCGAGGTCCTCGGCTCGGGCCAAAGGTTCCGCGGATCGGCCGGGGCGCCGCCGAGCCCCAGCGGGATCAGGTGATCCTCCTCGTACTGGCTCAGCCGCCGGTCGTGATAGCCGAACGTGCGGATCTGTTGGCGCTTCAGCTCCTCCGTATACTGGACCGGCGGTCGCACCATGCGCGTCCAACCGCGGGCGCAGATCGTCTCGCCGATGGTCGTCTGGGTAACCGCAGGGTTGGTCGCCCCCGGCGTCGCCGACGCGTCTGGCAGCGAGCTCTGCGGTCGCGCCCCGCTCGCCGACAGGATCGCCAGAACCAAAATCGCCGCTGCACCCGCCCACACGCCGCGTACCTCCTTGTGGCCGGCGCACTTCCGCCCTCCGCGCCTGCGAAGGGGTATCGCCGCTCGCGCCGCGCGCAGCGGCGTGATCGAGGAGCAGAGCCTTGCGCTTGCGCCGCCTATCTGCTCGCCGCAAGCCTGATGTAGTCTCGACCGTTGCTCGGAAATATTGATATCCTATGGGATGTCTCTTATGTGAAGGGGTGCACAGGATCGTTTTGGACACGTGTGTCATCGTAACTGCTTTCAGGAGCCGGAACGGGGCCAGCCGTGTCGTCCTCGATTGGGTGGCTGACCGATTGCTGGTCCCGCTGCTGACGCCGGCGCTGTTCCTCCAGTACGAGGACGTCCTGAAGCGGCCGGAACAGCTGCTGGCAAGCCGGCTGACACTGACCCAGGTGGACGAGATCCTTGCTGCCCTAGCGAGCGCGGCCGAGCCGGTGACAATCCATTATTTCTGGAGACCACAGCTGCCGGACCCGACTGACGAGCTCGTGCTCGAGGCCGCCGTCAACGGCCGGGCCGATGCACTCGTAACCTATAATGTCCGCCATTTCGCGCAGGCGGCGGCACGATTTGGTCTGCGGCTGGCTCGGCCCGTCGAGGTGCTCGAGGAGATCAGGCAATGAGCAAGGCGACCTATCCACTGAAATTGCCGGCCTCGATCAAAGCGGCGGCCGCGCGTCTGGCCAAAGAGGACGGGGTATCCCTGAACCAATGGATTACAACCGCAGTCGCGCAGAAGATCGGCGCCGTCGAAACGGCGGACTTCTTCAAACGCCGGGCAGGAAATGCTTCGCCCGAAGACCTGAGGGCGTTCCTTGCAGATGCGCCGGACGTGCCGCCCGAGCCGGGCGACGAAATTCCCGACCATCTTCGTACCAGGTTGAAACGCGCGTCAACGCGAGGGTGATGGCCCGCGCGCGGCGCCTATCAACCTGGACCCGCACTGACGGCAGGCTTCATGCCGTCCGAGATCTCGGCACGGCAGACCCCTTCGGGGCGCCCGGAGAATCGTGGCGTACAGGCGATCACGCCTGCCGCCGACACTGGAAGTCCTTCCGCCTCCGGCGTGCATGCGCCTCGTGCTCCGCGCGGCGGGCGCCGCTCTTCGCCGCCTCGCGCTCGAGCCGCCGCCACGCCGCATCGAGAATGCTCGGGTTCGGCTCGGCAAAGGAAATTGCCAGCACCCATGGTAGATCTCGAACGGGAACGACCGCGTCTGCGATCTCCGGCGCAAACCGAGCGCGGCCGGCCGAGACCACGTAACCGCATTTCGGTACCCGCAGATCGCCCAGAAAACCTTCGACCGCCCGCACATGCGCCTGGTTCTGCAGCACTGGGTTGTCTACCCTGCCAACCTCGACACCGCCGGCGGTGCGGTGTGTCCAGAGTGGCGAGTCGAGTTCGCCGGCGATCGTTCCGCCGAGGGTCTTGGTCTCCAACACGACGATCCCCGAGGGGACACGAACGACGTGATCGAGCTCGACCGACCACCCCGCCCCCCAGAGAATGACATTGTGAAGCGCCGGAAGCCCGATCCTCTTTAACTCGACGGCCACCCGGGCCTCTCCCGCTGCACCGACCCGCCGCGAGCGCGCTTCTCGGCTCGCCGCCGCGGCCGCACCGGCTTCGCGGCCACGGCGCAGCCACAGGGCGATCAGGAGGCCCGAGCCGACCGCGAGCGCGATCGGCGCTTCGCACGCTCGCCGGAAGCGCCAAATCTCCGCTCCGCTCAACGGATCCGGCAGGCCCCGCGACATCGCCGGGCTGCCATAGAAGGCGAGAGAAGGCGAGGCTCGCAAAACCGATCCGGGCAGCACAGACGCCGACAATCCCGAGTGCCCAGGCCGCGATGAACGGACCCGTGCAACGCTCACGGATCGCACGTCCGCTCATCCGGACCGCCGCAAGCACAAGCAGCCCGCACGCCATCAACGCGGGCACCGATCTCCAACAATGGTCCGAAGATCGACGCCAGCGCGGCAGCGCTGGGCATCATTCCTCCACCCCCCACCTCCTGCTCCCCAGCTTCTGCCGGGGTAGCCACGGCCAGGGACAGGCACGGGCCCTACCTTCCCTCGGGCAGGTTTCGCGGCAGCAAGCTTGGCGGAGGCGGGCCTCGGCATACAGAGACCATCCGGCCAAGTGCTGCGAATGGCGAGCGGCACAAAAATCTCCCGGCCACACCACGCCCCACAACCCGCTCGCCTGCTGATCTTCAATTTTAATGCCGGGCAAGGTCGTGCCGGTTCAACCCCGCCTGCGGCGCCGCGCTGCGCGCGGCTGAAGCACGCAACCTACCGCAGGGCCGGGCCGCGTCATCCGCAGAGCAAGGCCAATGCCCGAGGAAGCGTCGCGCCCAACATCCCCGACCCGTCGCTTGCCGCTCTGCGCCTGCCGCACCCCGGCCCCGCCTGCTTGCATGCCTCAGGGGTTGAGCCGGCACGAGGCCCGGCATTCCCGCTGCTCATCAGCAATCGGGCTGATGCAAACAAAGGAGTTCAGCCATGACCGAGATGACCGACGGCACCATCGTCACGGATATCGACAACCACGTGGACAACAGCCGGCTCACCAGCCACGGCTACACGATCCGCCAGGTCGAGACCTGGCATCGCGACGGCGTCTCCGAAAGCTTCGTCGTCTGGGATCCGCCGGAGACCACCGAGGCCGACTTGCCGTACTGAAGGTCGGCGACGAAGCCGGGTCCGCCAGGGGCCCGGCTTCACTCTCAAGTGAAAGGCGTCGGCGCCGATAGCAGACTCGATTTCCTACTGATCAGCCGTGAGAGCCGAAACCGATCCGGTCATTCGGAAGAATCTCGGGTATGCACTTCGCATTCGGATCTGCGAGACTGTGGTAGGGGCGGAGCATATCGGAGGCGATCCATACCTGCCGCCCGTCCGGAAATAACATTTGCACGAACCCGTTAACAGATGTCACTGGTTCCCGGACCACTACTACTGCTCCGGCCCATCCCACCCTCGGTGCCGACATGGATGGTGCAGCGCGGACCGGCACACGCTTTGATGGGTCCATGGACTGTTGTTCCGACAGGTTCAGCATCATGCAACGATAGCCGGGCAGCGGCTTCGCTTGCCCCGCCGCAATCCCGGGCGCATTACCGACGATCAATATGCCGATTAGGAAGCCTACCCTAGTAGCACGGGTTCTCATTTCAACCTCCTATACTCCCAGGACGGTTTGATTAGCGGCATTTCCAACCTTACCCCTGATCGAAGCCTGCCACTGTCCAACAGTCTCACCTGGCGTCACGCCATTTTTCGCCAATGTCGCCGCGGAGACATTCGGCATAGCCGCTGCCATGGTCTCACTGGGATCGGCAGTCGCTAGCGCGACGCCGTTGGCGGGGCCGAAGTTATAAAAGCCACGAGTGTCGAGCACGGTGGGGTTTGCGATGCCAGCGTTTTGAAGAGCGTCCACCGCCTGTAATTGGTAACCGGCAGCGGCAATCGACTCCGTGACCGGGTCCATCCTCCCGGCGTCTCCTGACACAATTTGGGAGGCCAGGGAAGGATCAATAGACAGCGCTGTTTGAATGCCTTCCTGGAAGGCAGCCGAATACATCTGAAAGACCCCCTGCGCACCTGAACCACTCAGGTTCTGGCAGCCGCTTTCAATCACGCATGTCGCTGCGAGCGCGGAAGGGTTCAACCCGAGGGCCTGTGCGTTCGCGACAGCAGTCGCTCCCCAGGTCGTGCCCAACATGGTGGTGAGAGCCTCGCTGTTACTTGTTGTTCCGGCGCCGGTTCCATCGCCGTCACTGCCATCCCCGCCGGTTCCCGCGCCGTCGCCGCCGGTCCCTGACCCATCGCCAATTGGGAATGTATTCAGGGTTCCGGGCGCGATCGTGATCATCGGCACCCCGGGCTCGGAAACATATGGTTGCACCTGAACCGGAGGTCCGTTGAGGGTCTGCGGCACTTGCCCAAGGGCCGAGATGCAAAGCTCAGGAGCAAAGCAGCCCGGCGCCGCAGCGGTCACTAGTGCAACCAAGCCTGGCCGGCGCCGTCGGAAAGAAACTTCCCCGACCTCTTTCGCGCAAGGGAACGCCACCAACCACCAGTTCATGGGACCTCCTACTGCACAGGAGGCCGACACTGAGGACTGAAGTTGCGAACAGCGCGCCGATTTTCACCGATCCGCTACTGGTGCGATCGCCTGAAACTCGTCAGGTCACAATACGTGTGGCCGTTCGCCTGGAGCTGGTTCCAGAGGCACCACTCCTGAGTGGTCGTTGCCTCCCAACTCTGCCAGACGCGTATCCCGTAGCCACCAGAGACCAGTCCAAGCACCACCAGGCCCGCGGTCGCGAAACGGCGCCGCTTGACGTCGTCGTTCCACCGGCGCTCCCGGATAACCAGGGCGTCCTTGAGCCGCTCGGCGAATAAAGGTAGCGTCTCCTTGATCATCTTAACCGTTAGGTTTTCCTTCTCG